>Ga0194133_10007523_pt1 | contig 13025 bp, 10 predicted proteins | sample TA2KigOf40mmetaG_FD_155448 | JGI IMG/M metagenome (GOLD analysis project Ga0194133, IMG submission 155448) | Freshwater microbial communities from Lake Tanganyika, Tanzania - TA2015055 Kigoma Offshore 40m | ecosystem: Environmental > Aquatic > Freshwater > Lake | place: Tanzania: Lake...
GAAATTTACAAAATGAATCCACTCAATCACCGACAGACGGACATTCCCTAAAAAGCGCAAGCCCTTATGAAAAAACTAACTCGCCAGCTTCGCTCGCTTTGCTCGCTCCGCTGACGGATAAGGAAAAATTAGGTACTTTTAACCTATTGGTGATCTGGTCTGATAGGTTGAGAGACCGACAGTAACCTACAGTTTGACCTACATAGTTCCATAGGATTCTACAACAATTTTAAAAGGATCTATTTGTTTACAATCCATTGAAAGATTTTTTTTTGTATTTCCCAAAAAAAGACAATAGTGTTGAACAGAAAGGGTTGAGGTCAGTTAAATCATAGACCCGTTTGTAGGTGAGACCTCAAATTTTCAAACTAATCTATCTCAATCACTTATCAAGCCGAGTTCAAACGACGGACCCTGAAAATGCCTGATCAAGAGCAAAAAAGTCCCCCTGAAGCCACCAAAAAGCTACAACTTAAAGATTTTCAGGTAAGGATAAGTTTTTTCGAATCATAAGATTATTTGACCTAATTTCTTATGCAGGTCAAAGCTCATAATACTATTTGCTTTCAATATACTGTTAAAAAACCATTTATTCAATCCTGAAAAATGTGTAAATATTTCTGTTTAATTCTATTCTGACATTGAGCGATCTAAATCACATTTTATATTTGCAGAGCAATGTTCTCAACCTGGCCAAAATGTGCAAGGAGAGTAATACTTTTGCCGACTGTGTCATTCGTTGTGACGATGACGACAATGTAAGAATTTCTTTTATACTTTGATGATGCAATTAGAGAATGAATGCATCCACTAATTAGGAGCATCCCAAAAGCTCTATTCAAAGAATTGTTTTTTCTATCTTCTTCGGGGTTATTTCAATAAAAATGTTTTTCTCTATTGTAGTTTTAAGGTTGAACAAAAAGAAGGCTTTCCAAAGTGATAGCTGAGAAGTTATCAATACGATTTTTTCAGAAAACTCCCAGTCTTAGGGCACACAAACTTATTCTGGGAGCTGCCAGTCCTTTCTTGAAAAACCTTTTTGCCAATGAGTGTATAAATTCAACTGAATCCACTATTATTGTTCCAGGAATCAAACGCCAGGTTTGTAAATCGTTATTTTTGTCTCCAAAAAATGCTGTTGTATCCGATAAACCTTAGAAAAATAAAAATCTCTTTTTGCAGGTTGTTTCAAGCTTAATTGACTTTTTGTACACTGGCGACATGATTATTAGCAGAGATGACACGGCGGACCTTCAACGAATACTTGACATTTTACAAATAAATCCCTCACTGATATCAGTCGACACAATTCAAAGCATTTCCAACAAGGTTGAGAATAATGAAGGTGAAGAAGAGAAAGATAGTTGCGATAGTGAGGACGAATCTTCTGAAATTGAACAACAAACTGAAAAAGAGAAAGATCTAAAACCCGACACGGTTGAAGAAAAAGGAGTTGAAATGAAAGGTCCAAAAAGAAAACTTGAAGGCAACGAAGAATCAGAGGTTCCGAAACGAAAAAAGTAGTCGCCCCAACTTCTACTCAATTACTATGCTTTTTGTTACCGGGAACTACTCGATATTGCCCTATTCCTGCTTGCTAAACGTACTGGCAAAGCAGCTTTTTTAATTCAAATGTACCTACTTGTGTACAGTATATAGCATCAGTAATGCAAATGTAACATGCAAACAACTACTTCAACTTATTTTTTATTCTATTTGCACTTTTATGTTCGCACTGCAACAATAAAATTATCCTAAATTGAAATTGCTGAAATATATTTCTAGCGTCAAATTTGTTTGAAAGGGGTACTTTGCCTATTTTCAAGAGATTTTTCCTTCATAAAATAGGTTTTGGTGCATTAATTTCAGTTTTTTTTAAACAAGAATCCAAACCAGACTGTAGGTCGCCCTTTTCATGGCCTTAGGTAATATTCAGAATCTACTTGTTTTGTTCTCTCTGGCTACTGGCAGGATTAAAGCAAGTGTGGGTCACCCATAGACATCGAATATATAGACCACGCACCTCTGCCTGAGTAGCTGGAAGAATTTTCACAGTAGTAAATTAATGGTTTACCAACAGCTGATTCAGTGCGGCCTAGCTGGGTCAGCTGTTGGTAAACCACCTCTATGATTTTTGGTCGCTTGCGTGGCCTATGTATTCCATGTCTATGGGGTCACCCCAGTCACCAATAATGATAAGGAAACAAACACAACAGTTGAAAAAAAAGGTCTTGGGAAACTTTTAATGGGTTATTATTTTCCTCTCTAACAGCCTTTACATCTTTCATGATTAAAAGAAACCTTACAAGAAAAATTAAAATTGATTTTCGCAATCTTCGTCCGACACCAAGAGGTTTAGTACAGAATTCTTACCCAAGACACCCTGGAGACGTGTCAGCCCCTGGGTTCAAAGTCCAAAATTCATCCAGTAAATATATATACAAAAAGATAAACCAACACTCAATTTTATGTATAGAAAGAACAAGATTAATCCATGATTTTCACTCAAAAAAAGGTGTAAATAATTCTACGAAATATGAATAAATCAGATCAAAATAAAATAAATTGTCAGAAAAATGGCGAGAAGTTGTCTCCAACTTTTTCAAATTTCTATTAACTATAAGAGATAGGACACTTTGAAATTTCCATCATCGCATGTGTGGCTGATGATACCCAGAGTCACTAGCACTCCTAGGATGATTTTCATTTCTCTCGTTGGATTTTCAAGATTCAAAAATTCGTATTCTCCCTGTAAATATTGCAAAAAATTGAGGTAAGTAAGAAGGTATTGGACTTAAATTTGTTACCCTTGACAATTGTTGACATGTTGTACATAAAGTTTCCTCCAAGCTTGATTTCCACTGAACCTTTGTGAAATTTTGCAAATGATTTTTTAGGAAGGCATTATCATAATTCCTCAGATAATAGTTCCCATTCTGGACCTTAAGTGAAAATTCCAAAATTAAAACTATGAAGTCAAAGGATTGAATGCAGTGTTCAAAAAAACAAAAGATTTTACCTTTGTAATTACACGAAGACGAAAGAGGATCTGAAAAATATCCGAAAATGGCAGTGTACTTGAAATTCTGAATTCATTCAATTTCCTTATTGAAAATTCGCATTTCCTGCTGCTGCCAATGTTAGTTTTCAGATAATCAAGAATCTCGTTGGTCTGAAAATTTCAAGCTTTTTTCATTGAAAAAACTGAGTAAAACGATTAGATTACTTTTCAACCTTTTTTGAAATATCAACTAATGAGAAGTTTTCGTCAGATTGATTAGATGAAGGGCCTTTCACTCTCTTTGCAATGGAGGTTTTGGGAGAACAATCTTGAACATTTTTCTGTAAGTCAGATTGATTGAATAATGCATCTTTCTCTCCCTTTGCAATGGGGGTTTTGGGAGAATCATCTTGAACATTTTTCTGTAAGTCAGATTGATCATACAAAGTCCACTTGAGGCTGTACGTTTCTGGGTCAAAGCAAACCAAGTCAAGGGCGTGAAGAACACCAACAACCAAGAAAATATGAGAATAAAATTTTGGCTGGGTTCTTTTGGGAAAATTCAATTGGCTTAAATCAACGCCAGAATCAAGCAGCTGAAAAACATGTAAAAAACCATCAAAAAAGTAGAATTTACATTATAAAATGAAAAAATTGTAAACCTTTAGAGATGCTAACAATCTTATAGCCGAAATTGTCATTGACTTTTGCAGAAATCTTGGTTTTTCAATCCAATTCGTCAAAGCTCTTTCAAGCCTAATTCTCTTATAACCTCTCCAAACCAATTGAGTAGTCGAATCAGGTACCTAAACAAGCATTTAGATATATAAATTTTAAAAACCTATAAGGCAATGCAATTTACCCTTTTGACAACTTTCAAATTCTCCAAGATAAGAAAAATACGATTAACATTATTTGGATGTAATGTGGTCTCGGCAACAACTTCCTCCACTGAAATCCTATGCAATCCATCCGTGCGTGGGAATTTTGACAGCAAGATTGTTAGAAGTTCTTTAGTCTATAGGAAATTTGAACGTTTAAAAGGGACAAAAATGAATTTGAAATTGGAAACCTCACTTTTTGTACTAGTTCTTTTGTTTCGTTCTGATTTGGCAGGGCTTTTCTGATCCTGGCATCTCTTATACCTTTCGCTCTGTTTAAATTTTCCCCAGAGGGACAAAAGACTACATTCTTGCGGCCTGGAACGCTCTTAAAAATGCCCAAAGCCTCCAAAACTCCAATTGTTAGTGGTAACCGTTTGTTGAAGGGAGAAACTTTTGTGGGATCAGTATTCTGAGACTCCAAATTCACAATGTCCCCCTAATATTGTAAACAAGAATCAAAGCCAATAAGAAAGAACAATTTTGTAAATTATCCTCCATCACGTTTGAGCATAAAAGAACACTTTCAAAACATTTTGATAAAATAGCAATCACACAAGACTTTTTTCGGCACCTGGTTTTCTAACATCACTTTGCTGATAATTGCCCTGGCTACTGATTTGTAATTGCAGGAAGTCACTGTGTTTTGATCCTGATTTGTTTGAACGATTTGATCAATCATTGATTTGAGGCCATTTTGGTCAAGACCATTCCAAACGTATTTCAAGTCGTCATCAGATGCAAGTGGATTAATCTAAAAATGAAACTTCATAAGAAAAACTTCCAAATGGAAACAATTTTGAAATTTTATGTTGTACCACATCAACTAATTTGAGCTCCTCCAAAACTTCAATAATTGAAAGAACAGTCTTCGATGAAGATTTGGTGGAATTAATCAAGTCATTAAGAGTTAAAAGCAGCCTGTCGTTTTCATCTCGAACCTTAGATTTGAAACTTCTTACAATATCTTTGGTCTGAAATATGGGATGCTTTAAGCATAAAATTTTAAAATATAGTATTCTTTAATCTTACCATCAAAATTACCTTTCCCTTAGGAACTTTCCGTCTTTTCTGTAACTCTTTTTTATTTATTGAATTTTTGCGTGAGATGGATTTTTTTGATTTTTTTCTCTTGTGAGTCTAAAACAAAGAAAAGTTTTCTTTGAAGATGATGACATATTAATTTTTTTCCAAAAATTGCAATATTGCTAACACGTATTCGTAAAATCTACTAAAGCATAAGAGTAAAAGTGGTAATTCACGTTTGTAAGAGAACGAAATTCCGGGTCATCCTCCATAACAAACTCGCTTGTCAGATCAGAATTCGCGATCAAATCTTCTGGGTTGTATCCATCATGCAGAATGTCATCTGGCAGTTTTTCTGATGGATCTCGTCTTCGTAAACGCATCTTAGTGAAAAACAGCAACCGGCTTTCATCAATAAGTTCCTAAATACATTTTCAATACTTTCACAAATGAGTCTTAAATAAAAACATTTTGCTTTTTAACAATAAGAACCGAATTTTTTGTAACCTTTAAAGGTTTCTCATCCAAAAGCTCCATTATGTGGGGAAAATGAGAATCCAGTACTATTTCACTATCGCATACAACCTTCACTGGTAGGTTAGAGCCGAGTGTAAAGAAAAGGTTGCAGTTGATGAATGGCGGGGCAAACGCAGGTCTAGATGTCAATTTCTTCATCTGAACAGCAGTTTCTCCTGTTTCAGTAAATAATTGCTCATATTTTTAAACTCCAAACAAAAAATAAAAAAGCCACTCACCCTCTACGGAAAAAATTTGAGCTTCAATCAGGGCCTTTACATCTTTGAGATCAACAATCTTCGAAAGCTAGAAAGTAGATTCAAGTGTTAAACTCACAAAAGGTATTAAGGAAATTTTTTAAACAAACCTCTCGTGGAACATTGAAAGCAGGCTTATATGTCTCGGGAAACACCTTTATTTTGATTCCGGTTTCCTTATGAAGCAGCTTTACGAGGGTCACTTCCTCCGTCTTAAATTTTTGATAAAAATTTTCACCATTTCTGAAAGAAAAAATTGCAACGTCTTATTTACCTAGTTGGTGAAATCAAAATAATGTTAAGAGTATAGCTCATCAAATAACAAAACTTTATAAGCCCTTTATATACTTAGTTGCCAGGTTCATCTGAAAAACAATCGGAAAATTCTACAATCTCATCTAACCATATAGATAATCTTAAGCAGCTTGCATTCACTTCCATCTCCTATTGAGATTCGCCATTTAGATGATTACATCATTAGACTAAAACAAACCCAATGCTTTTTATGTTTGATTAAATTTGACATTACCTTTCTTTTGTGTGCAAACTTTTCGATCTTGGATTGCTCTTTACATCGGAAATCTAAGCACAAAAGTTTCAAATCATGAAAAAGCAATATGAAAATGATTTTTCAAGTTTTCAACACATGTATGAGATGAGTTCAAAGTTAATGGATGATTAGAAAAAGGTCGTTACCGTGCTCTGCGTATCGTTGAGATCTGATAATTTTTTTCGTTTAGCAGCTCTTTGAGAATTGTTGCGATGATCCTTAAAGACTTTCACGACATCAACCTTTATCAAATGGCCCTGGGCAACCTTAATATCAAATGAAAATTTTTGCAAACAATTTTTTAAGATTCTCAAATGAAGTACCAATTGAGGAATGTTGGGGTTATCAATAAAACTGGCGAGTCGTACAGCTCCTTTTCGTATTCTTCCAGATTCCGAGTTGTATTGTACCTAAAGGAAAACCGATTTTTCCCATGAAAAGTCATTATTGAAGAGCTTGCAACTCACCAACACATTTGACAGCTCATGGTGTCGGTAAACATCATAAAGAATAAACTTTCTGTCAGTTGATGTTACAGTTTCTGTCTTACCTTTTTTTAAAAGAAAAAATGTAGAACTAAGTTCATGATAAAAGTTATAACGTCTTACTTCTTGGTCTTTTTTTGCCAGAAAAGCTACTTGCTACAAGTTTTGCGTAAGCCTTGGGGTTTTCTGACTGTAATTTTACTCCTGAAAAAACCGTAAAGGTTAACTAATGTTGTTTTCTAGTCTAAAATATGATTCTTACTTTTCACAACATCAGGTGGATCCATGGGGTGAGGTGCTATGTCCCTTTTGTTCACCCAGTCCTGATACTTTTCTGGTTGGAATTCTTTGATAAATAAATCCATAGGAAATTGGACTCGAACCATTTCACAATCGCACGGTTTGCTTCGCTTCCCATATTCGATCCAGCTATAAAATAACTTCCAATAAAGCAGAGAATACTACAATTTAGTTAACGAAAATGTATATGTTGAAAGAATTCCCTAATCAATTAATGCTGATTTGAGGATAAATGATATTTGTAAGAGAGGAATGAAAAAATGTACCTTGGCATGGCAAAGTTTGTTGACTCGGCAATATTGAAGCCATGGTTGAATCCCTGGTGGTACGCATATGGAAAAGTAATGATTATTTCTCTCTCTTGTTGGACGATTTTTTGATAGGGGACGCCGAACTTGTCTAATGCTTGAGGAGAGATTAAGCAAGTCTTGTGCCGCATGAAGTTTGAACACCTTCAAGGACGAAATACAAACGTTTTATATTCAAACTTGCATTTGAGATTTTACTCACCAACTAGCAACAGTTGGGAACATGCGTCTAGCTGCCCTTTCTAGCAAATGACCATACTTGGGAGGAACACAATACCTAGATTTTTAAAAACCTTAAGAATTCCATTCTAGATTTTTAAGCATTGATAAAATATATTCATGTAGCCTATTGATTTCATACCACGTTTTGGGGGCGCCATGGTGAACCATATTTATGGCAAACAAATCTAAATCTTCAATATGCCAGCTGAAGGTTGCCTTCCACATACCAAAGTAAAGATATGGCGAAAGCACCCCCTGAAATATGAGCATTTTGATTTACTGATGCATATGTCTGTTTCAAGTTCTCTTTCAGTATTCTTCCCGTCTTTCGAACATGGCTGTACAGGATAATAAGTATTCGTGAAAAAACAATTCCTACCTGAATACTTGTATTTTTATCTTCCTTGATCATATCTAGAATACACCCAAGTTTTGAAATGTTCCAGACATTTAAATCGGGATCTGATAGAGGTTCAGCAACGTCACACCCGTAAATTGGAGCGCTGAACATGATGGTCTTCCAATACTTTCTTTCTGCCTCTTCATGACTTTCAAAATGGGGTGCGAGATAGTTGGGCTCGTGACATAAATCATAATACTCCTAAAAACATGGCATGCATAATAATGAGCATCTTGAATGATTTTTTGAAAGTATTTGAGAGAATAACTCTGCAAAGGAAAAGTCTAAATCTAAACTCACCGAAAGAGTCATCTTGTTTTTGACTACAGCTTTAGTTTGGTAAGCTCCTGTTATATCTCCAAACTTAAACAAAAAATTCTTTTAGAGAAAGTTTGGTTTGAGAAACGCTCTGTTAACGAACACTTACTAGATTAAACTTCTGGAGAATGGGTCTGTTGATGAGAAAATTCATATCTTCAAGGTTATAACCCGCCTTCCTTGGAATCCACTCTTTCGGAGGTATGACCTTACAGATACCAGCTTCGCCAGCCCCTTCAGCTTCAATTTTCTCAACAAATTTTCTAAAATCTTTGAACTCTTCCATCGTTGGTCGATACACCCTGGCTTCGGAAATGGGAAGCCCACTTGCTGATCTTCGCATGTCAGGCGGCATTTCGAATTTTTACACCCGGCACCACCTTTGAAAAAAAAAGAAAATACAAGGAACAGCATCAGCGCCATTTTAGATCCTAAAATCAGGCTGACAGTCACCAATAAACGAAGAATGAAAACGTATCTTACCCTGAAAAGACTTGTAAAATATTTCTTACAAGATTCTGTTCGACTATTTGATTTGGGGTCAATTTTTGGTAAACACAAAACAAGTTAAAACTTTTCTTAAAATACTTCACATAGTTCATCCATTATCGCGAATCGTCAGCACTACTAAATCTGCTCTGCTGCGGACTGAAACCCAAGCATTTAAACTTGTTTGTCTGTTGTTTCCAAGCGTCGCATCGGACAGAAGAGAGGAGAGCTCGTTTTCTTAGCAACAGTCTTTTGCCTTTAGCAAGTCTGAACGCTTTACCACGTGGTTTATGTTTAAATAATTTATTGTTTTTATGATTCAAGTTTTTTTGATTCAGTGAAGTTTTAAGGTATACAGTATCATATAAAGTTACAACAAATCAAGGGTATATTGTCATAGTCTCATGTTTATTGGCAACTGGCTAAGACCTGAGACCCAAAGGGCTAAAGGTGCAATCCCCAATCGTAATGGCACTACCTTATTTGTTAGACAGAGGAGATGTTTTGCCAAACATTAATAATCATGCCGGACGGAAATATTGATAAAAAAGCAACACATCTGACCCCAAACCTTAGAGGTAGGGACCAGGGTCACAAATTATTTGATTGGCCCAAACCTGAGGGGCTTGCAATTCACCCCTCAGATTTGGGGTCCGGGTAAAAGCCTTCGTAAACAGATTTAAACCTGTTGATCTAAGCATCCGATCCGGTCTGTGACCCCGAGGAATACGAGTTTTAAATTTAAAAGTCGAGCAAAAAGTGCTGGACAAATAAATGACCTTGGTTAGCTAATGATAAGCTAGGTTAGGTTAACCAATAAAATGGTTTTGGGCTATGGTACAAAGTATGGTTAGGTTAGGCAATAAAATACTGAATCTCATTTTAATGGCAAACCTAACCTAACCTAATCCTGCAAGGAAAAACCTTACCTTCCCTAACATAAAACCAGCTAACCTAATACCCCACCCAACCTAAAAATATTTTATTGGCTAAACCAGACCTAACCTAACCTTATCTAACCCATGCTAACCTTAACAAACCTAATCTTCTCAAGCCTCACTTATTGGGCTAACCACTAAGGTCCTGAAATGGAGGTCTAATCCTTGATCACGACTCCCCAAGGTCGGGTGAGTGAGAATTTATTGACCCTGTAGGTTACGACTCCGGGGAATGGATTCTTGTTATGCAAATCCGGGCCCTGCTTGGTCGGATTCAGGGGTAAAATACAGTGAGGTAATAGAATAATGGATGGCCTATCCAATCAGTTTTGACCTAAGATTCTTTCGTGCAAACCCTGACCCTGAACAGGAACTAAATGTTATCCTTTAAGGTTTCAGACTGTTTTAGAACCACCACCCAATTTGGAGGGAAAGGAGTGGCAGCCAAACCCCGCGGGCAAGTTTAAACTCTAAAATCGAAAACTTTAAAACTTATATTTTTTAACGTTATAGATGAAATTAAACATTTTGAAGAAATGCATCTCGTAGAACTTTTGGAAATGGCTAACAAAATGGACTTTGAAAATAACAGTCACTGAACAATGTCTGAATGAAGGATAAAAAATATAGGTTGATCACGGGCAGACGTTCAAAAATATTTTTTTAAATCAAACTAGAAGAGGATTTTTTGAAGATTCTCGATAAAATTATATTTCTCAAAACTACAAACTTGAGTGATCACTATAATTTTCACATTTGAAGTTCAAAGGCTTTCTTGAGCACCCCATCATTTTTATCATTTAAAAATGGATTTTTCGAAGTTGCATTCCTCATAGCAAGCGCAGCCCACTCTGCGTCAAACGGGTCTTCCAGGATGCCCGCCGACACATCCAATTCTTCTTGAAACTTTTCTCCCGACCCGTTTATATAACTTGTTGGGTTGTGATTTGTCCAACTAAAACTTCCCTGGTCAAAGTATGAATTTTGTATAGATTGGTGGACGGAACTTGGCGTGTCGTCGGACCTCAGGTTGTTGACAATGTTTTCAGTCTTCACAGTATTTAGAGCATCAGAAGAAATGCCAATTGATGCGAGAGATCCGCTTGATATTCCAGAGCTTAAAATGATAATAGTTTTTGAAACAAGTCATAAAAAGTTTGAGGTCTTGCGCTGGGCAAAACTTTAAAAAAACTGGTTTCATAAGTGGGAGAGGGCAGGTGGTGTTAGTTCATAAGGATATGAAGGTCACTTGGTTCATGGTATTGATAACGCACTCTAGAAGATGTCAGAGATAGGTTAGTAAAAATGTTTTTTTGATAATTTACAATCGTCTGAATACCTAGAAGTATCACAAGTATTCGGAGCACCCTTTCCAATACAAGGAAATCCTCCCTTGAGTGGTTGATCAGGAACCCAGTCCCAAGGATTGTCATGTTCCACAGGTTTCACGTTGGTCAATAAAGCATCGAGGTTTGAGCTTGCCTTGCTGAGAGCCAACTTTTCTAACAATGGATCTGGTTGAACGACAGTATTTGTGACTTGATTTTGATAAACTGGAATGGTGGAGAGGGGTAGATTCTCTGGAACAGAGGGCAATTGACTTGCCCCCAAACCTAGGATTCAAAAGGTTGTTTTAATTACCAATATATTTAATCTTTTTGAAATGGTTACCTATTCTGGGGGACAGTGAAGGTTTCAGAGTTTCTTGAATCTATCATAGAAAATCATAGTTTAGTAAATTTATTCAAAATGCTTGACCAGCAAAAATTTACCCAATGGTTCCCGTTGACTAAATTTCCTTGGGTTTTTGATCCCACAGACAATTCTTCCTTAAGTTTCTGGCACATCTCGAGCTCTGGGACCTCAAACTCCTCTTCGACGACCATGTCAAGAGATTTCAAGGTAAGGTTAATTTCTGTAAATTTGACATTTTCAATCTTTAATCGTGTCAGATAAGCCTCAATTTAAACTTACCATTTTCTAATGGCTTTACAGAAATTGGATCCAAGGATGATATAGACAAACCAGATGTTCTTTGTCGTTCTAGTGTAGAGGGAAGCTCGCTCAACCGCAAAGAAAGTTGGCGCTTGAAGGGGGAATTGCCAGAGGCCTGTTTGGAATATTAAGCAAGTAAGACCCGAGAGTTAAATCATTTTAAACGTGGTCTACCTGCAAGTAATTGAATCCACGAAAAGATGTTTGCCTTTGAAGCATAAAATCAGTGGCGTGTGGCCTGGCAATAGCAAAGGGATTTTCCGTACCTTCTTGGAGGGGAGGACGGGGTTGCGATGGTTTCAAGACCTAAAATGAACATTCATCAAAATATCTAATTTTAAAATGTCGATTTAAACAAAATTGAGGGTTGACAATTACTCAAAGACGTCAGTTAAACTCATTTTCAGACAGGTTCACACCACTTCATCGCAAGGTATACTTAATCCCCCAATCAATCAAACTCTGATCCGACTATCTCCTATATAAAGGGCTGCTGTTCTATCAATAAACAGTTCCGAACTTATTCTTTTCTTTTTTGGGAAGGTCGTCGGAGGATTTTTGCAATGCTTTTTCATTTCCACTCTCTCAACTCCAGCACAGGAAAAAAAATACTTCTTCGGTGTTATAAATGAAAATGTTCCAACCTGTGGGTCTTGCAACCTCTCTGTTATAGTTGCTTGTCTAAAGCTTCCAGTTCTTGTAAAGCTTGCATTTTCGCTGTCAAAAGTTACCGAAACTTTACATTCACTGTCCCTTTTCTGTTTTCGTTCAAGACAAATTGCAAATGCACACCCTACAGCATGACTAAGCCGCTCACCCTATGAAAAAAATTGGTTTGGCTGATGTGTCCAACAACAAAGTACTTTGTAAAAATTCTCACAGAATCTTTGACGGCCATAAAACCGTGACACATCCACCTCCTTGTCGTCCCATCTCTGCAAATGTAGGAGAATCCTGGCTCATAGTTCCGGTCAGGTGCACAAAATGAAACCTAAAATAGAAATTTTAAAATGATGACATAGAAACATCCTTTGAAAGTTGAAGTGATCTTGCAAAGAAATCAAAGAAAGTGAAATTTTTTTCAGAAATCTATAATTTCACAAAATATAAAGCTCGTGTACGTTTTGAGTCCATAATTCTTTGAAGAAAATAAACCACGTGAGATGAGGCACTCTGGATTCCAAAGGCCAGTTATAGTATATACTAACCAACCAGGCCTTGGCGCTGCCCGGGAAAAATTTGATGAGCTTACGTCACCCATCTGGACATTTTATGTAAAAAAAAAGTTTTCTCTCCCATGACCCATTTGGGTTTTAGAGTTTGTTGTACCCTGGGGTCC
>Ga0194133_10007527_pt1 | contig 13018 bp, 11 predicted proteins | sample TA2KigOf40mmetaG_FD_155448 | JGI IMG/M metagenome (GOLD analysis project Ga0194133, IMG submission 155448) | Freshwater microbial communities from Lake Tanganyika, Tanzania - TA2015055 Kigoma Offshore 40m | ecosystem: Environmental > Aquatic > Freshwater > Lake | place: Tanzania: Lake...
CTTGTAAATGAAATAGTAGCAGATGAACTAGCAGTTTGAGTAGATATTAATACTAAGGTTGCTGGACTTGCCGCAGAACTAAAAGATGTAACATCTTCTACTGTAGCGTTGGTAACAGCACTAGCTAAAAGTATGCCAGATGAACCTATGTTATTTGCGAAACTTCTTGTTATGCTACCCATTATTTAATTCCATATAAGTAAATTGTTCCAAATTGTGTATTACCAGTATCAAATTTAAACTGAATTGCATTTATAGCTGAGGTAGTATTACCATAACCAGCAGTAAAATATCTTTGAGAATAATTATCAATAGATAAAGAATTTACATCTGAAATAAAATGTTTAATGTATGTAGTAGATGCTGGATTAAATAAAATCATTGAACCAGATAAACTTTTATCATTATCATCTCCACCAACATTTATATGTAAAGATTGAAATGCAGTAGATTGAGCCAAATCACCTTCAGTTCTATAAGATAAATTTGGGTCAGTCTCTGACTCAGAAAGAATAGCTCTAAATGATGTAGATGTTTTAGTTACATTATAATTGCTTCCTGAATCAATAGAAAAATTAAATTGAAAAAGATTAGCAACTCCACCGGTTGTTGATGCTGGGTGCATATTCACAAACACAAACTTATATGCTTTATAAGTTGAAGTTAATCCTGAAGTAAAACTAATTGAAGAACTATTTGAAGCTGTTTGAGATGAGATAAATGTAATACCATCTGCACCTGCCGCAGATGGAAGTGTTGTAATACTGTCCATACTAGCATTATTTACACCACCTTTTAACCATACTCCTGATGTAGTAACTAAATTTGCGGCACTTCTAGCAATTGCACCCATTAAAGTACTCCTTTAATTTCTTTATATGAACGAAGTGAATGTAAAGCCATTATGATAACCTCAAATATCTGACTGTGATTTCTGCACCATTTGCAGGAGCAGTAGCAAATGTTAAAGTCGTTCCTGATATTGTATAGTCATCAGTTGGAACTAAAGTTAATCCATTAACTACGACTAATACATCATTAACTGCTCTGCCAGAATCTATTGTAATTGTAGTAGATGAACCATTACCAGTAAAGTTAGCTGATGTGTAAGCACCACCTAATGGTAAATATCTAAATGCAATTTCAGCATTGTTAGCAGGTGCTGTTTGGAATGTTAGTGTTGTGCCAGATATAGTGTAATCTGTTGTAGGTGTTAATTGAAAACCATTAACGAATACTAATATATCTTCAACTGTTCTTCCTGAGGATATTGTAAATGTAGTATCTGAACCATCACCTGTGTCAGTACCAGATGTGTAGGTATAAATAAACTGAGGATCTTTTCCGATATATGGCATTTAATTATTTTCCTCTATTAAATCCCAAGATTGATTTTGTTCGTTCCAATTATATCTATTGTTATCCTGTGGATAAGGTATTGGAGATTCCCATAAACAAGTATCTTCATTTAATATCCAAGAATTAAAAGGTTTAGGTGGAATAAAAGCATCTCTTTGTTGGTCGTATTGATAACCTATTCCTGCATAATTTTTTCTAAAAGGTATTCCACCTTTATTGTGTATTCCACCATAAGTATTATAAGAAGTTCGTTTGCAAAGTTGTCCACGAAAGGAACCATATTGTTGTTCCCAATTAAAATTACTTTCATCTTTACCAACTATAACTTCTGTTACTATATTGTTTTCATTTAAAAATGCGTAATGTGCCATATTATATCTTTAATTAAATTGTATGTTTCCTGTTCCAGCAGTAAATGTAGTTACTTTAAATCCACCAGAAGAAGCTGTGCTAAAAGTTAAACCACCACCTGAATTTGTAATAGTTAAAGTATCAACATATTTTAAAATAACAACACCTGAACCTCCAGCTCCAGATGTTCCAGCATTATCACCTTCGCCTCCACCACCACTACCTGTGTTAATAGTTCCTGAATTAGCAGTTCCCGATTTAGTTCCGTTTCCCCCGCCACCAGTTCCGCCATTACCAGGAGTGACACCACCCCCGCCTCCTCCTCCAGCGTAAGTTACTGAAGAGCCGCTTATTGAAGATGCAACACCATTACCGCCATTACCACCAATATTTGTGTTTGTAGAAGCACCAACTTGACCTGCACCTCCTCCTCCTCCAGCACCACCCAATCCATTATTATTTCCTTTTCCACCATTAAATCCTTGATTTGCTGTTGCAGTTCCACCATTTTGTTGTGAACTACCATGACCACCTGCTCCACCTCCAGAACCACCATTTAAACCAGCACCACTATTATAGTGCGAACCACCCCCACCACCAATAGAAGTTGTAGTGCTAAAAACTGAATTAGAACCATTTGTACCAGATGTGTTTCCTGTGCTTGTTCCAGAGCCACCACCACCTACTGTTACTGTATAATTTGTTGCTAAAGCAATTGTTAAAGCAGTTTCAAGTAAACCACCTCCACCAGTATTTGTAACTGTTGAACGAAATCCACCTGCTCCTCCACCCCCGCCTTGATGCTTAGCACCTCCTCCACCTCCTGCTATTACTAAAAAATCTACTGAATAACCAAGTGGGTCAATATTTTGTGAACCTTCATTAGCACCAGAATAAGAAATCCAACCTTGTGTATTATCAATGTAAACTATTCTTATTGCTTCTCTTTCAGTTGTAAGAAGTTTATTTTCAGTATCGCCATTAATTTTATTTCCATTTCTATTAAGTGTAAGTGCGTTTGTATCAAATGTTCCTGCGTAATCTAAAATTACAATTTCATCTCCAGCAGTAGGTGAAGCTGGTAGTGTAACTGTAAATGCAGATGAAGTTGTATTGCAAGGATAACCTCTACCTTTAACAGCAGTAAATCCTGTTGTTTGAACTGATTGCCATTCAATTAATCCACCTGTACCTAATGCTATATCAGCAGTAGTTATAATACCATCTGTTATATCAGCAGAAGTTAAAGGTACTGCTGAAGGTTTATTTCCTAAATAACCCATTGTTTAATCCTATGTTGAAATATCATCAACGACTGATACCCAAACGTCTAAAGATGAAGCTGTGTCTGAAACTATTTTAAGTGCATCTCCACTTTGCATAACAAACTTAGCACCACCATCTAATACTTGTAGTGCTGAACCTGCTGGAATTGGAGCTGTTTTAACTAAATGAATATCATTAGTACCATCATTAATAAATACAGAAGCATTAACAGAACTAGCTGTTATGTTTGCTACTGATATTCCTACAACTGTATCGTATGAGTTAGCTGTAAAAGATGTTGCGGCAGATGTGCCTACATCGTTGTTTGTGTATCTTCTAAAATTTTGTGCCATATGTTATCCTTATTATAATGCGATTGACATTGCAATACTAAATCCTTTAGTTGCTAAATTACTAGTATCAGTAGCTTCTACAGTTAACCAAGTAGAACCTGTATAATATTTTAATACATTTGAACTAGTATTAAAATACAAATCACCAGCATTAAGTGCATCACCATCATTATCTAAAGATGGATCACTTGCTTTAGCACCTAAATAAATATCATCAAAATTATCAGCAGATGCGGCTGCGGCTGCAGCAGAAGCTGCGGCAGCACTTGCAGATGTACTAGCATTACTAGCACTTGTACTTGCATTTGATGCAGAGGTAGAAGCATTACTAGCAGAAGTGGATGCGGAACTTGCAGATGAAGCTGCATTACTAGCACTTGTTGAGGCATTATTTGCTTGTGTAGTTGCAGTAGTTGCTGAGTTTGCAGCATTAGTTTCCGAGGTACTAGCATTACTTGCACTTGTTGATGCGTTACCTGCCTGTGTAGTTGCTGTCGTAGCAGAATTAGATGCTGTAGTTGCAGAATTAGCAGCATTAGTTGCTGAAGTACTAGCATTAGATGCTGAGGTACTTGCATTTGACGCAGAAGTACTGGCATTAGACGCAGAGGTACTAGCATTAGATTCGGATGTACTTGCGTTAGATGCACTTGTACTAGCTGCCGATGCAGAAGCTGCCGCTGCTGTAGCAGAATTTGCTGCTGCTGTTGCGGATGAAGTTGCAGATGCAGCATCTACAATTAAAGTCCATTTTGCACTATCAGCATTTGTTGTAAGAGGTTGTACTCCTGATGAGGTATGAGCTACAGTAGCAATAAAAATATTATTAGTAGATGTATCTTTAACTAAATCTCTAACAACATAACTTACTCCTGCTGACCAATTACCTTTAAATGTTCCAAGCTCTTGTGCAATAGAAAGTTCACCGGTACTATCAAACGCAAATATTTTATTAGCTCTAGTAGCTGCACTTGTTGTAAATTCTGTAGATGTTATTGTATTGGTTTTTGATAACTTTATTGCACGACCAAGTTCCTCTTGGATTTGCTGTGCCACCATCATAGATCTGTCTAAACCTTCCTCATGCGATTCTGCTGGGAATGGATCGTTTGCTATATAATCTATAGATTGTGTTTGTGGTACGTTACGTCTTAATACAACTGTATCTGTCGCTGATGGAATATTACCTGCTGTAAATATAACTGAACCACCACCAGATGCACCAACACCTGTAATTGTATAATGCGTTGTAATAGTCTTTGTAGTTTCTGTTCCAGTTGAGGATCTGATAATTACTTGTAAATCTGATTCAGCAAATATTTTAAAGGTATAGCTAAATGTTGTAGTTGATCCATCGCCAGAATAACTATTTTTAACTGTGGTTGATGATATGGTCATGTTTAAAATCCTTTAAATAATAAAGAAGGTTTAGTCAATAAAAATTCTTGACCAGTTTCATTTTTCATTTTTTTTTCCATTCTTCTTAAATGTCCTGGAGATAATGTTTCCATTATTTGATAACCTATAGCATAATCAAATGCTGTTTTTAAGTAAAATAAATTTAAAAATGGAATATTTCCAACTAAAAATTTATATGCTCCTTGACCTGCTTTTGAAAATTCACCTTGAAAAGCATATCTAAAAGCATTAGCAGCTTTAGCAAATTCAGTTGCTGCTGGACCAGCTGCAGTAGCTAATATATCTAAACCACTAAAACTTTGACTAAATAAAAAATCACCATAAATACCTAAACCACCACCTTGAAGCATAGCATTAAAAAATGTTTTTTTTTTGGTAGGATCTTTTGGTGATTTGCCTCTTATTAAATCTTTTGCTGTCATTGATATATAACCAAACATACTAGATCCAACAATTAAACTAGCAATACCAAAAAGTCCTTCAGCATAATTACCAGCTCTAAATGATGATATTTCTCTACCTACTGCCTTTTGTACTATAGCAAGAGGAAAACCTTTGAATTGAAATATAAATCTCATAGCTTCACCAGGTATTGTACCTGCGTAAAAACCACCTTTCATAAAAGATCTAGTTCTAGCATCTGGTTCAATAACTGCATAAGATGATCTATCTAAAAAAATACCAGATACTTTTGTTTTTAAATTATCTTTAAAAATATCTATTTGTCTTTTAGACATTTTATTTAAATTAGATAAAAATTTTATAGTATCATCAGATAAATTATCTATTTGTCTAACTGAAAAAAATTCAGTACCATCTTCAGCTTTTTCAACATCCATTTTTCTAATTGTATTCCATATTTTTTCATCAATACCAAAATGATTAATTAATCTTTTAAATTTACTATCTAAATTGTTAAAAGATATATTTCTTTGTTTTGCAACATAATTACCCATTCCAAGCATAGCTCCTTCTTTAAGTGAATTAGTCCACCATTGAAGTAAATTGAATTTAAAAAATGTTCTTTGTAATTTTGTAAAAGATTTATTTAATGTGTCTCCTACAGAATATCTTGCGGCTAAATCATATATAACATTATCAGCCATAAATCCTAATTGTTCGGCTATTTCTATTTTTCTTTTAGAATTTTTTATTTTAGCAAGTCTTGTCATAGCTTCTGTTATGCCACCTAAATAAGATCTACCTTGATATTTTAATTCTCTACCATATAAATGAATATCAGACATAGCAGAAACAACTGCTTGTCCAAGTTTAGCCATTGACAATATAGATCTGGTAATAGCACTCCATTTTGCACCAGAAAAATTATTAATGGAATTAACAGAACCATCTATTTCTGCAAAATGTCTTTCATATCTTCCTTGAGTTTTTAAATAATCTCCAACATTTTGTGCTTTACCTTGCTGACCTGTATCAAGTAATTTTTTTTCTATTAATCTACCAATTCTTTCAAAATTAGCTTTTGGATTTGTACCTAATATACTCATCAAACCAATATTTCTTCCAGCATAATTAAATCCTGTAAATAAAGATTCTCTTAAATTACCACCACCAAATTTAGAATTATAATCAAACCAATCATCAGCAGTTTTAAAATGTAATATTCTTTTTGCGTTTAATTTTGATGTAATACTTTTACTTCCATAATGACCACCAACACCTTCTGCAATTTGATGTTCATTTCTTATTAAAGAATTATAAACATAAGTTAAAAACTGATCTCTATCTTTTGCATCAACACCTTCAAAAGTTCTTTCATCTAACTTTGGTTTTATATATGCTTTCCATGCTGCTATATTTCTTTCAGCAGAACCATTTATTTTTTCTATATTTTTATTGTTTTTTAAATTTAAAACATCCATTGCATTTCTTAATTGAAATGGATCGTGTGATTGTCTTACAATCCAACCAAAAAGTTTATTAATATTAGCACCAAAGTTATTATGTTTAATTCTTATTGTTTCAGAAAATTCATTAATAACTTTTGCAAGTTCTACAATATCTTTAATTTTTTCTGTAACAGGTTTATTTTCTCCTAATTCCCATATAGTTCTTGCTACTCTTCTATCTATATCTTCATTAGCATTAGCAAAAAGAAATTCTAAATTTTTTTGTCTTAATTTTTCATTAAATGAAACAGCTATTTGTCTGTATTGAGATAATTGAGCATTTGCAACAGAAGATCTTGATCCTTTTTTTTGAAAATTAGAACCAACTAAAACAGCAGTTAAACCTTCTACTGGATTTTCTGGAAATTCTTTTAAAACATAATATACTATATTTCTAATTTTAATTTCATTTTCTAAATTATTTCTTTGATTTATTTTTTTTTGTATTTCTTGTTCTTTTAAAATTTTTTCAGATAAATTATTAATTAATGTGTCATCTAAATTATTAATATCAATTTCTCTTTGAGCTTTTTTAATTTCATTTAAAATATCTTCAGCTTTTGTTGTTTCTATAGATGATTTTCTTAAAGTTTCTTCAATTCTTGCTAAACATTTATCTATTGCCATAATTATCTATTTGTTACGCAATTAAATCCATCTTTAATTGCATCTTTAATTTCTTTTTGTTTTTGATTAAATTCTTCTATATTTTTCTTAGAAAGATTAATTTCATCACTATCTTTTATATCTAAATCTTTTTGTTTTTCTTTTAAAATATTTAATTCGTTTTCTAAATTTAAATTTTCTTGATCTAAATTTTTTAATTCTAAACTTTCAGAAGTTTTTGATATTTCAAAATTATTTAATTCTAATTGATCTGGATTTTTAATAATGTTATTTCCAGTATTTTCATCTGTAATCACTTTACTTATTCCTTTAATATTATCATCTATTTGATTAACATTAACTCTTTCATTAGTTGAAACATTTTCATTTATTTGTGCGTTTCTTAATTTAGGATCAAGATCAGCAATAGATTTTACATTAACAGGATTTTCTTCAATTAAATCCATTAAAGCTCTTTGTAATAAAGCAGATCTTGTATCTGGATCTGTTTCTGCAAGTTCTTTCATAATTCTTGAATTTTCTGGATAGTATTGTTTATACAAATTAAATTCTGGTGTTTCTCCATCTGTAATCCCTACTTTTTTTCTAATATCTTTAATTTTTTTTTCAAAATTTCTTCTTTCTATAAAATCTTTTAATTTACCAGATCCAACATGAAGTCCACCACCTAATATAGTTCCAAAACTTACAGCAATAAAACTATCTATTAAATCATAATCAGATTGTTCTCTTTGTGCAGCAGTATAAACCAATGGTTCTATAGCAGCTGTACCAACAAAACCTTCTATCGCACCTTTTGCTAATCTTGCTTTAGTAAAACCATATTTACTAACCATAGAGGCATATCTCATTTGACCAACAATAGGAACAAAAGCTATTGCTAAATTTATTGGATCAGCAGCACTAGCAACAAAAGAAGTTGCAAGTTTAGCAGCACTAGGAAAAAAACCTGTTGGTCCTCTTTGAATAATGTTTTGTCTATCTCTTTCTTCTTTTTTTCTTTTAACTAATATATCTACAGTTGATTGTTTTTCATCTTGATAAAAAAATAAATCTAAATCAGAATATTTATCATTTAATTTTTGTCTATCAATAAAAGGTTCATCGGTTCTATCGTTTCTATTGTTTTCTAATTCGTACAATCTCAAAAAAGATGATATAGGATTATATTTCCAAGCATCTTTTGCAGTTTCAACCAATGTTTCTCCAAGACCTGTTTCATATAAATCATAACCTCTTTCTAAAGCATTTTTATCAGTTTCTAATCCAAAAGAAATATTAGCCATAATTATTCAATAATAATTTTATCTTTTAATATTTTATCAGGTTTAATTTTTTCAAAATCCATTATAATATCTGTACCTGGTAAATTAAAAGAATTGTCATCAAAATTAAATTTTAATAAATCTCCTTTTTTATTTTGAACTAAACCAAAAGTTCCATCTGCAAATTTTATTGCAAAAACTAAACTATTACCATCTGCTGAATTTAACCAAACACCATTTTCTTTAGCTTGATCTAAAATAGCTGCATTTAATTCTTCTTCTGGAATATCTTTATTTACAGATTTAAAAGATTCTAAATCAAATTTTTCTAAATAATATCTTTTTATTAATTCAGCTTTTTCTGAAATAAAATTAATTTGCTCATCAGATAATCTTTTATTATTATAAATTCTTGGAATAAAATACGTTTCTTCAAAAACAAAATTTTTATTTATATAATTTGTTGAAAAATCAACAGCATCGTCTAATTCAGAACCTCTACTCATTTCATTAATTGTTATATAAGTGAGTATATCTGTTATTTCATCTAATTCTTTATTGGCTTTAGAGGTATTATATGGATTTCCTAATAAAACTTTTTGTCTAAAATTTTGTAATTTTTTAGCAACTTCTTCTTCTACTTCATTAAAACTTGTATCTGTTTTTTCTAAAAAATTTTTTAATATATCTTTTTCACTTTTTGAATCTATTGATATTGCAGATTCTGCAAATTTTTCATCATTAAAATATGAAACTAATTTTGCAGTTGATGGTAATCCATTTTCTGATAATTGCATTAAAACTTTACCATAATAGTTTCCATATTGTTTTTCTAAATTTTGAAGAAAATTAATTTTTTCTACAGCAGATTTATTATTGTAATCATTAACAATACTAATAGCTTGTTTATTTGGTATTATTTTAATTAAATCAAAATCAATATCCATATCTATTTGAGCTTGATAAACCATATTAATATATTTTTTAAATTTTTTATCTTTTGTTTCTTCATCTGTTTCTTTTATAAAATCATTGTAAATATTTTTAACTTCATTATTGTAAGTTAAAATTAATGATGCTGCATCTTCTTTAATTAACTCTTCTTTTTCACTAAAAAAAATTGCAAGTTTTTGTTTATATTGTAAATCTTGAGCATAGTTATCTTCTTTAACAGGATAAGAGTTTATAATATCAATTTCTTTACCAATTTTAGAATTAAATAAAGAAATTTTATATTCACTAAAATTAATTATATTTTCTTCTGTTTCTTTAAAATTTTTATAAGCATCATTACCAAAAATTTCTATAATAGCATTTTGATTTAATTGTATTTTTTCTCCATTTTCTAAAGCTTTTAAATAATTATCTATATTTTCTTCTAATTGAGGTTTGTAAGATAATATTGCTTCTTTTTCTAAAGATATTCTGTCATCTAAAGATAAATTAATAAATTTATCTTTATTTCTTAAATCTTGAATTGCTTTTACAGGATCTTTAATAATTAATTGATTAACTTCAAATGATTCTAATATACTTGGAATATTATTAATTAATTTATTATATTCATCTGTATCTATTCTTCCTTTATAATGATCTTCATATAATTTAATTAACTCAGAACCAATTAATTTACGTGCTAAAGGATTTTGACTTACATAAGCTTCAGTTAGTAATCTATTTTTTTTAACACTAACTTGATTATCTAATGATTCTATTATATTTGTTGAAACTCTATCATTAATTTTAAATATTCCTTTTTGAATTTCTCCAAGAAAATTATTATTAAAAATTGTTTGAACATATTTATTAGAGGCTTTATTAGAAAAATTATTTTTAATTTTTTCAGATTCTGTTTTAATTAAATTAAATGCTTGATCTTTATTATCTAATCGACTTGCTCTATCTAAAATATCAGTTAATTGTAATAATGCTTCATTCTCTAATTTTAATGCTTCAGTTCTATTTTCTAAATTTTTTTCTTGTACTTTAAATTCTAAAATTTTTTCTTGAACAGGAATTAAAGCACCAGTTAATGTTTGAGATAATGGAATTTCAATATTTGATTTTACAGCACCTACTTCAGAAGTAATTCTACCTTCAGTTTGAAATGTTGGTATTCTAGGCATATTCTGTTCCTTTTTTCATAGTTAATAAACTTGTACCAGTTGTAGCAATGGTACTAATTTGTACAAGTTTTGCTTGTTGTCTAGCAAGGTTACCAGATATTCTTGCAAAATTAGCTTCTTCTATTTTTTTATTCGTAGATACTTTTGCATTATATTCAATTATATTTCTTTGTAATTCTGCTTCTCTAGCATTAGCTATAGCAATTTTATATGCTGTACCACTTCCTTGAACAACACCAGATTTAGCTAAATTTACTTTTGTTTCACCTTCTAATTGTTGAAATTTTTTATCAAATTGAGCAATATCAAATTCTTTTTGTTTTTCTGTTTGAACTGCTTCCTGTTCCGAAATTAAAGCGTTACGATTAAATACATTTTGATTATATTTACCAATAGCACCCTGTTGTTGATATTGTGCTACACCTAATACAGTAGTTGCGTATGGTGCTACACGTAATATAGTAGGAATTACTTTTGGTACTACTGCTGCCATTACTTTTGGTGCTGCTGCTGCCATTAAAATATCCTCGCAAATCTATAATGATCTGTGTCATCAAAACCATAATGCTTCATTAACCCTTCATTAGTAAATCCTAACCACTTAGCAAATCTAATTCCAATTCCAAAATCAGCTCGTACTGCTGTTTGTAATCTTTTAATTTTATTAGATGTTGCCAGGTAATCTATATTTTGCTTTACAGCTTTTGCAATGGTTATAGGATAATTCCAAACTTCTTTTTTACCAATAAACCAACCCTCTGCAACATTACCCCATATTCTTTTCATACCGGCTGCAGCGATTATCTTATCATTAATTAATCCTGTAAATGCTAATCCTTCTTGTTCTAAATCCATACATTCTTTATTATTATCATTGATAATAAACTGTGCATCTTTTTGTGTTAGCATGTGATTCATTTGTGATTGCATAATAATTTTTCCATGATCTTGTTTATATGGAATTATAATAAATTTATCCATCGTTAGTAACCAATCTTGGATATAATGATAAAATTGTTAAAGGTAAAGGTTGATTTTGCCTTACAAAGATATGACCATCAGTTTCATAATTACCTCTAAATTCAGTTTCTTTATCTCCTGTAAATACTGGTATGGCTGTATCCATGGCTGCAGCAGAAGATCTAAATGGTATGGATTCCATGTTTGATAAATCTGGACCAACTTCTACACCAACAGATTCAAATAAACGAATTGAAATATCAAATATTCTTTTAGTTTTACCTTGTGATGTTCCATCTTGTGAACCAGCATCAAGTCTCATAGTTTGTAATAAAGATGTATAGTTTAATCCAACTTTTACATTTGTGCCAGATCGTGCAAGAGTAATAGATCCGCTTGATACAGTTTTGTCAGGATGCGTTGAGCCATTAACTAACACACCAACAGATTGTCCCTCAAGATGATCTAGTCCGGTAATGGTAGTCGTTGCAGAGCCAGAATAAGATAATTGCGAATCTAAAAAATTAAATGTTGTGTTATCTGTATTAGTAAAAGAAAAATTATTTAAGTATTCTACATAACGTCTTGTAACACCATTTATAGTTCGTTTAATAATAACCCATGTTTGATATTCGTTGTTATCTGTTGGTATAGTTGCAACTGTTTCACATACTGCATTACCTGTGCTAAATGAGCCACCAAAGATATGTCTGTGCCAAGCAACTACTTGTTGCTCTCGTTGATAGGTTAAACCAATTAACACTCCATCTTCTCTAACAGCCCAGACAATTTGATTAGGTTCTTGTTGATATGACATTTCATTAATACCAGTATTAGTTATATGTTCAGCAAGTATAGTCATGTCAGGTGCAACATAACCATCTACGTCAAAGTTATATGCTAATTCTCTAATTTTTCTTTTAGCTCTTTGTAAAAATAGTGTGGCATTACCAACTGGTATAGCATCTACGTTTGCACAACCATGGTTAGATTGTTTTTTAATTAATATATTTGTAGGCGTTACAGGATCATCTGTACCACCACCTGATACAGAAAATTCGCCACCTACTGTACCTACAATTAAAGTTCGTGTTGCGGATAAAAAACGAATTGCATTAACTTGATTAGATGCAATAGTATAAATAATTGCATCATCATCTGCAACAGTTCCAGCTCTATTTTCATCCATATTTTCATAATCACCTGATTTAGAAAAATATAAAGTTTGAGGTTGATTGGTTGTTCCTGCAAATACTAATCGTTGTTCAAAAAAAGTTACGCAAGAAGGATGACCAGTAGTTTCCGAGAAAGCACCTAAAGCCCAGTCAGTTGATGAGGATGCAGAACCTGTATCTTTTTCTATAGTCCAAGTTACAGAAGTT
>Ga0194133_10007528_pt1 | contig 13018 bp, 8 predicted proteins | sample TA2KigOf40mmetaG_FD_155448 | JGI IMG/M metagenome (GOLD analysis project Ga0194133, IMG submission 155448) | Freshwater microbial communities from Lake Tanganyika, Tanzania - TA2015055 Kigoma Offshore 40m | ecosystem: Environmental > Aquatic > Freshwater > Lake | place: Tanzania: Lake Tanganyika...
TTAATTCATTCTCACTTTCAACATACCTATTGACCAGGGCCCGAAAAACCTTACTTTTATAAAAGGCTGGTGTATTTGGACTGACTTCAATAGCAGCCATTATATTTGCGACATAAAGCCACTCTCGAGTAAAAACATATACAACTCTGTCAACCTCGACCATCCGATCAGTCTTTTGACGATTAAACTCTTCCCAGGTGACCGGAAAAAGATCTTGCGAAAGCGCGAGCCGCAATTTCAACTCAAGGGCAGCTAAAGAACAATCAGTTTCAATCAAGCCGACAGTTTCGAGAGAAAACTTTGATACGTTGCGATAATTAGTTATTACGATCGGCTTATTTTTCAATAAACCAACCAGCGTTGCTCGTCGCTGCGCCATCAAATCGACCACAGGTGCTTCTATCGAATTATCCACTGGATAAACAAATCTTCTCGATGCACAACAGCACTTAAAACAATCGAATATCCCTGATTCAACGCACTCACCAAGCAACAACACCCCAAGTAAAAAACTTTTTTTACTCATTCTAATTTTCCTTAGATTATCAGAATCAATGCCCTCCCCTGCAAAATCCATTTACAAAAAATAACTCATTTAGGCGCCGAAAAAACGCATAAATGTAACCACCAAAAGAATGCTCCCTCTCTGTAAACAAGTAAAGCTATTTCTCTAATAAGCTTTCTAAAAAACCAAGTCAAATTAACAGAATTGTGAAAAAATTTTAAAATGCTTACTTTTGCAAAATCTACCACCAGTAGGTTTGAATTAAAAACGTTAAAAATAAAAAACCTCTGTTTTTTAAGATTTTTTAGGACAAAAATAAGGCTATAAAAAATTCACCTTCTTGCCACAAGGCTAAAACTCACTTTTTTCGCCACGCGGCGATTGCCGAGTACCCGACATGCTCAAGCGCATCTAGCGATTCGCCAGCCTGCTGACGGACTACAAACGATGATTGCTGCGCCAATAACATTGCAAAAGAAGCCTTTGATAACAACCGCAAGTCATCACGTTCCTGGATCCAAAAAAGATTTGCCAGCTCCAACGCGAGTTTTATTGCATTTTTACCACAGATGGCAGCTCCTGATCGTGAAACAAACGAATCAAATTCCCTAACATCTAACCGTTGAATCGACTCAATGAGTGAATTTTCCAACTCATACATTTTTTTTTGCGCATCAAGTGAATCCCCAAATGGACAGCAATTAAATTTTTTTCCATAGTGCAACATGTCAGAACTCACAACAATCAACGTATGTTCGTCAAAAAACTTAAGCAGCACTTGGGCTAGATGATGCAACATATCATCTCCCGCCAATCGCCCAATCACCAAGGGAACAATTTTTGCTTGAGGCAATACCGTCTGAATAAATGGAATCTGAACATCAATCGCATGTTCTCGATGAAAAATCACCTCTTCAACCCCCACATTGCTTGCGCCCTTCATCAATTCAATCGCATCAACATCAACCACCGACTCTCCCAATGGCGATTGATAGTGGGTGAAATCAGGAATCGCCAATCCATAAAAATCGACGTAGTGAGAAGGCGCTATTAATAAAACTCTTTTATATTTTTTCGCATCAGATCCCTTGAGCAAGGAATACCCTGCAGCCGCAACCATCCCAGAATATAAATAAGCTGCATGAGGAACAATAATCATCCAAGGAGCACTTCTACGCTCATTCGCTTCAGTTAACTCAAAAACCCCTTTGAATAACAAATCTAACGTTGATGTAAGACTTTTTTTGTCTCGCGGATACCACGTCTCTGGAAACCTGGACACAAAAACAATCTTAGGAAAGATTTTTTGATATAACACAAATCCAAAAGTTCCCAAAAAAAGAACTGCCACCGCAAAATAAATACCATTTCTTACCAATTCACGTGAAAAAACCATTACAAAACCTCCTGCGCAACCACGTAAAATTAGGATCAGAGTATGGTTAAACACAAAATATTTCACAAGCAAAAAGCCCTAAAAAAATAAGCCCCTACTTTTTACGGCAGGGGCTTATTTTTTATTTCACTCAAATTTAGCGCTTTGCACCATTTGAAGATGATGAATTCATGAGATCCCAGAATTCTTGGTTGGTTTTGGTTTTTTTCATCTTATCGATAAGAAATTCCATAGCCTCCTGAGCATTCATGGTGGACAAGAACTTTTGCAAGATCCACATCTTTGCAACAGTTTCCTCACCCATGAGCAAGTCTTCACGGCGAGTTCCTGAAGCCTGAATATCAAATGCAGGATAAATACGTTTATTCGCAAGTTTACGAGTAAGGTGAATTTCCATGTTACCCGTACCCTTAAACTCCTCAAAAATAACTTCATCCATCTTAGAGCCAGTTTCTACAAGTGCTGTTGCGATAATGGTCAAAGAACCACCCTCTTCAACATTTCGAGCTGCCCCAAAGAATCGTTTTGGTCGCTGTAGCGCTCCTGCATCGATACCACCAGTCAAAATTTTACCGGTTGATGGGGCCAACGTGTTGTACGCACGCGCCAATCTGGTAATCGAATCCAAGAAAATAACAACGTCCATACCTGTTTCGACCAATCGCTTTGCTCGCTCAAGCACAATTTCTGCAACTTGAACGTGACGCACAGCTGGTTCATCAAACGTTGAACTAACAACTTCAGCCTTAACCGATCGCTGCAAGTCAGTCACTTCCTCGGGACGTTCATCGATGTTCAACATAATAACTTTTGCATCTGGATGATTTTTGATAATCGAATTTGCAATTTCCTTCATCAAAACAGTTTTACCTGTTCGCGGAGGCGCTACAATCAATCCTCGCTGCCCCTTACCAATAGGCGCCAATGTACTCAAGAGACGTGTTGATAAAATATCTGGATCGCCTTCAAGGTTAAACGGTTCATCAGGAAAGAGCGGGGTTAAATTTTCAAACACCGTACGCTGAGGACTGAGCGAAGGATCTTTATAATTTACAAGGTCAATACGCTGCAAGGCAAAATACTTCTCGCCATCTTTTGGTCGACGAAGCGAACCTTGAATCGCATCACCAGTACGCAAACCGTACCGACGCAAATGCTGAGGAGAAACGTAAATGTCGTCAGGGCCAGGCGTATAATTAAATTTATGAGACCGCAAAAAACCAAATCCATCTGGCAAGCGCTCCAATACACCATCTCCAACGATTTCTACGCGATGGTCTTGGGCTTCCAAGATTCTAAAAATAATTTCCTGCTTTTTGAGCGCTGCGGCATTAGAAATGTTGCATTTTGCTGCAAATTCCAACAACTCAGTGGTCGACATGTCCTTGAGTTCTTGCATGCTCAACGTACGTTTTACAAATGTTGGATCATCTTGCATGTGCTCATGATTTTGCTCTGGATAGTGAGAAAGCAAACCGCCTTCGCTTCTTTGCTCATCACGATCACGATGATGGTTAGAATGAGAACCAAAAGATCGAGAACCATTTCCCCTATGATCACGAGTATCTCTAGGGTCACGACCATCTCGCCCATCACGATTGTTGCGATAATTGCGATTATTATGACGACGCTCGCGATTTCTATCACCCTGAAATCCATTCGATTGACGATCTGCAGACTGACCAGAATGTCTATGTCCTGATGATCGAGGCTCTCCAGAAGATCTTTCGGCTAGCGAATCAACGTCTTTGTGAGCGCCATCAGAACTCTCAGAACCAGAACTCCATCGCTCTGCTTCTTCAAGCTCTGGCGTACGATCTTTAGCTCCAACAATCTCATTAATCATTTCAGGATCTGGGTACAAAATATCTTGGTAATACGAGGATTCATAAGATTCTGAATCGCTCACGGGCGATTCTGGAGCCAAATTAGAAACATTTTCTTCTTCTGCAACCTCACGATTGCGACGTGGAACACGATCTCCCGATCTTTTATTTCGCGTCATTATGCTAACAACCTTTTAGAAAAAATTAGACACACAGCTCCCCAAACAGATGGAAAACCCATGTGCTAAACACATAAAAAACAAGGAATCACGCCCACAGACGGGGCGTGAGAATCCTTGAAACAAACACAACTTATTTACAGCTTATTATCACCAATAGCCAACATCACAGGACTTGCAACAAATACTGACGAGTATGTTCCAATAACCACTGCGACTGCCATGGTAAGAGCAAAATGGCTCACTGCTTCAGTTCCCAAGAAAATCAAAGGAACAAGAGCTAAGAAAGTACTAAAACTTGTAAGTAACGTACGTCTTAATACTTCATTTAAACTTATTTTTACAATATTGTACGCAGATTCATTTTTTAACTTTAAATTCTGCGCATTTTCGCGAATTTGAGCGAAAATAACAACGGTATCATTGAGCGAATAACCCAATAACGCCAAAACAGCGGCCAAAATATGAAGCGAAAAAGGAATTTGCGCAACCATCAGAAAGCCAAACAACAAAACCAAGTCATGAAGAAGTGCCACAACCGCACCAACCCCATAGGCAAAAGTTCTTCTAAATGCGATGTAAAAAAGCAATACAAGCATGGTAAGAAGAATCGCAAAGAATGCGTTATTTCTAACTTCTTTTCCCGCGCCAGCTCCAACCAACTCAACGCCATCTACCACAGGACTTGCATTCAAACGAGCAGAGAGTCCACTAACAAGGTCTTGCGAAACCCCTGGCGAGGTTTCGCCCAAAGTAACCAAAAAACCCTTACCAGTCGAACCAACCTGCTGAATGACCGCATCATCAAAGCCCGACGACTTTACAGCCGATCGCACGTTTGAAATATCTTGAACATCTCCAAAGCTCAAGCGGACCTCAGTCCCCCCGGTAAAATCGATATGGTATTTCAAGCCATATCCCAGAAAATACGCAGCTGGAGCAATTGACAACAACACAACGGATGCAATAACAAGCAGATACTTTCTTCCCAAGAAATCGATCATAATCAGGGTCTCGCGGGCTAAATAAAAAAAAATACTAAATTATTCGCAGTCGGTTGATTCTATCGAAACAAACTGACGTCCTTTAAATCCAGTGTTAAAACATACACGGCCAGAAGCAATAGCATAGAGCGTATCATCACCGCCACGATTTACATTTGTTCCTGCGTGAAATTTGGTTCCACGTTGACGAATAAGAATCTCGCCAGCTTTAACCATTTGACCGCCAAAACGCTTACAGCCTAGTCGTTGACTGCGACTATCACGACCGTTGGAGGTTGAACCACCAGTTTTACTTGTTGCCATCCGAACACCTTTAAATTAATTGAAGACCAATTACGGCAGAACGCCGAATACTCGTTAACTATGAGCTCAGGCCTAACCTGAATGGAATTTATCATGTACTGCTTTGAAAAAAATGTCAAAAACTATCTAGCTTCACCGAGTAAACAAACGCAGCGACGCTCTGATAAACTCTTATTAAAACGTATTTCCCAATCAAAGAGTGACTGAATCGCCAAAGCAATCCTCACTCCAGACTCACACGCTGCCTCCATCGTACCCGGAACCTCTCGCAATATTGACGCATGCTCACCTGCAAAATAAATTTTTCCATGCGAGGCAAACGCAAATACATGATCACCAAGTCCAGCAATGCGATCAAATTTTTCGTACAAACCCTTATCAAAAGACTCTGCTGAAGTTAAAAAATAATTTTCTTGCCCCGGAGAAACGTATGCGTACGAACCGCACGCATACGGATCAGCTGGCCAACTTTTTCCAACAATCACATCTTCATACGATGCAAATTGCTCATCTTTCGCACAAACAGCTCGTGTAGGAATCACAACAGAACCTTGCGTGGCCTGCTCTAAAAGAACCTTTCCGTCAAAATCAAATCCATTAAACGATTGCTTATCAAAAAAACTTTTTTCGCCACATTGATACGCCAATAATAAATTATCAGCTCCTGCATGACACACTAAAGTTGTATCATTCACCGTAAAATCCGTCTTAAGTTTTTCAACATCAAACGGCATAACAATTTTTGCATTTTCCCCGAGTTTAATCGAGGAAATTTCAGCCAATCGATCGGTCGGAATAACATCTTCTGAAAAAGAAATTTTTGAATAGATTGATGGTGGAATTGCCAAAACCACATAGTCAGCTTTAACGACTTTTTCATTTTTAAACTTCAAAACGTATCGATTTGTATCATCTCGATCTATCGATATCAGCTCACACCCCAGATTAACCCTATCGCCAAGTTTTTCTGCTATTTTAACTGGCAATGTTGCGTTTCCAGTCTTAATAAAAACGCGATCTATTGATTGTTTTTCTTCATCAAATTTATGTGCAGCAGCAACCCCACCCTGCAGCATGTAATATAATGTTTCAACATAATTTGATGATAAGTCTTCAAGGGCTGCACCCTCATACCCCATTAAGCGCATGCGTAGCAAGCGATACGAATCCGAACCCTCTTCAAAGAGTTGTCCAACAACATCTTTCATAGATTTAGACTGAGAAGCAATTTTTTTAAGATGCTCGTACAAATCAGCTTGTGCAACATCAGGCACTCTACACAACTCAGAAAAAGGAACCAACTTTTCTCCATTAAAAAAATTGGCGCCAAGAAAATATTTTTCATTCTCAAAAGAAATTTCCAACTCACTTGCCAGGGCGCGCAAATGAAGCGCCTCGCCTCCATCGGCGATGTTGTAACCGCCCAGCTCTGTTACCGATCCATTTATGATAGCCGTTAAGATTCTACCACCAACTCGATTTCGCGCTTCATAGACACAAACATCAACTCCTGCTTTTTCCAAATAATATGCAGCCGTAAGTCCAGCAATTCCAGCACCAACCACCGCAACGCTTACCCTGCCGTCAGTATTTTCACTATTCTTTGCGCAACACAAACCGATCATCACACTCCCCAAAAGTATTGTTTTTATTAAAAAAATTTTCATAAATCCTTCCAGCAAGAACCAACTCCCACAGAAACCTTAAGGTCAACATCAAGCAAAACTGCTTTCTGCATAATTTCAACCACAACGCCCGAAACCAATTCTTGCAACTCTGCGGGAACCTCAAGCACCAATTCATCATGAATTTGAAGGAGCAATCGCGCTCCTGGAAACTTACTCGAAATAGTGCGGTCAACCTCAAGCATTGCTTTTTTGATGATATCAGCTGCCGTGCCCTGCACCACGGTATTAATCGCAACACGTCGCGCGGCCTCATAAACAACTTTATTCGATTCACGCAAACCGGGAACATATCGTCGACGCCCAAAAAGGGTTTCAACATACCCTATCTCCCGCGCAAACTCTTCTACGCCCTGCATCCACGGCAATACCGCAGGATAATGTTCAAAGTATTGCTCTACATAACGCTTTGCATCCTTGAAAGAAATATTTAAATCCTGCGAAAGACCGTACGGCGTAAGGCCATAAATAATACTGAAATTAATTTTTTTACCAATCTGCCGCTCGGCCTGCGTCACTTCATTTTCGGGCTTTGAAAAAAGACGCGCTGCTATTTGTCGATGAGGGTCTTCATTATTTTTAAACGCAGCCAATAATACAGGGTCTTTTGTCAGATGAGCCAACACTCGCAGCTCAACCTGCGCATAGTCACACCCAATTAACACATGCCCAGGTTGCGCAACAAACGCGCTGCGAATCTCGGCGCCAAATTCACTTGCTATTGGAATGTTTTGCAAATTGGGGTCAGAGCTCGCCAAGCGGCCAGTTGCAACAGCCACCTGTGAATACGAGGTATGAATACGTCCATCTTTCAGGCTTACCATCTGCGGAAGTGGTTCAAGGTAGGTATTTAATAATTTTGAAAGCTCACGTTGCTCTACAATTAACGCAGGAAATGGATGTATTTTTGAAAGTAAATCCAAAACCTCTCGACTTGTTGATAGCTTTCCCGTTGCTGTTTTTTGTGGTGGCGTTAAACGTAAATATTCATACAACACCTGACCAACCTGCTTGGGCGAAAGCGGATTAAACGACAGCGCATCCGGATACTCAATCGAAACCAAATAGGACTGAATCTTACCATCAACAACAGAAATTGCTGATTTTACAGCAGTTGCCACCCCCTGAAGAACGCGCGCATCAAGCAAAATTCCTGCGCGCTCCATCTTAAAAAGCAACGTTGCAAGTGGACGCTCTGTTTGTTCATACAATTTTAATAATTGAGCATGCCCAGAAAGTTGCCGAAAAAGGAGTTGGTATAATTTGTAGGTCTGAACCACATCATGCGTTGCATACGGAGCCGCTTCTTCAAGTGGAACCATGCCAAAGTCGGGGAAAATACCAACAACGTCTTTGTACTCTTGCATCGATTCGCCAAGCAGTCGCAACGAAAGCGCCTTAAGCCCAACCTTTTGATCTTCAGATGTTGTAAGTAACTCTGCCATCAACATCGTATCGTCAACTTCTCGCTCGATTTGAATGCCCCAATTTGCAAGAACATGAAGATCAAATTTTGCGTTATGCATAACAACACACGTATGATGCTCTAGCAAGTTAGAAAGGTTCTTTTTTATTTGTTCTATCTCGCCACTTGTCCACAAATCATGAACCAGCGAAATGTAATAACCTTCAAGCGCATCCCCCGCCAAAGAAAACCCCACAATTTCACTCGTCATATTTCCAATACCGATAGTTTCGGTATCAAAAGTAATAACCGCTGCGTGGGATAGTCGCTCAAAAACTAACGCAACATCTTGCATTGTTTTTAAAATCCCCACATGCCAATTGCGCAAAACTTCATGCTGAGCAGTTACTGGCTTAAATCCCGCGGGAAGAAAAGATTTAAATTCTAATTCATAAAAATAATCATTTGCCTTGCTCCAGAGCGAACTATCGTATTTTAAGCCGTCAAGCGTTTGAGTCGCATTACTAACAGTTTTGAGCGTAAATAATTCACGAGAAATAAAAGCATTTTCACGACCAGCTAACAATGATTTTTTAACCGCTGGCGATGCGACCTGCTCAATATTTTCGTATAAATCTTCTAATGAATTAAATTGCTTAACCAATGCAGTAGCTCGAGTATCTCCGATCCCCGCTACCCCAGGAATATCATCCGAAGAATCACCCAGCAACGCAAAATAGGTCGAAAGCAGGTCGGGATTAAATTCATATTTTTTAAAAAATTCTTCAGGAGTATATGTTTTTCTATTTATCGGATCTGCAACCACACAACGCTCACTAACAAGCTGGCGTAAATCTTTATCTGGAGAAACAACAACAATTTTTTCAACTTCATCTTTGAATCGATTTGCAAACGTAAAAATAACATCATCTGCTTCAAATCCCACCACACTAACCTGTGGAATCTGAATGGCATCACACATCAGCTGAATCGTGTGCCGTTGCTCAAGAAGATCAGATGGCGCAGCCTGCCGATTTTTTTTGTAGTCAGGGTACATTTCTTTGCGACCAGAATCGCCCTTATCCCACACAACCGCAATCGCAAACGGAGAATACTGATCCAATATTTGACGCAAAGATTTAAAAAAACCGTACACCGCCTGAACCGGTTGTCCTTTTGAAGTAGAAAGTGGCTTTAGCCCATAAAATGCTCGATACAACAATGAAGACGCATCAATAAGAACCAGTGTTGAATTTTTTTTTTGCATACAAAATGCCTTGAGGCCAAGAAGTTAAACGTTCAAGAGAGTATAAAAAATGATTTCATCGTTGTAAAAACAAGAACGCACTACAAAAATTTCTTTGTTTCTTCAATCGATCTTAAAAAAGCAGAAATGTCCTTTGCCCTTGCTGGATGTTGTTTCATTAAATCTGCCGATAACATAACATCTGGCACATATGGCTGATTGTGTCCTCGCGCTCTCTTTTTATAGACTTTCATTGGATAACCAAGCTTCAAGGATTGTCCAGTAGCAGATGAAAGTGCTACTTCACTCAATTCCATATACACACTATCTGCTGATGTTGGATTGCCAACTAACGTAACAAATTCTTTTCCACAAGCTTTTGCTTGATCAATAAAATCAAGTGCAGAACTTCCACACTGTGCATCAATAATAATTGTGATACGAGCCTTAATATTTGGACAACAATAAATCATTGTTCTTATTTTATTGAACGTTTCCTTGAAAAACGTCTCATGCGCATCCAAAGATGTTTGCAACTTTTGAGCTTTTTCCAAACACCAATCTTTTATTTCTTGAGGGGCATAGGCTGCATACGGGTTGTCTTTGAGCCATGCAATATTAACCGGTGTAGCACGCCACCACACTTCCTCTCGACAAGTAGCCCCAAAAACTTCTTGCTCCACATAGGGTTGTCCATAGAAACTTTCAAGTATTTTTGTCCCAAATACAGAACTTCCGCCAACGTTTCCTCGCAAGTCAATCGCAACATTAATCTCTGATTGATTCTGCTGAGAAAGATCATTATTTTTTTGCTTTCGCTTACGATCAACATATTTTTTTATTTGCTCTGTAGCCTGATTAAGCGAACTTGCAACCTCACTATTTTCGCCCGAAAAACTAGGTATTTTAAGATACACGTCATATACATGTCCTAAATCACGCGATGTATTAAAAAAAGCAACTTTCGCTCGTTTATCTTTTACAAAACCACGCAGAGTACTTATTTTTTCATCCAATTCTTTGCTTGGTATTGGCGACCAATTCAATGTAACAGTTTTTTCCGAATGCTCTGCCCCCAACAAGCAGCGACACCAAATGCCAGCCCCTACCGTTATAGTTGAAGGTTTTTTAACAAACACGTTGCCACTCCACACAAGAGCCCATGGCGCAGATTTTACCAACGCAGATTGCAAGCCAGAAATCGCTCCAAAGCGATGCGGAATACTATTTTTTTCAATCCATTCTTGAGGCGAAAGCTCATCAATTTTGACAACAGTTCTATACTGACTACGGTGTCCATTTGCAGGCCAAAGATAATCAAGCTCCTTATCGAGCAAAAATCTTTTTAAGCAAGGATCGTAAGTCATCAAAAAACCAGGCCACTCAAACACCTTAGGTTGCAAGTCAACCTCTAAATGAGAAAATTCAAGCGAAAGATGCCCATCATTAAAACCCTTAACATACCAAGAAAGAAGCTGCCGATAAGATTTTTCATCGGTCACTTGCGCCAATTTCAAAGAAAGCTCCTGCCGACCTTTTTTCATCCAAGATAAAAAAGCATTTGGCTGTTCATCAACAGCTCCAGGATGATTTTTTTGCAGGGCTTTTTCAATCGTAGCTATATCTGCCAGAGCAATTTCTTTCCACGATTTTGAAACCGAAATTAGACTTATTCCAACAAAAAAAACTGCCCATAAAAAAATATTTTTTTTCATAAAATTCTTATAACTTTGACCATGCAAAAAGACCAATAAAGCCTAACCAAGTGCTTGGAATCATATCCATAAACGACTTTATTTTTACTTTTTTATTAATACTTAGATTTAAACAATCAACATATTTTTACTTAATTTAAAAACTATTTTTTACATTTTAAAATTCACATATAAATTTTAAAGCATAAAAACAGAGTCTCATCGTATAAGAAACAAACCAAGAACAGGGCCTTTTCATGTCAAAACAAACCGCACTTAGATCAATACTTTTTAGTATCTTAACCTTTTCAATTATACCGATTTTTTGCCCCCCCAAAACTAAAACTCCGCGACGAGTTGCTCTTAGCATCAAGGCTCTTCCCTCAATTGTGGGCCTTTACACAATGCTGCAAACACTTACTCCTCAAATTATTATTCACTCGGAGCCCCACATGGCAAAATGCCAAGAACTTTGCTCTTGTATTGATTCAATGACCTCTTGCAATCTTGAAAGATTCAAAAAAACATATGCCGAACATCTTTTTACACCAGCAGAAGGAAATTTTTTTGATAAAGATCCATTCACTCTTGGATATTTATTCGGAATAGAAGCCCATAAGCGAGAAAAAATTATTGGAAAATCACAAGAAACCGGCGCCAAAGCAATCGCTCTGGTAATAATGTTAATCCCATTATTTGATGAAATTGATGATTCTTTAGCCAAAAAATTTCTAGCCTTTATTTCTGGATATCAATACTTCATGCTGAGTCATCGAGAAGAATCCACCATTCCTCCAATTGAAGAATTACCAAAACAAAATGAAGATACTTTTATAAGCTTTTTACTTGGAATGAATGCTGCAACAACCTCAATTATGGGAGAACCAAACCTAAGCCCTACAACAATTGTTGATCATGCTTTTAACTGCGGGTATTACATTCAAATTTATTTAAACAAAAAAGAAGTAGCAGCTCCCGTCGCTGACGCAACTCCCTTTCTAATAACCGATCATACTGTCGCCACAGAAAGACCTCCTCGTGAATATGTAAGAACCACGAATGAATGCTATGCGTCAGGCATCTTACTTGAAAGATCCCTAAGCCCAATGCTCCACGACACGACCGCCATGAGCGACCAATTGACCTCTTTTTTAGCCGCCGAAATACTAAAACTATCAACCACTCCCACAACGCTAATGGGCCCAATATTTCAAACATGCGGAGCTCTTGAATTCTACTCACTCAGGCAATTAAAGCTTTTCGCTCCAAGTGCCGATCATCTTGAAACAACTCTGATCAATAAATGTTTTGAAAACGGATACAACTGCTCGTATGATAATTTATGTACATACATTTCAAAAAACTTCACAAAAAAACGTGATTTAGTAAGAAACCTATCAAACCTGCTTATGCGAGCCTACATAGCTGGCGCAATTTTAAAAATGATCGTACAAGCTCACCTCAAAGAAAAAACTTCTATCGCGTATATTAGCGTTGAAGTATTTATACAAACAAAAGATCGCTGGCTTGCCGTCATCGAATCCCTTGAAGACAAAGCCACTAAATCAACAAGTTCAAACGGTGCTGCCGCATCAGCAACATCAACACGAACCTATGAAGAAGCAAAAGCCGCAGAAGAAGAACTTCTTGCTCTCCTTGCGGCAGAAGAAGAAGAACGAGAGGCTCAAAAGCTATCTAAAAGCCAAGCCCAAGAGCGCAAAAAAATAAGACAACGCGCACTTGCGGAACAAAGAAAAAAAGAAGCACTCGAGCTT
>Ga0194133_10007529_pt1 | contig 13017 bp, 13 predicted proteins | sample TA2KigOf40mmetaG_FD_155448 | JGI IMG/M metagenome (GOLD analysis project Ga0194133, IMG submission 155448) | Freshwater microbial communities from Lake Tanganyika, Tanzania - TA2015055 Kigoma Offshore 40m | ecosystem: Environmental > Aquatic > Freshwater > Lake | place: Tanzania: Lake...
TGGTACCCTGACCAAGCGTTCCATTCCCACCACTGGCACCTGGTGCAGGTGAAGCAGGCTCTGCACCCCCGCCACCACCACCAGAGCCGCCGGGTCTGCCAGGGTTCAAATTATACCAACCGCCACCACCACCGCCAAGAGATACCACACTGCCAGAACCAGTATACAGCGTGCTAGGATTGTCTAGTATTTGAAATGTGGATGTGCCAGTAGTCAAAAACAAATGTACTGTGTAAACTTCATTATTTATCACTGTCTGATATATTGCATCCCCCCCATTTGCTGCTCTTAACCCCCTGTATCTTATGGCAACAATACCAGAACCACCTTCACCACCCTTGTTAGTTGCATTATAATGGCTGCCACCGCCACCGCCACCACCAGAATTTCTACCACCATCACCGCCAGCACGGTTTGCTTGTGCCGGTCCTCCACCTTTATGACCTGCTGCACCATCAGTGAAACCGTCGCTGCCATTAGTATCACACACAGCGCCGCCACCACCACCGCCGCGACCGCCACCGCCTCCACAACCTGAATATCCTGAGCCACCGCCTCCACCAGCAAACCAATATGTTATACCCAAGAAAGATGTTTCTTTACCTAAGCCACCCACCGGTACACTTGTGGAATCTGTGCCAGCTGCACCAGCTCCACCACCGCCTCCAGAATAATATTGTCCTCCTCCTCTACCGCCTTTGTTTCCTTGACCTGCAATGCCTGTGCCACCTGCTTTTGTACCACCATTACTGTACCCAGAAGTACCGCCACCAGAAGCTCCGTTGCCACCAGCACCAGCCAGGAGGTGGTCAAAATAACTTGAACCTCCAAACCCTCCACCCTCCATAACAATGCTACCAAATCTGGATCTGCCTCCATTTTGGGCACTAATTGTATATTGGTGAGCACCGGGTTGACCTTCTGTGCCTGCAGCTGGTGCACCTTTACCCCCGGACCCAACTTGCACAATAGTTGAAGTGACAGTTCCTACATCAATATTAAATTGCTCAGTAAAGCCACCAGCGCCACCACCACCGCCCATGTCCATGCCACCACCACCGCCGCCGCCTACAACCAGTACATCAACACTGGAAAGTCTGGCCACATTTGCTATGGGTGCAAGTCCTGGACCTGTAATACTTGAAGATTGTCCATCACCACCACCTGTGTATGCCTGTGTACCTCGGGTACCTCCTGCACCTACACTTATTATATAAGTTGACCCTGGTACAGCACTGTAACTGCCCTGGACAACACCACCACCTCCGCCGCCGCCACCCCATCCCCCACCACCACCTCCGCCGCCCACGAGAAGTAAATCTACTTCTGTTGGGGAAGATTCAGAAGTTATGTCATTATTACCATATATACCTTGATATTTTGTGGGCATCCATGCCCCAGTAATTTTATCAAAAAATCCAAAAGAGGATGCTGCTAATTGCTGACCATCAATAAAATTGAGTTCTGTTAGATACAAATCAGTTTTTATTCCTTCAAAAGAATGTATATAATGTGTTTTTACAGAATTAAAATAAGAATTATCTGTTACTAAGGGATAATTTGTTTCTGATAAATCCGCTTTAATACCATTAACATACAGAATAGCCCTGTTTTCAGCTCTGGTTTGTGTGAAATCTACAGACAACACAAAATGATACCATGCAGAAGTGTCTCGAAAAGCAGCCTGAGATCTTATAATAGCACCATCTTGATCGTTTCTTCTGTCCCAATAAGCAAATTTATCATTACCATCAAAATATATGTATGCATCTGAATTACCACTACCTATTGCAGTAGTAAACAGGTAACCTTCACCTAAACGTGCCCTTTTTATCCATGCACTAAAGGTAAAAGCTTTTCTATTGCCTTCCCTTTCTGGTATTCTATAAAAATAGTCTGCATTGCCTTGAGTAAATCTAAGAGAACGATCTATCTTGTATGCAACACTCTGGTTACTAGTAAGGAAACCAGCTGGTGAAACAGGAAATGCCATAATTAGACCCAGCTATAGTTTTGCACTGCAGTCCCGTACATGTATTGGCCGTCGCTGACAAATGTGAATATGTCCATGGAGCTGGGTGCTTGTGTTAGAGTGGGTGTAATGTTGTCAGGGAATCTATACAAGGTATCAAAGAAAAGCTGCACGTTGCCTGATAATGTGCGCACCAACAACATGTATGTTCCACCTGGTGCTTGACCGGAGGGATTTACTAATAATGTATTGCCACCAGCTGAAAGATAAAGATTTGCCACTTGATTAGTTCTTAAATTCCATGTGGCAGAAAAAGGATTTACTGCAGTATATCTTAATGCACTTTGATGTATGCCATGGAAATTTCTGTAGCTAATTACCACATCACCCACTCTATCAGCCAGATCAATACCAGCAGAAACAATGGCAAATTCTGCCTCTAATCTTCTGCCGGAGAGAGTCTGTACTGCAGCAATATTGGTTGCAGACAATGTGCCTACCACCTCCAATTCACGTCTTGGATTGCGTGTATTAACACCAACCCTTGTGTCATTACCAACAAACAATGTTACACCAGATTCACGATCAAAAAATTCCGCAATTGCTTCAGGACCGCCTTGTCTCACCACCAGAGCAGGTCCAGATCCATTGTTTATAACAGACAATGCACTTGTAGTGGTTAGTATTGTGTCAATAACAGTAAAATCACCTAGTGCAGTCAAGCTACCATACACAACCAAATCTCTATTCATCTCTACATGATCACGCAGTACTGTTCTGCCAGTTATGTCAAGAGTGCCACCAGCAGCTATATTATTGAGAACATTAATATTCGGAGCTAATTTTTCTGAAGTAACAGCTAAATCAGCAATCTTTGGTGTTGTTACAGAGTTGTCGAGAATATTTTGATTGGTATTATAAAACTGTACTTGTCTGTATGTAACTTCAATTGAAGCGCCAGAAGGTGGGGCTTCATAAAATGTTAATGTTCTGTTATCAGGTATAGCAAATGAGCTCTTATTCTGATAAACGCCAGAAAAGTATACATCAATATCAGATGACGAGAATGCCGCACATAGCAATTGAAACTGTGTGGTGAGACCATCAGCTTGAAAACTTATTGGAGGTTGTGTGATAAACACACCACTGAGCTTGCCAATAGTAATAGCATTACTTGCAATGGTATTGTTGAGTACTGAACCTGGTGCAGGTATAAATGTGGTATAGGGAAAATATCTCAAGTATTGTACTTCTACAACATTTAAACCTGCAGGAGGTGCTTCAATAAAGACCAGAGTGTTATTATTGGGTAAAGCATAAGTGTCTTTTCTCTGATAAACACCAGAAACAAATACTAAAATATCATTAGGAGTGGCAACTGCACTAGCCAATTCAAAAGTTGTTTGACCGGGCTGCACATTAAAAGATTGTACTTGTAGTATTGCGTTAGTTAAAAAGAATTGACTTGCAGATATTGATCCAGTTACAGACAGATTGTTAAATATGGTTCCACCTTTGTCAGAAGTGATAAAGTTACCTGGAGCAGCTTTTTCTTTAGTCAGGGAATAATTTGCATATTTTGGTGTGGTTATGGATCCATCAGCCACAATACCAATGGGCAAAGGATTGGCTTTAATAAACACAACTTCAATGTTAGCCTCACCAGGGGTGTCTGGTGAAGGTGGTGGTTCCACAAACGTAATTGTGCTGGGTGGACCTGGATTGATACTGAATGTTAATTTGTCTTGATATATACCAGAAATATACACCAAAATGTCATTAGCACTGGAAATGTCTTGACCCAGATTGAAAGTCACTGTTGAATCGTCACCAACAAAATTATCTACTGGAAAATTGCCTACATTTTGCAGCACGCCATAAATTCGATCTGCGCTCAATCCCCCTGTAACAGATAGTCCATTAGTAATTGTTACAGCACTTAACAACAATGCATTTGATGAAAGATATTGAACAAGTCCTCTTATATCCAAGCCAGGGTTAAGATCTAAAAGATCAGCAAGATCTCTACCACCACTTATCAACTTACCAGTGGTGCTGATGAATATAAATTCTCTGGCACTAACTGATTTGAATGTTATGTCTGTGGCAGAAGCTGCTTGAAGATTGAGATAATTGGCACTATTAAAATTAAAATCTGTGTATGCAGCATTCCATTGATTGCTTGTACCGCCTGGGCTTTGAAACAATGGTGTGTATATTACTTCACGTGCGCTAATTTCCCCGGCAACTGTTAAATCAACATTTGGCTGACCAACATTGATACCAACTCTGCCTCGCAAACCAAATGGCGTACTGTAAGCAGCATCCTCAACAACCATTATTTCTTTGTTATTATCTAAATCTTTGAATGATGCCAATTGAAAATTGCCTTCACTAACACCAACAAGCAATGCAGGTCCAAAACCTTTGGCTATGACGCTCAAAGAAGACACAACTGTTTGTTGTGTTGTACCAAAGAATGCACTGAGTGCACACAACACTCCAATAACTGTCATGTTACCAGCAAAAAGAGAATCGCCCGTTACATCGAGATTGCCTTGTATTGTTCCACCAGATGCTTTGAAATACAGAGTATTAGCTTCTACTGCGCGAAGCCACGTGGCACTGTTTTGGTACAGTGTTGTATATGTAGAATCCCAAGTAACAGTAGGTACAAAAAATCTTTTACCAGTTAAATCAGAGACCAATACAAAATTATCAATTGTGTAGAGAGTATTGGGATTTGGTACTCCTAAATTTGGTTCTGCATTTTGTAAATTGAGATAATCATAGCGAAGTTTGTCTGCGGATAAAGGAGGTGTGACCCGTACCCGTTCACTATGAAAAACCGGGCGAAGAGGGTTCATTATCTTTCCGTATTAATAGTTTCTAATATTGCTAGGGTTGCATGCAGCGCATTTAATTTGTTTGCGTATAAAACAAGTTTATCACCTTCGGTTAATACAATTTTACCCATTGCAATGTTAGCCGCATCATATGCGGGAATGGTGAATCCACTTATTAAAAATACAGATGTTTGTAATGATGCACTTGATAAAATTGCTGTAACAGTTTGATGTTGATCTGTAATGTTTGCAATTTGCGTGGTTAGTATAATTGATGCGCGCTGAAACGGTGCTTGATACAAAGCTGGTGTTACATCTTGAGTAGAAAGCGGTATTGTTAGGTTTTTAAATAAATTAAGAGGAACAGTGGCCATATCGATTTATTTATTCTATTGACAATACAAAAGGAGTGACTAGAGAGAATATTGAGCGTTGGAATGTTCGACCTTCTATTGTACCTGTTGCTTGTTTAATGGTAAATTCATCTCCAACACGAAAGTCACCACTCTGATTTGTTGCTGTGAAGAAAACTACGCCTACATCATCAGTAACTACTTCGTTCTCAAGTTTTGTTTGACCTCCAAGAACGGGCAGCGCATTTGCCAGAGTTGTACCAGTGCCAATGTATTCAAATGTTATGGCGCTTGCCAAAATGCTACTTCTGATATAAAATTTAACAGGGCTTCCTGCAGTTAATGATTTAGTCAACGTTGAAGGTTCTTCAATATACACATTAAACTTGTTTGTATCAATGTTAGCCGCTGAGCTTATGACATAGTTAGTGTTATCTTTATCTATTTGAAATAATAATCCTAACCCAGGTGTATTGGCTATGGGTGTAGGTATAACATTTTGTACATTAATAAATGTATCTCCAGAAGAAACATTACTAACTAAAGTGCCAGTTAAAACCGGGGCAGAAGATTTACCAAAAGCTCCTAATCCATAATTTCCAAAAGAACAATTTGAAGTATTAACATCGCATCCACCTCCAGCGCTTACCAACACGCCATAAGTGCATGCTATTGTAAATATGCTAACAAGCTGTGCATAACCATTATTAATAATGTGTACACCAAGACCACCTTCATTAAATTGTGTAAAGGAGTCCATAACCATGCTTCTCAAATAACCTCTTGCTAGTGACCCATCAATGCGAATACCGCACCCGGCATCATTGGCACCTGGTGAAGAGGATTGTGTAATAGAGCTGCAGCCTTGTATGTAAGGACTGGTTGTTATGAAAGGTCTATCATAAGGTGGCACCATGGATAGAGAAGGATTACCTGTTTGAAAGGCAAAGGCATATTGCACATTAGACGGATCTAAATTTGGAAATGCTATTGCAGCAGCCGGGGCTCTGTGTGCTCTAAATGTCATTCCCCACAAATAATCTGCATTAGTAACCCAAAACATATCATAGGTAGGGTTTTTCGGGAAAACACTAACTCTTCTCAAATTATCACCTATAATAGCAGTATTAGGTGGCACATAAATTGGATTGTTTTCGCTATATTCACCTGTTTTAACAAAAATTGTGTATTTACCAGGGTTAGTTGTGGCAGCATAGCAAGCCTTTTTAATGGTTTTGAAAGCTTGTGCTTCTGTTATGCCACGGTTTGAATCGTCGCCACTAGGAGATACAAAGAACACATTAATAGTGTTGGTAATGCCACCAGAAATAATTTGGGATAAAGTAAAGAAATTGATCTTGAATTCACCCTGTAAAGGTCTGAATCCCACAATGTAATCAGACGGGAAAGGTATGATTTCTGCGAAATCATTAAAAGAGCGGTAGGCCATAGAATTATTTAGTTCTATGCCGTTAGAATTAGATTATAATTTACTCTTTATTTGTCTGAGGCTGTGTGTTATTGACAGGTACAATATCAACACGGCTAAAAACTCGGTCACCGCTAATCAAAGTTACCGGTACGAGTGCGGCCTCATTAGCAGCCAGAAGATCTTCAATCTGCTTCTTGACACCAAGGAGTTTTTCTTCGTTTGTCATGTTTTAATTAAATCTTATGTGCTAATAATCAACTATAAATTTCAATGTAAGAAAATCGCTTACCACTGGAAGCTAGTCTATAACCTGCATCATTGGCATATATTATGTCTAATTTTTGAGGGATGTTGAAAGCAGATAAGGTAAAAGAAAGAGTATTATTAGTATAGACTTGATACATGTTTACTGGATAACCGCTGAAAGGTGGATTTTGTGCACTAACACTTTTTATTTTTGAATAAAAATCATAATATTCTTCTGTACCGTTAAATTTGTTGGAACTCAAATAAAGTCCGTTTCCAGTACTAAAATCAAACATATTGCCCTCAAGATAAAGCGTATGTGAGCTGCCCACCTTGAATCTAAAAGATGGTGCTTGTTTGCTCATGAAAGAAGTCGTACCCCGGTGATAATAGGTCTGCCAGAAACAGAAAACGATTCTGTGTTATGAAATGTACTGAGTGCTTCTTGTTCTGTGATAACCTGTGAGAGCAGATTGGTATAACTGCCATACTCTAAATCTGTGCCACCACTCACAGCAGTCATGCTCACATCAATTCTAAAGATGTTCTTGACAGGATCTTGTGGATCAGGGAACAACCACCCTTTGATTGTGAATCCTGTGTTTGCAATTATCTGAGCTTTTTGTTGACCATTGATATCAGTTGGATATTCCAGATTAATTGTACCATTCCAAAGTACTTCTGTTCTGATTTCTTGTGTATAATTTAAACTGAACGCTTTTGGAACTGTCCAACTCAATATGATGTAAGGATTGTTGAAAGGTACAAAATTAGAAAGTATTTGATCCATGTCAGATTGATAACGAGCAATAATGCTCATATTGACATCAATGTTTACTGGCACAGGTGTTTTGTAGTAAAAGGATTGATAAGAAGGCTGATTTTCAATAGGTGAACCATAAGCATAAAACCCTGCATTTTTATTAAACACTCTGTTATTATCTCTTTGAATGCTTCCAATGGTTATGCTGATGCAAGGCAAAGTAATGTTTTGAGCAGGATTTACCAGGTCAAACAACACCCTTTGCTTGGGAGCATACACATACCTTACTTGTTGTGTGGCCTCAGCAACACGATTTTTATTGTACCGTTTAATTACTACATTGTCAAATGCAGCAAGAAATTGCAATATAAGGTCTTTGACCTCAAAGTAATATGTGTATTGTTTCAATCTGTATTATTTAATACAAAATCTATTAATAATACTTCCACTTTTGTGCAGAAATCTGTTTGGACAGCTTGCGTCTCATTGAAGGTTTCATGAAAGTGCGGCGAAGTTTGAGTTCCTCTGTAATGCCGCTCTTCTTAACAAGATTCGAAAATTGTTTTAGTTTCTTATCAAAATACACTTTATTAGATGCTTTCTTGACATCCAATGTGACTTCACAAACAATTTGCATATTCTATTTAATAGCTGTTATGAATTTTCTACTATTATTATTTCTGCATGTGTGTTGTGAAATTTATTTGGCTTTTTTGGTATCATTAATTTGGCATAATTTTTAATATCTATGTTATTATGACAAAATGTTTCAAGAGTATAATTTAAAATAATTTTGTTATCATTAATGTTATAACTGTAAGGATAAGGTATTTCAAAAACTTTTTTTGAATGCTGCACTACCAGGGTAAACACAAGATAAAAATCTTTTACACAAAATAAAATTAGCTTGCCTGTTTTAACACTCTTACCATTCACTACAAAATCAACTTTTTGTTGTAGAAATCGATTTATGTTTTGTTCTAATTTCTCTGCAATCATGAATCCATGTACATTACCTTTTGAGAGGTCGACATCCTCATTAAGTTTTCTTTAAAATATTTCCAAAATGCCTCACCTGCAGGTATGGTTGTTATTAAATCACAGCTATCCATGCTAATGCATCTATAATCTTGCATAAAAATATCCCATGTTATTATTAAATTTTTCTGCACAGGGTCATACTTGGGTGATCTGGTTGCAGGTTTATAATTGAGAGTGATGCGACCATCAATAGAATTGAGTATGGTATTTGCATTAGTACACAACATTCTCCGGAAAGCTGATTTGCCTGGTCTGGGTCTGCGCCTGGCAAATTTTATTTCACATGCGGCGTTTTGTAGAATTGGCCTTAGGCTTGTCAGGGATATTAACATTGTCCTCTCTCGGTTTAACCACGCCGAATATTCTTTGTTCGTTTAAGAAAATGCCATGGCTCACACGCCCATAGTTAACTACATCAATGTTAGCAATTGGCACTCCCATGTTATTGGGGAAGCAAATATGATCACCATTTTTAACTTTGTGACAACTTGAACCACACAGTATTACTTTGCCTATGCGCCATGCACTAGTGTCTGCATTCACAGGCACTACAATGCCATTTCGAACAATGGTGTTACTGGTGCCACCTTCATCCACAAACTCTACTAGAATAATATCATCCAGCAAGGATTCTAAATTATATCCAACAAAAACACTGTTCAAGGAGTTTCTGGAGTTGGAAGATAAATCAATGAGGCTCTTTTGTGTTGCAAGACTATCTATGTTGGCTGCCATAAGTTAACTTAACAGTTATCAACTAGAAATCAAGTTATGACACATCTTTAGAAGGTTTCTTGATGTAATTAATTTTTTGACGCTTGTATCTTGGCAAAACCTCCACCAACATTTTGTAAAGCTCTTCATTGCTAAAATTATGACCATATCTGTTCACTGTGGCATTTACAATTTTAGCCGCACTTGGATCCAGCATGGATAGCCACCTATTAACAATGTAAGGCTGAAAGGCTTTATCATCTTCAACATTCACTGGCAAGTTTTTCTTCTTGCTGAAGCAAATGCCATCCAATATGTCAAATAAGTTCAATGAGAAATAATTTTTGTGGAAGCAATGAAGATGTCATCATTGATTTGATAGAAAGAATTGATCACATCTGCCATGAAATTGCGCACATCAATATCATTGAGATTTGTACTGTATGCAAAAGCTGGTGCCTTCTTACCAGCAGTGATATTAATACCAGTATGCCCTAATGCAGCTGCATCTTTAACATGCACAATACTCACGCTGCATTTGCCTTTGGGTTGTGTCACACCACCTTGGGTGAATTCTTTGTGCACCATCAAGTCATCACCATCCACTTCAATAGGTGCCTTGAGATATTTTGTGCTCAGTATGTTTGCCACCATGGTGTTAAACAGGCGTTGATAACAGATGGCGCCAAAACTCTCTGTAATGAGTGGCAATTCATACAGAAAATGTATCATGTCTTCACTGTATATGAAATCTTGGCTCAGAGCATCTTCTTGATCAATCAATCCTTCAGTTTCAACTTGTGCAGGTGCTCTGAAAGCAATGATGTTGCCAATTGGTAGACACTTCTTTCGAAAATATTTGTATGCAAATCGGTGATGTAGCACTACTCCATCATAAACTTTGATGTCTTCAATGATCATAATGCATGATTATATGTTAAAACGATTAATGTTCAAGCCAAAACCTAAAAAAGATATTTGAAAAGTGTAACCATAACCATATTTGCAAAAATAAATGCCTGTACTGAGTTTGGATAAGAAAGGCCCGCATTCAAAACCTTCCTCTGTTTTACGGTGAAGCAACAGCTTGGGGTGAATTATGTCTATTAAAGTGTATCTAAAATTAATGCGCATAAATTTGCAAACTTGCGCGCATGCAAGTTGTCAAGGTATTAGTTAATTGATGATCATCTAATCCTATGTAAAAACAAAAGTCATTAGATGGTGATACGCAATTCTGAGTTGCAATCAAAAAAATTTCTCCGTGCATATTCTATTATCCGTCGTTATGGATTCCTTCCTTTATACCCACAATCTATTATAATCAAAATTTAATAAAAATCAACTGTTAAATTTTAATTGAATCTATATTTTTTTCTATAAATAAACGAGTAATATGGCTGAATACGGCAATTCTGATACAGGCAGGGAGGCAACGTTTGGACGAAGCTTAATGAATTATATCAATTCTAGGCTTCCTTACCAGAGTTATACTGTTGTAGATACATTAAACAAATTAAATCCAAAGTACAGAACGTTTCAAGATACAGGCAGTAAGCGCACAGAGGCATTAGCCCGTCAAAGTATCAGCTCAAGCACTGAGTATAATAGCATTGATCCAGCTGGCATTGTTGGTCTGGATAACAATTTTACACAATACATGTATGCCAACATACAGCATGATAAAATTTCCAGATTGCGTGATTACAGGGTAATGGCAGCATTTTCTGAAGTTGCTGATGCATTAGATGAAATTTGTGATGAAACAATCAATAAAGATAAAGACGGTAAAGTTATTAAACTTGAGTTGCCTGATCTTGATGCAGAAGATGAAGACAGAGAAACACTTGAGAAAGAATTTCAAAAATATGTAAGTTATTTTGATTTATCTAATCGCGGTTGGGAATACTTCAGACAACTATTAGTAGATGGTGAATTGTATTTTGAACACATTATACACAAGCAATATGAGGATGAAGGCATACTTGGTGTTGTAACTGTGCCAACAGAGTTTATTGATCCAATTTTTGGCAATGTTCAGAATCTCATGATTAAAGGTTTTCTTCTAAGGAAACCTGTATTTGATAAGAACAACCCAACAAAGATTCAAGACTATGAACTAATACCCATGGATAAGAACCAAGTTACATACATCAACTCTGGCATATGGAACGAGAACAAAACAATTAGATTACCTTTCATAGAAAATGCTCGTCGTGCATACAGACAATTAAGCCTCATTGAAGATGCTGTGGTAATATACAGATTGGCACGTGCCCCAGAAAGATTAGTTTTTAATGTGGATGTGGGTAACATGCCACCACCAAAAGCTGAAGCTTATCTCAAGAAACTAATGAATCAGTATTGGTCTTCAAAAACGTATGATAATACACAAGGAGCAGGAGCGGTAAAGAAATTTAACCCTCAAAGCATTCTTGATAATTTCTGGTTTGCCAAAAGACAAGGATCAGAAGGTACACGCATTGACAGACTGGCTGGTGGAGAAAATTTAGGAAAATTAGAGGACTTAGACTATTTCTTGAAGAAACTATATAAGAGTCTCAAAGTGCCAGTTTCAAGGCTCAATGTGGATGATGCTTACAAAGATGATATGAACATCTTGCGGGAAGAACTAAAATTTGCTAAATTTGTGGTTCGTATGCAGCAACATTTTGCGGAAGGTCTAAAAAATGGATTTATCACACATCTTAAGCTTCGTAATCTATGGGACAAATTTGATTTAAAAGAAAACAACATACATTTAGAATTTAATGTCCCAGTTAACTTCTTTGAGATGAGAGAAGCACAAAAACAAGAATTAAAAACCACATCATTTAATAACATCACACAGTCTGACGCTGTTAGCAAGAGCTATGCATTGAAGAAATACATGGGCTGGAATGATCTTGAATTAATGGCCAACAGAGAGTTCATGCGTAAAGATATTGGATTCTTGTGGGAATTGGAACAGATCAAGGCAGGCGGTCCTAATTGGAGAGAGAATGTGCAGGCTGGTGCCCCAGCTGCTCCAGGTGGTGAAATGCCCATGGGTGGTGGTGGCGGAGGCGGATCAGCAGTTCCTCCACCTTTTGGACCAGCACCAGCCGCTGGCGGTGAGGTAGCCCCTGAAGTACCGCCTGCTGGTGCTGAAGCTGCAGCTCCTGGTGGCATGCCTCCACCTCCTGCAGTTTAATTGTTAAGAAGGTTTAACCGGCCACACAACACTATCTGGTGTGGAAAAATTAGATGTAATATCTCTTAAAGCCTGTCTGTAGTTAGACCATTCTGCAGGTATGGCTGATCCTTGTTCTTGATGCTTAATTGCAACCCAATCAGTTTCTACCAGTAAGCCATTCCTCTGTGATCTAATTTGATCCCAATTCAAAATTATTTGGAACGGAGCAAAGATATTATTTTCATCTTTTATCCATCCTGGTTGTACATCCTCACCGCAAACATGCCACACTAACCCGGGGGCTACTTCGAAAGTATTTTCGGAAACCTGCACAACAACATTATTAAAAGTTAAAGCATTCATTGTTAAGAATATTTATATATAACTACAATACCATTCTCACCACCACTGTATGCACCTCCTGTATTCCAGTGAGTACCACCACCACCACCGGGGGCTCTCACATTGACACTTG
>Ga0194133_10007530_pt1 | contig 13017 bp, 2 predicted proteins | sample TA2KigOf40mmetaG_FD_155448 | JGI IMG/M metagenome (GOLD analysis project Ga0194133, IMG submission 155448) | Freshwater microbial communities from Lake Tanganyika, Tanzania - TA2015055 Kigoma Offshore 40m | ecosystem: Environmental > Aquatic > Freshwater > Lake | place: Tanzania: Lake Tanganyika...
CATTTTTTTGTTATTTTAATCGACATACGATGAATGTTTAATGTTTACAAAGGAGATTCTCCGAACTTGAATGAAAAAAGGCAAAACGTTACCCGGACAATGAGCCATCCCGTGTTTTCTAGGCCGATGGTGACTCAAGATCAAGATGTCGGGTAAGCAACCGACACAGACTCCAATCGTAAAAAAGTAATCGACAATCAAAAAGTTTTTTTTTTAAAGAGATCAATATCCACCGAATCGTATACCAATGGATCAGCATTCCGTTTTTCCAAAGGCATATTATGATCCCGGATTCCAATTGCATGATTTTCGACTACGTGAAGGTTCAGCCCTGATGCAACAGCAACAACAGATTCTGCAGCGTAATGCTGGCATTCGGATCTCACCTCCTGGTCAGCCAAAAGATATTCAAAAAATGCTTTTTCTAAACCCTTACCATTAATATTTCAGGGGGTACTATTCATACAAACTCGGGAACTTGCACCAGCCTCAACATCCAACAGCTTGAGGTTTTGTGTGCCAATCAGACTGCCAAAGTAGGTCAACTTGAAAGAGGGTCCGATTCTTACCTACGCCGTGAACACGAGAACTCTCTTAGAAAAGTGCAGCTTGAAAAAAGAGAACTCTTTGAGCATTCCAGACAAAACCCTCAAAGGGTGCTCTATTCCCCTAAATTTAGCCCAGGTCAGCATCAGCCAAACTTTTCAGATCATGACTTCTCGAGAAGATCTCATCAAGGACCTGCGCCTAAAATGGCTTCAGAAACTGATTTTTATTGTGATCGTTGTAATGGTAGGAGACACATTACTTGCAGCGTTTGCAGTGTTCGGGTCTGTTACACTATGGATTGTCAGGTATTTTATTCAATCAAAGAGAACAGCAAAGTTTCAAATTTTTAAATTGTTTGAGCTTAGTTCTTTTTTTCTGCAGTTCAAACACTTTTCTACACTACATTGTAGGACCTGATTCTCAAGAATTTGTCGATTCTGCGTTTTTCCTTTCCACTTGGACTGTTTTCACGCGTAAACCAATTCTTTGTATTGTACACAGTGGATATCAAGATACGCAGTTCATGTTTTGAACTCTCACCTCTTTACAACTGATTTTTTAAACACTTAGTCTAGGTGTAAAATGAGAATTATTTACACGGAACAGTTGGAAAGTAAGCATGATTCGAGCTTGAATCGAAAATAGAAAATTTTGCTAACGCAACCTCTAAAATTTTATTTCCCGCAAAATAATTTTCTTTTAAAAATCCATGAAATTTTGGTCTTAAGAAAATCTTAAAGCAACGGATAAAGGACCTATACATATCTCATCAGTTACATTTAAGTTTAAGGTTGTGCTCAACCCTCATCCGGCCTGACTTTTCAGACGTGCAAAATCCGAAAAAAGTTTTTAGATAGTGAACTTAAAAAATCTACAAAGACGTTGGATTATTTTACAACATAAGGGCTTCTTTTTTATAGGCTGGTTTTTAAAGAATATTTTGTTTTGTTTTAACAATCTGGAGTGTTGGGTAATCTACCCAGGCATCATGCACTCAGTGTTAAGTTATGACCAGCCAACTAGGTCCGTGGACCTTTCGGGACAGGACTCTCAGTGAATGGGTCTCCGGGGGAGGGGAGTTCGTCGTTGAGTGTGAGGCCACACCCTTACCTAAGCAAAATTTATTTGATATGTGGTTTGAACATCGCAATATCACAAAGATTAGACACAAAAATAAATACGTGAAGTATTAAGTATTTTAGAAATTTAGAAGAGGATTCACGCATTCATCAGATTTTCTTGCCTCTTCATTTTGGGTCATTTTAGTCCAGTTAGTAATAACAAAAGGTTGGAAGCTATCGAGCGGAACCGTGATTTGGTAAAATTAATTGAGCCTGAAGGTCGAAGCAAATTTACTATTTTATTTTTATTACATGGTAGTGTTTCACAGTTTGAATAAAGACCCATGTTTTGTCGAACAAAAACTAACTAGATGGTTTTTTACAGGAACTTTTTTAGAGTTTTTAGCCTCATTATTTGCTCTCGTTTTTGCTTTCAATTTTTTTTGAGTCAGAAATTTTTCTGTGAAAAAAGTGACGTGCACAATTTTTCATTGTATTTTATTTTGACGTTACTTGGTGTTTGCCCAGGATAGAACACAAAAGAATTAATTACTAAACAATTTGATCGAACAAAGCGAGACCTGTCAGAAAAGTAAGGCCACTAATTCATCTCTAGTCTTTGCCAATTAAAGTCTGAAAAAGAGTAGCTCGGCCCAAATCAGCTCACACGTCTCAATGATCTGGAAAGGTACAAAGTTTCGAAAAAATGTCACTTTTATTTGTCTTTTTTTCATGCTGGAGAACCAAATACAACTTAATGTAGTACCTCGAAGTAATCAAACCTCACTGGTTGGTTAGAATCAAGATTGAAAAAATCTTTTTATCTGAGTTTTGGAATGCTCATTTGAGAAGAAAGAATAATCAAATTCAAGTATTAATTTGTTCATTCAGTGGTTTTATTTTGAACTCATTTCCTACATGGTACAAAGGAATAGCACAGAAAATGGCTAAAGAGAATAGGGATGGTGGGTAACAGGGGTTAGACTGAAGCTATGACATTTGGAACAGGAACTCGATTGAATTGAATTAAATTGTGGATTGGGATCTCCGGTGGCATTCCGACACAGAAAATAATTAGCAAGTGTAGATCTTTAGGGTTTGCAATTCGAAATCTCAACAAGTTTCTGACTGGTTTATCTTGCAACAGATAAATTTAAGAAGAAAATTGTAGTGCGAATTAGTCCTTTTTAGTCTTAGTTTAAGTTGTTTAGTAGCCTAGGATTTCATGATTGGCTGGTGGGAGGTAGAGGCTTCCCCCCCACATGTGGTACGAACAGTACTAAGATTCGGGTAGAAATAACAGTTTCAAAAAATATTCTCTAAATTGAATTAATTTACTGTAATTTAAGCATTCATGAGAATAAAATTTTAATCGACATTTCAATATGTGCACAAGGGAGGGTAACGTTGATAAGGTGTGAGTTTGCCTACTTGAAACATTTCGAATGATTTTTTTATAATCATTTCAGACACTCGAGTCCTGGCTTGAAATCATTTTTTATTTCCTTGTGCATTTTGTTGCACCCGGGGTCAAAGGTTACCAAAGGTGTCAGGGTTGGATCCGTTGGGGTCCTACACCTGCTGGGATTCGAACCCCCGACCCTCAGATCAGACCTCGATCAGACGAAATGAAATCAATTATATAAGCAACTGTTCAGCCTTCCAACACACACATACATCAAAGCTATCAAAAGGAAATTTAAGCCAAAATTGATTCGTATTTGCAATGGTTGCGTTTCACACTGCGTAGCGCCGTAGCCTTACAATGTCTCTTTTTAAGTAGCCCAATTTGACCGATCAAACGGCTGATTGACCTGTTACAAGAGTTAAAAAACCTAGCCAAATATTTAATAATGAATGGTTTAAAAATATATAAATGTTGAAAAAAATTCTTTCAAAAATATGTTGAAATATTTATGTTACAGTATGTCATCGAATTACAGGTAAAAAGTGTTTCTCTTGCTTGATGATTATACTCTTTCAAATCTACGAGAATTCAAGTAGTTTGCATTTGAGGTTTGAGGCAACACAAGTGGAAACTTTCTAGTCAACTAAACAAAGTTTCTTATCAGTTATACTTGGACCAAAAAATCTCATGGGACAGTTTAAAGGAAAACTATTTCCCGCTAAAAACTTTTCTTCTCAGGTCCAAACAAGGTTGTTGGTCTTATCTTTAGATGTTATAGCACTAGCTTTCAACAAATGTTCACTCGAATCTTGACTTAAAGATAGCTAAGATAACAGAATGCCTACCAATCTTAATGAAGAAGGTACCTTCTCTGCGAAATTTAAGTTCGAAATTGCGAAGTGACTGACAATTTATGTGTACAAAAATTTTAATTCAACCTTTTTTGGCGTTCGTTTGACAAAAGCTAAATTTAAAATGCAGCAAATACCTGCATGATGATATAAAATTTGAATATGTTTATTCCCGGTGATATATTATAGCTACATTATTTGATTTGGTTTGACAAAACAAATAATGAGGCTTGTTAGCTTCTTCCAAAAGTGTACTTTTTTTTCTATCGTCTCAAAAAGTTCTCACTTGCTACTAGAATCATATTCAATTGAAAATTTGTAAAAAATGGCTTTTGAAACTTACAAATTTACAATGGATTTATTTTATGTCAATATATCTGTGGAATATTATGATTTAACCATAAAGTGAAAGCGGTGATAGTTGGGCAAATTTTTCCCTCTTCTCTCTTGGCAAAGCAAAGCAAACATAAAATAGCCTGCCAAGAACTTTATGGAACAAAGATATATGGTGGATTTTTTGAATTCACATCAATAGATTATCAGCTTTGCAAAAAAATCTGTGTATTAATCTATTTTTTGAAAATATTTTACAAAACTTCCAAAAGAATTTCAATTAAAACGTGAAACCTTTGTCACCAAAAATAAAAAAATGTGAATTCACATCAATTGATGATCAACTTTACAATAAAATTAATGAATTTATTTATTTTTTGAAAATATTTTACAAGACTTCCAAAAGAACTTTTTAACTAAAACGTGAAACCTTTGTCACCAAAATCAAAGAATATGCTTGATTGTTCAGCGCCAAGACTGGCCGGCTATAGCTTGAAGAAGAATGTAAGTGAGCATTTAAATACAATCGAATATTTATTGAGGACTCTAAGTTAAGGAAGTTTTTAGGGGGCCCCTGACTGTGAATGGAACTAAGACAATTGGGTGAGGAACTGCAAGTCCAACGCGACCTCATTGTCTAGACTAACCACAAATCCTTCTATAGATGATTCTGCACTTCAGTGCAAGAAACCTCGGGGTAAAAAGCATCAAAAGTGATCCCTTTTTAGACATTGAAAACATTAAGCTTCTGAAATATTAAGATATTTATAGCGTGACAAGATTTTACAGGTGAGGGCATGATGTAAATTCAAAAAACTGTCAGAATTTATAATCTTTGTTGAAGATATCGGAAGAAATTTGTTTTCTCTAGGTTCATGCAACTAAAGTGATTCATGTAAGTAATATTTCAAGCAGACACTTCCTTCACAGAAAACTGTTTGGTTTCGAGATTATCTTGCTTTGGGGTTATTTATTGGGGCTTAGATCAAGTCTTTGTACGCTTGGAAGGCGCTGATAAAAAAAGTGTTGGGGTCCTCACCATGGACAACGTGGAGAAAAGGAGTGTCAGTGTTCTCACAAAACCATTCCATTACTATTTTTACACGGATAGGACAGGAAAACTAGCCCATTCTGAGGCATCTTCAATATTTTACTAGGAGAATTCTCAACTTTAATCAAGCCGCGCAAAAGTTGGAAAGGAAAGTTTACTCGATAAATTTAGCAATAGCCCCCGGGCATCGATGAGGCTGAAACAAAGGCAACGCTGACAAACCAGATCTTTGAAGCGACTTTACTCTCTTCTTAATAAGAAAGCTTAAACGGAATCGAAAGAGAGTTCATTATTCTTCATCATCGATTGGAGTTTTTTCTTACAGCTGATTTTGCAACATCAAAGTTTTCTGAGAAACCAGTTTCTTGCTCTGCAGCTAACACACACACTGATGAAAGAATAATGACTTCTCATAACAAGAGATTTGGCCAGGATTTACTCGGAAATGAAAAAGGCTGAAAAATAGCATCGGCTGAAAAACCTCGAAGCTGAAGATTGTGGCAATCTCTACTAGCTTAGAAACAAAACTTCAGTCGTTGAGAAAAATAAGCTCACAATCAGGGAGGCTCATGACTTGTGGTATTTACTAGACCGATGATTGGCTTTCAAAAAGAGATAATGAACAATACTTTTAAAGATGTGTATCAAAACTTGCCAAACGCATTTTCACACATAATTAGCAAGTTTCATTCTCAAAGTCAATTTTCAGATCTTCAAAAATGTTTATGCTTAAATATTTTTTGGAGAACATTTCTAAAAAAGTTTCTTGTATTCATAAATCAGTGCATTTTTTTCACTTTTTCTTACATATTGGTTATGCCAGAAATTTGAAAAATACAGTACTTCGAAGGTCAAAGAGCTTATAAAATCAAAGCACACGCCATAACCATTTTTGAAAAAGATATTATTTCTTAGGCTTTCTACTCAAATATTAGTTCAGAAGACGGCGTAGATTAAATTATTCCTCTCATGACTGTAACATGATTTACAAGGTTGAGTTTTTATCTGAATTTTTTTTGCTCTACTATTCTTTGAAATAAAACCTGGGAAAAATGAGGAAGATAAAATCCAACATTATTTTTTTGGACATGTTTTGTTTTTGTCTGTTTTCGCAATTCATAAAGATATATGTGTAAGAAATAAAGCTTGCTCAAGATTTTGTTGATAAGAAGGCAAGCCTGGACTATGACATCTGATTCATTTTCATCTCATGTGATCCATCAAGAAGCAAGATCGTTGTGAAAACAATTGTGTTTTTTTTTGTTTTTAAGTAAAAAGTACTTTTTTTGCGAGAAATAGAAAAAGGATTCACTTTAAGGTCAATGATAGAATATCGAAAAATAGTTTTGAATAATGAAATATTCTGATCTCTTGGTTTGTTTGTCAAATCAGCATAGCGAGTGATTTTATTGAAAAACTCAAGAGCAATTCAACTCCGAGCTAACTGTTATTCTTTTTGATGAACTGAGATTTTTGAAAATGTCCATTCGAACCTTTGATAGTTTCTGGCCATAACATTATAAGATTTGGGGTTTTTAGTGTCTAGCGAAGTTAATCATTTCAGACACTTTTAAGCCCTGGCTGAAAATAATTTTTATTTTTTTTGTGCATTTTGTGGCACCCTGGGTCAAAGGTTGCCAGAGGTGTGGCACCCTGGGTCAAAGGTTGCCAGAGGTGTCAGGGTTGGACCCGTTGGGATCCTACACCTACTGGGATTCGAACCCCCGACCCTCAGATCTCCAGCCAGATGCCATGACCATTAAGGCTACGGTGACCCAGTTGTAATCGAAAACTTTTGCTGCGCTTGACTTTTTGTTATTTTTTTGACAAAAATAATGTTCTTGTGCTCATATTTGGAAATACCCATTAGCCATTATTAAAGGTATAGCTATTTGAAGCCTTTCAAAAGTTTTTTCTGTAAAATTCAAAATTCAACTATGGCAGGAAGCTTTTTTCCGGCTAAGCTGACAAACTTTCCATTTTTTCAAAACTTTAATGCTTGTTCATTTTAAGTTAGATGAAATTTCAACGGTATTGAATCTACTTGAATGAAAAATTAAGGCCATTGCATAAAATAATTTCCATGTGAGCAAAAATGTCAAAACTTTGTGCATTTGTTAGTAAAGCTATGTAGAAATATAGATTTCATACATAAACATCAAACCTTTTCGAATTGTTACAAATTTGAGGTAAGGTGCCACAATATTTTCACTTATCTTTTAGCAATTTCGTAAATTTTTATTAGATTTTTCTTCACGTCTCTAGAGTGCTCATTTCTCTACCTGCATTGCAATTTTTATAATCATCTCTTCAATCTAGTCTCTAAGCATTAGGATTAGGTCTGACATGCGGGCTTTCAAAGTGTAATTTCCAATTACCAAACTCAAGGCATTGTTTCAGACAGAAAGAAGGTAAAGCTACTTTTGTTTTCAAGACTTTGATCGTAAGTTTTTTTTAAGTTCATGCTTTTTCTCCACTCATGACAAAGTAATTGACTTTTAACATTTTCTAGATGCTTTCTCTGCTAATTCATCTTTTTTCCTAAAACTTGACTTTCAGTTTGAAATTTTATGTCAAATGTTTTGTTATGAATAAATAAGCTAACGTTATTTTCTTGAGTTCTATATTCTCTAGAGACACCAAGTGACGAGAAGGTTTAATTGAATTGTGCCTTTCTTAAGAAAATGCATTTGAAAGGGCACCATCTGCATATAGGTTAAAATAATTCTGGGAAAAAATACGATGCAGATAATATTAATAGTGAACCTTATTCAAATTACACTCAAGCACGTGATTAAAAATATTGAAAATTCTTTAAACATTAATACTCAACTGCGTCCAGTACACACAACAGCAACTCAGGTGCGAAGCAAATGAAGCATTAAAAGAAAAAGTAACTAATCAAAATATAATCAAAAATTTCTGCATAATTATTTTCAATAGATAGATAGCTTTTATTAAGAACTCATTATGCTAATGTTACAATAATAAAGTCAATAACATTGTCTTTACAAAAGTTCTATAAAATTTACAAGTTTTCCATTATTATTGTGTATTGACAAAATGAAATAACTTGTCAGATGAGAGCATCAAATTTGAAAAATGTCTTTCAATTCTAATCTCATCATTGTTAAGATTGTTAATGTGCCATAGTATTGTGATATCTTTCATCATCGATAGCCAATTCTGAAGATTCTGGCCCTGGCTTTCTTTGTTCCGTGTAGCAATTTTCAATTAGGCAATTGTACAGAGATGTGGGTTGTTGATCTCTCCATATCTTGATCGACTTTGAGGCAATCAAGAAATTGACCCACTGTATCGTTGTTGCTCGTTTACACCTCATGAGGAGATCTCCCTTTGTAAGCTCTTTATTGTAGTCTTGGCTGGCGACTCTGAGCATTCTGAAATGGATGGTTTGCATTTTCATTTTGAATTTTGTTTTCATTTTTTCAAACCAAACTGTACAGGCATAAAAACAGTTCCGTAATAATTAGCTGATGCGATCTGAAGGAATTGCTCCTCATCAAAATATTTAAATGTGGATGTCAATTTTCTAGCTTTTGATATTGCATGTTCAGCTTGCCTGTCCCAGTTTAAAACTGGGTCGACATAAATGCCAAGTGCTATTAAATTAGTAACAAAATTTACTTTTTCGTTGTTAACTTGGACAAACTCTTGAGGGGGGTGCTCACTACTATTCACATTATTTCTGTCTTTGATTCATTCACCACCATGCCCATTGACCTTAGAAAATCTGTATGTTTTTTGATAGTATCTTTGGTTTTTTGGATGACATTTATGGCAAGACTTTAACATACTTGTCATCGGCATATGCAATTATGTCTATGCCTTATGGGAGATGAGCTTTTATTTCTCCCAGGTAGAGGGTGAATAATCTAGGACATAGATTGTTCTATTTAATCTTTATCATAACATTACTATAGAGAAAATAAGTAATATTTGATTGTTCCGCCTTAGTTCTCTGTGTTAACTATTGAAAGGTCATTTTATAGTTTTAGATTTTAGCAGGTAATTTTCATCTGGACTAAATGTTCATTACTTTTAGAACTTTAAAAAGCACTTTCCTGCGAGTTACCAATCAAGACACCTAAAAAGTAATTTATTAACTTTTGTGCTTATTCCGAGAACTTTAGACTGTATAAACTGACTGTGAAGCACTTTCATTGCCCCAACAGTACTTTACACAAATGAAAAAATTTATCCAGTTCATTTTTTTCTACAATAAATTGGATCTGTCTTCAAGCACACGAATTGGGCAATTGTCGATTATTTGATGACGCTTAATCTTTGCTTCTTTTTCAGCTGAGGTCCCAACTCCCAAGAGAGCTTCTTGTGTGTTTTAAAAATGTTGCTTTTAAAAAGGCTTGGGGATCTTGTTTTTACCGAGGCAATTTTTAAGCTGCACCGCGTGTGGGTGCTGAGAAACTGCAGGTTTTATTGCCTCGAAAAAATAGGTAAAGATAGGGGAAGACCATTTTTAAAGGCACGACTTTAAATGGCTATTTCCTGGAGGCTATATCAATCTTTTAGATTTGAAACCATTTTTTCCTCTTCTTGACTTTTTCCGTCATGCCTAACGAGAAGTAAAAATGTCTTTTTTCTTAATAGACTCTTTGAATTTTTGGCCCAAGTCAAGTTTCGTTCAAAGGATAGATTTAAGGGTATTTTTTGCTTTTAAAACACCTATGAACCAAGAAGTGGTGCGTTTACTTTTCATGCGACTATAAAATTTGCTTTGTTTGCATTTTATTTTACTTTTCGTATGAAAACGTGTCTGTGAAAGTAATTCAATGTTGCACATGCCTTAGTAAACATATAACAAAATTACCAGTGAAAATAAATTACATCAAAAACGAAAAACATGAATAGGAACAAATTGAAGGGCACAATTTATTACTATTTTGATTCCATTTCTTTATTTAAATAACCCTCTTCCGGCCAGTATGGCTAAATTTTATTATTTTGTTACGAAATTTTTTTAAAGTTTTCTTTAGATTGTGTTTTCTTTTGAAATTCACAGTTGAAAATGCCTTTGTGATGGAAAAAACATTGCATGAAAAAAGTCAGAAATTTTTGTGATTTCGCGTGAGGAAAATGAAAACAAAATTAGGTGAATGATTTTATTGTGTTAAAAGTAATGACTAATGAAATCATAACTTCGGTCACACTTCGTTTTCCATGGATGTGCCACACGCCACGGCTGAAAAGTCTTTCTATATGTTTGTTGCCCAAAATTAGGCTGGGACCAACTGTGTAATTTGATTAAGTTTGTCAGGATACAAAAAGATTAGACCAAGTAAACAAGTTATTGAGCTGCTCCTAGCAATATATTTTTTCTCTTAATAACAATTTCTTAGCCATCTTACAACCTAATCTCTCCCAAAATAATTATTTTGTATTCAGTCGTTTATTGCAGTTTCATTGAACAAGTATCGGATTACAGAAAGATTAAAATTTGCTGTGCTAAGCAATCGGATCAGCATCAGAGCAGAGCAAGATATTAAAAAATGCTTGTTTTCCCCTTTTTTCATTCTTTTATATTCCCAGTTATCTTTACAATTGATCTAAACACTTATTGGAATAATGAGCATTTGGTCCGATCAAAGACAATCTTGATCTGACACTTAACATCACTCGAGGATTTCCATATCATAATACTATTCGACACTAAGATTGAAAATTCTCGAGGTTACTTATTCTCCTTACATCTTTCATCAGACAATTTAGTATTGCTTATTCCGAATTTCCTCTTTCGTGCGTAGGGCTTATCTTTCAAAGGTTGTTTGTGAAGCATAACTGAGAATGAAAACGATGACCAAAGGACAATTTGGGGATCAATTGGAATGAATTCCAGTTGCTGACATGTCGGACGAGAAATGAACAAAAGGAAACGTACCAATCATTCCAAAATGAAACATACTTTGAACTAAGCATTAGCTTCATATGTATAACGTAGCAAAAAAGTAAAATACTAGAGTCTGTAATATAATTTTTCCACTTTTTAAAGATAAGATGCGATCCCTTTCCATTCCTTTCTAAATTTTGGAGGAAAAAGACAATTTTTCAGGCCAATAGTTTACGGTACGTGCTCAACTGTGATTTTTACTGCCCTTTTCACTTCGTATAATATGTATTCAAATATTGAAAGAAATAAAATATGTTAGACTTTTCAGACGGACTTTCTGGTGCTTGTACTTGATTTAAAGCAGTACAGAAGAACCCCTTAAAATTTCATGAGGCTATAAACTGGAAGAAATCTCTTTAGCCCTGAGTATTAGTACTGAACAACTTCTTACCACTCAAATCAGTGGTCTGCGTGCCTAAAACGAATATTTATTGGGTAAATGACAATCCCAAAATCTGTAAAACTGTACAGTCTGTCCCGGAGAAAGGGCTTGTGAAAAATTTCATTTTTGATAGAATTAACTGTGACTGGCTACCTTTTGGCCGAAACAAAAGCAAAAGACTTGCTTTTCCGGGCAATCATTTATAATCAAATCGAGATTAATATTTCACGTTAAGTATACTGTATGTCCGAAAAGTTAAGAGCATGTTTTGCCCGTGAATATTCCTGTTCCTTTATCAAACTCAGGCAACACCTTTCTTCCTTTCTATATATATTAGTTCTATTCTGATTCTTTATGCTTATACAGCAAGATACAATCAACTTTTTAAGAGAACATAAACATGTCAAAAAATAGTCAATTATAACCACAGTTGGAGAAAAAATTTATGTGATAGCGATTCGATAACCTCAAAGTTGTATCAAGCATTATACTTACTCCTAGAGTGTCATTTCTTGGCTGTCTAATCTAAAAGACATGGAAGCTGATGTTATCAAGAGTCCAAAAACTTTGCTTGGTTTGTGTTAAAAATTCGTTTGAGTGTTTTGATCTTTACGGTTTTCAAACAACTTTCAAAAAGATTAAAGTTTTCATTTACGGAAAAAAATCGGCCATCATAAATTCTCCATTCGGAATACTTCAGAGATTTTTTCATTAACTTCTGCAGCAAAGGTATACCAGAGAGATGGAAAATGGCTATTGTAGTACCCCTCCACAAAAATGGGAACAAAAAGTTAGTAACTCAGTATAGACCAGTCTCGAATCTTAATGCGATTGGTAAACTCTTTGAGCGGATAATATTAAAAAAATTGGACAACCTAGGAGAGTTGGATGGCTCATTCCAACACGGATTTAAAGCGAATAGATCAACAGCCTCAGCAATGATAGAAGTACAAGATTTCGTCTCCACGAATTTAGACCATGGAAACATTGTGGGCACTTATTCCATCGATCTAAGCGCTGCCTTTGATGTACTTCGTCCGGACGTCTTCTTAAATCAACTGGGGGGAGCAATTCCAAGAAATATTATGTCAGTGGTCATGGATTTTCTCAGTAATAGAAAATTCAAAGTGTTGGTCAACTCATCCTTATCCACCACTCAAAATCTTAAAGTGGGATGTGTGCAAGGGTCAATATTAGGGCCGAGATTGTTCACCCTATACATGAAAGACCTCCAACAGCTGGCAAGAAACTGTCATATCGTTTCATTCGCGGATGACACTTACGTTTCAATACCAGGGAAGAGTCTAAATGAAGTCAAGGAAGCACTAGTACAAAAAATGACAGAACATGATGACCTACTTAAAAGGGTGGGCATGGTCACAAATGTATCAAAAACTGAATTGATATATTTCTCTCGAAAACCCATTGAAGATCAAAGTCCAATAACAGTGAAAGG
>Ga0194133_10007535_pt1 | contig 13012 bp, 9 predicted proteins | sample TA2KigOf40mmetaG_FD_155448 | JGI IMG/M metagenome (GOLD analysis project Ga0194133, IMG submission 155448) | Freshwater microbial communities from Lake Tanganyika, Tanzania - TA2015055 Kigoma Offshore 40m | ecosystem: Environmental > Aquatic > Freshwater > Lake | place: Tanzania: Lake Tanganyika...
AAAAAAAATTGCTTCGGGTCAAAGCCGGGTCTGCCTCTTATTTACTGCGGGTCCAAAGTAAGCTCCGGTCGGGTCGGGTCGGGTCAGGGCCCATCTCTAGCCTACGATGTCATTTCGCCTTCTATAATTGCTAACCTAACCTAACCTAACCTAACATAGTAGGCAAATTGGCAGTAGGTGAATTGCCGTAGTAGGCAAACCATCATAGTCGAAACAACAGTAAGCAAAATGGCAGTAGGCGAATCGAAGTTTTCCCAAATAATAGGGATTCTCTTAATTTTTGGAAAAGTTCACTTTTTAACAATTTTTTCAACTTTTTCTCAACTTTAAGAGAAGGCTTTTTAGATTTGTTTTTTGAACTGATTGTCTATGTAATCAGGTCGAATATTATTGAAATACATTTTAGGGCCCTTTAGCAAAAACTTCCTTTGATTATTTTTCATATCTTTGTGTTGTGATAAGTTTTAGAAAACAGCTTCAAAACATACTTTATTTCATTTTGCCAATTTATCAGAACTGTTTATCATAACTCGATATTTATATGTGAAAATCTACACTTCACTGAATCTCATCTCATAAAAGCATCAGAAATTTGCTTGTAAAATAAAAATAAAATATTTAAAAAACCTGGTGCAAACAAAATTTTAAGACCTAACAACTAAGTTCTTTAGTTTTTTCTTTGATCCAGTCTATGTATTTTTGAACATTTGTATAAATCCCAGGTTGATTTAGTCCAGCACAATCGTCACCTCGGCTAACAACTCCAACTATGTATGCCTTCCCACCTGTTGATTAAAAATGCTTTGAAAATTCTTTTCCAATTAGTGTTGAATCTTAAGTTTTGCTTACCAACAAACCTATAAAGTGGGCCACCAGAGTCACCCTGGCAAGAATCACTGTTCCCAAGGTAAAAATCCAGCTTTGTATGCTCTTCTTTGGCTCCTATCTAAAAACAAAATATCCCTTGATAGTTAGGATTGATGGTTGTGCAGATCACATGAACAAAAAACTCTTGCTGCAGACAGGTGATTTTTGCCCATTTTACTAGTCATCTAACTTATGCATCCCCTGTTTGGGCTGGAAGTATTAATTCTCAGGATGCTAGAAGATTAGAAACCCTGTTAAATAAGGTTCTTAGACTTTATTGTGGTGATTTTATAGAACACTCACCAATTACATGAATTTTGAAAGATTAGAACATTTCGAGGGCTAACGGTATTAAATGATGCCATTTTTTGCATGCATTATGTAGTACATGGAACACCCCATTGGCTTTGAGATTATTTGAACAGTCATTCACGAACGACAGGTTTCCAGAACGCATTAATTTTTGTGATTTTAGTGTCAAGCGCATCGGGAAGACGAGTTTCATCAACCGTTTAAAACAAATAACCGAATTGATACCATTCCAATGGCCTGACCTGCCGTGAGTGAAATTTAAAAGAATGATGTAGAATGTCATAGGCCCCACATTTGGACTCTAGACCAAGAACGAAAATGACCAGCGATAATGCCAGTTTAATTATTTGTCTGTACCATCTCCCTCCACTTGCACGAGCACCCTGTCCTATTGGGAGGTTTTTTCCTCTTGGTAGGGCAGTCAAATGAGAGAATATGTATGTGTGAATGGAATGAAAAAATCTAGGTTTTTCCTCTCTGCCTTTAGGACAGGACAAGTCCCTGCTCCCCCACTTCCCCCTTTTATCTCAACATTTCATGTGTTTTATGTTGAATATATTTTGTCTTTTATGCAAACTAGCGCAAGACAAATAAACTTTATCAATCAATCAATAAGAATAGACTCAACCAATGTTAATGCAAAATCAATACCTATTTATAAAATTCCTGTCATAAACATAGATAATGCCTAAAGTCACTGCAGATCACTATGACCCTGACTGAAGGAGCCTTTTTGTTTTTTGAATTCTTAAGTAGAAAAATTGCTGAAATGCCTTGGGATTGAATCCTCATCCATAGATCTTAAATCTCAGTCAGGTGCCAAAGACCTCTCATTCATAATTTTGTAAACTTTTCTCAGTGAATCATTATTGCAAAATTACAAAGAAGGCTTAAAATTCTCATCTCTAGAAGGTTAAACAGAACCCATTGAGTTCTTTAGGCTTTATTCCTATCCTTTATGGGGTTATTTACTTTATTGTTTCATTTTTTAGCCATTGAACAATTGAAATGAATATCCCAAAAACTAAAAAGTATATTCAAATAGAAATGATTAGTTTTTGCAATCAATTACTCGTTTTTTGAGAACTAATGAACTTACTGGATTCTTTTGCTCTGCAACATACTTGAAGACATAGTTTTGTGTTTCTGAACTTCTGATTTTTGTACCATTTCCAGCACCTCGACTTTTTTTCCTTACATAAACCCTCATTTTTGGATATGGTATCTTGAACCCAGCACATATTTCCTTATCTGACCTGTACATCAGGGCTGAGGAATTAAAAACTGTACATTCCTGTGTAGAAATCAAATTCATCTTTTTGTAGCAAAAATAGCGTATGTTTCGACAAAAACTCAAACTAACTCACTTTTTCCGTCAGAATTGTCAGGCCTGTCTCTTGCAATGCTTTTGCCATGCCTTCATTTGGGTCACAGAGTTTGGAACAAAAGCCCCAATGTTGAGCTTTCTTCACCCTGAAAACATAATTTTATATGTCTGAGAAGTCAATTTTTTTCATATTTTGGTGCTTGCCTTGTTATCTTGTCATCATCTTCCAACATTAGGCCATTGGGTGGACAATAACCATATCCAAAAGGAGGGGCATCCTTAATGCAAACACCACACCAACCAAGTTCAGATGGCACTTCACTAAAACAAATATAAATATTGTAAATTGAGCTTTCCATTCACTCTTCTTTTAATTACCTGTAACAAATTGTAGATTTTTTACCCCTGTTGAACAAAATCATCATTGATTCCCCTTTTTTAGGCATTGCTTTATTTCCCATTGAGTTTTTGAATTGTTTGCATCTGATTATTCAAACTTAAACATTATCCAGTTTAAATGCTTGAAGTACTTAAACAATCAACCTGACATTGCCCTCACTAGGAGTTGCAGCCCGAATGCAACCACTAAATAGGTTCCCATTGTAATAAAATTTTTCCCTGTTAGGTTGGAGTATCTTTTTAATTAAAGAGTTTTTGAAGGAAGTTGAAAAGTTGAATTTTATCAACCTGCAGCGTGAATGACGTTCAGGACCGAAATTGTCAGTGAAGCAGTCATCATTGCGGGTCTTTCCCCACCCTGCAACATAAGCTGCCTGAAAAAAAATAATGAAACAGCTTGAAGCTTTCTTTTTATGTAAAACTGACAGCTTTTGCAGAGTTAAAATCCACAGATGAGAGCTCTAAAAGACCCTTAATAGGAGGTGAATCATCTAGGGAGGGTTTTCAGGTAAGTTATAAGAACCTGATTCTGGGTCCCCTTGTAATAAAGAACTTGAAAGAGAATCAATGGCAAATAAGTTAATTCAACAATCCAGAATGGGTCTTTTAGATATGGTCAAACCAGTGCAGCTTTTACAACACTAAAAATTTAGTACAATTGTCTTAAATGTTGGCAATTTTGAAGCAATAAGATTTAAGAGAGAAAATTTTAGTGTCAAATCAACCTTCTAGTAAAATGAAAAATAAACTAAAAATATTAAGTCTCTCGATCAGGTCATACAAAAAACTGAATGGAGGATGGTTCTTTGATTTTTTAAAGAAAAAATAGGCTGTGATTTTAATCTTCATAGCCTAAAAATTTACACTACAATGCTAGTGCCTCTTAATGAATTATGTTTTTGAAAATCTCTTTATTAACTTTGTTTTTGCATACCTCATTGCTCAAAGGAATTGGTTTATTTGGCAAACAAATTGGTAAAACTGGAAGGTTTTCAATGTCAGTTTCAATTTTGACATCTCTAGCTAATTTTATCAGAGCTAAATCAGGTAAAGTCCTTCCAGTTCCATCCCAGTTTTCATGTTTTATCACCTGAAAATGTACATTTTGTCTCAAAAAAGATAAAATCAGTCATACGTTAAAGTTTTTATAAATGAATAAATAATCTGGAGAGTTTGATTAGAATATTTAAAATTACCTCTTCAACACCAAACTCGTGGCTTTTCCGATTTTCACCGGAGAGTGCCTCAGTCACTTTCCTATTATTTACTCCAACAAATACTTTGATAATCTGCAATAATTCAGAGTATTTTTTCAATCAGTTAACAAATATCTTTATTTTATGATCAACCTTTTGGGGATCATATTTCAAGACCCCATTTCTGCACAAAACATTCGAGTTAGGATTCTCAATGCAAACACAATGACCTGCCATCAAATAAAGGTAATCTTTTACCAAAGTATTCTTGCAGAACAACTTTTACCAGCTGTTAGGACAAATCTCTTGCTGATGAGGGCTCCACCACAAGTCTCATAGTTTTCCTCATCCTCCTGAAACAGTCAAGATTATTTCTCAAACTCTTTGTTGGTTATAATAATAATATAATAATCTTAATCTTGTGCAGTATAGACTCAGGCGATGTTGATGTGCAACCAACACCTTTATAAGAGTCCCGCCATAGAAGTTTATGGCCACTGCAGATTACTATTACCCTGACTGAGAGTGCCTTGTTGATTTTTTTTGCAATTCGGGGTTGAAAAATTGCTGACATGGGTGGCCAGGGATTGAACCCACAACCACAACCTTAGATCTTAATTCTCAGTCAGGTGCCTATGACCTCTCAGCCATGGCGACCCCTATAAGTAGCATATATTTATATATGGCTCAAATTATATGAAAAGCTTCTGGATTCTGCCTGCCTGTTGCTTGTGTGCGTATAAACAAGAACAAGTTAGCTTTACAATCTTAAATTATATATTGGTAAACATCAATTATATTTACTAGTTTAAAAGGAATTTTGAAAGTGGAGGAAACAAATCTTTTAGGAAAATCCATTTAATAGATAGTTGGAATTTGAAGAAATCAGGTTGGAACATTCCAAAAAGTTAAATTTTCAAGTGACAGGATAGATAACAATTTCATTTCTTTTGTGGATTGACTTTTGGATTTGAAAGTTTATTTTTCATGGCTCATCAAAAAGGGTGTTCCAGTAATTTTGTCTTTAAAAACTTAACTTACCAGGCTGATGGATCTAAAGAAACACAAAAGATTAAAGGCAATTAGATAAATTAGATCAATGTTTAAAAATCAATACCTGATGAGCACCATCCATCCTCTAGGTTTGGCATCATATCCATTGATAATTCTAACTGTATCATCTGTCTTCTTTTCCTCAACTTCATCAGCAGTCTAAAATTGTGACTTTTTGGAGTGTTGATAAAAGTTTAAAATTGATAGTTTTAAATTTTGATAATCTTTGATTTTCGCTAGTTTTCTTAGTTGATTCGATTCAATCAATTAATTGTAGCCATGCCAACAATATTTTTGATTGGACTGGATTGTAAAATCAGCAACCATTTCAGCATTACTGGGCCATTACTGCACGGGGTGCATTATTTTCGTATTGATGTATTCAAGATAAAGTCTCTCTGTATCAAATACTCTGAACTTTTTCAGACCACCTTCTTGGATTTTTTGGAAGTCAGCTATTTTACCTCTCCACAAATGAGTACCTAGGTAAAGTGCCTTGGGATTGATGATCAATCATGAGAACGTGTTTGGAGTTAAACATTCTTCAAATGAGATTATTTGGACTATTTGTTAATGTTCGGTATCCTTAACAAAAAGAGCCAAAATGGTCACTCCATTTTAGGCCTTGGTCAATCATCAAAGTCGGTGGTTCATTGTAGCTTATTGCTTTGACAATTGGCTGAGAACTGGGAGACAGGGATTCAATCCCTGGTCTGGGCAAAAACTTTGACCCCTGGATTTGCCTTAATTAAAAATTTCTATGAGATGATTATCTTAGTCAGGACTGATTGATGTGCAGATATATGATTAGAATAATCTCTTACTCATTCATTCACATTTTATCAAAGAAATCAAGTGAATAGCATATGACACAACCTTCAGTCAAACAAACTATTGTAAAGTCAATACAATTCTCATTTATGTGATTAAGTGTTAAAAGAATCAATTCTAAACTCAAGCTAAAAAAAGTTTTTTATAAAGGGCCAGAAAGTTTTGCTCTTCTAATAAAAGAAACAGTTTTCTTAGGTCTTTCCAATGCAAGATACAAAAATATATTATAGTAAATTCAGTATTTACTATATATTTTTAGATTTCTTTATCTTGTAAAGTAATCTATGTATATATTTCCTTTAAAATACTCATTCGCTTAATGAATATTTATTATTATCCTTTTGATATTAATGCTAGTAATCCTTCATTAAGGGTTTTACAGTGGTCATCTTTTATTGACAGTAATCGAGCATCAAAGACACCCCTCTTTGGTTGTCTCCCTTTCTCTGCCAGGCATGTTTTGACACCTGCTAAACAGGTTGTCTCTTTTCTTGGGAAATATCAAATATTTAGCATTTTCCTCCAATAATTTCCGATCTGGGTCCTTGACCTGATCCGACTGCCAATTATTGTTGATCTGACTGTCAATTTATCCTGATCCGTCTCTAGGGTATGAAACCCAGCAAGTTCAGTAAATAGTTAGTATCTCATTGGTCTTGTTTCTTGAAGCATCTGCCCCGTCACGAGGATTTACCATAATATTAAATTCCTGGCAAGGCAGAAGTTAGAGTCCAGGAGACTTCCAGTTTTCCATACCTCCAAAGCAAAGGTTATCAAACCAATGAGCCTCTATATACTATATGCTTACCTTTTGACCATGTTTCATTTCTTCAGCTTTCCCACATATGGCTGAACACTGTTTATCTTCAGCTTCATCATCATTTTTAACTATTTTTCTGCATAAAACACATTCGAAAGAAAATATCAATAGAGCTCTGCTCAACAACATTTCATTAAAAATGAAACTTTTTTAATGGAGATGATTTCATCATTAATTCGCCTATCTTTCGAAACAATGATATGGAAAGACTTTTGTTTGCTAATAAGGCAAGAATTTAGATGAGATCGATGAGAAGCAGAACGAATCTTCGTCTAATTTATAGCAATTTGATGGAACTGACAAAACAATAAAAAAGTTTCAAAATGAATAAAATCACACAGATAGACATTTAAAAGTATCTGAAAAGATCGTTTGACAGGATAAAAAATCCCTTCAGGATGAGTTTTGCAGTAAAGAATTGAAGTTGGAATTAGTAGATACAATTACATAATATTTAATGGAGCTCAAGAGCACAAAATAGTTTTGGAAAGAAAACCATAAATTAAAAAGAGTCCAAAATCTATTTATGAGCTCCAACAGTTTTGTTTGAAACTCACACTCTAAATTAAGGAGCTCAAATAATAGCTAACTATAAAGGGGTCGCTGTGCTGACTGGGAATCAAGATTTAAGGTTGTGGGTTCAAACCGCCGGCCATGCCAGCAATTTTTCAACCCATGATTCCAAAAAAAATCAACAAGGCACCCTCAGTCAGAGTAATGATAATCTGCAGTGACCATTTACTTACACGCGTGACTCTGATAAAGGTGTTGATGATGCATCGACATCAACTGAGTCTAAAGTAGTGATGGGTCTGGGTCAAAAATTTTTGACCCGGGTTGGGTCGGGTAGGGTCAATTTTTGTGGCTCAGGTCAGGTCGGGTCAGCCATTTATGGTTTGGGCTTGAATTTGGAAAATTTCCCCTAAAAATGTCAAATATTTCTATCGGGTTGGGTCAGGTCAATTTTTATGGCTCAGGTCAGGTCGGGTCAGCCATTTATGGTTTTGGGTTTGAATTTGTAAAATTTCCCCTAAAAATGTCAAGTTTTTCAATTTTTTTTCCTTCAGGGTCAAAAAAATATCTTCAGGTCGGGTCAAAGGCAGCTTGGCCGCTTATTTACTGTGGGTCAAAAGTAAGCTCGGATCGGGTCAGGTCAGGGCCCATCTCTTTAAACTGCATCAGATTATTTTTACTATAGCTGCATTTTGATAGATTTAAAAACTTTAATCTGTTCTTAATAACACATAATTTTGACAATCAAATCTCAAGTAAAAACAAATTGAAGATAAATTTATGAAAATATTGCAATTTCAACTAAATAAAAAAAGAAATCTACTATTAACAAGATTTTTAAAACCATAACTTAAACAATCATAATAAATTTAGACTAGGGAGAATGTGGTCTTAAATACTATTTGGCTTCATTTTTTCATCTTGCTAAATTCAAGCACTAGTTTAACTGTTTAAAGAGGTTTATAAAAGATTAGAGACATTTTCAGAGGCTGAAAAGTGGCTTCATATTTAAATCCAATCGACTTAATTCAAGTTTGAAAATGTTTTCTTTTGCAGAAGAGATCAAAAATAAAAATTATTTTTTTTTTATAAAGATTAATTTAAGGCAATAGAATATTGAAATATAATTGTTATATTAACAATCATTTATTCATTATTAATATCAGGTTGTTCTATTCTTGACGTTTCTTCTAGAATTTAATTTTCTCAAACAGTTTTTGCATGGAAGGGAATAAAACTTGAATGGATTCCATTTCTGTAAAGTTGACCATTTTTTACTAATCGAAGCTTGACCTCTTTGCAAATGATATCTTTGTCTTTTGGGGAAGATTTTCTCATAAAAATGTCTATATTTTTCGTTTCTGAAAAGTTGAGACTTCGTGACCATTTTCTGGATGTTGCGAATTTTCCATCTAAACAGATATCTTGTTTGGTCATCCTTGTTAAATCCTGTTTGTAAAGAGTTTTGAGTGCTTATTGGGCTTTGGAGGCTTTTCATATTTCGACGAGGAGGTAAATCTGTTGAGCTCAAAATTGGCTTTGTTGGAATCCAGTCTGAAGTTTCAAAGGTGGGAGAATCCGTCTGATTATTTTTTGTTGGAAAATATGGACTTTGAAATACTTTTTGTCGCTTTGGTCTGAGGCTTTGCAGACTTTTCAGAACACTGAAAATTGTTTTTGAATTTGCTTTAATTCTATATCCATTAAGATCAAGTCAGTTTTTTTGCTACCTGTCCTTGAGATCTGAAGTGTTCTTTTCTTCATCCTCAGAAAGAAAAAGGCTTCTGAGTTCTTCAACAATAATTTTTGTCAAAGCTTTTGCTAACTGTTTAGATGCATTATAATTCAGACTGTATAAAAATGGCAGAGACTGATTGAGGTTGGAATTGGCAGCTTCCTCTGGGAATGAAAATGAAATTTGGCTACCTGGAAGTTTTCCATTCTGAGTTTAGTTTTATAGCTAACTTTAATAATGTTCAGGTTTTTGTTTGAACATTTGCCTATCAAATCAGATGGAGAAAACATTCAAAAAACTTGAATATAGGATTTTTGAATGTCAGATTTTGCACATTTCCATCAAATAACTTAAGCTGTATTCAAAAAAAAAAACTTCTTCACATCAATCAAAAGATAAGAGTTAAAATTCAAGAAAGAGTAAATTTTTGATGAAGAGGCATAAAGGCCCCACACTTCAAAGGCAAAAAGTTAATGAATTTTAAGATGAACTTAAAGCAATATGCAATAAAATTGATTCCATAAAAGGTAATATAGATTTATATTGAGGCTTAAACAAGTAATTCTCAAAACCTCACTTAATAGAAATGGAAAGTTTTACATTGTTTCTTCCTGTACTTGCTCCTTCAATGGAGGAAATGATAAAAATGTGGTCAAATGAAAAATGGAGTGACAAAAAAGCCGTTTGTGTCAGCTGCGATTAAGATAATCCCAAAAAATGAAGATTGTGCATTAATTTTACATAGAAGAAGAAGTTTGGTCAGTTATAAAAAGTATCGTAAACTTCCTATTGAAAATAAAGTCATTCTTGAACAAATATTTTTTTGCTCAATTTAAAGCTTTTAATTACATACCTTTTGATGCTACAAAATCGTTTAAGCTTTTTTGAATTTTTTGAACTTCATGATTATGATTCGGATGTGAGGATGTCACTCTTGTGAACTTAAGCCTTGGGGACCTTGGCAATTTACTTGATAACTCATTATTCCATAGGTTCATGATTGACTTAACAGTTATCTGACTCTCTGACTCTGAAAAATTACATAAATGATTCAATGCTTTTCAACTTTGTTGGCAGAAATTGATTTTTTTGTTAAATGTGTTAACAAATATTGAATCAAAACAATAAATTTAAACATTTAAATGGTTTTAAAGATAATTCTCATAAAAACGTACCAACTTTTTTCTTTGATAACTTTTCATTTTTGTGATGAGTTGAGCTTCTTACTTCAAGACCAAGACTCTCATTTGTCGAACTAAATTTAAGTTATATTAAGTAATTAAAATAAAGCCATTACAGGGATACAGCTTAAAGTACTTGAGGCAGAGTATGTGCATTCTTGATAAAATAATAAAAGGTAATAAAATAATTACAACATGTTTTTGTTGCATGATATTGTAGAAGTTGCAGTAGTATAATTCTGCTTTTCCATGCAAATTTTTATTGTGAAGTATTCCACTCCAATTTTTAGTTTTATTGCCCCAATTAAAATAAAGTTTAATCTCAATTTTTGTTACATTTTAGCTTGCTCAGCTTTGTGAGTTTATGTGATTGGAAAAAGATCTTTTCTCAATGGACCAATCTAAGAAACCCTTTTAAGTTCAAGGTGGTATCATTTATTTCTTGCTTCGAATTATAGGTTTTCCCTTTTCTTTTTATTTCAATTTAGTTTTTGAAAAATAAATAACATATTCATATACAAGATTTTGCAATATTTGATTCTGGTTGCTATTCAAGTTTGCAGCTTTAAATAAGCAGAATAATATTGTTGAAAAAGCATTTTTATACCAAAAAGTATTGGAGGGGATTGATTTTGAGAATTCAACTTTATAATGTCTAAAAAGAAATAAAGTAAGAAGAGAGTAGATTTTTTGGGGCCTGATTTTCTTTACACCAAATTGAGCTAAGCATTTACACTCACCAGGTTTGTTTCAATCAATAAAAATGATTTTTAATTAATTTCATTGCCTGGAAAGGCAAATTTTGATGCACACATTTCACAAAAAGACAAAGATACTAACACAAACCATACTTGTTCATGAAAGGGGAAAAATTGGTTAACATCCTATTGAGAACAGATAGACTTCATGGCTGGACTAACCACCAAATGAATGGCCTGGAACTGGACTAATGATTCTTTTCGAATAATGCATTTTTTGTCTTTTAACTTTTGACAATCTTGAACTGACCGTTTCATTATTTTGCAAAATATTTTAGAGTAATTTCTGAAAAGTTCTGGCCAAATTACCCTCTTGAAAAGTTTTATATTGTTATAAAAAAGCATGAGAATAAAGAATGCTTTGAATGAATGATTCATCACATCCAACTCTGATAGAGATGGGCCTTGACCCGACCTGAGCATAGATTTGATCCGTAGTAAATAAGAGGCCCATCTGCCTTTGACCCAACCAAAGAGATTTTTTTTGACCCAAAGGGAAAAAATTAAAAAAATTGACATTTTTAGATGAAATTTTCCTAACCCAAACCCAAACCATAAATGGCTGACCCAACCCAAGTCACAAAAAAACTGACCCGACCTGATCTGGGTCAAAAAATTTTGACCCGGACCCATCACTAGCTCTGATTTCCAATCTCTCATTACAACACACCCAAACACTACTCATTTCCACAAAATACTTCTTTACTTATACGCCCAACACCCACTTCTGAGCCCCATTGCTCTCACTATCCTAATACACTAACCTTCTACACCCGCCCAACTCTCTTATCCTGATTGAAATTACCATTATGAGATGACTTACATTTACTGCAGCTTGTGGCATAAGCTATCTTTGAAATTTTTCTGCCAATTACTTTTTGTCCTGTGGCTTACCTCAAGGATTAATCACTATACTAATTCACACTATGAAAAATGAATGACTAAAACAGTAGGAATCCATGTCATTTAGGTTTTGGTCAATTAAATAAATTCAGAAAAGCAGTCCATTGCCATAAAACTGTCATAAATTCTTTCCTCTAATTCTTCACGAAACAAAATATCTATTATTTATTTCAAATAAAGCCTATTCAACAAAAATTCTATTTTAACTACAATTAAGACTACGCTGAAAATCTTTCAAAATGAATGAAATAAAAAAGTTATTGTGCTATGCAAAAAATTCCAAGTCACACTTAGCCAAAAACTGTCTTTTTCAATATTTAGTAAGGTTTTAATGAATGTAGATGGCCCATAAGGATCTCAGTACTTGTATTATTTTATCACACAACCTATCTGATTGACGAGCACACTTAATCACAGAGCCCCTGCTTCCAATGCTGATAAATAGCCTTGCGCACCTAACCATGTGAACTTATTATTTTGCACTACTCTTATTGTGCGGGATAATTAAGCCCTATTTTTAGTATGTACATAAATTTTACCCTTTATTCTCCAATGAGCATTTCCTTGGACTTTATTCCATAAGAGTGGAATGTGCTATTATACTGAGTCAATGTTATTCCATTTACAAGAGTGCATAGGGCTCGCTTGTACCAGCTCTCAGGGATAGTCTACATGTATGAGATATGGAAATCATTTTCCCACAATCATTTGCCTCAATATTTCCTGCACCCTTTTTTCACTACTCTTACTGTGCGGGATAATTAAGCGCTATTTTTAGTAAGTACGTAAATTTTTCCCTTTATTCTTCAATGAGCATTTTCTTAGACTTTATTCCATTAGAGTGGAGTGTGCTGTTATACTGGGTCAATGCCATTCCGTTTACAAGAGTGCATAAGGCTAGCTCATACCCGCTCTCAGGGATAGTCTACATGTATGAGATATGGAAATCATTTTCCAACAATCATTTGCCTCAATATTTCCTGCACCCTTTTGATAAAATTTTCATTTTCATTGGACGTATCCAAAGTTCTCTTCCTTTTCATTTGTTAAAAATTCTTATTACTTTTTTTTATCTTTTGAATATACTCATTATCTTGAGCTGTATCAAAGACTTACT
>Ga0194133_10007537_pt1 | contig 13010 bp, 6 predicted proteins | sample TA2KigOf40mmetaG_FD_155448 | JGI IMG/M metagenome (GOLD analysis project Ga0194133, IMG submission 155448) | Freshwater microbial communities from Lake Tanganyika, Tanzania - TA2015055 Kigoma Offshore 40m | ecosystem: Environmental > Aquatic > Freshwater > Lake | place: Tanzania: Lake Tanganyika...
CAATGGCGACGGCTTCGTCGAGGCCCTGGAAATGAGTTTCGGCGTGCGCGCGCAGCAGCAGGGCGACCGAACGGTGCGCCTGTCGCTCGGCCGCTAGCATTTTGGCAGGGCGGTAAAAAATCGAGGCCCCGCCGTCGATTCCTGTCATGGGTTTTCGCCCGGCCGGCGACTTCCCCTGTGCGCGCCCCTCCCGCTCCCTTTGGGCCGGGCCTCGCGCACCGACATGACCTCTCACCCCGTTTTTCTCCCACGCCGGGCCTGGCTCCTGCACCTGGCGCTCGCCTGCGTCCTCATCTTCCCCGCCACTGCCGCCGAGACGAAGCGGACGTTCGATCTTCCCTCCGACCTCGCGGTCAACGCGCTGAAGGCGTTCGCCCGGCAGTCAGGAACGGAAGTCTTGATCCCCGACAGCGTGGGACGGACCGTGCGGACCCGCGGGGTGAAAGGGGAAATGACGCCGCGGGAGGCGATCGACGCCATGCTTCGCGACACGGGCCTCGTGGTCGAACAGGGTAAAAAGAACGGGGTCTTCGCGGTGCGGCCGGCGAACGAAGGCGAAGCAAAAAACCCGTCCCGCCGTCCGGAAAACGACCGGACGGCGAACGCGGGCGATCCCGTGCTGGCGCTGGATGACTTTGTGGTGACGGAGCGGCCCTACGGATCGCGCAACCTCGATCTCCCCCGTTCGCCGGACGACACGCTGCCCTTCATCGCGATCGACCGCCGTACAATCGAGCGGAGCGGCGCCTCCACCCTCGAGGAGTTCACCCGCCGGCTCCCCCAGAACACGCTGACCGCGAGTTTCGGACAGCGCGCGGGCATGGGACAGAACGCGTCGGCTCAGATCAGCGCCATCACCCTGCGGGGCTTGAGCCCCAAAGACACGCTGGTCCTTGTCAACGGGCGCCGAGGGGCGACGTTCCAGGCGCTCGGGGCCGCCTCGAACCAGTTCGACCTGAACACGATTCCCCTGTCGGCCATCGAGCGGATCGAGTTTCTCCCCTCGTCGGCCTCCGCGCTCTATGGATCGTCAGCCACGGCCGGCGTCATCAATCTGGTCCTCAAAAGCTCCTACATCGGCGCGGAGGTGAGCGCCCGGTACGGGAACACCTTCGACAGCGACACCCAGGAGGAGGACGCGACCCTGGCCTACGGAGTTGGTTTCAATTCGGGCCGGTCGAACCTCCTCCTCACACTCAGTTTCCGGGACCAGAACTCGATGCGCCAGGCCGACCGCGGCTACTCGACCCGCCTGCGCGACGAACTGGTGGCGAAACACCGGTCGGTCATCGACGCCGGGCCCAATCCGCCGCCTGCGGACCTGGCGAACATCAGCCACACGACCTACGGCTCCGCGATTCCCGGGTACGGGCCGTTCGTCTCGGCGCCGCGGGGCTACGCCGGAAACGGAGTTTTTGCCCCCGTCACCGGTTTCAGCTACGGCCTGGCCAATGCCGGCCGGTTTGCCCTCAACAACCAGGCCAACGGGGACCAGATTGACCTCGTCGCCGCGATGCGTCGGCACAACCTCAACCTGTTCGGCCATCACCAGCTAAGTGACCGGCTGCGGTTGTCGGGCGAGGCCAACTACGGCGAACTGACGCTCGTGAACATCGGCTCGCGCACCGCCGCCTCGGCGACCGTGCCGAGCGCAAACCCTTTTTCGCCGTTCACGATTCCCGTGCGAGCCCAGTTTTATCCGACGGACGTCTTCCGGCTGCCGCAGTTTTCCGACGACAACCGTTCGAAGAACCAGCGCTACCTCCTCGCGCTGGAGCTCACGCTCGAGGACTGGAAATGGACCGCCGACGTGTCGTACGGACGCTTTGCCTTTGGCTTCGCTACCGCCAGCTTCAATGGGACGAGCCTGCAGCAAGCCGTGAACGGCGCCTTGCCGGGATTCGCCGGCGTGTACTACAATCCCTTCATCGACTTCGGCGTCGGCGCCGGCAACCGCGCCGATCTCATCGACCGGCTGTGGGAAGTGAACGACGGCCGGCGCCTGAGCGACTCGGCCACGGCCAACCTGAGAACGACCGGCACGCTGCGGGAAACGGCCGCGGGTCCCTGGCGACTGTCGGCTGGATTCGAGAGTCGGTCCGAGTCGATCTTCCGCAATCAGAATTTCACCGTCACCTCCTTCGCCGCGCCCGTCCGGAGCTTTTTGGGGGCGAGCGATTCGCGAACGGTGGCCTCGGGCTTTGTGGAAACAACCCTCCCGCTCCTCAAGGACGGCGCTCTCCTCCGGACACTCGAACTTCATCTCGCCGCCCGGTACGAGTCGTTCAACGACTTTGGCCACTCCCTTGATCCGCAGGTGGGCTTCAAGGTGAAGCCCGCCGATTTCCTCACCCTCCGCGCGAGCTGGGGCACGGGCTTCCAGCCGCCGTATTTTTCGGAGCTCGTTCGCAGCCCTCCGGGCGCCAACCCTGTTACGATCACGGACCCGCGGCGAGGCCAGTCGTACGGCGGCGTCATCCAGACGGGCGGCGGAAATCCGGAGCTCGAGCCCGAAAAATCGGAGGCGGTGAATCTCGGCCTCATCCTCCAGCCCCGCGCCCTCCCGGGCCTGCGGTTCAGCCTGGACTACTACCGCATCGAAAAAGAGGACAACATCGCGTCCCTCTCCGCCGCGACCCTCCTGCAAAACGAGACCGTCTTTCCCGGCCGCGTCACCCGGGCGGCGCCGGAGCCCAACGCGCCGAATGGCGTCGGCCTCGTGACCGCCATCAATACGAGCAACGTCAACGCGACGCGGCTCGAGACCGAAGGACTGGACCTGGCCGCCTCCTACACGCGACCACTGCACGGGGGAGACCTCCAGATCACCGCCGCGGGCACCGCCGTCTTTTCCTTCCAACAGCAGCTCGCGGTCGCCGGTCCCCTGACTGAGTTCGTCAACCAGCCGTATCAGCAGCTCAACGCGCCCCTCCGCTACAAGGGCTTCATGAGCGTTTATTGGGACTCGAGCCGGTTCGGGGCGGGTATAACCGCGCGCTATGTTCACTCTTACGCGAGTCCGGTCGGATTCGAGGACATCAACGGATCCAGGATCGACGCATCCGTCGAGTTCGACGTTCAGGCGAGCTACCGTTTCACCCTGCGCAACCGAAACCGCTCCCGGTTCGACGCGCTCACCGATGGCCTTACGCTGAACGCCGGCGTCAACAACCTTTTCGACACGCGCCCGCCGTTCGTGGCCGGAGGCGCCGCGAACCTGTCCGGCGGCTACAGTTTCTACAACGATCCCCGGCAGGCAGTCTATTACCTGTCTTTGAAGAAAACGTACTGAGCATTCCCGACTTTGCTCTCACGCAGCCGCGCCAAACGCGCCCAAACTCGATCATGATCCGAAGCGCAGCCCTCCGGTGGAGGCGAGACCTGACCGGCTTCGGCCTCTACCTCCTCGCGAGCCTCGGAACCCCCGCGTCCGCGCTCACACCGGACCAAGTCCTGCCGTTGCCCGCCGACGTTCTGGAAAAGGTTGCGCCCGATCTCCGCCCTATGGTCGAACGGCATGTCCGGGTCGAGCCGGTCAGCCATGAGGCTTATCGCCGGCTCTCCGTACCGGAGCTGCGCGGAAAAGCGCTCGCGGACCTGGCGTCGGTTCACGATCCCGCGGTCCTGCGTTTTGTGCTGGAGCGATTTCCCTTGGAGGACGCGAACGCCCGTTTCCGCATCCTTCGGTACATCCGTTACATCAACCTCGACCGCTGGGCGCAGCTGCCGGAGTTGCCGCAGGTCTTGCGCGAGGCCCTGATCCGGGAAACCGATCCCAAGCTCGTGACCGAACTCGCGATCGTGCTCCGCTGCCTCGACGGCAAGCTCCTCGGAAACCTCCTGGCGGGAAAACTGCGGGAGCCCTCGCTCGCGAACGTGCCCGAGCTCGTCGACGAGGAGGAGGCCGCGGCCCTTTTTGGAGCAGGCGCGCAAATCCCGGGATTTCTCCTCAAGCCTCCGCCCCTATTCCGTGTCAAACCGGACAGCCCTGCGGCGCGCGTGGTTGGCTTCGGCGATTTCGGCGTCGGTCGGGAGGCGCAGCGGGAAGTCGCACGCGCGATCGCCGACTTTCACGCCCGGGAGGCTTTCGACGCCGGCCTCACCTTCGGCGACAATTTCTATCCCGCCGGAATGACCTCTCCGGAGGATCCCCGCTGGCAGGACCAGTGGGAAAAAGTGTACGGCCCGTTGCGGATCCCCTTTTACGCCACGCTCGGCAATCACGACTGGGTCGGGTCCGATTCGCCCGCAGCGCAGCTCCTTTACGCGCGGCAAAGCGCCTCTTGGAAAATGCCCGCGCTGTACTACACTTACACGGTCGGGCCCGTTCAGTTCTTCGCCGTCGACACGACCGTGTACACCGAGCGTCAGCTCGCGTGGCTGCGGGACGCGATCGACCGCAGTCGCGCGCGCTGGAAAATCGTCTACGGCCACCATCCGATTTCCGTGGCCGCCAACACGAACCGATCCGCCTATGTCGAGGCCGCCCGCGCGAAGCTCTTTCCCGTGTTGCGCCACCGTGTCGACGCCTACTTCTGCGGCCACCACCACAGTCTGGGCCACATGAGGCCGGAGGACGGCGTCCATTTCTACGTCGTCGGCGGAGGCGGCGCCGGACTTTATGGCGTCGCTCCAGAGCTTCCAGAGGCGATCTTTGCGACCTCCGCTTTCGGCTTCGCCGTGATCGAGGCCGACCTGTCCTCGCTGCGGGTCCGATTCGTCGATTCGTCCGGCCGGGTTCTGCATGAGGATCGGCTGACCAAATGATCCGCGGCCTCCTTCCGGTTCTCGCCGCCGCCACGCTTGCGTCCGCCGACCCTTCCGCGCCTCCCACGACAGAGGATTCCGTTCGTTTGCGCCGCTCTGGCGGGAAACGGCGGAGCGCGTCAGCAGCCGCGGCCTCGGCCTCCCACCACCACGTGGCTACCTTGTGAACTTAGACCGAGTCACACGCATGGAGGCTTTGGCGATGCTTACTTCAAAGCCTATCAAGTCAGGACCGCTGCCCTTGTGCAGTTCCGTTTGTTTCGGATCCGAAAGAACAATATGATATTCAGTTTCGTCCTCCAGAACGAATACCATATATTTAGCGATATCTAATGACATTTTATTAATCTCCGGGATCGCCACTAAAATAGCCTGCAAAGATTTTCCTGACACTGATTCAGCCGATCGAAATCTCGACTGCTGGGCGAAAGGATAAAGCGCACTTGAAATATACAATGCTATCATTAATAATAATTTCATAAGTAGATCATGTAATAAAAGTTCGCGTTTTCAAAATCAATAATTTTCCATCGCTTCCACAGTCGGAGCCGGAGCACATTGTGAACGAAAACGTAAGCTGCATGCTCTGGAGCTGGGAGTTACTGCGAGCACGCCGCCTTTGGGCCGATCACACAGCCCACCAAACCATCTTGGTTTCCTAGCCAGAACTGAATCATAGCACCGTCGGTCTCAGCGTAAGCAGCCCTTGCCACCGGCTTAGCATCAAGTCAAAACGTAAGACCTGACCCTCTGATCGTTCACCTGGCGCTGCTATTGAAGCCGCCTTCGGCGATGCGAATCACTTTGGAACCCGGGCATCGTTCGCTTGGCTTACACATCTATTTTTGAGAGTCCAGCGACTGCAAAACCGTGAAAGAAGTAATTTCCTCTAACTGGGAAAAAAACTGCTCGAACGTACCGGCGGTCCGATTGACAAACCTGCCTTCAACCTCTGCATCGACCAAGTGGGTCCGTTTCCCACGGTCAGCAAGTGATCCCGGCTTATTAGCGCCAATCCATAAGCCAAGTGGGTGCTTCTCCTGATCGAACGCCGTTCTCGATTCATACAACGCGGATATTGGTGATTCTAAAATGTAAAAGCCGCGCACCCGAACGATCTGGCCGTCCAGCGCAGCTCGTCGTTGCCACAGTTCCTTGATCGACAATGCGGTTTCGGTTTTCCGTGACGGCGCACCCATTAGGGCTGATGCGATGACACTCAAGCAGGCAAACCATACGCTCAGCAATTTTTGCTTGTTCATAAGGATCAGGGGCTTGAGCCATTTTTTCGTTAAGTCGTGCTCCAACCTTCCTTCGTCCTTGATACAGTAGGAACCTCGACAGTTGTCCCACTCCCACCAGTCGCCGTTCGGCATTCCGCACTTCTCGGCGCCCGGCTTAGCATCAAGTCAAAAAAACTCAACCTGACCCTCTGGATCGACCCACCCACGCGAGGACTGTTCTCATTTTACGAAATTTGATCGAATTACACGCATCGGGGATTTGCTAATGGCAACCTCAAAACCCATCAAATTAGGACCGCTGCCTCGATGCATATTTGTACGATTAGGATCCGAAAGAATCACATAATATTCAGCATCATCCTCCAGCACCATGACTTTATATTCTTCTATATTTAAAGAAGTCTTCCTAATCTCCGGGATTGCGATTAAAATAATCCGCAAGGCTTTCCCAGACACTGATTCATCCAATCGCTTATCCTGCTTCTGAGCAAACAGCAGGAATACATTGGCAAACAACAACACAAATACCACACAGAAACCCCTCCCGGATCCGATCCCCCTGAAGATCCAGTTTCCTAGCAGTAAACCCCTCCCGGATCCGATCCCCCTGAAGATCCAGTTTCCTAGCAGTAGTTTCCTAGCAGTTGACCGGCGTTTCTCCGGCGTGTCACCGGAGCGGTGGCGCTGGTCCGCTGCTCCGGCATCCGGGCGCTGGTCGAGTATCGGCGTCCGGCCCTGTTTTCGGCCTCACCAAAATCCCGCCGCGCTCCCGACCGGCCCCAACTCTTTTTCATGAAAAACCCCGCCCCGTTGTCCGTCCTGCTGTTCGCGCCGCTGCTTACCGCCGCGCTTCCCGCCCAGTCCGCGCCTCCTCCGGTTCCCGCCAGGGAGGGAGTGGTGGAGCTTTCCGCCTTCGTCATCTCCTCCGAGAAAGACCTCGGCTACGCCGCGACGTCCTCTCTCGCCGGCACCCGCATCCGCACCGAGCTGAAGGATCTCGCCAACCCGATCTCGGTCGTGACGCGCGAGTTCATGAGCGATGTGCACGCGACGGACCCGGTCGAGTTGCTCGTGTACACCGCCAACACCGAGGCGGGCGGGGTGGGTGGTAATTATTCCGGCGCCGCGATCGGCAGCCCGGCCATCTACACCGAGGTCACGCGCCAGCCGCAGAACAACAACCGCGTCCGCGGGCTGGCCCGGGCCGACCTTACCCGCGACTACTTCCCGACGGTTACGGTCTTCGACAGCTACAACACCGCCCGCGTTGAGATTAACCGCGGCCCCAACGCCACGCTCTTCGGTCTCGGCAGCCCGGGCGGCATCATCAACACCCAGCTCATCCAGCCCGAGCTGCGCAACTCCGCCCGTGTCGAGACCAACCTCGGGTCCTTCGGCACCGCCCGGCACACGCTGGACGTCGACCGGGTGCTCATCCCGGGGCGCTTCGGCGTGCGGGTCGCGGGACTCGATGAGCGCGAGCAGTTCCAGCAGAAGTTCGCCCACGAGCGCGATCGCCGGGTCTACGCCGCCGTGCGTCTGGCGGTCTTTCCCGGAGGTTCCCTCCGGGCCAGTATCGAGAAGGGCGCGATCGACGCGAACCGGCCGCGCAGTGACGCCCCGCGCGACAACCTCACCCGCTGGTGGACGCCGCCGTTCAACAAGGTCACGCACAGCCCCGGCACGGTGGACTTCAACCTGATCGACCGCGACATCCTGCGCGCCCCCGGCGAGTGGTTCGCCCAGCCCGCCGTGGTGTACGAGTCCGCCGCGTCCGCCACGCCCGCGCGCGTGATGCTCGCGTGGAACACCCTCGTCGGCGTGCCGCGCACGCCCGGCGGCAGCCCGGCGCTCGGCTTCCAGGCCAACATGGTCTCCATCACCAAGGGCGACCAATGGTTCCCCAGCGCGACCGCGGCCCGTTACGGCATCCAGCGCGGCTCCTCGTACGCGGACGACGCGATCAACGATTTCTCGGTCTTCGACTGGCGCAACGAGCTGCTCGACGGTCCCAACAAGCGCGAGTGGGAGCGCTTCCAGGCCGGGAATGTGAGCTACGAGCACACCTGGCGCTACGCCCTCGGCTCTTTCGGCGCCGAGGCCGCCTTCAGCCGCGAGGCGATGGCGAGAAGCTTTTTCGACATGTTCCCCGGCGGCCGGGGTTACAACATCAACATCGACGTCAACACCACCCTGCCGTGGGGCGCGCCCAACCCGAATTTCGGCCGGCCGTTCGTTGCCAGCAACAACGCGCGCAGCACGACGTCGTCGGACCGCCGCTCCGTCCGCGCGACGGCGTTCGGCGAGCTCGATTTCGCCCGCGTTTCGCCGCGGGCCGGGTGGCTGGGCCGCCACCAGCTCACCGGCTTCGCCAGCGACTACCAGCTCGACGAGTCGAGCTACTCCTCCGCGAACAGTCTCGACGAGGGCTGGGTCGGCGCGCTGCGCGCCACGGTGAACCCGCCCTCGAGCCGGGACGACATCAACTCCGAGGAGGGCATGGTGCGCACGGTGGTCTACATCGGGCCGAGCCTCGCCCAGCTGGCCAGCCCGCGCGGGATCGCGCTCAAGGGCATCCAGGCCGAGATGCGCTCGCCCTCCGCCACGGGCTGGCACTGGGATTCGGCCGCCCGCCAATGGCGCACCCGGCCGGTCGCGATCAATCACGTCCTCGACGACGAGGTTTTCAGCCGCACGGCCACCGGCGGCGCCATCCGGCGCCAGAAGATAGACTCCCAGGCTTTCGTCTACCAGGGCCGGCTGCTGCGCGGGGAGTGGATTGTGGGCACGATCGGCTGGCGCAAGGACCGCGTGGAGGATTTCCGCAACAACCTGGGCCAGGATGTCCGCGACCGGTTCAACTTCATCGACTCGACCAATCCGGCCTTCCGCCTGCCGGCGCGGCCCGACTCCGTCTTCGAGCAGAGCATCTGGAGCCGCGGGATCGTCCTGCAGCGGCCGCCGTTCCTGCGGTTCGCGCGTTCCGTCGGGTTCTCGCTGCACTACAGCCGCTCCGAGAATTTCCAGCCGGCGAGCGCCCGCATCGACACCTTCGGCATGCCCATCATGCCGCCGGGCGGCCTCACGGAGGACCGCGGTTTCAGTCTCTCCCTCCTCGAGGGCCGGCTGCAGGCGAAGTTCAACTGGTACCAGACCGACTCGGTGCGATCCTCGCTTGGCTACCAGGGATTCCTGATCGAGACCGACGCGCGGATTATCCGCTACAACACGCCGGCGGCGCTGGCCGCGGCGGGTTACAAGGGGCCGCCCGACTTCCTCAAGCAGCTCGTCAATTGGCAGCAGATCGCCTCCCCGGCGCAGCTCAGCGGCGTCAACGTCACGTTCGCGCGTCCGGGCAACATGTCCGACACCGAGAGCGCCACCTCCAAGGGCTTCGAGTTCGAGTCGACCTTCAACCCCACCAACCGGCTCCGGCTCGCCTTCAATGCCAGCCAGCAGGAAGCCATGCGGGCCAACATCGCCCCCGCCACGCGCGAGTACCTCAAGCTGCGCATCGGCGAATGGACCACGGGCGCCACCGGCAACCTGCTCGCCGACGAGTCCGGCCAGCCGGTTCGCGTGCGCGTGGTCGAGACCCTGCTGAACGCGGTCAACGCCACGCTCGCGCGCGAGGGTCAGTCGGTGTCCGAGCTGCGGCGCTGGCGCTTCAACGCCATCGGCAACTATTCGTTCGCCCGTGGCACCTGGCTCCAGGGATGGAGCGTGGGCGGCGCCGCGCGGTGGCAGGACAAGGTCGCGGTGGGCTACCCGATCATCGACGTGCGGCAGGACGGCGGCACGATCGCCGTGCCCGACCTCAAGCGCCCGTACCTTGGGCCCGCCGAGCTCAAGTTCGACGGCTGGGTCGGCCACACGCGACGGATCTGGCGGGACCGCGTCCGCTGGTCGGTCCAGCTCAACGTGCGGGACCTGCTCAACGAGGACGAGCTGGTGCCGGTCATGGCGCAGCCCGACGGTTCCATCGCCTCCTGGGTCGCCCCGCAGGGCCGCGTGTTCAATCTGCGCTCGTCGTTCGAGTTCTGATAAACCCCTCCCGGATCCGATCCCCCTGAAGATCCAGTTTCCTATCGGTCCCTCAAACCCCCTCCCGGCCCCCCCCCCCAAGATCCAGTTTCCTAGCAGCCAAATCCCCAAAATCGGATTCTGGCCGTGACCGGATAGAAACTGGACCAACGTTGCGCCCCAACGATTAACAAATGCTGTTTCTTAAGAGCAAAAAAACCAACCTGTGACCGCTCTGCTCCTCCCTTCCGCCACCCTCCGCGGTGGGACCCTCGCCCAGGCGCTGCGGCTCGTCCTCGCCGGGCTCTTCCTCGCGCTGTCCGCCGCCCGGGGGGCCGACGCCGCCAGGCGCATCTCTTTTCCTGAGACGCAGCCCCGCGACGGCAGCTTCAACCGGCCCGGGCCCGGCGAGTCCCTCGACCTCTCCCCGCCCGGCTTCAACTGGTGGCGGGCCGGCCCGCGCGACGAGGTCTTCTACCGGTTGCAGGTCACCGACAACTCCGGCCGCACCGTGTACACTTCGGCCCGGCTGCGCGACCCGGTCGACGTGCCGGACCGCGTTCTCCCGCCCGGTGCCTACACCTGGACGGTCGAGGCGGTGGACCGCGCCGGGACGGTGGCCGCCCGGCGGCCTGCCCAGACTTTCACGATCCAACCGGCGCCGCTTTCGCTCCCCTGGGTCGCGCCGGAAACCCTGCTCGCCCGCGTGCCGCGCGACCACCCCCGGCTCCTCTTCCCCAAATCCGTCCTGCCCGCCGTGCGGGCCACGCTCACCACCACCCGCCGCGAGGCCTTCGCGGAGCTGCGCCGGCACGCCCAGGCCGCGCTCTCCCTCCCGCTGATGCCGAAGCCGGACTTCGACAAATATGACGCGAAGACCCAGTACCCCGCGCGGCGCACCGCCTACCGCGCCGCCTACCACGAGTTCACCCGCATCTATCTCGACGGCATGACGCCGCTCGCGCTCACCTACCTGCTCACCGGCGAACGCGCCTACGGCGAGCGCGCGAAGGCCCACCTCCTCAACCTGCGCGGCTGGGAGACCGACGGCGTCGCCTCCCTCGCCGAGAGCTTCGATGAAATCGGCCTGCGCATCGCCCACACCGCCGCCCAGGCCTACGACTGGCTTTACGACCTGCTCGACGCCGAGGAGCGCCGCACCGCGCGGGCCCTGCTGCTCGACCACGGCAACCGCATGCTCGAGCGCCTGCAGCGTCGCGACTTCCTGAATACATCGGCTTACAGCCACGACGGCCGCCTGCCGGGCTTCCTTGTCGAGTTTGCCCTGGCGCTCGCGGAGGAGCCGGCGGCCCGCGAGTGGCTCGACTACGCGCTGCGCACGCTGCTCACCGTCTTTCCCCATTGGTCCGACAGCGACGGCGGCTGGGCCGAGGGCATCAACTACTACCTCTCCTACAACGAGCGGTTCATCACCCCGCTGCACTCGCTCGAGGCGGCCACCGGGTACAACCTCTGGCAGAAGCCGTATTTCCGCGCGATGCGCCAGTTCCCCTTCTACTGCATGTCGCCCCTCGGCGAGGTCACGCCGTTCGGCGACAGCGAGCACCTGCCGGCGGCTGATCGCGCCGGCGAGACCCGCGCCATCCTCCAGTATCACGCCTTGCGCTACCGCGACCCCGTCATCCGCGGGTGGATCAACCAGCCGCCGATGGCCGGCGCCACCCACGGCCGCTCCGGCCCGATCCTGCGCATCATTTTGCCCGACGACCTCGCGCCCGCCCCGCCCGTCGGGCTGCCCCTCGACCGCGCCTTCCGCGGCATCGGCTGGGCCGCCTTCCATACCGACCTGCAGGACGCCCGCCAAGACCTCCTCGTGCTTTTCAAGTCGTCCCCGTTCGGGTCGGTCAGCCACGGCCACGCCGAGCAAAACAGCTTCGCCATCATGAAGGGCGGCCGGGCCCTCGCCATCCCGGGCGGCGAACGCTACCCGCAGCACGGCTCGCCCTTCCACACCCGCTACACCCAGCAGACCGTCGCCCACAATTGCCTCCTGATCAATGGCCGCGGCCAGGCCAACCAGGACAGCCGGGCCGCCGGGCGGCTGACGGCGTTCACCAGCCTGCCTCACGTTGCGCACATCGCCGGCGAGGCGGCCGCCGCCTACGGCCCGCCTCTCACGCGCTACACCCGCCATCTCGTGCTCCTCCGGCCTTCGCTCATCCTCGTGATCGACGACCTCCAAGCCTCCACCGACGTCGAAATCAAGTGGCTGCTGCACGCGAAAGAGAAGCTTGCCTTCGACGCCTCGGGCCAGGCCTTCACCTCCCGGCGCGACGGCGAAAGTATGCACGTCGAACTGCTCGGCGCCGGTGGATTCGATCTCGCGCAGACCGACGCCTGGCCGTTTCCGCCCAAGACCGACTACCCGATGGTCACCGCACCCGAGCCCGCCCCGCAATGGCACCTCACCGCCACCGCCCGCCGCTCCGCGCCCGCTTCGCGGATCGGCGCCGTCATGCGCGTTGCCGACGCCGGCCAGTACCCCGATTGCACGATTGAGCGCCGCTCCGACGGCACCGTGCGGCTCACCGGGCAGACCGGCGGCGGCCGCTTCCACGTCGACCTCGCGCTGGAGTCATCCCGCGCCGGCCAGCGGCCATTGCTCGAACTGGAATTTCTGCCGCCCGCCGGCCCGCCCGAACGCCTGCGCGTCGAATGATCTCCGCTCCGCACGCCACGGGCACATCTCCCAGTTGCCGGTCCCGCCTCTCCCGAGGCGGGCCACCCACGCCAAACCCACTCCGGTGTGGCCCGCTGCGGGAACAGCGGGAATCTCACGCAATCACCGCCAACCGGCAGATGCGCCCGCACGCCGCCGTCCCTCCGATTTTCGGTTGCCGGTGCTGATCGGATTTGAACCTAAATTCCTCAGTTGAGGGCTCGATTTTGGGCGATTTTGGGGGGATTTTCGGCGTTTCACGAGGGTATCGCCTCGACTCTATTCAACTGCGGCGC
>Ga0194133_10007538_pt1 | contig 13008 bp, 9 predicted proteins | sample TA2KigOf40mmetaG_FD_155448 | JGI IMG/M metagenome (GOLD analysis project Ga0194133, IMG submission 155448) | Freshwater microbial communities from Lake Tanganyika, Tanzania - TA2015055 Kigoma Offshore 40m | ecosystem: Environmental > Aquatic > Freshwater > Lake | place: Tanzania: Lake Tanganyika...
TGAACAAGATCACGCCCAGCAGCAGCACAAGCATGGCTGCAACCAGTTCCAGCGTCCGCACGGCGATCAGCGCGCCCGAACCGCCCTCGCCCAAAAGACGGATCGCCAGCCCCTTGGCCAGCACAGCCCCCGCTGCCAGTGCGCCGGTCGTCAGCGCCGTGCCAGCGGCCATGGCGAAAGCGGCTGCAATACCGGCCAGAAAAATCCCCTGCGCCAGCGCGAAAACCAGCACCAGAATTGCGCCCGAACACGGCCGCGCCCCTGCTGCAAAAACGGTCGCAATGGCGACCTTCCATGAAAAACCATCGCCAAGCGTTTTGGGATCAGGCGCATGAAAATGGCCGCAGTGTTCATCATGCACGTGATGGTGATCATGGCCGTGATGGGCATGATCGTGATGCGCATGCGCATGGCCGTGACGGGCGTGATCATGCGCATGATCATGTCCATGATGATGGTCATCATGATGGGTTTGATGCGCCGCCGCACCCGCGCCCTGCGCCAAAGCGCCGCCCGCAGCCAGCGAAGCAATGAAAGCCTTGCCCTTGCGCCATACCAGCCAAAGTCCCAGCAGGGCAATGCCCGCAAAACTCGCGATCTCGACAAAATTCGCAGCAGATTTCATCGTCCGCGATGAAGCATTCAGCACCCAGGCAAGAATGCCAACAATGGCAACCGCGACAATCGCCTGTAGCAAAGCTGCCATGCCGGAAATCAGCAGGCCGCGCTTTAACGCGCGTTCATTGGCGAACATATAGGCGGCAACAACAGCCTTGCCATGCCCCGGCCCTGCAGCGTGAAACGCGCCATAGGCGAAACTGATGCCAAGCAATGTCCAGAATGCAGTGCTGTCAGCCTTGATGGCCCGCACGGCGCCCGACAGCATGCGTTCAAACCTGATCTGCTGCGCCCAAATCCAGCCGGCAAGTCCGCTTTGCGGCGCGCTGCCCCCTTCAGAAATGCCAATATTGAAAGGATTTCTCGCAGGTGAAGGCTGCGCCTGCGCCAGCATGTCAAGTCCATGCGCCTGCGCGGGTGCAGAAGCATCGAGCACAAATGCAACTGTGCACAGCAATGCGAGCGCCAGGGCGCGCTCTGCAGCAGCGGGATGGACAGAGCCGGACAAAACGAATGGATGCGTCATGGACAGGCCACAAACACACGGGTGGACAATTTCATGCCGAAATTAACGCCCGGCGAAACATCCGTGCCAGACACCTGTTGAAGTTTCAACATATCGGCATCGCTCAGGGGCGCGGGCGTCACCTTGCGCAGCGAGCAGCCTTTCGGCGCGCCTGTCATCGTGACGGATTCACCCTTCTCGAATTCAAAGGCGACAAAATAACCGGGATCAAAAACCTGCAGCACAAAGGCCTTGTTCGCCGCCGCCGGCTTTTTCAGCGGCACATCGAAATGCAATGTGGCCAGCTTCTTGTCATCCAGCGTGATGCTGGCGTTGCGCGGTGCGCCAAATTCCTGCCTCTGGCCGGCCGCGCGCACAAAGGTGAAAAATTCCGATTCCGCGAGTTGCTTCACATTCACAGAGGCGAGTTCATCAAGGTCCTTCTGCAGATCGCGACCACGCCCGCCCAGGCCCTGAATGGCAAAGGCTGAATACATTTCGTCAAACGTCCAGCTGTGACGGATATGGGTGACCCGCCCGCCCTTGTCGAAGACAATCACGCTTTTCACCACAACCCAGACATGGGGATGGGCCTGGGCGGTCCCGGCCAGCCCGGCGAGCAGAGCCAGCGCCAGAACCGGCGTTAAGCAGAAGCGGTAAAGAGCCTTCTTCATGTGGAGAAAGGTTTCCCTGGGCGAATCGTCCAGCCTTGATCTCACCAGATTGCGGCAATGTTATTATCGCGATGTTCGCTTTAATGTAATCTTGGCGGACGGACAGGCAAGGGCCAATCCGGCCTGACCCTGTTTCCGCCAGACCGGGCGGCGGCAGGCAATGGCAAAGGAATGCCCAAGCAATGCCCGGGAATGACCAAGCAGTGCCCGGGCAATATCCAGGGGCCACGGAACGCGCAAATGGAACATGCAACCGGCAATCAGCGATCCGGACCAGAAACGGGAGAAAAACGCCCCTCCCCCGGGGTTTCGCTCTCGGACAAATACGATCTTGGCCATGACCGGGTGCTGGTTTCCGGCACCCAGGCCATTGTGCGCCTGCTTCTGACGCAAAAGGCGCGCGATCAGGCCGCCGGGCTCAACACCGCCGGATTTGTCACCGGCTATCGCGGCTCGCCTTTGGGCGCGATCGATCAGCAAATGCTGCGCGCAGGCGCGGCCCTGTCCGCCAGCGATATCAAGTTTCAACCCGGCCTGAATGAAGACCTTGCCGCTACAGCCTGCTGGGGCGCGCAACAGGCGGAAATGCGCGGGGAAGGCAAATATGATGGCGTCTTCGCGCTCTGGTACGCAAAGGGCCCCGGCGTTGACCGCTCTGGCGATGTTTTCCGCCATGCCAATCTGGCTGGCACGTCCGGACATGGCGGCGTAATCGCGCTGATGGGCGATGACCATACCGCCGAAAGCTCAACTTCCGCCCATCAAAGCGAGTTTCACTTTGTTGATGTGATGATGCCCGTGCTACATCCCGCCGGTGTGCAGGAGATCCTTGACTATGGCCTGCTGGGCTGGGCGCTGAGCCGCTATGCCGGCGTATGGGTCGGCCTCAAGCTGATCAAGGATACGGTTGAAGCAACCGCCTCCATCGATGCGCGCCCGGATCGCGTGCAAACCGTCGAGCCGGAAGATTTCAAAATGCCGGAAGGGGGATTGAACATCCGCCCGCGCGATCCCGTGCTCACACAGGAAGCGCGGCTTCAAGATTACAAGCGCGACGCCGTGACGGCATGGATCAGGGCCAATCACCTCAACAAGATCATCACAAGCGGCGGGACAAAACCGCGTATTGGCGTCATTACAACCGGCAAGCCCTATCTCGATCTGCGGCAGGCGCTGGATGATCTGGGCATAGATGAAAAACGCGCCAACGATCTGGGCTTGCGCATCTACAAGATCGGCTGTCCCTGGCCGCTGGAGCCGCAGGGGCTGAAAGACTTCGCCAAAGACCTTGATCTCATCATCTGCGTTGAAGAAAAGCGCGCGCTGATTGAAGTGCAGCTGCGCGAGGAACTCTACGGCTCGCCCCATCAGCCTGTCTGCATCGGCAAGAAAGATGAGAACGGCGAATGGCTGTTTCCGGTAAAGGGCGCGCTGGACACCAACAGCATAGCGCTGGCGCTGGGTGAGCGCCTGCTGCGCTATCACCCTGCCGATGCGCAATTGCTCGAGCGCGTCAAAACCATTCGCGAATTTCAGAACAAAAGTGCGCAGACCCGCGATGCTGGCGTGCGCACGCCCTATTTCTGTTCCGGATGTCCGCATAATTCATCAACCAAAATCCCGGAAGGCTCACGCGCCTATGCCGGCATTGGCTGTCACTACATGGTCCAGTGGATGGACCGTGAAACAGAAGGCTTCACCCATATGGGTGGTGAAGGCGCCAACTGGATCGGCGAAGCGCCCTTCTCCACACGCAAGCATATTTTCCAGAACATTGGCGACGGCACCTATAATCATTCCGGCATCATGGCCATCCGCTGGGCCATCATGACGAAGACAAACATCACCTATAAAATTCTGTTCAATGATGCTGTCGCCATGACCGGCGGCCAGGCCAATGATGGCGATCTCTCTGTTGCAAAGATCGCGCGCACCATGGCGGCTGAAGGCGTGACGCGCATCGCCATCGTCACCGACGAGCCTTACAAATATCCGCCCGGCGAGGCTTGGCCGGCAGGAACAACCATTCACCACCGCAGCGAACTCGACGCCGTACAGCGCGAAATGCAGGATGTGGAGGGATGTTCGATCCTGATTTTCGACCAGACTTGCGCCGCCGAAAAGCGCCGCCGGCGCAAGCGCGGAACATTTCCTGATCCCGACAAGCGCGTCATCATCAATACGCTGGTCTGCGAAGGATGCGGCGACTGCGGCGTGGCGTCCAACTGCGTATCCGTCCAGCCGCTCGAAACCGAATTCGGCCGCAAGCGCACCATCGACCAATCGAGCTGCAACAAGGATTTTTCCTGCATCGAAGGCTTCTGTCCATCTTTCGTGACAGTGCATGGCGCACGCGTCAGGAAAGCTGCGCCCAGGACATCGCAGAATGGCGATTTCACCGCAGATGGATTGCCTGATCCCCCGCGCCCCGCGCCCGGCAAGAATGCTTACGGCATTCTCGTCACCGGTGTTGGTGGAACAGGTGTTGTCACCATCGGCGCATTGATCGCCATGGCCGCGCATATTGAAGGCAAGGGATGCGGCGTGATTGATATGGCAGGCCTTGCGCAGAAGGGCGGCGCTGTGTTCTCCCATGTCAAACTGGCGGCTTCCCCTGATGACATTCACGCCATCCGCATTGCAGCGGGCCAGGCTGATCTCCTGCTCGGCGGCGATTTCATTGTCAGCGGTTCGAAGACGGCGCTCTCGGCATTGCGGACCGGCGCCAGTGCAGCTGTCGTCAATGATGCAAAAATCTATCCCGGCGACTTCACCCGCAACGCTGATTTCTCATTGCCTGATGAGCGCATCCGCCGCGCCCTTCGCGAGCACGCCGCAAGCAGGCTGGATTTTATCAGCGCCTCACAGATCGCAACAGCTTTGCTGGGAAACTCCATCGCGGGCAATATGATCCTGCTCGGCTTTGCCTGGCAGAAAGGCTACCTGCCACTTGAAGCTGCATCCATCGAACAGGCCATACGCCTCAATGGCGAGGCAGTGAAGATGAATCTTTCCGCCTTCGCACTGGGCCGCCGGCTGGCCCATGAGCCAGCAGCAGTAGAAGCCATGCTGCCACGCAGCGCAGCACACGCGCCAGCGCAACCTCAAAGCCTTGAACAGATCGTCTCCCGCCGGGTTGAATTTCTGACGGCCTATCAGAACGCCGCCTATGCGCTGCGCTACCAATCCGCCATTGAGAACATCGCGCGCGCCGAACAATCCCGCACGCCTGCGATGCAAGGCCTGTCAATCGCTGCCGCGCGCTATCTCTTCAAGTTGATGGCGATCAAGGATGAATATGAAGTCGCCCGCCTCTACACGGACGGCAGTTTCGCCAAACAATTGCACGAAAGTTTTGACGGCGATCTGCGGCTGGAATTTCATCTCGCCCCGCCCCTCCTGGCCAGGCGCGATCCGGCGACCGGTCATTTGCGCAAGCGCAGTTTCGGCCCGTGGATGATGCGCGCCTTCCGTCTGCTCGCCGCCATGAAAGGCCTGCGTGGTACGCGCCTGGATATTTTTGGCCGCACAGCAGAGCGGCGCATGGAACGGGAGCTGCTCGCCCGCTACGAAACGCAGCTTGCTGAACTCGCCAATGGCCTCACGCCCGCCAATCACGCGCTGGCTGTGGAAATTGCATCCATTCCCGAAAAAATCCGCGGCTTCGGCCATGTCAAGGATCGTCATATCGCTGTCGCACGCGAAGCTGAAAAGCGCTTGCTCGAACGCTGGCCTGCGGCTCACACCGCGGCGGCGGCGGCAGAGTAGCCTGCCGCGCCCGCAAGAATAAGGTTGACGGCCCCGGCGCAGGCTGGCAGTCAATCAGGGCTCTCGCAAGGCTCGCTGCTGCGCGCGCAGGCTTTCATCAACACTGTCCGCCAGCGGACATTATCAAAATTGTCCGCCAGCGGACTTCGTCAACACTGTCCGCCAGCGGACAAGGCCATTCAGGATTGCGGCATGCTGCGCGTCTACACCCGCAGTCACAATTGTCTCGCGCCAAGCGATCTTGCGATCGAGGCGAACGCCCGTCCGCCTTGGCCAAGCGCACCAACGCCATGGATCGATCTGCTGCATCCCACTGCAGAAGAAGACCGCTATGTCGAGCACCACACAGGCGTATCCATTCCCACGCGCGAAGAAATGCTTGAGATTGAAGCGTCATCACGGCTCTATCAGGAAAATGACGCGCAATTCATGACGATCAGCGCGCTCTCGCAGCTGGAAACAGATTCGCCCGTTCTCTCACCCTTCACCTTCGTGCTGAAAGGCCAGACCCTCGTCACCGTGCGCTACAGCGAACCAAAACCCTTGCTGCATTTTTCCCAGCGCTCACAACGCCCCGGCGCCGTTGCATGCGGCAATGGCGAACAGGTGATGATGAGCATCATCGAAGCGCTGATCGACCGCATCGCCGACACGCTGGAACGCATCGGCAGCAACATCGACACAATTTCACGCGATGTATTCCGCGACCGCGCCGATGGCGAAATCAAGAGCGCAGGCAAGGTCTTGCAAAGCAATATCGTCGACCTCGGCCGCCAGGGTGAATTGCTGTCAATGGTCCGCGAAAGCCTGATCAGCATCAACCGTGCCCTCACCTATCACACAGCTGTCATTGAAGATGACAAGAAGGCCTTGAAAGATGCGCGAATGCGAATCCGCACGGTGCAACGCGACGTTGCTTCCCTCACCGAACACACGGGCTTTTTGTCCAGCAAGGTGACATTCCTGCTCGACGCCATGCTGGGCATGATCAATCTCGAACAGAACCAGATCATCAAAATATTTTCGATTGCATCGGTCTGCCTGATGCCGCCAACATTGATCGCCTCGCTCTATGGCATGAATTTCAAAAACATGCCGGAACTTGGATGGTCCTTTGGCTATCCCATGGCAATTGGCGCGATGATCATCTCGGCGATTCTGCCCTTCCTGTATTTCCGCAAGAAGGGCTGGTTTTAAAAAGCCTTTGCGCCATGGCGCTCAACGCACCAGAACATTGCGGAACTGCCAGGGATCGCTTTCATCAATATCTTCAGGGAAGAGTCCCGGGCGCCCTTCAAGCGGCGTCCAATCCGTATAGTGCCCGGTAACCGGTCCCAGATAAGGTTTCTGGATTTCAAGGCAGCGGCGGAAATCCATTTCGTCAGCTTCGACGATCCCGCGATCCGGATTTTCCAACGCCCAGACCATGCCGGCCAGAACTGCAGATGTCACCTGCAAGCCTGTTGCGTTCTGATAGGGCGCAATACGCCGCGTTTCTTCAATGGAGAGCTGCGAGCCAAACCAATAACCGTTCAACCCGTGGCCATAGAGCAGAACACCCAGTTCATCTATGCCATCAACAATTTCGTTTTCATCGAGAATATGGATTTTCTCCTGACGCACGCCGCCCTGCCCGAACATTTCATGCAAGGAGAGCACAGCATCATTGGCGGGATGATAGGCGTAATGGCATGTCGGGCGGTAGACAGCCTGACCTTGCCCGTTACGCACGGTGAGATAATCAGCGATGGAAATTGATTCATTATGGGTGACCAGAAAGCCAAATTGCGCCTGCGCCGTTGGCGTCCATGAACGCACACGCGTATTTGCTCCAGGTTGCAGCAGATAGATGGCTGCCTGACAGCCCTTGTCATGACTGCGGCCATTGTCCGGCATCCATTTCTCATGCGTGCCCCAGCCCAGTTCCGCCGGTTGCAGACCTTCCGAGACAAAGCCTTCGACCGACCATGTGTTGACAAACATCTGGCGAGGTTTGGGATATTTGGCGCGCTGCGTGTCGCGTTCGGCGATATGAATGCCTTTCACGCCGATGCGCTGCGCCAGTGCGGCCCATTGCTCGCGCGTTTGCGGCTCGCCTTGCCCGTCGCCAAGGTCAGCGGCGAGATTGATCAGCGCCTGTTTGACAAACCATGACACCATGCCGGGATTGGCGCCGCAACAAGAGACTGCAGTTCGCCCGCCAGGATTGCGCCGGCGCGCTTCCAGCAGACTTTCGCGCAGCGCGTAATTTGAACGCGCGGCTGGACCGGCGCTTTTGTCAAAGTAAAATCCAAGCCATGGCTCGACAACCGTGTCGATATAAAAAGCGCCGATTTCGCGGCACAACTCCATGATGGCGACCGAGGATGTATCAACCGAAAGATTGACGCAGAACGAAGGCCCATTGCCGGCCGTCAGAAGCGGCGTCAGCAGTTCGCGATAATTCTCATGCGTGACGGGCTGATGCAAAAAACGGATACCGCGCTCGCGCGCCAGATGGCTGTCTGCATCTGAAGGATCGATAATAGTCATCAGCTTGCGGTCAAAACTGAAATGGCGCTCGATCAGCGGCAGCGTGCCGCGTCCGATGGAGCCAAAACCGATCATCACAATCGCGCCGTCGATCCGCCCGTGCACAGGCCAATCTGTCATTCTCTTCTCCTGTTCGATTGAAATGCGCCGCTGACCATGCGCAACATATTTTCAGGTTGTGAAATCAAACTGCGGCCTCACGGTCAATCAAAAAACGAGTGGCGCAGAACTGCAGCATGGTGCTCAGCTGCTTCAATGGGAAAATATGACCATTCTCCTGTGCAGCATATCACAAAGGCTTGATCGATGACATGTTTGTTTTGAGCGCCAAGCTGAATTTGCTGCGCTAGTCTGCCGCGCAGCCCAACCCGCTTGCAAAAGACTTGCCAAAAATCGCATCATCAGAAATCTCAAAATCAGTCATCGCAAAACATGCTTTGAAAAAAGCTGCCAGAAACCATCCTTCAAACAAACCTGGAGAAGCTCAATGTCCGGAAAATTTCTCGCAACCGCCATCTTTGTTGCATCAGCCATTGCGCCTGCCATGGCGCAGGACAAGGGGCTGATCACGCTTCCCAGCGCCTATTCGCCTGCTGCGACAATTGAAAAATTCGAAACGGTGGCGCGCGCCTCTGGCATGAAAGTCTTTGCCCGCATCGACCATTCTGCCGCGGCAAAGGAAGCGGGCATGAACATGCCGGCTTCAACTGTCATTATTTTCGGCGCGCCGAAAACTGGCACGCCGATGATGATGAAGCAGGCGACGCTGGCGATCGATTTGCCGCTGAAAGCGCTGGTCTGGCAAGACAGTTCCGGCAAGACCTTTCTGGCCTATAACTCCGCCGCATATGTGCTCGGCACAATCTTTGGACGCCATGGCCTCAAGCCGCCGGAAGCTGCCGTAAAGGCGCAGGAAAGCATGCTCGCCAATCTCGCTGCAGCCGCAACGAAATAATCAGACAGGCGCAACTCACGCCGCACGCGGCAGTTCGATGATTGACGCATGAGCGCCGCTGCCTGACAGCATGCCGCATGCACCATCCAGAGCGCCTGCTTTCAGCTCAAGCGCAAGAAAGCGCGCGCGATCCACCGGGCCTGGCATGTCAAGATCGCAGGTCAGCGACGCATCAAAGCCGAAGCGGCGGTAATAGGCTTCATCGCCCACCAGGATGATGGCGCTGTGCCCGCGTCCCGCCGCGCGCGCAATCGCCTCACGCATGAGCAGGCCGCCGATGCCCAGCGCGCGATGTTCCTGCTTCACCGCAAGCGGGCCAAGCAGCAGCGCCGGGCGTCCATCGCCTGTACGGATGTGCCAAAGGCGCACCGTGCCCGCGACTTCCCCATCAACTGTTGCAATCAGCGCAAGGCCGCGCGCGGGCAAACGGCCCTCACGCAGCCGTTCGCTCGCCTTGGCGAAACGGCCTTCGCCCAGCGCGGCGTCCAGCAGCGCCTCGCGCGCATCAAAATCGCTGGCGCGCTCTTCGCGCACCACTGCGAGAGCGCCGCCTGTCAGCGGATGAAGGGAAGCGAGCACACCCTTTCGGGCTGCATCGCGCACAGCATTCATCGAGGTCATCCCAAAATCCTTTCCGGACATCAGGCGACCCTCGCACCTTTTGTCTTGGAGAAGACGCAGGCCGTCCGGGACTGGGGAGTTGTTGGCGAATGGCAAGTAGCGAGTAGCGGTAGAGCGAACCGGCGGTTTTGCCTTCTACTCCCTATTGGCTACTCACTACTCCGTCTGTCAGATCACATGCGTCTCAAGCGGCGGGAAGCCATTGAATGCGACGGCCGAATAGGTCGTCGTATAGGCGCCCGTGCCTTCGATCAGAACCTTCGCGCCGATCTCAAGCGACACCGGCAGGAAATAGGGTTCCTTCTCATACAGCACATCCACTGAATCGCATGTCGGACCGGCGATCACGCAAGCTTCCGTCTCATCGCCGTCAAACGGCGTGCGGATCGGATAGCGGATCATCTCGTCCATGGTTTCGGCCAGTCCGTTGAACTTGCCGATGTCGAGATAGACCCACTTCAGCTTGTCATCGTCTGCCTTCTTCGAGATGAGGATCACCTCAGCCTCGATGACGCCCGCATTGCCGACCATGCCACGGCCCGGTTCGATAATCGTCTCGGGAATCGCATTGCCGAAATGCTTGCGCAGCGAACGGAAGATCGACTGGCCATAGGCTTTCACCGCCGGCACGTTCTTCAGATATTTCGTCGGAAAGCCGCCGCCGAGATTCACCATCTGCAGGTGAATACCGCGTTCGGCCAGCTCCCGGAAAATACCCGAAGTCGCTTTCAGCGCGCCGTCCCACATCTTCGGATTACGCTGCTGCGATCCGACATGGAACGAAACGCCATAGGCGGTCAGGCCCAGACGATGCGCATGCTCCAGCACGCCCGTCGCCATTTCAGGCACGCAGCCGAATTTGCGCGACAGCGGCCATTCCGCGCCATCGCCATCGCACAGGATGCGGCAGAACACTTTCGAGCCGGGCGCAGCGCGCGCGATCTTCTCGACTTCCGCTTCGCAATCCACCGCGAACAGACGGATGCCGAGTTCATAGGCGCGCGCGATATCGCGTTCCTTCTTGATCGTGTTGCCGAAGCTGATGCGATCAGGCGCGGCGCCAGCGTTCAGCGCGAGCTGGATTTCGACCACCGAGGCCGTGTCAAATCACGAGCCAAGAGAGGCCAGCAGCTTCAGCACCGCCGGTTCCGGATTGGCCTTCACAGCATAAAAGACGCGCGTGTCTGGCAGCGCCTTGGCAAAGGCGTTGTAATTGTCGCGCACGACATCAAGGTCAACAACAAGGCAAGGACCAGTGTCACGGCCTTCCGCACGTCGCTGACGCAGGAATTCCTGGATACGATCGGTCATCGCGGCATCCCTTCCAATGGCGCGGCGAAAACCGCGCAAACGAACCACATCGGGAGAAGGTGCAGGAATGCCTGCGCGCCGGTGGAGGACGCACAACGCAATTCACGCGCCTTCAGCGGCCGTTCGCCTGCGGATCACGCAAACGTTGCGGCCAGGTGCTGCGCCGTTGGACACATACGCCCCGGAAAGCGAGACCGCTTACCAAGGTTTGAGTGGCCATCGTTTGGAAAGGGAATTCCCTGTCCGCACGCCCGGCAAGAAAGACAAGCCTCTTCGGACGCCAGCTTTGGACTGCTGGCAGAGACGAAAAAGCCCGGTCCGTCGTTGCTTTAAGTCGCGTCCCCCATTGGGTGGGGTTCGCCGGTTCGCCTCCGGCTGCCAGTCTTTCTAGGGCGGTTAACCGGCCTCTTGTCCGGATCCCCGCCGACCGGCACGCGACCACAGGCACGTGCGATTTGGGCAAGCGGGAACATATTCTCTTTTGCGGCGCACGCAAGAGTTTTTTTGAACCGCTTGGGGAAAATTCAGCAGCTTGTGCAAAAAAATCACACTCAGCCGCGCCCGGAATGTTCCGGCGGCGCGCGCAAGCGCGTCAAATCGAACGCAGCAATGTCGCGCAGCAGTTCCGCGAAGGCCTTCACACCAAAATCCGCTGCCGCCTCGCCTTTCGCGGCGCTTGCCGCGCTGGCGTCGCCCATCGCTCCATGGACAGACAGGTCCTGCGCCATCCAGCCAAAACCGGCTGGCCGGCCCGCGTTCAGCCATTTGAACTCATCCGCCATCGCTACGCTCGAAGGGACAAAATTCCCGGCGCGCTCCATCGCCACCAGTTCCGGACGGAAGGCCAGCATCAGCGATGTCTCAATCTCCCCGCCATGAATGCCGTGGCGGATTTCCCCGGCGCTGAACAAGCCTGCCGGATAGCCAAGCCGGCTCCAGGACGCGCAGACCGCCAGCATGGCGTGCTGGCGTCTCAGCTCCAGCGCCGCGATCTCGAGCGCTGCCGAATTGCCGCCATGGGAGTTCAGCAGCACAAGCTTGCGGCAACCCGCGCGCACCACGCTCGCCCCCAGATCAGCGATAGCCGCCAGCAGCGTTGCCGGCTGCAGGGTGAGCGTTCCGGCAAAATCCGTGTGTTCGTTTGAAGTCCCCACGCTCAGCCCTGGCAGGATCAGCACATCCGGCGTGTGAGCCGTCATGGCGCGCAGACGTGCGAGATAGCCCTCCATGATCATCTGATCCGTGCCAAGCGGCAGATGCGGCCCATGCTGTTCGATCGCCGCGACCGGCAGCACAGCAATGGCCTGCGCCATGCGGGGGGCGGAAAAATCCGTCCATTTCAGTTCAGACCAGTGGGCAATCATCCCGGTATCCGTCTCAGCATCCTTGCCCCTCAGCATCCCTGCTTCCGGGTTGTCAGCCTAGCGCGAACGCTGCAGCAATGCGACAAGCAGGCAAGCGGAAAAGCAGATCATGGAAAATCCGGCCATCACAAGAACCATGGGCCTCAAGGCCTGGACCATGATCGCCGCGCTATCGGTGCTGTGGGGCGCCGCATTCTTCTTCGTCGCCATTGCCGTGCGCGAATGGCCTCCGGTCACCGTAGCGCTATGCCGGACCGGCGGCGCGGCGCTGGTGCTCTGGCCCGCGATCTACCTCATTGGCCAGCGCATGGCGCTGGACGCCACGCTCTGGCGCGCCTTTTTCATCATGGGCCTGCTGAACAATGTCATCCCTTTCCTGCTGAATTTCTGGGGCCAGACCCATATCGCCTCTGGCGTCGCCGCAATCCTCAACGCAACCTCGCCGCTGTTCACTGCGCTGGTGGCCCATGCGCTGACGCAGGATGAAAAAATGGGGGCTCGCCATCTCGCAGGCGTTCTGCTCGGCCTTGCGGGCGTTGCCGTCATGGTGGGTGGCGAGGCGCTGCTGCAATCGGGCGCCAGCCTGTGGCCGGTGCTTGGCCAGATCGCCATTGTCGCAGCGGCCATTTCCTATTCCTTTGGCGGCGTTTTCGGCCGGCG
>Ga0194133_10007539_pt1 | contig 13006 bp, 9 predicted proteins | sample TA2KigOf40mmetaG_FD_155448 | JGI IMG/M metagenome (GOLD analysis project Ga0194133, IMG submission 155448) | Freshwater microbial communities from Lake Tanganyika, Tanzania - TA2015055 Kigoma Offshore 40m | ecosystem: Environmental > Aquatic > Freshwater > Lake | place: Tanzania: Lake Tanganyika...
CTGACTTGATCCGACCGTACCGTATCGCATCAAAAATTCAGCACTCGATACAAAGCCATCAGCAATATCTCTTAGCTTAGCGCCTTCCTGCGATCGATCCAGCCAGTAACCCATCCCTGCCTCATCGGGCGATCGTGCAAAAGCCGCCCGATACAGGCGGTCTACGGACTTCAGCGTTTCAGAAGGTTGAAGCTCGAGGACCTGATCGGAGAAAACAATTTTCTCAACGCCTAAGAAATAATCGGTACCCTCACCTTGATAAGCACCTACCACCTGAATAAATAGCCGCTGATCTGTGCTCACCCATAGGATCTGAGAGGGCTCCTCATGCGAAGCGTCAGCCGGCGATTTCGGCATTCTTCCAAGAAGGTCAGCTTGGGTTAATCGCTGTAGCGATACATCAGCGCGTCGCAAAGGCAAATAGACTTCATCGATTCCTGAACCGCCAAAAATTGTATCGTTTCCTGAACCAGGCCATATGCGATCGTCGCCCGCCAAGGCATCGACGACATCACTGCCTGCCCCCAACTGCATATGATTGGACAGATCATTTCCTATCACCGTATCTGAGCCCGGTCCAAGCAATGCCGACTCAATCTGAGTACCAAGGTTGATCGTGATCTGTCCAGGATCAGTAATAAGCCCTGCCTTTGCCTTCACCCAACTCCAATCACCTTCCTGTAAGGATAAATATAAGGGCTCGTTTACAAAACCCGCATGGATCGAATCGGCTCCGCCTCCGTCACCAATGAAATTGGGACCGTTCGGATTAATGAAAAATTGGTTATCGTATTGGATACCTTGCTCGCTGGGTCCATACAAGTACTGGAGCGCAGCAATATCAAGCACCGCGAACTGAAGCTTATAACTATATGATTTATCGTTATAGCTCATAACCGTGTAATACGTATCATCTTCTTTGGCTGGCAAATACGGCGGTGTACCCACACCATCACCATCCGCACCCTCATCAAAAGGGTGTTTTAAGCCAAGTGCATGCCCTATTTCGTGGATCAAGGTCAGGGCGGCGTAGGACCAGATCCCAGGATTGAGATTGGCGGCTGTCGCATTGATGAATACATCACTTCCATAAGCTTCGTCGCTCGGAAATCTCGCGTAAGCCGATGACCCTGACTGGGTATTATTCGAAAACGCCATCACATTCGGTTGATAAGGATTTGAAGTCTCCATGAATCGAATATTGATGACCGTTTCAATATAGTCGAGCGCTTGCAGTATCAGTGCTCTTTGAGCAGCTGTTAAAGGCTTCCAGCCATTGAGATCTTCTGCAGTGAAGTAATCAAGCGGCGATTTTGGAAAATGAAAATATATAGTTCGCTCCGCGCCGAGCCACTTTTGCGCAAAGATTGCATCTTCTGCTACGAGTGCATCAAGCCAGTAGGGCAGTGGCTTGGCACCGTCCATCAAACGCCATTGTTCAACGCCTTCTGCAGGCTTCACGAAATCTTCATACACCAGTGCCGTATCGATGCCTGTGCTTTCATAAATTAAGTCCCAGCGATCACGAAGAATAAATAAGTCATCGCCAGTGCCACCACTCAATCGATCAAATCCGCCGCCTCCGTCAAGCGTGTCAGCACCCCCATAGCCATACAGCACATCATCACCGGGCCCACCGCGCAAATCATTATTAAATGCATTACCTTGAATCGACGCCATTGTTACACCTCAACGCTTCTTAGGCTGATCCCGTTTGGATAGCCTTTAAACATGTTGCAACCGCCTCTTTCCAATCCGGACGCTCGAGTCCCCAAAGCTTGCTTGCCTTGGTGCAATCAAGCCTTGAATTCAGCGGCCTTCGCGCAGGCGTTGGCCACTCGTCACTGCGAATCGGCTTGACCTCAACCGGCATGCCTGCGCACTCAAAGGCATAGGACGCATAGGCCGCCCAATTGGTTTCTCCAGCGGGCACCCAATGATAAAGACCTCGATCAGCTTTCAGTCGATCGAGGCCGTATTGTTGGAGCAAATGGTGAATCGATGATGCAAGCCATGAGGCCGATGTGGGAACGCCCCATTGATCGGCAACCACCGATACCGTGTCTCGCTGCTGACCTAGCCTCAACATCGTCTTCAGAAAGTTCTGGCCTTCGATGCCATAGACCCAGGAACAACGAAAGATCAGGTAGTCGGCGCCGCTCGCGGCGAGCGCCTTCTCACCGGCCAGTTTGCTCGCACCATACCGATTCACAGGATCTGTTGGATCATTCTCGTGATAAGCAAGGCCATGATTGTCATGCGAACCGCCAAATACATAGTCTGTTGACCAATGAACGAGCAAAGCCTTGATGGCAAGCGCTTGTGCACCGAGAACCTCAAGTGCTTTTGCATTGACGAGATCTGCCACGTCGCTTTCAGCCTCAGCCTTATCCACTGCGGTATAGGCTGCAGCATTAAGGATGAGCTGTGGTGCATAACTTTGCATCAGTTTGACAACCGCTCCTAAATCGGACAGATCAAGTCCCTGGCGGTCGAGCGCTAACGCTTGAGGGAAAACTGCGCTAAGCGCACTACCAAGCTGCCCGCTCGCTCCTGTAATCAAAACTCTCACGCAAAAACCTCTGCCTCTTTAAGCTGCTTTGCCGAGGCGTCTTTGCTCGCTAATTGCGGCTCGCCGAGAAGCTTGCCTTGCAAATCATGCAGCGGCCATGCTATTCCAATCTCCCCATCGGACCATAAAATAGATCGTTCGTGTTCGGGGTACCAATAATCGGTTGTTTTGTACTGAAAATCAGCAAGCTCAGACAACACCAAAAAGCCATGAGCAAAGCCTGGTGGCACCCAAAGCTGATGTTGATTGTCCTCGGTCAACATCATACCAACCCAATGCCCGAAACGTGGCGAGTGGCGTCTTATATCGACCGCTACATCATAGACGGCACCTTTTGAGACCCGTACGAGTTTGCCTTGAGGATGCGTTATCTGGTAGTGAAGGCCCCTTAAAACTGCTCGGGCTGACCTTGAGTGATTATCTTGAACGAAGGCTGCTTCGATACCCGTTGCTCGAGCAAAAACTTTGGCATTAAAGCTTTCCATAAAAAAGCCACGCGCATCACCAAATACTTTCGGCTCAATCAACAAGACTTCGGGCAAAGCGGTAGGCGTGACCTTTAAGCTCATCGCACACCTGCCTTTCCAAGTTGCAGCAACCGTAACAAATACTTTCCATATTCGTTTTTCGCCATGGGAGCGGCGAGCTTTTGTAACTGCTCTTCGCTGATCCAGTCATGCCGCCAGGCAATTTCCTCAGGGCATGCGATCTTTAAGCCTTGGCGCTTCTCTATCGTTTGTACGAAACTCGATGCTTCAAGCAAGGATTCATGCGTACCCGTATCAAGCCAGGCAAAACCTCGACCCATAGTCTCGACAGCAAGCTCACGTTGTTCTAAATAACGACGATTGAGATCGGTGATCTCGAATTCACCGCGCGCAGACGGCTTGATCGACGCTGCAATATCGCAAACCTGTTCGTCATAAAAATAAAGACCAGTTACTGCGTAATTGGACTGTGGTTTAGCAGGTTTTTCTTCCAGGCTGATTGCATGTCCTTGCGCATCAAAAGCCACGACACCATAACGCTCAGGATCGTGAACATGGTAGGCAAAAACACTGGCGCCATGCTGGCGCTCGTCTGCTTTCCGTACCAATTGCTGTAATTCATGGCCGAAGAAAATATTGTCCCCAAGAATAAGCGTGCTAGGCCGATCTTGCACAAAGCTGCGCCCAATGATGAAAGCTTGGGCAAGTCCATCTGGGCTTGGCTGCACCGCATAACTTAACTGCATCCCCCAACGGCTTCCATCGCCAAGCAACTCAGAAAAACGTGGCGTATCTTGGGGTGTAGAAATAATAAGTACTTCACTGATCCCTGCAAGCATCAAGGTACTCAAGGGGTAGTAGACCATCGGCTTATCGTAGACTGGCAGCAACTGCTTTGATACCACCTGCGTGACCGGATAAAGCCTTGTACCTGAGCCTCCAGCCAAAATAATGCCGCGACGTTTGGTCGAACCGGAGGAGGAGGAGAATTGCAGTTTTTCCATGATTTAAAACTCCTCAGGTCGTCAGCTTTATTGAGTGCGAGCTTTGTTGATAATGAGTATCAATCCAATCACGATAAGCACCACTTTTCACGCGATCGACCCAATCGCTATGGTTTAAGTACCAAATAATGGTTTGCTCGAGGCCTTGCTCAAAGTTATAAGAAGGAGACCATTGCAATTCATCACGGATCTTTCTTGCATCGATGGCGTAGCGCCGATCGTGACCAGGACGATCGCGCACAAACTGAATTTGATCTGTGTAAGATCCTTGGGCTTTGGGCTTTAGTCGGTCAAGCACTGCGCATAATGTATGAACCACATTGAGATTTTTCATTTCAGCATTGCCACCGATGTTGTACACCTCACCCACGCGACCTGCTTGAAGCACACGCATAATGGCGTCGCAGTGATCCTGTACATGTAACCAATCGCGTACATTCTGACCATCGCCATAGACCGGCAAGGCTTTCCCCTCAAGCGCATGGCTAATCATCAAGGGAATGAGCTTTTCGGGAAACTGATAAGGACCGTAATTGTTAGAGCAATTCGTGGTAAGTGTTGGCATGCCATAGGTGTGGTGCCATGCTCTTACGAGATGGTCCGAAGCCGCTTTACTTGCCGAGTAAGGACTGTTGGGGGCGTATGGCGTGGACTCATGAAAAGCAGGATCGTGCTGCCCCAAAGAGCCATAAACCTCATCAGTTGAGACATGCAAAAAGCGGAAATTTTCTAGATCGGGAGCTTGCAGCGTGAGCCAATGATTACGCGCTGCTTCAAGCAGGTGAAAGGTCCCCACGACATTAGTTTGGATAAAGTCACCAGGGCCGTGAATTGAGCGGTCGACATGACTTTCGGCAGCAAAATGCACGATTGCGCGCGGCTTAAGTGCCAGGACCAAGCCCTCAACGGCCTCGCGATCGCGCAGGTCCAACTTTTCAAATCGCCACCGAGCTGACAGCGCTGAGGGGGCACTTATCGATTGCAAATTTTCCAAATTTCCTGCGTAGGTAAGCGTATCAAGCACGCACAGGGGCTCTTTGCCGGCGTGGACCCAGGCACGAACAAAATTACTTCCAATAAAGCCAGCTCCACCAGTGACTAAGATCATGCGGCTGCCTCCTCATCGTAGAAACTAGATTATCGCTCAGCCAGCTTGATGCGGTCTTGGCAAACGATCACTGCCCAACGCGCCAAGCCTCAGCGCCCTTTAAATAAAAAGCACAAGAAAAGGCCTGTCCGCCATGTTGTTCGAGCGTAGTCATCAACTGCGGTCGTCTCATCGGGTCGCATATGAAAAACATAAAGCCACCCCCTCCTGCTCCGGACACCTTGCCAGCAAAAGCGCCAGCCGCCATAGCAGCCTCGTAGGTCGCCTCGATTTGTGGGTTGCTGATAGCGCCCGAGAGGCGCTTTTTAGCATCCCAACCTTGTGCAAGCGCCGTCGAGACAGCGCTCATATTGGAGGCCAACAGGGCCCGCTTCATACGCCTTGCCTGCTCCTTTACAGCGTGGGTTGCCTCGATCGCTTCATGCAGCCCTTGTTCAACTCGCTGACTTTGATTTGCGATAATTTGCGCTGATTCTCGAGACACACCTGTAAAGTACAAAACAAGCGAGGCTTCTAGTTCATGTAGCAACGCGTCTTCAACTGGCAAGGGATTAACGATCGACACACCGTCCGGTCTAAACTGCATATCTATTAGCCCACCGAAACTTGCCGCATACTGGTCCTGGCGGCCGCCTTGCAAGCCACAATCAAGTCTTTCGATTTCCCATGCCTGACGAGCAATTTCATACTCTCCCCAGGGCAGACGCAAAGCTTGTTGCCACGCTTGAAGCATGGCGACCACCAGTGTCGACGATGTTCCCAACCCTGAGCCCATCGGTGCATCGGTTGCGGTTTCAACGGTAACATTAACCGAATGCCAACCTTTTGACAGCAGCAAATCAAGATCAGAAGAAAGGCGATTGTTTGCCATCTTAAGCATTCGCCTTAGGACTGCAGCATGCAGTCTTAGGGCAGGCAAGGCGTCAAGGTTTGATAACGATTGCCATGATCCTTCCCATTGAGTCGCTCGGTCTGAAGAGCAAAATCTTAAAACTGCTGACTCCGAACTCGCAAGCGAAAGACTTAATCGCACATGCACAAAACGTGCAATGGTCACGCTTAAAACCTCACCCCCAAATAGGCTGCAATAAGGATCAACATCAGTTCCCCCACCCGCAAGGCCAAGCCTAAGAGGCGCTTTAGCCATCACTTGTATCATCGTAAAAGCCTTTGCCATGCCGCTTGCATCGCTTGCGCTGAAAACCTGTTTGCGTAGTCAAACCCCTTTTTCTGTTGCTCGTACCAACTTTGGGGATGGCTTAACAAATCAACAACTGATTTTGCAAATTCTTCAGGATGTTCAGCCACCTTGGCAACATCATCGGCCTGCTCAAGTCCCTGCATACCTATCGGCGTTGTGACCAATGGAACGCCTTGAGCTAAGGCTTCGATTACCTTGTTCTTCACACCAGCGCCAAAACGTAAAGGTACCAATGCTACTAATGCTTGGTTATATAACTCGGCTAATTCGCGATCAGTCACATACCCGGTCACTTGAATAGAACTCTTAGCCAAACACTTGACCTTGTCTGTGGGATTGGATCCAACCAAAGCCAGCGTTAAACTAGGAAAAACCGACCACACCTTGGGCATAATCTTGTGCACAAGCCAGTCGGCTGCATCCTCGTTGGGTGGATGAGCAAACCCAGCAACAAAAATTAGAATTTTTCGTCGCTCTAATGCAGACGGGGCTTTGTTTTGCTCGAAAACATAGGGCTGAATAGCCATCGCCTTGTTTGGAGCTTTAGCCTTATGAACATCAAATGAGTCAGTGGACCCTAACGATTTAAGCTGTCGAATGACAAGATTTGCCTCCTCATTCGATGGATAAAGCACGATATCGGCGCGCCGCCAGATATCCATCTCACGCTGACGCATGCGCTCAATAGATGACGTCATATGGCTGTCTGGCTGAAGTTCCTTTTGCATGTGCATGCGCGCAAAGTGAATGTCGTGGCCGTAATAGATGATCGGCTGCACTGAATAGCGCCGTAAAACGGGCTCAAAAGCCTCAAAAACATCAGGTCGGCTAAGCACGACCGCGTTGAGGTAAGCCGCGTTTTGGTCGAGCCAGATCTCAAGTCCACGTGCTGCATCGTCGCCATAAACCACCTCTACACCAAGGCTTTGGAGCAAAGGCGTGTAGTCGGGGTCATACCAGCCGTTGTGCGGCCAAAAGGTGACATGACTGCCGATCGCTTGAATCGCTTTAATAAATTCGCTTACTGTTCTCGAACCTGCATCTCTATCGGGTTGCGGTACGTAATGATCCAAAAACAAGATATGATTTTTAGACTGGGTTCGGCCCCTGGCGAGATAGACGTGTTGACCATTTGGGAAATGATCTTTTTCCAGCACTGGACGCCATCGCTCTAGAAATCGCTTTTGATTCACAATTTGGTACGACTTACCCCCTTGATTCAGATCGGTGCCGTGTGACAAACCTTCGTGATGCACCACGCATGAAAACGGCTGGTAATAAACTCGGGAACCATGGCTTCGCGCACGAAAAGCGAAATCAGAATCTTCGCAATAAGCAGGCGCATATCTTGTATCAAAGCCTTTAAGTTGCTCCCAAAGCTTCGTACGTATCAGCATCGACGCCCCCGATACGTAGTCGGTTTCTCTCACAAAGTTATAGAGGTATCGCGAAGCTTCGTCACCCCGCCCCCAATTCCAAGCACTTGCGTCTTGCCACAGAATGCCCCCAGCTTCCTGAAGCCGCCCATCACTTGAGATCAGTTTTGAGCCAACAACGCCACAATCTTGATGACGATCCATTAATTCAACCAAGGCATCAAGCCAGCCTTGGCAAACTTCGGTGTCATTATTTAGCAAATAGATAAACTCTGTATCACACCCTTGCACTGCATCGTTACAACTTTGCAAAAAGCCAAGATTGAAGGTGTTTGCCCGAAAGCCGACACCCGGCAATAGGCCAAGCATCGCCATAGCGGTTTCATTCGATGCATCGTCGACGACGAGAACTTCAAACACCACCTTTGCACGATGTTTGTCGATTGAGCGAAGACAGGCTAAGGTGTGATGGAACTGCCCAAAACTTGGAATGAAGACCCTAACCCTTGGCTTTTCTTTTGTACGCAGATCAAAGCCTTCATTGATTGCCTGTGCAATTAAGGCCTCTGGACTGCCTTGCCTGAGATTGGAGTCAAGGTTTAAGCTGGGCAGGCGTTTTGAAGCAATGTAGCGATCATAGGCTGGATCACCTCGAAACAATGGGCCAGCAACTTTGAACGCCAAAGTGGCCATACGCATCTTGGATGCACGAGATAAAGGTAGTGCGAGCGCAAGTCTACGCAATGTCCCGGCCAACCAAGACCCCATCGCTAAGCTCGATATCGCTCGAGGCGCCGGATATCAGCTTCGACCATCAAGCTACAAAGGCTTCCAAGATCGGTTTGTACAGACCATCCCAACTCGCGCTGGGCGCGGCTGGGATCGCCTACCAGTAGATCCACCTCGGCTGGCCGGAAAAAATGCGGGTCAATTGCGACACGAATCTCACCCGTTCGACGATCCCTCCCGGTTTCTAGAAGGCCTGTACCTTCAAATTCCAATTCGATACCTGCAGCCGAAAACGCTAATGATACAAAATCACGAACCGAATGGGTCTTGCCACTCGCCAGCACATAAGAAGAAGCCTCATCGGCCTGAAGGATCAAGCGCATGCCAGCCACATACTCCGGCGCATAACCCCAGTCCCTCTGGGCCTCGAGATTACCGAGTTCTATGCGCTTTTTTTGACCCTTAGCAACTGCTGCAACGCCCTGAGTGATCTTTCTTGTGACGAATTCCGCACCACGAAGTGGTGACTCATGATTAAAGAGAATTCCGCTGACACAATGCAACCCATAAGACTCACGATAATTGACAACCATCCAATGTGCATAAACTTTTGCAGCCCCATAGGGACTGCGCGGGTAAAACGGCGTTTGCTCGTTTTGAGGAATTGCCTGCGCCTTTCCAAACATTTCAGAGGTCGATGCTTGATAGAACCGCGCCTCAGGAGCCTCCGAACGCATGGCCTCCAGAAGGTTAACGACCCCAAAGCCCGTGATTTGGGCTGTCATGCCTGGATGCGTAAACGATGTGCCGACAAAGCTTTGGGCGGCCAAATTGTAGATTTCATCCGGTTTAGACTCTCGAATGAGCCGCAAACAGCTTGCCGGGTCAATCAAGTCGAACTCGAGCAACTGAAGTCGCGGGTGGTCGATCAACCCAAGTTCCTGCAATCGCCAAAAGCTAGCTGAAGCCACATGCCGAAACGCCCCAAAGACCAAATCACCTTGCTCCAAGCAGTGACCCGCGAGATAGGCGCCGTCTTGGCCAGTGATGCCTGTGATCAGGACACGGCGATTCATCGTATGTTTCCCAAGGATGCAGCCCAATGATTCAGCTCGATCCAATGATTAAAGTGCATGAGCGTTCCGTCTCGCTGTGAAAAAAGTCGCCAAATCGGTCAAAACTAATAGCGTATCGACCGCTCGGGTGAGCGTGATCGTACCAGTGTTCAATCACGAGGCATTTGTGTACGAAGCGGTTATGAGCGCTTTATCACAAAGCCATTCGATTTTCGAATTAATTGCGATCGATGACGGCTCCAGCGACGGGAGTTTGGAGCAATTAAAGTCCATCGCAGCGGCTGATGAGCGGGTCAAGCTTTTGAGTCAGCGCAATCGGGGTGCTTCTGCGACAATTAATCGCGGCCTTTCTCTGGCGCAAGGTGACTGGCTTGCGATCTTGAATTCTGATGATCGCTGGCACCCGCATCGATTAAGTCGCTTGCTCGATCTTGCATCACGCAAAGCAGCACAGGTGATCTTCTCGCGCTGCCATGCCATTGACCATCAAGGAAGAGGGCTTGAAGCAAGCCATCCCTGGCAGGCGATGTACGCCGACCTTATGCATAGTCTGGCCCAAGGTAGCTTGAGTCAAACGCTTTGCATCTGTAATCCGGTCATTAGCACCTCAAACTTTGTCTTTCATCGACATGCACTGAATCAAATTGGACCGCTTCGCCATCGTCGCTTTGTTGCCGATTGGGATTGGGCACTACGAGCTGTGCTGACAAAAGAGGTTCAAAGCCACTGGTGTGATGATGCGCTATTCGAGTACCGTCTACACGCAAGCAATACGATTGCCGGAAGTGGTTTACGCAGCTCGATGGAAATTGCGCACATGTTTTCAAGTGTGCAACGAACGTTTCCAGATCAGGTCGAGCAACTAGAACAGACGCGGCGCCGGTTTACACGTGACATCCGAAAGCACGCGGAATTGTCCGCATATGCCAGGGGTCAGCACGATACCGACCATCGCCATCAGAGCGAACGAGAACGTGCTAGCGAACATATTACAAACCTCGAACAAACTCTCAGGCAAGAGCGTGAGGCAAGAGAACATCAAATCAACGAACTTGAATCGATCTTAAATCAAGAGCGCGAACTTGGTTCAGCAGTTAGGGCTGCGCTTGAGTCCGAGCGTGACGAGGCTCGTGCTGCCCAACAAGCAAGCCATGAGTCGCGCGAGAAGGCAATAAAGGAGTTTAGCGAAGAGCGTGAAAAGGCCCTTTTAGAGTTTAACAAAGCGCTCGAAGACGCTCACAAGAAATTCAACCAAACGCTCGAACTTGCTCATGAGCAACGTGACGACGATCTAGCTCAACTTCGGGATGCTTATGAACACGAAATCATCAAAGTTCAAACGATCTTAAATCAAGAGCGTGAACTTAGTGCAGCAGTAAGGGCTTCGCTTGAGTCCGAGCGTGACGAGGCACGCGCTGCCCAACAAGCAAGCCATCAGTCGCGCGAGGAGGCTATTAGCGAGTTTAGTGAAGCGCTCGAAGACGCTCACAAGAAATTCAACCAAACTCTCGAACTTGCTCACAAGCAACGCGACGACGATCTAGCTCAACTTCGGGATGCTTATGAACACGAAATCATCCAACTTCAAACGATCTTAAATCAAGAGCGGGAACTTAGTTCAGCAGTAAGGGCTGCGCTTGAGTCCGAGCGTGACGAGGCACGCGCTGCCCAACAAGCAAGCCATCGGTCGCGCGAGGAGGCTATTAGCGAGTTTAGTGAAGCGCTCGAAGACGCTCACAAGAAATTCAACCAAACGCTCGAACTTGCTCACAAGCAACGCGACGACGATCTAGCTCAACTTCGGGATGCTTATGAACACGAAATCTTCAAACTTCAAACGATCTTAAATCAAGAGCGGGAACTTAGTTCAGCAGTAAGGGCTGCGCTTGAGTCCGAGCGTGACGAGGCACGCATCGTGTTGAACGAAACAAGTACTCGCTTAGCGCAAAGCGATCAAGCGCTCGAAGCCACCCGCGCGCGACTCGGCGAAACCGAGCGTCAACTTAAATATGAGCAACAAAGCAGGATTGGCTACCAATTCAGAAAGCTCTGGATTCGAAAATGAGGCCTGACGAGTCAATGTCAAAAGGTCGGATATTTGTATCAATCGTGAGTCATGGTCACGATGATCTTCTACCTCTTCTGCTGGATGATCTCGCCAAACAACCACGCGATATGATTCAAAGGGTACTCATCACCCATAACCTGCCACCAGTACGCAGGCTCAATAGCCCTGCTCTCGAGCCCAATATGGTCATGGTTGACGAGTGGGTCAATAGCTCGGCACAAGGTTTTTCGAGCAATCACAACAGCGCGCTTAAGACGCTCGATCGTCAACTTGGCCTTGAGGCAAATGATTGGTTTCTAGTGGTCAACCCTGATATCAGGCTGAATGACGAGAGTTTAGTCAAGCTCGGTCTTCCCAACGATCGACAAAGCGGGATCGTTGCACCACTCGTTCTTAGCAACTCGGGGCATCCATCGGATGCAGCACGTGACTTACCGACTCCGATGAATCTTATACATCGATACATGTTTCATCGTCGCAACAGCGAAAACCCGATGTGGTTTGCCGGTATGTTCCTTGCCATTCGAGTCGCTTGCTGGCGCGAGTTGGCAGGGTTTGATGAGTCTTACTATCTCTATTGTGAGGATGTGGACTTCTGCCTCCGCGCAAGAATTGCAGGTTGGCCCTTAAGGCATGAGACCCAAAGTACAGTCAGCCACCAGGCGCAACGTGCGAGTCATTATTCGATACGGCATTTCCTATGGCATGCCCAAAGCTTGCTTCAGCTCTGGTCATCGTCGAGCTATCGAAGCGTTAAAGCGCTGAGTTCGGCAAGACACCATCGGATTTGATGTAGTCTCGGGGCCTAGCGCGCTTCGCCACAGTCATGATCTCCTTTGCCATTGCCTTCATCGTCTCCCTCGTGAGTTCGCTGTTTATCTTGCGAATCGTACACCTCCAGGGAGATTGGGGGATCGACCAACTCTCGGAAGACCCTCGCAAACTGCATCGCCGACCCGTCCCGCGCATCGGTGGCGCTGGCATTATGGTTGCCGCCCTCGTCGCTTCGGTTGTCGTGAATTTGAGAAATGCCCAGGCAGGGCCCATGCTCCAGATAATGATTCTTACCGCTTTGCCAAGCTTCGCCGGCGGCATCGCTGATGATTTATCAGGTCGCGTCAGTATCCGACTTCGCCTTTTCCTGATGATGGTGGCGGCTTCTTTGGCAGTCTTATTGTTTCAGTTCACGATTACCAGAACCGACCTTGTGTGGTTGGACGGTTTGCTTCAATCTCATCTTCTCTTGGCCTACTTGCTCACGCTTGTCGCTCTGATCGGCATCACCAACGGCATGAATTTGATTGACGGTCTCAATGGCCTGGCTGGCATGGCATCGATTGTGATGTTTCTCGGCTTGGCTTCGGCAGCCCTAGCAATCGGCGAC
>Ga0194133_10007543_pt1 | contig 12997 bp, 11 predicted proteins | sample TA2KigOf40mmetaG_FD_155448 | JGI IMG/M metagenome (GOLD analysis project Ga0194133, IMG submission 155448) | Freshwater microbial communities from Lake Tanganyika, Tanzania - TA2015055 Kigoma Offshore 40m | ecosystem: Environmental > Aquatic > Freshwater > Lake | place: Tanzania: Lake...
TTATCCTTTTCTAAATAATAATAAAATTTTCTTTCTAATTCAACGTTATAACCATAATAACCACGATTATTCGCATGTGTTATATCATGATGTAAAAATTCGAATGGTGTTAATTCTATACCATCTGCGTAATCTAATTTTTCATTTATACCTAAATAATATATCTCGTATAAATATGATAATATCAACTCTTTTTCAGTAATATAATCTAAATAACATATAATTCGTGAATTTGTTATATCTTTATATGTTAATAATGTTTTTGTATTTTTTTTATAAATAATATTTTTAAAACCATCTGATTCCGAAATTGCCTTAAATAAATTTTTATAATTTGTCCATTGTAATAAAAAATTATTATATTCAAGTTCAATCCGATAATTCGGTTGTTGAAAATATTTTAACATATCAGTTCTTGTTTTATCTTCTATTGTATTTTTTATCAATTCAGTATATAAAATAACAATTTGTAATGAACGTATATTAAATTCAGGTATATCTAATTTATATTCATTATTTTCTATAATTTTTTTAGCATCTTCATAAATTATATCATAATTTTTGCTCAATATTGATTTTACTGGTTCTGTAATTTTAACTATATATTCATTAAATATTTTTTGTGATTGTTCATATGCAATTAATAATAAATATTTTAGTAATGTATTATAACAATTATCTTTAAGTTGATCATATGGCTCAATAAATAATTGGTGTAATAATTGTATATATTGTTTTTTCTCTTCACCTTTTAATGAACCACCAAATATATCTTTTAAATTATTATATTTATTTTTATATTTTAAATATTTTTTATAATAATTCATAATTATATATATATTATTTAGGAAATAATACATTTATTATTAAGATATTTTTGTCTTTTAAAATTACATAAATATTTTATCTGAATATTATTTAATGCTTTTGGTTCTTTTTCACGTATCATCAATATCACATCAAGTGCTTTCTTATTAAATAATAATATATTACTTATCGCAAACATCATTGGTGCTCTACCTAATCCAGCTGTACAGTGAAACGCAATAGAATTATATCTATTCAAAAATTCTATTAATTTCTCAATCTGTTCTTCCGATGGTACAGAACCATCTTGTATGGGAAAATGTAGATAATCAATATTTGCATTTTTTATATTATTATTATTATATTTATTATTTCCGCTTTGTTCAGTTAAATTTATAACCAAATTAATTGAATTTTTTTGTAAGATTTTTATATATTCATCCATATTTTTATCTGATGGTGATTCAGAAATCATGAATGATCTCTGATTTTCTGTAAATGTAAATAAATGATATCTCATACCATATAATATTAGCAATTATTTTTTAGTTAACTTAATTATTTTTTAGTTAACTTAATTATTTTTTAGTTAACTTAATATAATCTTTCATAGTTTCTTCATCCATATCATCGAATCCTTCAATATTATCTAGAACAATATCGCGTTTTTCTTTATAATCTTTCTTTTTAATCGGTTTTATAGTATCTTTCTCTTTTTCAAGCGGAAATTTATCTTTTATAATTTTCTTTGGTCTCTCAAATTTTATAGAATCATTTAGTGATGCCTTTTTTATCTTTTCACGTTCATCACGAACTTGTTTAATATAATCAAGTAATTCTTTCTCTTTATTCCAATTTTTAATATCAATTATTGATTCTATACCTGATATTGGATTATATATAGATATACATTCTACTGGTAATTTTTTATGAATTCTTATTAACGCTGCATAAGTTAGTAATTGCAATATCCATTCTATTTGAATTTGATTTGAATTTGATGTTTTAAAATCTATAATCTTTTTATTTGAATAATCATACATATCAAGTTCTCCTGATATTAATCTGTCTTTATCCAATACTGTTAATTTTATTTCAATATAATTTTTATAATATTTTTCACAAAATATTTTAATATCATCATATATCTTTTTATTCAAATCAAACATATCAAAACAGTCTCTATATAATAAACGTTTTCTATTTAAAAATACATTATGACAAAGTGATATGTTATAAATATCTTTATGAGGAATTTCTTTATTTGTAATATATTTATTATATGATTCGGTCATTAATAATTCAAATTCATTAGGAAGAAACCCATATTTTGTAACATATATTTCCATTGGTAATACATTAAGACTTTTTGCTTTATTTAATATTTTTTTAATAATTGAATGTAATAATTTCATTTTAGATTCATCAAAATCAAAAATTGTATGGAAAACCTTTTCAATATTAAATCCATGTTCAAGTAAATGTAATGGTAATTTTGATTCTAAATATATTGCATACATCATATTATTTAATTCAATAGAATATATCGTACATTTTGCAGTAGTATTATTTAATCCATTGGATTTTTCATTTAAAATTCCAAACATACGTGATATATATGTATCAATGTAAATACCATAATCAGATTGAAGATTATCATCTAATATCGTTTTATTAGATGTATTTTTTGTATGGATTTCTAAATCAGTCGGAATAACATTTGGTAGAATATTTTGGTTGCGCATATATTCATAATCTTTATTATTAAATAATTGTATTAATTCTGTAACTTTTGTTTTGGTTTGAAAACTTCTTTTATTATTTATTTCAAAATATGAATTCTTATATTCTGGAAATGTATATAATTCTCTATTAATTTCTCCAAAAAATCGTGAAATGTTATTTGTTGTAAATGATATCTGTAGAAATGTTTTTGCCCTAGTAACTGCAACATATAGTAAACGTCGTTCTTCTTGAATACCAATATCATCACAATCAGATGGAAATATTTTATCATCTACATCAATTAAAAATACATATTCCCATTCACAACCTTTAATCTTGTGTATTGTTGCCAAACATAATTTATCAGAATAATTTTTAGATGCATTTTTATCATTATCACTTATTAAAGCAAGATAATCTATACGTTTTTTCTCTGAATTATCCCTATTAAAAACTTCTAATTGTTCTTCAAAAATTTTTAATCCAAAATTATTTCTCGATATTACAACAATATCTGATAAGTTAATATTATTTTTGTATAAATTATATATCTGAATAATTATATCAGTTGCTTGCAGTGTATTATTATGATATTTTTTTATAAGTGGTTTATGTGAGGATTTTTGTGAAGGAAACATATTTTTTTCTATTTGATCAGTATTATTTTTTATAATAGATGTTGCCAAATTTATAATCTCAGGAGTAGATCTATAATTATATTCTAATTTTAGTGTTAGTGTATTTGGAAATATTTTATCTAGATTTAATATAAAACTTATATTTGATCCACGCCATTGATATATATTCTGAGCATCGTCTCCAATAGCTATTAATTTAGAACCATTATCTATAAATTTTTTTATTATATCAAATTGAATATTATTAATATCCTGAAATTCATCAAATATTATATAATCATACAAATCTAATATATTTTTTGCATTCTCTGAATCTAAATATGATTTTAATAAATTTGAATATTCATTAATACCCACAAATCCATCTTGTTTAAAATATTTGAAATAAAAATGCGCAGCTATTGAATCGAATGTACCAATTCTAACATCAGAATCTTTATTAAATAATAATTTTAATCGAGATTTTAATATTTCTGCAGCATCTGTGTTAAACGTTGTTACTAATATTCTTTTTGGATTTACCTTATGAAAATCTATCATGTATTTAATTCTGCATAATATTGTAGTTGTTTTACCCGAACCAGCACACGCAATAATACGTAAATTTTTATTAATTTCAGCATCTATAACTTTTTGTTGATATTTATCTAATTTAACTTCTTTTGTACCAAACTTAAATGTTTTTTCAATCGTGTTATTTGTATTATTTGTATTATTTATATCATTTGTATTATTAGTATTAGTATTTATAATAGTATGTACTTTTATACGAGGCATATATTATATAATTTACTTATAATGTAATAGTTAACTTATAATGTAATATAGTTAACCGATTATAATTCAGTTTTTTGTAGTAGCTTTTTATCATCAAATATAAAGGTAAAAAAATTGAAAATCAAAACATCTTATTTGTTCTATAAAAAAAAATATTTAATATTCAGACAATGTCCGGATCAAACTTTTCTTCTTTCTCTCGTCGCGGAGGTTCTGCCTCTCACGATGCTCGTCCTGATGCTTGTCGTCGGGATGTCCGTTCTGATGCTCGACATCGGAATGATGATCGTCCTGGTGCTTGGCGTCAGGTTGCCCGTTCGGATGCCTGGCAACAGGATGCCCGACCGGATGCTTGGTCTCAGAATGCTCGTCAAGATGCTTCCGGTTGGGATGATGACGATGACCGTTATGACGACCGGTATTGGGCAGATTATGACTATTCTGACGCTCAACGTTGGGGCGATGATGGGTATGATGGTTACGATTCTCGGCCGTGGGATGACAATCCGCAACCACAAACTCCAGTTTTCCTACGATTTACTGGCAACAAAGAAGGAGCTTTCCTTACCGGTATGTACGAACAACCGACCACGTCATTTAAAGCATCGACGTACAAAACGCCCACTGCCGCTTTGTCCAAAGATCCAAATCTTTGGGTCATTGGTGTGACGTACAAAGACATAAATACCGGTGTCATTGCTGACACGCAACGGTCTGTCACCGGCAGATTTGAATTTGTACCAATGCATTGCAAATGGACTTGGGAAACTCCCCGTGAAGCAGCTCTTCGTGAACTCCAAGAAGAAGTCGGGCTTACTTGCGATGTTGGTGCATTTCAGAACCATGTACACACTGATTCGTACAGTCAGGAATGGCACACCGTTTCCATCAACGTCGATAGCCTAAGACCTCTGGAATCAAAATCTGCATCACTGCTTCGAGAGGATCGTCCGGATGCCAAAAGGGCCAATCTTCCCAAGATACAGGTCTACGTGTACGGCACTTACGAACAACTGATTTCCAAGCTGCGCGAGGTTCGTCAACGGATCTACATTAAGGCAGAAACGAACATTGCAGGTGTCTCACTTCTACCGTGTCCCAGTGTTCGTTCTCTATTTTCCATGTAGATGTTTATGTTTTTTTTATGTATTTTCTTGTAATGTATTCATTTATATTGTTTTTATTTATAAATAAAGTAAAAAAAATAAATAAAGTAAAAAAAATATGTTAAGTCATTTTTTCTAGATAATGATGTCTACAAACAGGCATATAATTATCTACACCAATTGATACTTGTTCACTTTCATTTGTTAAACGACATGTAAATAATCCCTCAGTATCATCGTTACATAAAGCACATAATGCTTTTAGTTTAATTATATTATCACATTTTGGTATTAATTCTAATATTTGTCCAAATGGTTCTCTCTTAAAATCACCATCTAACCCTACAATCGTAATATTTTTTTTATATTCATCACACCATTTTACAACATATTCTTTTAAATCTGTAAAAAATTGTCCCTCGTCAATAAATATAAAATCTATTTTTTCGATTTCATCTTGTGGTACTTCTTTTAGATATTTGACTTTAATACACTTTATTTTTTCGAGATTATGTGATACAATATAATCCTCTTCTGTATATCGATTATCATCAATATAATTAATAGCTAATACTTTTTGTTTATTATGTAATCTACGACTACATTCGCGAACTAATTCAGATGTTTTACCAGAAAACATACAACCAATAATAATATTTAATTTATTTTGTTTCATTTTATTAATCTATATTATATTATAGTTAAATTAAATTATACTTAAGTAAATTATATTTAATTCAATTTTTTTATTGTATCATATTATATAGTATAAATATATGAATAACAGATGGACTGTTCAAGAAGAATCTAAATTATTAAAATTATTGGCATCCGGTAAAACATGTAAAGAATTAACTGGTGGATTTAATCGTAGTGAAAATGCATTAGAATTAAGATTAAAAAAAATTATATATGAAAATATCACTAATGGTAAAGAACCAGAAAGAATTGCTGTATTGTTAAATTATCCAAAAGATAAAGTTATGCAATATTATTATTCATATAAAGATTATATTGGTAAACAACAAGGTGGAACAAATAACAATAATATCGATAATAGTAATGATAATACTGATAAAGGTACGAATATTGATAAATTTAATAAATTAGATCAAATAAATAATCAAATGAATAATCAAATAATTAATCAACCTAATTTAAACCCCCCATTTTTTAAACATGTCGAATCAAAACAATTTCACATGAATGGTGGAGATAAAGTATTTTCTTTAGAAAATCAAAATAAACATATGAAACTTATTATAGAAAATTATATACTTAAACAAAAATTAGCAAAACTATTAAAGACTAAAAATAACAATTTATATAAAGAATCTATTAAAACTTTATTGGGATAAAAAAATTGACGCAACCTTAATGTCGCTTTACAAAAGCGACATTAATTTGCCTGAGAAAAAAGACATTAATCTTTTCTTCTGACGCTAAAATTTGGGACAAATTTTAGCCTGAGTTTTTATGGATTTTAAGAATCCATAAAAATTGACGCTAAAATTTGGGACAATTTTTATCCTGAGTTTTTATGGATTTAAAGAATCCATAAAAATTGACGCTAAAATTTGGGACAATTTTTATCCTGAGTTTTTATGGATTTAAAGAATCCATAAAAATTGACGCAACCCTAAAATCATTTAAAATGATTTTTTGCCTCTATTTTTTTATTGCTGAAAGCAATAAAAAAATTGAAAATTCAAATATCTTAAATGCCTCATTAAAAAAGATATTTATTATTCTGACAATGTCCGGATCAACTTCTTTTCCTTCTTCTCCCGTCGCTTCGTGCGATGCCCCCGTCGCCCAGTGCGATGTTCCCTCAGCTCCGGTTGAGGAGGAGACTGCTTCGATTGATGCTTTCGTCGAAGTTCTCGAGGAAACTTTCAAGCCATACGTTCCCGCCATGTCGGGAGATTGGCGCAAGAAGAAACTTCCCGAGTTGACCACTTACGAGGTCTTCATTGCCATGATTACATCGATTTGGCAGATTATCGCCGACTTGAAACTCAAGAAACTTGCTCTCCACCGCGCAATTATCACGGGGATGTTTGCAGAGGTTGAGATCAAGGCTGGAGAGTCAGCTGGCGAGACTTTCGCTATCATGACGTTGATCCAAGACGTCATTGAGATCTTTGCAAACCCCGAGGTTGCCGCGCAGGATTTCATGAGCAGTACCGCCAAGTCCAAGTACTGCTATCCGGCAAACGGCAATTTTAACAAGAACTGGTATCTCACTGTACGCGAGTGCGAGCAGACTTTTGATGGTGCCGATAAGGTCAAGTTCGTCACCCTCTTCAAGCTTGCTCGCACCAACTGTGGACGCTTTATCCAGATGGCAAATGCCGGCCGTAAGGTTCCCAACATGTACGCTATTCCAGCTCTCGACGAAGTGAACTCGTTGACGTACAAGGTTGTTGATGCCGGCAATGTTTATTCTGGACTGAAGAGTCAGCAGTGGATGCAGTTCATGACGCAGTGGATCCCCATCGCGCACAAGTTCGAGAGCTTTTCCGAACCTCTCGATGAGTTGTACTCGCTTTTCAAGGGAGCTATTGCCGCGAAGAATGAGGAGATTGCCGAGAAGCAGCGCAGGAAGCAAGAGAAGCTTTTGCATTACGCCAACGCTCCGGAGGGCTTTGAGGTCGTCGGTTTTCAAAAGCCACGTCGTACGCGCACCAATCCCAACGGGGCTGAGGTTGCTCAGACGTCCCAAAAGCCCCAGAAGCCCGCCTCGAAGCCCGCCTCGAAGCCCGCCTCGAAGCCCGCCTCGAAGCCCGCCTCGAATCCTGCTCCGGTGGCTTCCGCAGCTCCCATTGTTCCTGCAGCTGCTCCTGTCACTGCTCATGTCTCTGCTCATGTCTCTGCTCCTCCTGTGAACGCGTGGGATGGCAAGATCAATCCTGTGACTGGAAAGGCGAATGTTGTTCCTGCTGTCATGCCTGCTGTCATTCCAGCTGAGCCGGTTGCTGCTGTTCCGCACAAGACGTGTGCGCAACGCCACGCTGAGCGCAAGGCAATTTATTGCAAGGAAATGACTCCGCGTCAGCAGAAGCAACACGAGCGTTGCAGCAAGTGGGCAGAGCAGCAGAAGCAGAAGCAGCCGCAACAACAGCAGGAGCGCCCCGCTCCTCGCAAGCAAGTTGTCGCTGTGATTGTGCCGCAAAACCCCTTCGCAGCACTCGAAGTTGACAGCGATTAGCGTGTGTTTCTATTTGTGTGTATGTGTCTATTTGTGTGTGTATATTTTCTGATCTCTTTTTTTATTGAAAAATGAAAAACAAAAAAAAAATCAAATTAAATCATTTATAATCTAAATTCCATATTTAGAAAATCTATCCGGTCAAATATCATATTTTTTTTATCTAAAATCTGAACCAATATAAAATCATCAAACTCTGCTCTAAACATTGTATGAGTCTCTATCTGTCTTGATGCTAAATTATGTGGTATATTTTTATTGCCAAAATTTATACGTTGTTTAAAGTCAAGTGGAATCTTTTCATTAAAATATATTACATAAGTAAAATCTTTATCAACTGTTATTGTTTTCGGTCCATATGTTATACAGTTATTTACAGGGTCTACATATGATTGTCTAAATTTATATTCCATATATTATATTATAATATAATATATTTGACTAATTATAATATATTTGACTAATTATAATATATTTGACTAATTATAATATATTTGACTAATTATATTTAACTAAGTATTTTTATATAATATTATAAATCCACACGTTAAAATAATATTTTTTTTAAATATATGAATAATAATTTTGAAAATAATATTACAAATGATTGGACTATAGTTACATATAAACAAAAAAAACATAACAAATTAAATTATGATGAATTAAATTATGATATATTAAATAATATAAAAGATATAAATATAAATGATATCATAGTAAATACTATATGTAATAATAATTATAATCCAGAATATATTTTTTTATATGGTTCTCGTGCTCGTAAAACTAATCGTAGTAATAGTGATGTTGATTTATTAGTTTTTTGGAAATATCCAGTTCCATCATATAATGAATTATTATTTCTTAAAGAACTATTAACATCTAATTTAAAACTTGGTTTAGACTTTGTAAATATGAGAATAACAAATAAAAATATTATTGTTAATGATGAAAGAACAATTTGCTATTATGACAATGTAAGTCGAGATGCTATATGTATATATACTAAAAATAAAACACATGATAAAATAAATAATAAAATAAATATTAATGATTTATTTGAAATTAGTGAAAGAATAAAAAATTAGTCTCTATTTTTTTATTTGTTGAAACAAATAAAAAAATTGAAAATATATAATATTAAAAACTATTATATATTATAAGATATAATATAAAATGTCCATTACAGCATTTAAGAATATTATTGTTGCAGAATGTGCAGCGGGTCAGAAGAAAGATGGCGTAGATGAGGGCGGATTATTTATTTGTAAAAATCTAAGTTTAAATTCCGATGTTGTTATTGATAAAAGAGTTTTTGCCAGTGTAGATTCTACAGAAGAAAATGGATATAAAATTATCAGCGATATACTAAAATATTTTCATGATTCAACTCCTAATATAATTCGGACATTGTTAATTGGTGGTGATCATAGTCTTGGTATTTCAAGTGTCGATTATTTTCTAGATAAATATAAAGATAAACTAAGAGTTCTTTGGATTGATGCTCACGCTGATATTAACGATCATCTCACAAGTCTAAGTGGCAATTTACATGGAATGCCTCTTGGATATCATCATATATCACGCACAGATAAAGTTTGTTGGAGAACAAATCCTTATAGATTGAAATCGTCACAATTATATTATTGTGGTATTCGTGATCTTGATCCAGCAGAACAACAATTAATCCAAAATGAAAATATTGGTTCTTCAAATGAATTTGACAATAATCTTAAAGCATTTATTGATTCAAGCGAAGTTCTTCTGATTAGTTTTGATGTTGATGCTTTAGATCCATCTTATGTTGATTCTACTGGGTGTCTTGCTCCAAACGGTCTAAGTCCATTGGATGTTAAATCAATTATTGATTATTCTATTCAATCTGATAAACTTATTCATCTAGATATTATGGAATTTAATCCTAAGCTTGGCGATCCTGATAAATCTATTGAATCAATTAAAACTATTTTTTTATAAATTATTTAATAAAAAGAATAAAAATTGAATCAAATATTGTTTGAATTATTTATAAGATAAAATAGGATAATATATATATTATATATGCACTTTTCTACTCAAGTTGACTTTTCTCGTCGCTATGGTAAATCAGTTGGATCAAATATTAGTGGTTTTGATTATCAAGTAAAAAAAAAGCTTGAAACTATTCCAAAAAAAGAACAACAAAAATTAGTCTCGGAAAATATTGAACAAGTTATTAAGACTGATTTGTTATTATCTGAGTGGCTATATTATGTTGATTACGAAACTTTTATTAAAGAATTTAAAAATTATATTATTGTAATGCCATATTATGAATTTAATCTGATTATTACTTCTTGTGTACATCTTGGTACTATTTTAGAAATTTTTTGGTTAGAATCAAATGACCCGACGTTAAAATCCGAATATACTCCTGAAAAAGCACTCGAATCCTACAAAAAAAGTGTAGAAAAGAATGGATATAAATTTGACGAAACTGAAGAAAGGGTTCGTGATGATGGTTTTAAAATTATTATCAAAAACCTATTTTATAAACACAATAATGAAGAATTATATCAAACCCTTTTTAAACTGAAACAAGAATTGAAATTTGCTAGAATTGATGATATTCTACAATGCAGAACTAAAGAAAATTGGGAAATACTCTATTCGCTTCGGCACATTTATAAGAATGTTGTAAATATGCTTCTAGATAAAAAAAATACTGGTAAAGATATGTTTGCACATAGCCAAAATAATAGACGAATTGAATTAGATACAAGTTTTAATGTGACAAAAACTATTGACAATATTTCAGTTGATGAACTATTAATACTCAAAAAAAATCTAGAAGATTATTTAATGGGATACCAAGAATCAACAGAAGGTCTAGAATGGCATAATTCATTTTCTGATAAACCAATTGAAACTATTGAATATTTTCCAAGGGAAACATCCAAACCACCCCACGAATGGGCTTATTCCAAATATTATGATTTAGAAAATAATGCTCACGTTGTTGTAAATAATATGGTTAACACTCGCAAACGTAAACGTGATGAATATAAATCAGATCTTACAGAAAGAATGAATAAAATAAAAGATTCAATGGAAAAACGTAATGAGCGTATTATACGTACTGCTCAGTATATTTCAAATGGCATTTATTATGGTATACGTTTATCGGTTTTAATTGCAATTGGAGCCATTGCTTATTCATTTTATTATAATTAGATTTATTTATCACTTATTTCAATTAGATAAGTTTTTATTTCTTTTACTTCTGGATTTTGATAAGTTAATTCAAATATTGGACTTATTTTTGGACTTATTTTTGGACTTTTTTTAAATTTAATATTTTCTTGAGTAAATTCATATGTTATAATAGATTTTTTTTCACTAGAAATAACATTAAAAAAATAATCAGGGGGTAATAATACTTCATACATTTTATTTCCATATGCTGTTTTATTATAATCTAAAAATAATACTTTTGTTCCAGCTTTACAAATAATATCTAATAAACAACATGTATTTTTATCTCTATTATAAAATATACTAATATTTGCAGTTCTACTACAAGTTAATGAATTTATTACTTTTTGTTTATTTTTTTCTCCTATTTTATATAAATCTGTATTTTTTCCTATAATTTTATATAATCTAATACATCTATCTATTGGTGGTGTATTATTTAAAATATTTTTTAATATGTCTAAATTTATTTGAATATATGTGGGTAATATCTCTTTATTTTTTTCCAGTACATATGTTATATACCATTCAATAATAATATTTTCATCATATTCTGTAAAAAATTCTTGCATAGTATTTATTTTATTTCTCTCATCTTTTAAATTAACAACATTATTTATTTTTCCTAAAAGTGTTGTTAAAATATTATTTTCAACTTGATTTAATCTGTATTTTGTTTGATCACGTAATGGTAATTTTTTGGCTTTTATATTATCAAATAAATTTATTAATATATTTTCAAATAATAATTTTAATTCATTAGCTTCGGGAATTTCATTAATTTTATAAATAAAATACCATTTTATTTGAAAAAATATTGAAAATGATATATGATATTCATTTATATTTTTATAATTATTATCATTTAATAAATAATTGTTAAGTAATCTTGCGAGAGCACCACCAGTATAACACCATAATATAAATTGTTTATATTCATTCAATGTATCTAGATATTTTTTACAATTTTGATATAAATCATCTAAATCACATGGTTGTTCTATTGGATCGTCAATATTTGTTGAACCTGTATAAATTTCATATTTTTTATCATGTAAAGATAAATCCATTGGTAATTGAAATTTTTTTTCACAAATATCACCACCATATACTTTATTTTTTAAATTATTATATTTATTTTTGTATTTTTCATATTTTTGTTTATAATCCATTAAATATATATTATAGTTAATAAAATTAAAAATAATATATAAATAAATTTGAAACAAATAATTTTATAGCCTCTTGTGAGTGAAAATTTTAGACTAATTTAAGTTTTGCATTTTCATCATAATACCCATAATATACATCTCGTCCATTTACTTTCATTAACTTTTTATCTTTGCATTCTAATATAATTCTAAAATTTTTATCTAAACCATTATCTTTATTATTTTTTTGCCTCTATTTTTTTATTTGCCTTTGGCAAATAAAAAAATTGAAATTTAAACATTAAAATTAGTTAACTAAATATTTATATAAAAATATATAAAAAATGT
>Ga0194133_10007544_pt1 | contig 12997 bp, 13 predicted proteins | sample TA2KigOf40mmetaG_FD_155448 | JGI IMG/M metagenome (GOLD analysis project Ga0194133, IMG submission 155448) | Freshwater microbial communities from Lake Tanganyika, Tanzania - TA2015055 Kigoma Offshore 40m | ecosystem: Environmental > Aquatic > Freshwater > Lake | place: Tanzania: Lake...
CATGCTCCACCTGCGGGCCGTTTACCTCAACGGCCGCTGGGATGAATTCATCGAGTACCACGTCGAAACTGAGCAAGACAGGCTATGCGGGAAGGCTGCGGCATAGAGATTTGCGAGTTACGCCCATTTGAGGTTTTGGGCATGTGGTTCCGGATAGCGGGACACGTCTTCGTAGAGCGCCGAGAGGGCGGCGGCCTCACGGGTCACGTTGGCCCCCGCCTCGCTGACGTTCTGGTAGGCGGTGACCGCGATCAGGCCGAGCAGCAGGCCGTAGAACACGCAGAAGCAGGAGAGCACGTAGCCGACGATGTCGTTCGAGCCGGCCGTGTACTTGACGAACTGGCGGAGGATCGGCCGGACGAGGATCGACCCGATCCAGTAGAAGCCGACGAATACCCCGATGAACAGCAGGGACAGCCGCCACTGCGGGATGTCGTAGAGCCAGTACCAGGATTCGGGATCGAAGAAACGCATGATGGCTCGACCAGGGCCGCTCGTGGGGACGTGACGGACGACGTCCGCGCGCCACCCGGATCCTGCGATGGTACCAACGGACATCGTGGCCGGGCGACGCGCCGCGTCCGGACCCTGGCCGGCTACTGCACCCGCTCCCCGTCGAGGGCGTAGATTGCCAGGTGCCGGCCGTCGGGGCCGCGGAGTTCCTGGAGCTGGAACTGTCCCTCGACCGCCACCGGCCGGATCGAGAAGTCGGCCGTCCTGCCCGCCTGCATCCGCACCACGATGCAGTCGTGCAGGGCCGCTCCCGGGCCGAAGCAGCACTCCTGGTTGTCGCGGACGAGGACGAACTGCGTCAGGCCGCTCTGCTGGAAACTGGGGAGGATGTAGCCGCGGATCCGCACCCGGCTCCGCTCGAGTTCCCGGACCCGCGGGGTCAGCCGGTCCGGCGTGAAGGGCTCACCCTTCTGCATCTCGAGCTTGATGTCGTCGAACGTGATGTCGCGGAGCGTGGCACGTTGGCTCGCGCCGGCCGCGGTGGCCGGCGGTGCGGTCATGGGCTCCGTGTGTTGCGCCTGGCAGCCGGCGGCGAGCGTGGCCAGCACGACGAGCCAGCCGCGGAGCAGCGACGATGGGGGGATGTCAGCGGACATGCGCCTGGTCGAGATGGTAGAGCACGCCTCCCTGCAGGGCGGCATCTCCCACCGGCTGAACGCGAAACCGGCCGGCGATCTTCGTGAGGCGGGGAGTGAAGTCGATGCCTGCGGGGTCGGCGAGTTGCACGAGCACGCGGTCGGTGATCTTCGGATTGCCGCCGAAACAGCAGTCGCCCTGGTCGCGGACCAGGAGGAACTGCGTCAGGCCGTGCTGCTGCTTGCCGGGGTAGATGAAGCCCTTGAGGAGGACGTCCCGGCCGTCGGCGGCCCGGGCGGTGTCGGGCACCGCGGTGGGCGGCTCCCCCTCCGCGGGCTGAAGGTCGGCGTAGGAGAGCCGCGAGAACCCCTCCGGCAACTCGCGAGCGTATTCGACGGCGTGGGCCGCGATGCTGCCGGCGAGGGTGGCCAGCGAGACGATGAGCGCCGCGACGGCCAGCGGGCGGCCGGTGAGCAGCGGCTGACGAGCGGCGAGGTCGCGAAGTGCGATGCCGCCGAGCACCACACCGACGAGCGGCACCGCCACCAGCCACCAGTCCAAGAAAGCGACGGGCGACACCGCGGCCACCGCGGCGGCGGCCAGCGCGGCTCCTGACAGGGCCCGGTAGCCGTCGGGCTCCCCGCGCAGCGGCTCGGCCCGATGGGCGGGACGCGACGGCGAATCGAAGAGGCTGCTGCCCATGGCCGGTGTCAGCGGTCGCCCGCGGGCGCAGGACGCAGGGCGGCACGCGAGACGAGGCCGATCGCCAGCACGACCGCCGCCCACAGAATCCACTTCCACCGGGGGGCGCCGCCCGCGGGAGCAGGGGAGCCAGGCGGCGGCGGCACGTCGCGGCCCGGCAGGTCGTCGGTCGCCTCGTCGTCGGCGAGCACGGGAGCCACCGTGATCGAGCCCGGTGCCGACGCCTCGACCGCCGCCGGCGGAGCGTCGCTGCCGGAGTTGTCGTCGGGGTCGGGGGCTGCCGCCGTGCCCGAGGCCACCAGCCCGGCGATCCCGGCGAGCGTGGCAGCCCGGCGGACCGCCTCCGGATCGATCGCCTCCAGCTCCGTGATCGCGGCCGCCGCCTCCGGGAGCGGGCATGCACGCAGGTAGTTGACGACGGGCTCGCGGACGAAAATCGTGTCCGACTTCGCCTCCTTGAAGAGCGTCACCAGCCGGTCGACGACCGACCAATCCTGCCACCGCGCGAGGTCCGCGATCACGAGATCGGCGAGCTTCGGCTCCTGGAGCAGCAGGCGGAGCGACTGGAGAACCCGGTCCCGCGGCACGAGGTCCGACTCCTCGCCGAGAAACCGCAGGGCCATCACGGCGGCGTAGGTTTCGGTGAACGGCACGTCCCTGCCCTGGCGGTCGAGAAACAGGCGGTCGACGAGGTCGAGCGCGGCCGGACCCTCGAGGGCCACGTAGCAGGCGATCAGCGCGTCGAGGCCGCTGCGAGCCTCGAGCTGCTCGGGCGAGAGCCCGCTGCCCTCCAGGATCGTGCCGATCCGTTCGGCATCGGCCTGCGAGCCGCAGACGCCGAGCATCGTCGCATACAGCCGCCGGCGGTTGGCCTGGACCTTCGGATTCTCGATCCAGGCCAACAGTTGGGCCGGATCCATCTTCGCCTTCAGGTCGCGGACGTCGGCATAGGGGGCGAGCGCGAACTCGTCGTAGGCGTCGCGGGCCAGGGTTTCGTCCTCGTCCTCGAGATGCCGCTGGAAAAACACCAGCCGTTCGGCCCCCTTCTCCGGAAGCTCGCCGAGGCGCCGCACGTAGGCCACGCCGCGCTCGCCGAGGCGGATCGGACTCGACCAGACGAGATTCGGCGGCTCCACTCCCAGCAGCAGGAACAGCTCCCCGACGGGCTTGTCGTCGAGCATGATCGTCTCGATGGCCTTGGCATCGCCGCCGGTCAGGCCGGCCTCGGCGACCAGATCGGCACCCTTGAGCACCTCGACCACGGCGAACTTTCCCTTGGGAAGCGGGCCGTCGGCGGTGGGCGCGAGGGCTGCCGCCGGGGGGGGCTCGACGAGCCTGCCGATCACCGCCGCCTGGCTCTGGGCGATCTCCTGGGCGAGCGTCAGCGAGACGGCGGAGCAGAAGGGACAGGCGTCGGCCGGGGCGACCAGGGCTGCGGTCGCCAGCGCGACGGTGAATCCGACGAGGAGGTTCTTCATGCTCTCAATGGTATCCGGAGGCCGAGGGGCTCAAAACAGCAGCTGGGTCCGGCGCCGTTGGGTGCCGCACAGCCCGCGCCGGCAGGGCACGTCACCCGAGCCACTTGGCGACGTCGGTGCGGTAGGCGGCCACCGCCGGCATCAGGGCCGCCAGGACCGCCAACAGAATCAGCAACGGCACGAGCAGCAACTCCGCGGTGGGCGCCGCCGAGAAGAAGGTCGCGGAGACTCCCGCGTTGGTCGTGATCAACGGTCCGATCGCAGCCACGATTGCATGGCCGAGCGCCCAGCCCGCGAGGCCGCCACCGAGGGCCAGGATCAAGGCCTCGATCAACACGGTCGCCAGCACCTGGCTGCGGCGGGCGCCCAGGGCCCGCATCACCGCCACGTCACGGCTCCGCTCCAGGGCCGAACCGACCATGCTCACGAGGATGCCGATCGCCGACACGATCACCACCAGCGTGGTCACCAGCAGCAGCAGCAGCTGCAGAGGCCTGACGAACAGCCCCAGGAGCACCCCGATCTCCCGGATCGGCTCGGCGGCCTGGCCGTCGCGCCCCTCGTTGATCTGAGTCCGCAGCTCCATGGCCATCAGTTCCGCTGGCAGGCCCGGCAGGGCCACCGTCTCCACGAGGATCGCCGTCACTTCCCGCTGCTCCCGGGGCAGCGGCACGGGGTCGCCGGGCTTCGATTCGTGGCCGGCGGTCGCCGCAGCCGACCCCGCGACCGGCTTGGCGTGCCCGTCCTGCAGGTAGAAGCCTTCCATGTTCACGTACACGCCGCGATCGACCGGCGTGTCGGTGCGGGCGAGGATGCCGGTGACCGTGAAGGGGTCGTGCACGAGTCCGTCGTCGGCGCCGTGGGTCGGCGAGAAGGGGTCGCCGACGTCGAGGCCGAGCTTCGCGGCGACGTCGCTGCCCAGGACGCCCCCGAAGAACTCGTCAGCCTTGAAGTTGCGCCCCCTGGCGAAGGCGAATCCGCGGGGAGGGCTGGCGGCGGCCGGCCTGCCCGTGAGCCGGCCCAGCCACCGGCCGAAGCTGCCGCCAACGCCGCCGCCGAAGGTCAGCCGGTCGAAGTGGGCCGCATTGGTGCCGACGACGCGGTAGCCGCGGAAGTAGTCCCCCATGCAGATCGGCACGGCCGTCCGCACGCTGCCGGCGTAGCGGCCCGCCGCGCCATCGGGCCTGGCCTCCGCCGGCAGGAACTCCTCGTAGAACGCCCAGGGAATGTTCTCGATCGGCTTGCTGACCAGATACACGCTGTTGAGCACGAGTTGCAGCGGACTGCCCTTCGCTCCCACGATCATGTTGTAACCCAGTCCCGATCCCGAATTGAACGCCTGCGTGACCACGTTGCCGATCACGAGCGTGGCGACGACCAGCGCCACGCCGAGCGCCAGGGAGAGGGCCGTCAGGCCGCTCGTGAGGAGCCGCTGCCGGATGGTGCGCCAGGCGATGCCAAAGAGCGACATGATGGGGGTTCAGGTCAGCCGTGATGGACGGCCGCGCGGTTGAAGTCCTCGAGCCGCAGCCGCTGCGGGAAGCGGGCCGCCACCTCCGGGGAGTGGGTGACGACCAGCAGCGCCACGTCGTGCTCGGCGCAGGTGCCGATGAGCAGGTCGATGACCTGGTCCTGGTGGGCCGTGTCGATGCTCGCCGTGGGCTCGTCGGCGAGCACCACGCGGGGCCGGTTGGCCAGCGCCCGGGCCACGGCCACCCGCTGCTGCTGCCCGATCGACAGTTCGGCCGGCTTGTGGTGGAGCCGATGGGCGAGGCCGACCGAAGCCAGCAGGCCCTCGGCCCGCCGCCGGTCGGGCCTGCCCGTGCCGAACGACATCGCGACGAGCACGTTCTCCAGGGCGGTGAATCCCGGCAGCAGGTTGAACTGCTGGAACACGAGCCCCAGCGTGTCGGCCCGCAGGCGATCGGCCGCCGCCTCACCGAGGCGGGTGATGTCGTGCCCGGCGACCCGCACGCGGCCGGTGTCGGGCCGCAGGATGCCCGAAATCACGTGCAGCAGCGTCGACTTCCCCGAGCCGCTCTGGCCGGTGAGGGCGATCTGCGCCGTCTCGGCGAGCGCAAAGCGGTCGATGTCGAGCACCGGCACCGTGTCGCCGCCGGGCATGGTGAATGCCTTGCGGACATTCTCGAGTTCGACGACGGGCGATGGCATGCGGGCGATTCTAGCCGTTCCACGGCGGTCGATTGAGCGGGTGGCGAGCCACCGTGTATCATCCGGCCCCGCCCGAAGGAATCGGCCGCATCCGCGATGGAGCGGGTGTCCGATTTCGTGTCCCTCGTCCCAGGAGATTCGCCGTGCCCATTCGCGTCGGCATCAACGGCTTCGGCCGCATCGGCCGCCTCACCTACCGCGCCATCTACGAGAAGTACGGCCTCGACGGCGACGTTCAGGTGGTGGCGTTGAACGACCTCACCGATGCGAAGACCAACGCCCACCTGCTCGAGTTCGACTCCAACTACGGGCCCTTCAAGGGTCGGGTCGGCTACGAGGGCAATGACCTGTTCGTGGACGGCCGGAAAATCCACGTCTTCGCCGAGAAGGATCCCGGCGCGATCCCCTGGGGCAGTCAGGGCGTGCAGATCGTGGTCGAGAGCACGGGATTCTTCACCGACGCGACCAAGGCGGTCGCCCACAAGCGGGACAGCGTGAAGAAGGTCGTGATCTCGGCCCCCGCCAAAAACGAGGACCTGACGATCGTGCTCGGGGTCAACAACGAGATGTATGACCCCAAGAAACACCACGTGATCTCCAACGCGTCGTGCACCACCAACGGCCTGGCGCCGGTGGCGAAGGTGCTCCACGAAACCTGGGGCATCGACCGAGGCCTGCTGACCACCGTGCACGCCTACACCAACTCGCAGAAGACGGTCGACACGGCCGCCAAGGATCTCCGCGACGCCCGGGCCGCGGCGCTGAACATCGTTCCCTCGAGCACCGGCGCCGCCAAGGCCGTGGGCCTGGTGATCCCGGCCCTGCAGGGCAAGTTCACCGGCATGGCCTTCCGCGTGCCGACGCCGACGGTGAGCGTGGTCGACTTCACGGCGTTGCTCGCCAAGGAAGCGTCTCCGGCCGACATCAACGCGGCGATGAAGAAGGCGGCCGAGGGCCCGCTCAAGGGCATCCTGCGCTACACGGAGAAGGAACTGGTCTCCACCGACCTCAGGGGAGACCCGCACAGTTCGATCTTCTCAGCGGTCGACACGATCGGCCTGGGCAACTTCGTCAAGGTGGTGAGCTGGTACGACAACGAGTGGGGCTACTCCAACCGTGTCGCCGACCTGCTCAATTTCCTCGAGGATCGAGGGCTCTGACCGTCGCCACCGCCGGGGCGTCAGCGGACCGGCACGGTCGCGTCGGTTTCGAGCACCGCCGTCTCCGGGCCCGTGATCCGCACGACCAGGCGGACGTGGTCGCCCGAGGGGGGGAGCCCGGTCCAGCGGAGCGGGACGTGCAGTCCGCGGAGGCGGGTGGTCGGCCGAAAGAGAGCCGCGGCCTGCTCGTCCGACAGCGACCAACTCGCCAGCGGGGTCGACACGTCACCCGTGTCGAAGGCCGTGATCGAGACCGGCCCGGGGGCCGACACCAGCTTCTCCGCGGCATCCCGCGGCTCGACCGTCAGGGCGATTCCGTCGCTGCGGCCGTCGCCGTCGTCGTCGAAGCACGAGGTAGCCGCGAGGTTCACGACCAGCCGAGCGGGGCGGCCGTCGGAGAGCGGTTCGTCGAAGGCGACGGGCACCGCCACAGGCTGTGGTACCGCGGCCGTCGGCTCCGGCAGCGACAGGGGCGATGGCTCCGGTGCCGAAGAGGGCCTCACCGGCAGGGGAGGAATGTTGTCGAGCGTGGGGGGGTTGAGCGGCGTCGCGGCGGGCGTGGGAGCCTGAATCGCCTCGGGAATCTCGATGGCGGGCGGGATCGCGATCGGATTGGCCGGCCGGGGGCTGCCGCCGCGGGGCCTGCCCAGAGTGTCTCCAGGCGAGACCCCCAGCTGCCGCCGCAGGCTCGCATTCTCGCTCGAGAGCACGTCGAGCGAAGCGCACTTCTGGTGAAGCTCGTCCTGGAGCTGGTAGATCTGGTCCTCCTGATAGCGGAGTTCCCGCTCCAGGAGCTGCTGGCTGAGGTCGCTCTTGCAGCCGGCCGACGCGAGCCCGACGACCGCGGCGCTCACGGCCCAGCGGTAGGCTCTCCCTCGGCCTCGCTCCTGCGACCACATCGATCCGTCTCCACGGCCCCGCCGCACACCGGCCGGGGGGAGGACGCTAGCAGACGCGGCCGACGTCCCGCAATCGCAGGATCGGCCTGAAAAGAAAGGGCTTTTCGAGCCTGATCGCGGGCGTCACGCGGACCTATTTGCCGGTCGGCATCCGCTCGATGACTTCGTCGATCAGCCGATACTCACGGGCCTCCTGGGCCGACATGAACCGGTCGCGATCGGTGTCCTGCTCGATCTTCTCGAGGGGATGCCCGGTGTGCTTCAGGAGGATGCCGTTGAGCTTGTGCTTGATGTTCTTGAACTCCTTGGCATGGATCATGATCTCCTCCGCCGTGCCCTCCATGCCGGCGAGCGGCTGGTGGATCATGATCCGGGCGTTGGGGAGCGCCCTCCGTTTGCCGGCGGCGCCCGCGGCGAGCAGCACCGCGCCCATCGACGCGGCCTGTCCGATGCAGTAGGTCGCCACGTCACAGGTGACGAACTGCATCGTGTCGTAGATGGCGAGGCCCGCCGTCACGCTCCCACCAGGGGAGTTGATGTACAGGTGGATGTCGCTCTTCGGATCGTCGGACTGCAGGAAGAGCATCTGCGCGACGATCGCGTTGGCGACCTCGTCGTTGACCTGCGTGCCCAGGAACACGATGCGGTCCTTGAGCAGGCGGCTGTAGATGTCCATCGCCCGCTCTTCGCGGCCGCTCTTCTCGATGACGTAGGGAATCAGGGGCATGGCTGGGATGACTCGATTCGGAGGGTGACCGCGGGTCAGGATTTGTCGTCGTCGTCGACGGACACCGGCGGCTTGTTGAGGATCTCGTCGACGATGCCGTAGTCCTTGGCCTCGCCGGCCGAGAGGTAGCGATCCCGGTCCGTATCCTTGGCGATCCGCTCGATCGGCTGACCGGTGTGGTGGGCCAGGATCTCATTGAGCACGGCCCGCGTCTTGATGATCTCGTCGGCCTGGATCTCGATGTCGCTCACCTGCCCGCCGACCTGGCCGTAGGGCTGGTGGATCATCACCTTGGCGTGGGGCAGCACGAACCGCTTGCCCTTGGCTCCGCCGGCAAGCAGCACGGCCCCGCCGCTGGCCGCCAGGCCGACGCAGTAGGTGGCCACCGGGCAGGAGAGGATCTGCATGGTGTCGTAGATCGCCATCGTCGCGGTGACGCTGCCGCCCGGGGAGTTGATGTAGAAGTGGATGTCCTTCCGGCGGTTCTCGCTCTGGAGATAGAGGAGCTTCATCACCAGCTCGTTGGCGTTCCCGTCGTAGATCTCCCCCTGGAGGAGGATGATCCGGTTCTCCAGGAGCAAGTCGCCGAGGGTCATCGTCCGCTGCCGCTGGTAGTCGCGGTAGGCGGTCGACGCGGATGCGGACCCGAGCGGGAGGGCCGACGACGGAGCGCGGAAATCGTGGGGTGACATGGATCGCCTTGGGCGTGCAGGGGCGGGCGTGAGCGGGGGCCGGTCGGCTGGTCAGCCGCGCTGGCCGGGTCGGGCCGAGGGTTCGGAGTGGGTGGCGGTCGGAATCTCCTCTTCGCCGACCACGACGCCGCAGACGGCGTGGTCGATCGCCTCGGCGTCCGGCCGGGAAAACTCGAACGGCGTGTCCTTGAAGGACGCGTGGGACGTCACGAGGTCGATCGTCTTGCGTTCGATGATCTGGTTGCGGAGCACGTCCATCAAGCCCCGTCGCTCCAGGCTCGCCCGCACCCGCCGCGGTGATTCCCCCGATTGGGCCGCGACGGCCCTGATCTCCTCGTCGTAGTCGGCGGGAGCGTCGGTGATCCCCTCCTCCTCGGCGATCCGCTCGAGGATGAAGTGCTCCTTGAGGGCCCGGGCGGTGCTGGCCATCACGCTCTGGCGGAGCTCGTTGACGTGTCGGCGGATCGAGTCGTCGTCGAATCCACTCCGCCGAAGTTCGAGGATCGCCCGCTCGAGCTCCCGCTGCGCCTGCCGTCTCAAGAGGGCGGGCGGCAGGTCCCAGGAGGCCGACGAGGTCAGAGCGCTGGCAACCTGCTGGCGGACCTGACGGCGCCGGTGCCATTCGAGCTGTCCCTCGAGTTGCTTGAGCACGGCCGCCTTGAGGGCCTCGGCCGACTCGAAGCCGCCGAGCTCCTCGAGGAGCGCCGGCGTCATCTCCGGCAGCTCCAGCCGCTTCACGTCGAGGACGGTCAGCTCCATGGTCACGTCCCTGCCCCGGACCTCCTCGAGGGCCGCTTCGTCGGAGACCTTCACCGTCGCGGTGACCACCGTTCCCGGCTTCGCCGCGGCGACGAGTGCCGCGAATCCGGGGAGTTCAGCGTCGGCGAAGGAGAGGCGGTCGCGGACCACGATCTCCACTTCGTCGGCCGCGGAGAGCACCCGATCGCCATCCTTGCATGCCAGCCGGGCCACGATGAGGTCGCCGATGGAGGGCGAGGCGTCGTGCGGGACGAACCGTGCCCGCTCCCGCAGGTGGCCCAGGAGCGCCTCGTCGACGTCGGCCGGCGTGATGTCACGGGCGGGCCTCTTGATGGACAGCCCCTTCCATTTCGGCAGCTCGAACTCGGGCCGCACCTCGATCGAGAACTCGAACGTCATCGGGCCTTCGTCCGGCAGGAGCACGGCCGCCACGTCGAGTTCCGGTTCGCTGATCGGCGCGAGCTTCTCCTGCTCCGACACCTGCGACATCGCGGCGGTGAGGAGTTTGGAGCGAACCTGATCCGAGAGTTCGGACTTGAAGCGGCTGCTGACCAGCCGCCGCGGGGCGCGGCCCGGCCGGAAGCCCGGCAGCAGCGCGGTCGGCATCAGTTCGCCGATCGCGTCGTCGCGGTAGCGATCGATGTCGGCCCGCGGGATCGTGACCTTCACCCGCCGTTGGCAGGTCGAGACGGGCTCGATCGAGACCTCGAGAGCCAGGGGCTTCGGCAGGCCTTCGGGGGCATCGAGATCGGCGACGGCGGACGAATCAGACGCTGGCATGGACTGTTCCGGAACGAGGATCGGGGACGACGTGGACCGAGAGCATCCGAAGGCGAGTCGCCTTCGGAGCGAGCGGTGCTGGCAACCGACGAGGGCACTCGCAGACCGACCCCGGGTTTCCCCGGGAGGCCAAGCCACCAGCGAAGCTCGGGACGAAGCGGGTGATGGGATTCGAACCCACGACAACCACGTTGGCAACGTGGTGCTCTACCAACTGAGCTACACCCGCACGTGCTTTCCGGGGGCTGCCCCGGCCGCGTGTCGGCCGGTGGCGATTCTCCCGAAAAAGCCCCGTGATTATAGGGGCAAGGCATGTCGCCGCAAGGTCTGCCCGCGGGGCCGGCGGATTGGCTCGCGGAGACCTCGACGCCGATTGGTGACCGCTTCGGCCGTTGTAGACTCGCGGAGTCGGCATGCCCTCGGACACCCGGTCTCTCCTCCGCTCGAGCCCCCCCATGAACCCGCCAGCCATGAAGCCACGGCGGGTCACCGTGCTCGATCTGGCGGCCGCCCGCGGCCGCCCGCGGCCGCTCTCCATGGTCACGGCGTACGACTGGCCGACGGCGCGGCTCGCCGACGAATCGGGCGTCGACTGCGTGCTCGTCGGCGACAGCGTGGCGATGGTGGTCGCGGGCCGGACGTCGACGATCCCGGCCACGCTCGAGCAGATGATCTACCATGGGGAGATCGTGTCGCGGGCCGTGTCCCGCGCCCTGGTGGTGGTCGACCTGCCGTTTCCGCTCCAGCATCTCGGAGTGCGGACCGCGGTCGAGGCCAGTGCGCGGATCCTCAAGGAGACCGGCTGTCAGGCGGTCAAGCTCGAAGGGACCGCCGGCCAGGCGGACGTGATCGCCGGCATCGTCGCCGCCGGCATTCCGGTGATGGGCCACGTGGGGCTGCGGCCCCAGGCGGTGCACCAGCTCGGCGGCTATCGGATGCAGCGCGACGAGGATCGGCTGGTGGTCGACGCCCGCGCCGCCGCCGATGCCGGCGCGTTTGCGGTGGTGCTCGAGTGCATCCCGGCCGCGGTCGCCGCCACGCTCAGCCGGACGCTCCCCGTGCCCACCTTCGGCATCGGCGCAGGCCCCGACTGCGATGGCCAGGTGCTCGTGATGCACGACCTCGTCGGGTTGTCACCCGACCGCGTGCCGAAGTTCGTCCGCCAGTACGCCGACGCGAAGTCGACGATCGCCGACGCGCTGGCCCGGTGGCGTGCCGATGTCGAGCGCCGGAAGTTTCCGGGGCCCGACGAGACGCTGGGGTGAGGGCCACGCGGCGCACCTCCGCGGACCCCGCATCGGAAGCCCCTATCGCGTGCGCGATGGGGACTGGGCTGCGCGTGGCGCGGGCTCGGGGTCGCCCGAGCCTGAGAGGAGCGCGGGTTTCCAACCCGCGGCGCACCCCGCAGACCCCGCATCGGAAGCCCCTATCGCGTGAGCGATGGGGACTGGGCCGCGTGTGGCGCGGGCTCGGGGTCGCCCGTGCCTGAGAGGAGCGCGGGTTTCCAACCCGCGGCGCACCCCGCAGACCCCGCACCGGAAGCCCCTATCGCGTGAGCGATGGGGACTGGGCCGCGTGTGGCGCGGGCTCGGGGTCGCCCGTGCCCCCTCGCTGGACGTTCGCCTCGGGCATCCCGCCCTCGGCGCACTGCGTGTCCGCGGCGCTTCGCCGGTCACCACATCGCCATGGTCAATCCACGGCAGGTTCGGGAACTTCGCCAAGGCCCTTGGCCTCCGGGCAAAGACCGATCGGATCAACGCAGTGGTCATTGCCCGGTTCGCTCAGGCGACCCGGCCGGTACCCGAGGGATGCGACGAGCGGCAGGAGGGGCTCCGGGAGCTGATCGTGCGCCGCCGGCAGCTCCTGGACCACGGCACGGCTGAGAGAAACCGCTGCGAGATGGGCCACTCGCCGCTGGTCCACACGAGCGTCTTGAAGCGTATCGAGACGCTCAACAAGGACCTCAAGCGGATCGAGAAGGCGATCTTCCAGCTCGTCGAGTCCAACGACGACCGGCGGGGCCGCTACGAGCGGATGAAGAGCGTCCCGGGGATCAGACAGGAGACGGCGGCCCTCGTGGGCGTGGCCCCGTTCAACCGCGGCAGTGGTCTGTTCCAGGCGCGCCGCACCATCTGGGGCGGGAGGAGCAGCGTCCGCAACGTGCTCTCCATGGGAACGCTGAGTGCCCAGAGGCACAACCCGGTCATCCGGGCGTTCGCGGCGAGGCTGCTGGCCAAGGGCAAGCCGCCCAAGCTCGTGCCGACGGCATGCATGAGGAAATCCTCGTCATCTTCACTGCCATGCTCCGCAGCGGTGAGTCGTGGGGGCCTCGGCTGGCGACCCTGAAATTCCTGAACCCACTCCCTCCAGGAAATACCTTCTCCGGCAGCATGATCTGCACCATGCCCCCCTTGAAACTCAACACAGCCGCTTGGCTTCGCCCCGCCTGCCAGAAGGCTGCACCGGCCATGGATGGCGGTGCAGCCGAATCGGAAGGCCGCCCGGAAGGCGGCATGGCAGGCGCGGCGGACCTTGGCTT
>Ga0194133_10007546_pt1 | contig 12996 bp, 16 predicted proteins | sample TA2KigOf40mmetaG_FD_155448 | JGI IMG/M metagenome (GOLD analysis project Ga0194133, IMG submission 155448) | Freshwater microbial communities from Lake Tanganyika, Tanzania - TA2015055 Kigoma Offshore 40m | ecosystem: Environmental > Aquatic > Freshwater > Lake | place: Tanzania: Lake...
AGGAACTCATATTTTGTGTATATCTTGAATGTTAAAAAGCATTTGGCGTAAATCTCATGACATTGTTGGTGGTTTGAAGAGTATAAATCAGAGAACCTTGGTAAAGTTCGAACTATTGGGGGGGGGTTAAACTTTTCCCTAAGTTTAAAGTTTGAACCTTGCAAAGTTTGTTAACATTCTCAAATCTTTGCTAAGTTCCAAGTTTCACGACTAATAAATACACCTCAGGTACCCTCAGCTAGTAGGAAAATTTCAAAATTCAATCTCTGTTAATAAGGTTTTACTTTTGCAACTTGAAAACCCCCTCTGGACCCGTGGATGCCCTTTCATTTTCTTCTATTCTAAATACCTTAAAAATCACTCATGGCAAAATTCAGAAAATAATTTTGTAACCATTTCTCCCTCGCGATGCGAGGGAGGCGCTCAGAGAAAAAGGTTGCGTTGCATTGCAATTTGCTTGAAATCGTCCCAGCCGGCCGCAGTCATAGTCAGTCTCCGCCTTAATCAATTCAATTGTGGGGAAGGTGGAGATTATATGAAAACAAAAAAAGCCTCCTCAAATCAACTGAATTTGTTAACTTAAAATTATTAAAAAATATATTTTTCTACTTCATGTCTGAGCTTAACACTGACAGTTTGGAAAAAGTGACTGGTGCTTTTCGAAAAGACTGAATAAGATAAAAACATTGTGTGTCAGAGTCTTATTGTTTGTAATTTGTTTCTCTTCAATATTAAAAGGATGGCTTCCAAAACTAATGCCGAAGAAGATCTACCTCCTAAGCCTTCAGATCTTGATTCATTTTTGGACCACTTTTTGTCCAACCATCGTGATGATAACTTCATATCTGTCAAACACGGTAACTACTTTGTCAGCAAGAATGAAATTGTTGGTGAAGTGGTTGATTGGACTATGCAGTATTTACAATACATGTAAGGATCTTATCATTTCAGGAAACTTTCCACGAGGCAAACGTTTTGATTGTGTCATACTTGCAGCTTAAATTTGATCCACCTTTTTTTTGAGTCATAAGTCTTGTTGTAATCGATCAAGGTCTATTTTACGTCCGGAGAAAAGAGCATATTAATGTCATAATGTGCTCAAGAATGACGTATTATTTTACAGATTCAATTGATACCATTTTATTTCAAATATACCAACCAGCTCATGTTTATTATGCTTTTCAGGTCTTGTCCTCCGTACTTAGAGGCCAGTCTCACTCGGGCCGTACTTGATGAAGCCAAAGCACATTACTTGGCAGAAAAAGGCCAAGATCAAGTCGATGCAACCGGATTGCCTCAAAATGCCAAAGGTGATACCACTTTTAAAGGAGGTTTTTCTACCCAAATGGGTAAAAGGTGCAAGCCCAAAAAATGTGTTCTTCATATTTTCCTATAAATATAGTGATGATTATTACTTCACTGATATAGATAAACATTTTTTACTTCCAGTCTCACAAAGGAAATATATAAACTATTAGATTAAATGTCACTCAAAAATTTTAGATAATGTTTGGATAACTTATACGTATAAAAAACTTGAAGTCAAAATCAAGTTATAAATTTTGTTTTTTCACATGGTTCATTTCGAACTACATTTCAATTTTTTATTTGACACAAAGATCAAAAAGATTTTTGCTCAAAAAACTGTATGAAATGAAATCTTTTGTTTGACATCTGTTAAGTTGATTTTCGGTTTGCTGACTTTGAAGTGATGAGAAGTTTAGAACAAAAAATAGGCCAGTTTGCAACGTCCGTATACTAAAAAAAAAATTTCGTAGGGGCTTGTAGAACTAGATTGTACCAAAAATCTGCTTTCTAACATTGCCACTCTTTCTAAAAATCTGTTAAAATTTTCAGGTCATATTTCGACTAATTAAAAAAAATTCAGGGAAAAATAAAAAGTGCCAACCCTAGTGGATTTGCATAATGTTTTTGGTGACTATCATGATCTAATGCTTATTTTAAAACAGAAAGATAAATGTAAAAACATCAGGCCTGCTTGCAGTATGTCATTTCAACTTTGTAAGCTCATATAACCGTAATTTTATCATTTCCATCTTTGAGCTAGTCAACACTTATTCTGTCTAAAAATTCATAATTTTCTGTTATGATGTATTTTTGACTCATCGTGTATTTATAACATCAACTTAGGAAAGGTGCCTTATGAGTTTATTAAGCAAAGTTAAGGCGTTTAAAGGATCAAGAATCATTCATTTATCAATAGACATTGATCCTAGTCTAGTGCATCAACTGATTTAATCATTAATACTTTGCTGATAACCATTTTAGCATAAAAAAAGGAAATATTTAATCAACCTTTCTTGTTGAAAGTAATGCTTTATTACAAGCGAGAGGTGTAAAAATATTTTCTTGTCATTGAGACTCGGGAGAGCTGAAAAATAACTTCAAAAATCAGATCTCTTGGTCACTTTTGTTCAGTAGACAAAGTATAAAATTAAAATTCTTTGATTTTAGGATTACGGACCTTGAACTTGCTGCAAAATGTGACTGCCTCTGTAAATGAAGTATGTCAGCGTTTAAAAAATCAAGGAAAAAGTGAAGTTCTTCCATCGAGAATAGTCCCATGCTCAGTTGGTGCCGTGAAGAATGGTCGGAGAAAGATGGAGGACAGACATGTTGTTTTCCATGACATTAATGCTATTTATGCTGGTCACGCAAATCAAGTAAAACAATCTTTAAGATCAGTTTTTGTGTGTCAGGATGTTTCTTTGTTCGCAAAGGGAGTAGTGCGGTGTGCCAAGATTGGAGTAGTGTTAAACAGTATGGGAGATTGCAGGGAAAAGTGCAGTGATGGAGGGTTATGGAGAGTGGTAGAGCACTGGTGTGGAGCAATTCAATAGAGAAGGTCAGTGTGAGGTATACGGGTGGGATGAACGTGTACTTTAAAAAAACTGGGAATATTATGGGGTATGTGCAAAGGAGTGAAGGGTTATGAGATTAGATTGGGTTGTGTGGTGGAGCAATGGTAATAGGAGTAAGGAAGTGTGAGGTTGTGGGGAGCAAAGAAATACTGTAATGTTAGGATTAGTGCTGGAGAAAGTGGGGTTGCGGGTAGAAAAGTTTGGGAGTGTTTATTAAGCTTGTTAGTATGGGTGAGTGAGGGCGGGTAGGTGAGAGCGTGGATGGTTCTTCGGGGGTCGTGTACAAGTCTGGGTCCAGGAATTGAACCGGATTGCTGTAGTGAAAAGTCAATGCGATGACCACTGTGCCATTGAGAAGAGCTGGGGAGCGAGGGAGGATGGTGGAGAGTGTGGCAAAGGAAGAGTAATGTCGGGGAATGCTTAGGGGTGCAGTGGAGAAGGCAGAAATAGGGTTGATAAGAGAAATGTTGGAGAGATATAGGGAATGAGTGACAGAGGGTTTGAGGGAGTAATGGAAGTATGATTAAGTACAAGTGAGTGATGGGGATGTCTTGGTGGGTAATGGTGTAGAGTGTGGAGGAATGGTTACCTAGCCTTAGCACTGCTATTTTAAAAACATAAGCAAAATATGATATGCTCACTTTCATTAACTTTTCAGTCCGTAGATGATGATGAAGTCTCATTTTATGGTGTTTATGATGGTCACGCTGGTAAAGACGCTGCTGCCTTTGCAGCCTCTCATCTCCATGGAAAAATCTTCGAGTCGCCATTTTATCCGGCAGATCCTGTGTCTGCAATCAGAGATGCCTTTCATAAAACTGATGCAACATTTTTAGAGAAGTCCAAAACCGAGGTTTGTTATTAACCTTTAACAATTAGTCTAATTCTAATTTTCAAAATTTTTGATGAGGGATGAGTTTCCATCTAGAAATATTTTAGCTTTTTGTCTCTCTTTGACATTCTTCTTATGTCTGCCTATGTTTCTTTCACGTCCTTTTTAGGTCATGAGATCCTGATAATCAAGCAATTTTCAAAAAATTTAATTTGAAATATGAAAAACATCTTTTCCACAAAAATGACTGGGCTTTTCTAAATTCAGAAAGCTAAACAATAAAGCAAAGAGAAACTGAAATTAAAATTTGTTAATTGTTGCATTTTAAAAAGGGATTGCCTTATAGAATTTTAGGAAAGTTTTACTCAAAAAATTCAACATTTTTAGGACCTTCGAAGTGGCACCACAGCAATTGTCGCCCTAATTCGAGGCTCCACCATCTACACATCATGGTTGGGAGACTCACAAGCAGTTCTAGTCAGGGATGGTGTCCCAATCAAAATTGTGGAGCCTCATAAACCAAATAGACCGGTGATTTTATTCGAAACTTTACTTTTTTAAAGAAAAAATAAAATGAGCAATATAGATGCAAAAACATGATTGGCAACTATTTAGTGTCTCTGCAGTATAAATATCAGACTGACAGGCCTGATTTTTTGCAATACAAGGCTAAAGATTCCTGGCATCGCAGGGAATTCCAACCCCTAACTGAATATATCAATTTTCTGTCAAAAACTTTGGCTTGGCAAAGTCTACATTTGAAAACTTTTGAAGAATAAAAAACTGATTATTTTTTATCAGGATGAAAACAGCAGAATCGAAAGCCTTGGTGGAAGTGTGATTTTCTGGGGTACCTGGCGAGTAAATGGCCAATTGGCAGTTTCAAGGGCCATAGGTAAAAGAGTTATAAGCAACCTAAGTCTTTGATGATACAAGGCCGGCGACTAAAAACCTGTTTGCTATAATCTATTCCCCCTTTCAGGTGATGGTGACTACAAGCCTTATGTGTGCTCTGACCCTGATGTAACAACAATTCAAAAAAATGGGAGCGAAGATTTTCTCATCATTGCATGTGATGGATTGTGGGACACTGTCACACCTGAAGATGCCACAAACTGCGTTATGAATTGTTTAAAAGAGACCGAAGGTCAGTTTTCATACTTTGCTTTAGATATTGGGTTTATTTATTTTGCTTAGTATAAAGCTTCTCAAACTTTGTCAAATTATTTTTCATTCTGGTTTTTAATTTTTAAGCTTGAGTTGAGTTTTCAAAATTTCTTTTAGGAAATGTTGAGAAGGTTAGCAAAGAGTTAATAACTTTGGCAAAAGACAATGGATCAAGCGATAACATAACAATACTGGTGGTATTTCTAAGGCCTATTGATCAGTTGGTAAGATTTTATTTGTATTTTGCATTTTCAAAATTAAAAGTAGTTTTATTTTTGTCAAACTGATTCAGTTTTCTTGTTCATTTACAAGTCTTTCGATTAAATAAAAATAATAAGTCGTAATTAACAGCTGGTTTATCTTTTAGATTTCAGAAAATGAGAGAGGAGGACAGTCAACATCACTGGAAACACTCCACGAGGGAATCACATCTACCTGTTCTTACATTAACAAAGACAGGCTTGAGAGTCTCAACACCTCTCTAAAGTCAACAAGCCCCATGGAATTGCCAAAAAATGAAGGGGTTGATGCTTTTTCAACACTTGACAGCATTGGGTTCGCCAATGAAAACCCTTTTGGAGATTTGGTATGAATTTTTGATCAAAAATTGATATTTTTTTCTCAGACTAATTTAAGAGGACAAAAATACTTTTTTTAATCACAGAGTACGAAAGTCGATGGAAAAGAAACTGATGATGTTGACTCTTCTCTTCATGCCGTTTTAAATGGATTAAAATCTGAGAATTTCAAAACTGCCTCCCCTTCCATGTTTGAGAGCTCTTCTGATTTTGAAAGAAATGCAGAGAGAAGCTCCTCTGATTTTATGGCAAACCAAGTGAGTCGATATTTGATAATATTTCAGGCAAGGCTCAAATGAGTAAGTATGGTTTGAAGGTTGTCATATTCAAGAAAAATGTTCACTTAAGCGACATCGTGACAATGGGTGATATTTAGAAGAAAGTGAAATGTGTTTCCCACACCCTTTCACGAGATAAGTGATGTCAGTAAAACACAGTTGAGATATCTAGAGTTCAAATACAATGATTAAAATTGTCATTTTCATTATTATCACCTTAAGGGTGAAAAGGCATTTCATTACCTTTATGAATTATGACTTCTTGAAAAGGCGATAAAAAAGAAAAACCCTTGTGTTACATCTCTCCTTAAATATTACATCTTTTGAAAAGATTAAAAGTAAAGTTTCAACTCAATTACAGGACAGTGCATGGATATCTTCAGGGACACCACCAGTTTTTTCTCAGCAGCAAAAATTAAATCCTTTCGCAGCCAAGGGCGATTCAGGGTAATTTGTTAGCTTGGCATAAAAAACGTTTAGAATAAATTCAAACTTTCTTTTATTCAAGATTCATTTCACCTGTTTGTGCCCCAAAAGACTTAAATGCGCCCTCCAAAGAATTGACAGAAAACTTAAACTCTGTCACTGACAATCCAAATCATTCAGATGAAGAGGTAAGGAAAAATCAGCTGAAAATTAAATTGTTTGAAAATCTAAGTACATCAACTAATCACTCAAGGTCGAAGTTGCCAAGCTTCTCATGGGAGGGATAGAAAGTCATTTTGGCGAACTTATTCTGAGTTCGAGAAATGAAACACCCACCCCACCAATTGAAGACACAGGTCGGTTGAGATTTTTAATCGTTTTTATCATTTAGTTAGAATCAGAACTAAAAGATTGATTACTAGGTGATACACTGGAAGATATTTTGGCTGCTTGTCGGGACAAGCCAGATGAAACTGAGGAAGACTACCAAGACTCTGATTCTAGTGAAGAAGAGGAGGTGATGGAGGTACAATATTGACTTTATTTCATTGAAAACTTTTATTGTGAACTCATCGTCATTTTACATTGTAATTAACTGATGTTTCAAGAGGACTAGTTATTTGAAGCTACATTTCGATTATAGAATTTTTCAAAACATTTTAGTTTGATTGCGAACTCGTGTTGAAAAATCAGGGCTCTTCAGAACCAGAACCAGTCGAGATCGGCTCTAGCGATTCCGGAGAAGATGAAGGATTTACTTTCATTAAACAAGTAAGATTTCAATAAACAAAAAGACCTTTTGAACTTCTATTTTCATTAATGAGGTTGTATTAGGATGAGTTTGAAATGCCAAACGTTATTCTCAAATCTGCTCTTGTGACAGAAACAGAATTGTCGGAGCTTCAAAGTGAAACAATAATTGACAATACAGAGTTGATGGATCATAAATTCGAAGAAAATGAGCCAATCGTTTCTCAATTCGTTGATCAGAAGTTTATCGATGAGGTGATGTAAATAAAAATGTTGATTGATTGATGCTCTTTTCCTTGACTGGTTTCAATCAATTTTCAGGCTATGAAAACTTCAAATATTATTGATGTGATACAAAACGGAGACGAACATTGCTTGCTCAACTCAAATAATCTAACTTCAAAAGGAGAGAACCAAGATGTGAGCCCAAGTTTGATTATTTTTTATTTGTCAGAGTTCTTAGAAGTTTTTAAGTGTCTTGTTATGGAGCACTCTCAAGGGAGCAACATGTACTATTTCCAAGACACTTTAAGTTATCAACAATCAAAGAAAGCTTATAGGTTTACGACTAATGATTTATTGCAGAACAATTTTGAGAAAGAAGCGCCAGTGTTGATAAAACTTCAAGACGACATGGATGAAGTACAGCTCAACCTCAAAAATGATGAGCCTGAAAAACAAGGTTTCGATTCGTCTAAATTGACAGAGACTGGAGAAGCAGTAACTCCCGCAACACAGACATTGGAAAATCAGCCAGGGCCCTCATCGGTTATCATTGAGAGTCAAGAAGTTCCTAATCCAGGTTTTTGATGTTTGCTGATCTTGATTCTTCCTCTAAGAATATATTAGCAAACTCATTTCTTTCAGATCAAGCGTCTTTTTTCATCAAACCTTTAGAGCCTACAACAGTGGATTTGCCAACCCTTCAGGAGGCAGTTTTAGAAGTCATTCCTGATACTGTTTTTCAGTCGCCTATTTTTGAAGAGAGTGAAGAAGCAGTGTCTGACAACGAAGAAAATGCTTGTGTAAAGCTTGAAAATGAAGTTGTTATTCTAAGTTCTGAAATCAAGGAAGCTGTAGAATCTGAGACATTAGAAGTAGAGAGTCTCACGTTTGAGCAAGTCCTACCAATCAAAGAAATTCCAGGAGAAGTTGAGCTTATCTTGAAAAATGAATTGATAAACTCCGAGTGTGAAGCATCTTCTGAGGTTTCAACTGCAATAATTAGTGAAGATGACATGTTAAATGCCATTCAAACTGTACAACCTGAGGGTACTTTTAAGATATTTATCTTTTTATAGTTTTGACATTTTATTTAAAAGAATTCTTTTCAGAAAATGAGTTGACTCTTGGTGCACCAGTCAAGTTGACCAAAGGACCTGCTCGCGAATCAACAAAAAAATCGGACAATCAAAAATTAATTTCTTCTACCAAAAGACCAATGGGCTCAAAACCACCTCCCATTGTAAAAAATACCACAAGAACGGCTGTGGCACCAACAAAGCCATCAACAGTGACTTCTTCACCTCAAAAACTCGGCCCTCCAAAGTCGTCCAATGTTAAAGTAACTCAAGACCCCATCAAAAAAGTTGCAACTGCCCGACCAACCTCGGCCGTATCTCGAGCGCCCCCTTCGACCACTTCAAATAGACCAGTAACAGAGAAAAAAGAAGTCGAAAGGAAACCATTATCAGCAAGACCCACTTCTGCTCCGGCTGCAAAGCCAGTAGCACTCAAAACAACCGCGATTTCCTCTAAACCCCCAGCTGAAAAAGTAATTTTGATCCACTTTCATCAAATTCGTTCAATCTTTAAATTACCTTATCTCTTATTTTTAGGAAAAATCAGAAGATAAAAAGCCACCAGCCTCTACTGTAACAACGAGAGTTACATCAGCAACCAACGCATCACGAAATCCACGTGTCCCATCTGCTCGACCTGGATTAACGTCAACATCAAGGCCTACCTCTGCTACCACTTCTTCCAAAGTCAGCGGACCAAAAACCTTGTCATCCCAGCCCTCTAAACCTGTTCCACCAAAGAATGTTTCCAAGCCTACCTCCCCTGTTTCTCCCGCCAAAAGTTTGAACTTGCAAGCCAAAAAGACGTCAGTCTCAACAACCTCGTCAGTACGTGGACCTGCTTCTCGCTCTGAACCCTCTGTAAAACCACCACCTACCCGTGCATTACTCGTATCCAAGAAGCCTTCTGGATCACTTGCTCCAAAACCTACTGATCTTGCAAAAAGGAAACTGGTAAAAAAGGCAGAAAATGTTCAGGTTGAGATTAATGGTGGACCTAAAACAAATGGAGATTTAATTCCCGAATCCAATAGCGTAAACAGACATGAAGAGGCCGTAATTTCTGAAATTTTGCCTGCAGATGCTTAAAAATTGAACAGTAAAACCTCTATTTACTTTACATCCCATCTTAGACCTTATTTGTACTTGCTCTGAGTGTGATAAAAGAAAATTGAAAAAGACAATTAAGATTTGTAAAATATGATGCACTTCAAAATGAGCAAAATGTACTTTCTGTTAAGTTTCTTTCATAGTTTTTCTAATTTAAATAAAATATTTTTACAACTTGACCCCACCGACCCTTTCTAATTCAGTTTTATTAAAAGCTGCATTTTACCAATTTTGTAAGTAATTTCTGTGGACTTATTTTTATTGTATGCCAAAAACCTGTTAATTAGAAGATGACTTTGATCCTGATATGAGTTGAAATACTCAGAAATACATTTAAATACTCTGATTTTTTTTGTTGTATAACGAAAAAGGGGAAAGATGGATCCATCTTTACAGCCAAAGAAAAAATTAATCACGATTGGTTGTATACTTTGAGGGATGATTTACTATTAAAACTACATTTGTTTCGAAAGGTGGATTAAGTGAAAGCCAGGCCAGACTTGCTTCAAAGCCATGTCGAGGCAATGCCCCTGTAGGAAAAATTGATCTTCCAATGAAGTACAATAAAATTTGAATAAATATTTTCAAGAAGCACCAGGCTTTCTGATATACTAAAACCTTAAGCCTAGATTAAAACCACTCTATCCCAAACAGCACAAGACCTGGGTGGATCGTTCTTTCAAAAGGTGCATAACCCTGTTGGTAACCCAAAAGGTATTATAGGATCTGAAAGCTATATTTTGTTTTCGATCATGTCAACATTGAATAAGAAACAAGGTCATTAAGTTACAAACTAAAATTTTTGCCAGATGTGGTTCTTCATCGAATATTATGACGACTGAAGAGCGACACAGGTTCTTTAGACTTCTTTTTATCAGTTAATTTTTTGTCTTTAATGGGCCAAATCTTCCACAACCTGTTCGTGATAACAGTAATATCAATGTAAAATTATTAAAAATATGCCAAAGTTTTTCAAACCTGATAGTTTCGTCAGCAGCAGCACTTGCCACAGTCGAGCCATCAGGAGACTTTAAAAGAAGCAAGACTCGTGCAGTGTGCCCCCTCAAATCAGCAACCTTGGACATTGTTGGATATTTCCAGCAAATCAATTGATTATGAGAAAAGCCGTGGCCTTAGAAAAAAAGAATGACAAAACTCAGATTTAGATTGTGAGAGTCAAATATTATTTTATTTTACCTGTCACTAGCTCTTTGTACTCTTCATTCCATACTATTGAACTGACCTAAAAGATGGCAGACTTTTAATGTCTTAAAATTCAATTCACGATAAAATTTTATAATGTTGAAAGTTTTAGAAAGTTATTTTTAGGTAAACGGACCTGAGACCCTGTGTCAACAGACTGGACTAAGTTTCCAGTTGCAGTGTTCCAAAACTTAAGGGTTCTGTCAGTGGTGCCTCCTCCAGTAGCTAATGTTTTAGGCTGCCATGGACACCAACTAACAGCTTTTACAGCTGCCAAATGATCATTGTAGGTTGCATATGGAATTGCAGTATTTCGAGGATCCCACAGTTGAACCAGATTATCGTTGGATCCTAAAAAGTAAGAGATTTTAAACACCACGCTTTGGTAAACAATCAGCTGTTTACCCACCAGTAGCAAGAAGTCTTCCTCCGTCTGGTGACCATGCCATTCCACAAACTTCTTGCGTGTGACCATTAAGGGTTGCAGAGAGGTGATTTGCAACCCGGACGTCATGAAACCTAACCACACCATCTCGACATCCAGTAGCAAGAATGTGCTCATTCCATCCCAAAACCTAAAAAAATGGTAAAAGGTACTAATAGTTCGAAAAGTCTTTTTTAAGTATTGCTTACAGGAACACGATCAGGATGGCCGCCCATGGTTCGCATGCGTTTTGTCTTGGTAACGTCCCAAATTTCAACGAACCCATTGGAGTCACCAACTGCAATGACGCTGCCCTCTGCAAAGTTTTAACATTTGAATTTTAATAGCTTAAGAATTTCATGAAAAATTCCAGAGTTGAAAAAGCTTGTGACACCCAATATTTGCCCATCTTTGTAATTTCGAGCGCTTTTATTGCAAAACGTTCAAGCTACTTTTGTTACTCAATACGAAATTTAATTCATGTATTACCAGGAATCCACGAAACTGAGGAAATAATTAGATCGGATGAATCCTCCTTCACAAAAAGTTCAGAAATAGATCCATCACAGGCATTCCAAATAAATAACCCATTCACGAGGGCAACTGCTAAATGATTGTTGATTGACCAGTCGAGCAAGTGAAGGTAAAAATCATCAAACAAGTCTAAGTTAAAGACAAAAAGTTAAGATTTCTTTCCAAAGTGACAAGTGATTTTCAATAATCAAACCTGGAGCATCTAAAATTTTCTCTGGTTTTGAAGACACTTGTCTTGTATTCGGTGCTTGAGGAACTTTAGGCTTACCAGTCGAGTACAAAACCTTTGTTGAATTAAAAAGCATATCAGTAATTTTTAAAATCTCCCAAAGAACTAAAATTTAACCTTCAAACTATTAACATGAGCCTCATCTGCAGCTGGAGGTTTGTTAGCAAAAGATAGTATTCTAAAAATAAGACCACATTTACACTTACACTAATTAGAAGCCTGTTTATCACAATAATTCTTTCATCGCTTGAACAAATAATAATGTAACAGACGATTTTACCTGGTATTCCTGCTTTTATTCATCAGTATGTCTGCAGTCTTTTTTCTACGCTGCTCTTCAGTCATCGAAACGCCACCCTCAAAATTTTCCTGCAAAAGAGTCGCAAATATCAATCTGATCAATTTTTTTTGGCATAGTAGCCATCAAAATTCAGAAAATGTGATTCGTGAAATTCGCGAAAATTACCAGATCGCAGGGTGCAAGACCAGCCACAGCTTGGTTGTCGTTTCGATTTGAATCAGTATGCGTAATGACAAAATTTGCCAAATCCTATATATGATTTTAAGAAAGAACTCAAGTTTTCAAAGTTCTTGAGATGATACTAAAGAGACTTACAGCGTCAGTGTTTCCCCTGTTTGGAATGAATCTATCCCCTCCAGATATTTTATTAGAAGAGTTCCAGGATGATGAAGAATTAAGTTGTCGTGACGGTGAGTTATTCCTGCTTCTGTTTTGCTTAGTGGTCGGAGGCACCGAAATCGACCTTTACAAAAGTTTGGCTTTAGAGTCAGTCTTAAATTATAAAGATCCCGTTTTCATATCAACTACCTTTGTTTTGTTGTATTACTTGCTCCATTTGCCTCAAGATTGGCAGACACAGAATTTAAAAGTTGGCTAACATTTAAAATACTCGAGTTGGACCGGCTTCGATTGCGACCTTGAAAACGTTGAAATCATATTTTGTTCAATAGCAAGACATTAGATTCATTCATACCGGGTGATTCCATGGAAGAACAATTTGACTTTTGATTGAGAAGTTTTTTCGTTTGAGGCCTGCCTATGTGGACAGAGGTGTCCAACCGAAGAGCATTTTGAAGCTCTTGTTCAAGTTGGAAATGGGCCATACCTAGATGTTATTCACTTTTAATTACCAACGTGTTTTTGAGAAATGTTAATTTTTGCTTTATTTGAATTTTCTTCTAAATTGCAAGGGGTTCCCGGTTGTCATTCGAAATTCGAAAATGCTTTTAAATTTGCAGTTACAGTCGTTGTACAGAACAG
>Ga0194133_10007549_pt1 | contig 12991 bp, 8 predicted proteins | sample TA2KigOf40mmetaG_FD_155448 | JGI IMG/M metagenome (GOLD analysis project Ga0194133, IMG submission 155448) | Freshwater microbial communities from Lake Tanganyika, Tanzania - TA2015055 Kigoma Offshore 40m | ecosystem: Environmental > Aquatic > Freshwater > Lake | place: Tanzania: Lake Tanganyika...
TGGGCTTAGACGTAAGTCATATAGAGTAGATAGCTAAGTGATATTTTTAAGGACATTATTTGTACATTATGTGCATGTTAAACTTAACTCAATAAAGTATTTGAGCATACTTAAGTACCTTGCATTTTTATTATAAGACCCAGGACTCGAGGCCCTCATAGTCATGGGATAAGTGTTACAGATATTCCATCGCTTATCTAAATCCTTGCGACATGATACAACCTATCGCTTGGAAATAGTAAGTCTACATGTATCTTCTTTACAGGATAAATCATCCTTTTACATGCCATTTTCTCTACTCTTTGTTGATGGACAGTTTATCAACCCATCACAACCTGAGCCCTTTATTAGTGTGTCAGATTTACAGCATTATTAATATTTACAGCTCATTATGATTATAGATCAGCATCTTCTTCAACATGATTTTTAAAATGTATACAATTTCAGCCCAGCTACCCTGATTTGCAGGATGGCTGGGCTGTGTAGTGTTTAACAAAAATAAAAGTTAAAAAAATACTTCCTTCATAAGAGAAAAATTTATGATTTTGACCTACGTGGATGAATGCACAGTCAGGATTTGAGGTTGAATGAAAATACAAAACTTTTGGAAACAGTCTTTAAAATCATGAATCTTTAAGCTTTGAACGCGGTTTAAAATAAAGACTTAACTTTAATCCATATGTTTTTATGTGACACAAGATTGAACAGATTAAATAGTTCAAGCTTCAAATATTTTCCAAGCTAAATCTGAAACCATCAATCTTAACTGAGAGGTAAAACCATTTTGAGGTTTTTAATCAAATCTAAAATCCAATCCATCAAAGGTTTTCCAAGTCTGCCTGGAGTCAAGCAAAATGTTGAAAATTATTCACATTAACTTTATTTTATTGAGATAATTGCAAACCAACAAAAAACCTTTATCAAAAGAAGAATAGATTTTGAGCTTCTAGTGGATTCCCAAAGGGAAAAACACATGAAATTACATCATGAACATTTAATTTCATTACTTGTTTTAGATACTGCTTTACTGTTCATACAATCTGTAGATAATTTGAACAAAAGTCAGAAAAGAAAGAAGAAAAAGAAAATGACATTAAGGAAAAATCAATGATATTGCAGTTACTCTTTGATTAGTCCAGCTTTCCTTTAAATCTATATTTCTTTATGCAATTCAGAAAAACAATAATTTTTGGAAAAATTGTTATTCTTTTCAAAAGGAATTTTTCTTTAGGGTTGAGTAAGATAAAACTTTTTGAAGTAAATTGAAAGTATTTGGTTTCCTAAGAAGCTTTTTAGAAAAGTAGGCTAATGAAAAAATCATCTTTCAAATAAAAAATGAATTGATAAAAACTGAACTTTTTGCAGTGCATTAAAAGTATTAAATTTCTAATGAGGCTTTTTGAAGCAGCAGGAATTCTCTTCGTTTAATTGAGATTCTAATTAAAATAAAAACATTGAAAAAACTTCAACTTTTCATCCCATTTTGATTTATTTTCAAAAGTAAAAATTACAATTTAGTAATTCCTAACAAATTGAAATTAAGGCTGTGATTTTCAAGAGTTGAACTTTAAATGGAAGTGATTAAAATAAAAGATTTTAAAAAATCCTCAAATATCTCAAACTTTTTACAATACATCATCTAGTGCTGTACAGATTCATTTTATGAATACTCAAAGTTATCATCATAGTCTGAGTAGTTGCAAGAAAATATTACTCTGAATATGGCCTTGATTTGTTTTACAATCCGGGGTTAAAAAATTGCTTGCAAAGCTGGGTATTGAATCCAAAACCTTAGATGAGGCACCTTTGACCACTTGGACCCCATGAATGAAATACAAGACTCAAAGCAACAATTTCATTTAATTGTCTGGTGAAATGAATATTAGATATCTGAAAAGTTTTGTTTGTCTGGTTAGTGATACAAGTTATTTAATAAATATTTTATACCATCAAATGAAAAAATTGTTGCTGATCCATCCGGTGTTGGACTTGGGGGTGGAGTATTTGGTTCTCTGTTTATGATCTTTAAAGCAAAGTTTTGAGACTAACTTAAAAGTTAGAGTAATAAGCTTAAACTATACTTACTGGACGGTAAGGCAGAATGGGCTCAATAAACATCTCTTCAGGGTAAGGATTTTCAGATAAAGTCCTAAAAGATACATCCAAATTTATGTTTTGAAAAAGAATCATTTGGTCTTTTTTCAACAATAAACCTATATTATTAGGGCAATGTAAGAAATCTTATTTCAAGGAATCCATAAAGTAATATATTATTCTTAATTTCTTGAAGAATCCAATTATTAATCTCAAACCTTCTTCGTCTTTTTGCCCTTATTTCTTGTTGTTTTCTTTCTTGTTGTTGTATTTTGCTTGAAAGGATTTCAACCAGACTGTGAGATTTTGGATACCTTTACAGTGGTTTAAATTTCAAGCAAATCATTAACTAGGTATTTTCATATATCTCACCTAAAGTTGAACGTCTCACGACCGGTTGGACCACTTCTTCCGGATTCAAAAGCAAAAGTGTCCTCACAATCAGTGATTCCATACTTCTTAATTGTTGTTAGACTCCAAAATTGGGGCTCCTTTCCTTTCTGCATTCATTTAGTTTAAAAAACTGGATTAAATAGTTCCTATCCCAATTTAAACTTACTCTATGAAATTCTAGCCCGTTATCTGTTATCTTGAGAATTCCACTGTCCATTTTTCTTTCTCTTTCATCAATCCTTCTTACTTTGAATGAATTTTCATCAAGACTTGAACTTAAACTTTCGAAGTCTGATGTATCTTTCATGCAGCTATTAAACATAATGTTGAATCCTAATAATCAATTAAAATTTTGTAAATTGCAACAATATTTTGTTAGAAAATCTACAGAAAAGTTAAAATAATAATATTCCATTCAAGTTACCTTAAAATCCAACAATGAACAATGAATGTTTTACACAAAATTCAGCTTGTTGTTTGAATCAAGCCTGCTTTAAAACTGCCATGCTTGTTCAATTAGAGATAAGTCAACAATAAGAAAGGGAAAGGCTAGATAAGGAGCATTTAAACTCAAATTATCATTATTTTAAATTACTAAGCGCAGTTGCAAATAAATAAATGGTCAAGACATCAACTGATAATCAATTAGAGAAGTCTTGGGGTTCATTTTCAAATTCGTGGTCAATAAAATCGAATGATTTTTTTAATGACCCAATTTTTCTCACTTACATTCACATCATCATTTGATAATCTATACTGATGTCATCAAAACTTCGTTTGAACTTTCATCACAATTTATGATTTCTCTCTGGAAATTTACATTTACATCCATTTCTTAACTCTTTTGCATTCTGATTACAACAAGTACAATATTACAATTTAATTGCTTTTTTGGAGCTAGTGCAGAATGTAAAGGAAATTTTCAGAGTGCTCATTATGCCATTGAGAGTTGAATGTATTTTAGATTAAATATTCTGAATTTCTCTTTTAAAAAATTTTAAACTTAAAGATTTGAAGCACAGATACAATTTACTCAGTTATCTTTATCAGGCAAACACAAGATATTTACAAAAGCCTTCATGATGTTCAATTCAGAAATTGTAAGTCAGTCATAATATAAAGAAGTTAATATTCACTATATCAACTTTATATCTGTTAAGTTTTGTTTTCTGTGTCTTGAATACCTCCACATATCTATTATTTCTATTTTTATCATGGTAGGCCAGTCAATAATATTTTATTTTGCTTTTTGATATTTTAACTAAAATGCTCAACTTCTTTCACATTCCTGTTAAACTCATTTCAAGACAGGTTCACATCTGGTCTCTCGTTCAAATGCCTTTTGATATTGAGATAGCACTTCAGCGCCAGATATACTTGATCCTCAATCAACTAGTACTACTGGCCAATCACTTTTTGATTGGTTCCCATCTCTTAAACGATTGTTTATACTATATAATGGGCTGCGCATTTTATCAGTAAACAGTTCAGTATTGATTCTTTGTTTGGGAAGGTCATCACTGGGTTTTCATATCTCATCAAAACTTTTAATTCATTCTCTCCAGCCCACAGCACTTAACTTGCTATTGGTGGCAGTACTTCCCTTTTTATCTTAATTGGTACTTAGGACACCCACGAATATGGCAGCAGCAGCACTTTACAGACTGCAGAAAGGTAATCACAGGGCCATCATAAATATTGAAAGGATCCACATGGTTATAAGAAACCTAACAGAACTTCACATTGGCCGAAGCTCTTCAAAGTTTGAGAAATAAAAGAACATGTATTAGTGTTTATAGGTAAAGATCCCAACATTTCCAGGAGCTGAGATAAAAACATTTTCTTCGTCACAAAACACTCAAGATTGGAGAAATTGAACTTTGCACTTTCATCAATCTTGCAATTATCTTTTAAACAATATTTTCTTTGTTCCAACATCTAAATCATTGTTTAAGATAATGAGAAAGATTGGCATTAAATATTGAAAAATGACGCGCCAAATTGGCCTAAATTTTTTTTAAGAGTCCAATATATCTACAATTTTTTTTTACATAAATGAACATCCTAATCTAACGTGAAATTCGTATAAAGTTTAATAGTTCCAAATTTAAATTTTCTTTTCCTGGAATTGGAAATTTTTATTTGATATTCATGACAGATTTTTTTCGATATGATGAATTCAAACTTCGTGTTGAAATTTCAAAAAAAATCATTAAAAAAGTCTATTTTATACTCTGATGGAATTTAAATGACAGGCCATTTGTTTCACTTAAATTGAACAATTTTTATCACCTTTGTTATTTTTTGCTTTAGTTATAAACATTTTCTATTTCTAGGCTTGAAATTTTGGTTACTAAAGCTTACATTTCATCTTACATTTTTCAAAGTTTTTAAAAAGATCATTTTACCTTTGATCATGAAATGAATTTCATATTGGTGATAAAATCAAAATCAAGGGAGAAAACTTCCATTCAGGTGTGTCAAAGCAAGTGAATTGGTTCTGGTCAAACATTTCTGCCCCAGGAAGGGTTGGGTCAGCCACCTTCATGTCTTGAAAATTTTCCCAAAAAATCCCAAATTTTTCAATTTTTTACTTTTGGGTCAAAAAAATCTCATTGGGTCGGGTCAAAAAAACTCCCTGGTCAAAGCTAGGTTAACCCCTTATTTAAAGCAGGTCAGAATTGTGCCATGTATTGGGTGGGACCAGGGTCCATTTCTTGTAAAAGCTTCAAAGATCTTGGGTATAAAGTGTAAATTAACACTTGAATCAAAATTTATGGGATGAAATTTCTTACAAACTTGATAAATACACTAAAGTGAGCAAGTTTAAACAAATAACTGAAACTTTTATTGACATCCTTTGAAATCCAGATCACCAGAATCATCCAAAAGTATGATATTGTCAGTTCCAAAAATTTCTAAATATTTCAAACCACATAACTTATTTCAATCCATCTCATATAAAAGTCTTAAATGAAGTCATTTTCGCTAGGACTCTTGGTCATAAAAATGAAATAAATCCCATGAACAAAATGCTCAAAACTGTCCACAAAGTTTATTTTCAATTCAAAAAGCAAAAAAACCATGACAATCACGAATAATCTTTTACATGATGCTTTAAATCTGACGCTTTAGACATTGGCTCCACACTTTAAATTTTCATAATTTTTATATAATCTTTTTGTCCATACAATCCATCTAGTTTTATTTTGTAACTTGTTATACCATTGATTCTGCCTTCAAAAGTATTCACAGCCTGAATCCAGACTAAGTTTTGAGTAAATTTTCTCATTAAATATTTGGTTTTATGTAGAATTTTCCTCCCAAACATAAATAATTTCACCTAATTTTCTTAGGAGGCTTCTAATCAAACTTTTAAATGTTCAATTCATGCATGAATATCATTTTTTTCTTCTTATTCACTATCAAAGTCTGTAAGAATTCGATAGGGCACTGCTATAAGTGAGCATTAATTATCAGGTCAATCTACTAATTTTCAAATAATTTTATTTAAATTTTCTCCTCATCTTCATTCCCTTCTAATCTTTCAGATATCTGTAAATTTCCATATTCCTGGTCGTTCTGACTCCAAGGTACAGTTGTTGTGCTGATTGCACTAAAATGGAACATTCGATCAGACCTTTTTTTCTTTTCCAAGGGTTCTTTTTTTAGGGTTACCTTGAGATTCCACTGTCTGGTTCACGGGTGGTTCTTGTAATAATTTGAACTGTTGTTCCAGATGGAAAAGGTGCATTCAGTGACTGAAGAACCTCATCTGATAAACCACTTATCTAGAAAAGTGGCTTTGATTATTAAGGCCAGTATTGAGACAAAAGTTAAAGTTTATTACTTCTGTTAATTCTCCTTGTGAAAGCCGACCCGAAGACATCCGATGTAATTTCTTGCGCTTGAAAAATCATTTCAATTTGCAAGATTCCTCAATTTTTAACACAGGAAAAACAGTTTTACCTCTGGATGATTGTGTTCAAGTGGAATGTTTAGATCTTTTTTTATCTCGGGAATTTTCACAGGCTTTGCATTCGAAGACTTCAAGGTTTTTAATGTCATACTTTTATGGAATTGATGTGGTAATTCCTTCAAAAAATAGCAAAATTATAAGATTTTAATTGGGATATAAATGAAAAACTTGCATCTCACCTTAGTTGATTGTGATTCTGATTTTTCACAATTTGTTTGGCTTGTCAAAGGTTCATCACAATTCGTAGAATCTGCAGTTTTGTCCACATCTAGTTTATTGTTTTGTAAAAGAACTATTTAGATTATATATTAGTAAAAAGATTTTTTAAAGAATATTTTTTACATCTTCGAGTAACTGCTGAAGTTGAGGCACGTTTCTGAATCTCATCATAAATATTTTCCATAACTCTGTTATCTTTCAGGTCATCCATGGAGCTGTACAAGTTAGGATTCCGGATGTCAGCTTCAAAGTTTTTTCGAGTTGACAAACTTGAATAACTAAAAGCACCAGCCCCACACCCAAATGTTCCTGAAATTGATGATCAAAGTCAGCTGAAAAGGCTTGAAAACATAATTGAAAGCTCACAAACCTTTGCTACTTAGAGTATCTTGGTCTTCCTCATCATTGTCAAGATAAGTTGCAGCTGCTGTGGTCTGCTTATCTCTTTCAGAATTCACATTTTTCTTGAGTGTTGAGAGTTTGTTGACAACTCTGCCATTATTGAGAGACATTGGATCTGCTCCTGCCAAAATGGTAGTGGTTGCCCTACCCTTGTTCGGATTCAAATATGCCAATGGATTTCCTGTGAAGGCTGTCAAGTACACAGGATTGTCAAAATGCTGGTTGTCTAAATCTAAAAAAGATAATAGGCCTTATTAGAAAATAACTTATCAAGTACTTCCAAACAAATTGTCCATTTGCAAATATGTCAAAAAAGTGTCTTTCAAATTAAGGTGCACTAAAAATATTTGACTGTCAAAACAAGCAGAAGTCTTCTTTAAACTCATTACCTCTTTGCAAGCAGTGAATCTTTTACAGATTAATATTTACAAAATTCTACCAAGAGGTTTACTATATCCCAAATGATCAAAGTTTGTACAAAAATCAAACAATTTTTAATACTTTTTTTGAATGATTTATTGACAGATTTTTATTAAAGGACTCATGATTTTAGTACCCATTAGTATTAACTTTACAATGTCTGTGCTTTACAGTCACTTGATTGTGTTTGAATATCATTAATGTAGATAGCCCAAAAGGATCTGGGTGCTTTCATTATTTTATCACATAACCTATCTATCCATGTTTGATTATCTTAGCGCACTTGATCACAGGGCTCGCACTTCTTGGGTTTATAAATAGGCTAACACGCCTCAACATGGCAACTAGTTATTTTTAACTTTTTTTACCATTTTGATTGAGCCTGAAATTAGATGGCCTAAGAATTAAGTTTAGCATGTAAGTTTTATTTCATTGAAGTATTTTTAGCATTTCCCATAAGATCACCATCATAAAAGCACGTGTGACTTTATAGGATCCATGCTTTTTCATTTAAGAGAGCGCATAACTAGTGATGTGAACGGGTATAATTAGGTCGGGTCAGCCATCTTTGGTTTGGGTCTTAGTTTGGAAAATTTCCCCTAAAAATCCCAAATTTTTCAACTTTTTCCCCTTCGGATCAAAAAAAATCTCACCAGGTCGGATCAAAAAGTACCTGGGTCAGAGCCGGCTTTGCCTATTATTTACTGCGGGTCAAAAGTATGCTTGAGTTGGGTCAGGGCCCATCACTATGCATAACGTTTGCTCGAATACAATTTCAGGGATAGTCTACATGAATCAATGAATAAATAGGAGGCAGTAATGATCAACTGATCTTCACAACCACCAATCCTGACTGAGAGAATCACCTTGTGGGTGATTGATCAAAGTTTTTCCCATACCAAGAATTGAGACCCAGTCTTTCAGTTCTCAGTCATTTCCCCCCCCTCAATCTTGCATTGATTTTATTTCAGTGACTGAGAAAGATAAAACCAGAGAATTGGAATCACTTAATATTGAACTTTAAATTATTCAGTGGAAGGTTTCAATAAAAAAATATATGTTGAATGTGATTGGTTTTTTAAGAGGCTATTTTGTACCTACCTTTAGGCTGTATGAAAAAAATGTTGTTAAAAAGGAGGGTAAAAAGTGTCTCAAATTTAAAGATTATATCATAAGGATAATAAAAATCATCATGCTGCGAGGTTCAAAAAGGGGTTTGTTATTAGTATAAAACAGCAATCAAAAATTTACTCAAGAATAAAAAAGTACCAGGAAATGAGGTCAGATTAGGTATGATTGTACAAAAAGTCTGTCATTGCAGCCCTTTTGGATTGAAATGCAAAAAAAACTTCGGACTTAGTGGCTGACTCGAAAGTGTTTGCACCCAAAATTCATGTCACGTCAGGAAAATTAGAGGTCAGAGAGAAAAAATTGTAAAAAAGATCATTTTTGCCGTGATCTTAATTATGTAGCTTTGTGTGCAATTTGGTTATAGACAATCACAAGAGCATGAGGATTTGAAGCAGCTAGGAACAAAACGCCAATAAGCACTTATATTTACACCTCCATTGCAAACTTGTTACATTGTCTAAAGTCTTGAGGAATGGAACAATACCTAAAAGTCGCTCCAATGTTTCCCAATGTTCGTCTGCTGAATCAAAAGATTTACTTTTAAGTTTTTGTTACAAATATACCTAATTCACTTCAAAAATTCAGGAGGGAAAGCCAAACATTTTAGTGCTAAATGAAAAAGCAGCAGTGATTTTTTGACTGATTGAGTAAGCTTTAATATGAATTTATTTAATTCAAACATACATTGAAGGTTTATGAAAAAAGGGATAAAAAAAGTTGGCCAAAGAAAGGGTAAAATTATTAATTAATCCAGAATTTATAGAAAATTTCATAAATTAAGATTTGTTTTCAAGACTCTCTTTCACAATCAAGTTCATGAATAGCTATTTATGCATTTTGTTAGAAGGTAAAACATCAAATCCATTTAAATAGAATTAAGTTAGAGAATTCCCAATTTAGTAAAAAAAATCCACATAAAATAAAAACAATGTATGAGAAAATTTAAGGTCTTACCAGGGTTTGTTGCACCAGGATCTGCTCTGTAGTGAACATGAGCAAGTTCACTTTTAAGTCTTTTAAATCTTAAATAGACTTTGTAGTAGGCAATGATGAATACAATGATGAAAATCAGGATGAGGACTATGGAAATACAGGCAATTGTACCTGAATCTTTAAGAAAGATTACTAAAATCATCAAATAAGAATCTCAAATACTTATTAAAAAATAGCATTACCAAAATTTTCAGGTGTAACTTGTCCAAAATTTGAGGGTCTTACTACTCTGGATCCGTTATTGAGTCTATTAATGGCAGGTAAATTATCTCCAGTGGGAGACAGGGATGCAGGTAGGGTGCAGTCAGATCCTGACACATACAATTATTAGCTTTCAGAAGTATATCTAAAGTTATTTAAGTTGGATACCTGAATAGCCTGGACGACAAATGCATCCATTTGCAGGATGGCAAACAAAGTTGTTGTTCTTACATTTGCAGGCATGGTAACAATCCTCACCCCAATACCCTTCTGTACAGTATTCTTCACATCTATTCATAATTTGATACTCTTTAAAATAGGGCTGGATTGGGAAAAGAATCCAAATTGCTCACCTTGACCCTGTGAATCCTGGCTTACACTTACACTTTCCATCTACTGGATTGCAGCTAGCACCATTTTGACAATAACATTCATGAGTACAGTTGGGGCCAAAGGTTCCTGTTGGACATGGCTCACTGCAGTCTTAAAAGAAAATTTATTAAAAATTAAAAATCTGGACCTTAATTTTTTACCCATCCCAGTTACCTGTTCCCATCCAACCACCAGGACATCTGCATTCGCCATTAACATGAAAACACTGGATTTGTAAAAATTCATGTTTGAATAGAATTTGTTTGTAAATTTGTCTTAAAGAAAAATTACTTGTCCTCCATTTTGACAATTGCATCTTCCTAAACACCTCCGTCCGAAGGTCCCATCCGGACAGGGGTGGTTGCAGAAGAACCCTTGAAAACCTGGCTCACACTCACATTGACCACTTGTGTAGTCACAAGTGCCATAACCTGTTCAACATTTCATGCAATTTTGAACTTTATTATTGATCTGGCATTTGGGTACCTGAAGTGCAAGGTGGACAGGCTTGTTTGCAACCAATCCCGTAGAATCCTTTAGAACAAGGCCGGTCACATCTTGCTCCTGAGAATCCTATTTCGCATATACAGTGTCCTGAAAGCCAAATTAATGTTGTGAAAGTTATGTCAAGACACTCAAACTTTCTCATAAGAATTTTGAATCACTCTTTGACAGTGACAAAGACAAAAGGGAATTTTTAACAAGAGCTCATTTCATCAACTAAGCAAATAAGACCTTGAATCTCAGAAAAAAATTGGACCCAAAAGGAATCTGATTTTTTCAATTTTTTAAAACCAAGAAGACATTAAAAATTCATGGCTGCAGGGAACCTCTCACTATAGAAAAGGTGCTTAGAAAAGAAAGTTAAGAAGCTCTTAGGTTGAATTTTCTACCTGTTTGTGGCTCACAAGAGCTGTTGTGATCACAATCACAAAATCTCTGACATTCAGCTCCAAACTTGCCTCTTTCACAAACAGATTCGCATTGAACTCCTGAAATTAAGATCATCTCATGCAAATATTGTACCATTTTCTGTCATACAAGGCACTGTTTTAACAGGATGGGAAACACAAAAACAGCAAATAAAACTTGTTAGGGCACTAATTACAGTGTTTTAAAAGTGATTGAAATATATTTAGCATCCCTCTGGTTTAAGACCATTAGGGGTACCCTTAGCCTTATATTGTTTCTAGTTGGGGGTCTGTAGGTTAGGGTTCAAGTGCCGGCACCTCCAGCAACCTTTGTCTCGAGGTAGCCACTAAATTCACCAAAAATACTAGATACTCAATCAAAAATCTCACCTTTGAAGCCAGGCTTACATAAGCAGGACCCTGTGACAGGATCGCAACTGTCTGACCTCTGGTGGACACAGTTGCAGCGGTAGGCACACCCTATCCCGTATCGACCCCGCTCACATTGCATTTCGCAGTCACGTCCTTTGAAACCAGCAGGACACTTGCATTCACCTGTTTACATCAAAAAAAACCTTTTTCAAAGGCTTAAGCATTTCATTTCTTAAAGTGAACTTGAAATCACCTGTAATATGGTTACAAGAGCCATTGTTTTTACAGTTGCAACGATGTTGGCATTCTGTACCATAGAATCCTGGCTGACATGGGGTGTCACAAAATATTCCTGTCCATCCAGCTGAACAATCACATCTTCCAGTTGTAGAATGGCATCTATTTGAAAATGATAAAGACGATTTAGAGATTTTCAAAAAACTTGGTTGAAATAAAAAAAAAATTCTCCATTCTGCATTGACAAAACATTTAGAAAAATCAATTTACTTTGCTCCATTTCTGCACAAACATTTATATTGGCATCCTTGACCATAGTAGCCGTCAGGACAAGGCTTTTCACATCTGCAAAGTAAAGTTGATTTTAGAGACAAAGTTTTTTTTACTTTGAAGAAAAAAATACTTAACTTAAATGTCATCAAAAAGAGAAAGTGAAGCTGATTATAATGATAATCTGGTGCAGTATGGATTAGGGGATGTTGAAGCGTGATCAACACTTTTATCTGAGTCCCGCCATATCTATTTAATTATGTCCATGGTCACTGCAGATCACTATTACCCTGACTCAGGGTGCCTTGTTGATTTTTTTTTGCAATTTGGGTTGAAAAATTGCTGGCATGAATGAGGATTGAACCGACAACATCAGATCTTAGTTCTCAGTCAGGTGGCTATGATCTTTTAGCCTTGGCATATTTAAAGTTTTTGCCAAAACAGAAGGAATTCAAAATGCTTCCTGTGCTTGCTAGGGATGGGCCCTGACCCGATCCAATCTTACTTTTGACCCGCAGTAAATAAGAGGATGACCCGCCTTTGACCTGGGTACTTTTTGACCCAACCCGAAGAGATTTTTTTTTGACCTGAAGGGACGCAAGCCCATTTTTTCACATGCGAAGCAGAAACACATCAATCAACTGAGCTCTTGAATCTAATGTGTGTAGATAAGATGTGAGAAAATAATAAAAAGAATTGAGATATCATATGGCCTATATCTACATATATGTTGAGTATAAGTCAAAATGTGCAGTATATTATTATTTTAATTGAAATGTGGGTTGTTGGTAGCTCATGGGTCTACTTGGTTTCGCCTAATCTAAGTTCGCCCAATCCAAGTTCGCCTACCACCCTTCGCCCAATCTAAGTTCGCCTAATGCCGGTTTTCGCCCAACGTACAAGTTTCGCCCAATGCGCGTACGCGCACGCGCACGCGTACGCGTACGCGCACGATGAGCATGCGCGAATGCGTACGACGAGCGCGCGCGCGCACTCG
>Ga0194133_10007550_pt1 | contig 12990 bp, 11 predicted proteins | sample TA2KigOf40mmetaG_FD_155448 | JGI IMG/M metagenome (GOLD analysis project Ga0194133, IMG submission 155448) | Freshwater microbial communities from Lake Tanganyika, Tanzania - TA2015055 Kigoma Offshore 40m | ecosystem: Environmental > Aquatic > Freshwater > Lake | place: Tanzania: Lake...
TTAATGTAGTTCTAATAAATCAAATAAATGTTTAGCTGCTGATTTATCATCATTTAGATTATAACAATTATAATAGGATGGATGAAGTTTCATTGCGAGAATATCATCAATATTATAATCAAGAATGTTTTCACATTCACTCTTACATGAATAACAGCCAGATTGGCAACACATACTAGAATCCTCAAATTTTACAGCTCTAACGCCTTTATTTACATCTTGAAAAACATAAAAATCCTTATATAAATAGTTTGGAATACGATTAAGAATATGATGTCCTGGAATATATAATTCAAAGAGATCATAGATAGATTTACGAATAATACCAGCCATTTAATTTATAATGTTTATAATTTATTTTTATTTGTTTAAGTTTTTTATTATCAATTTTTATTTATTCATACATTAACTTTAATTTATTCATACATTAACTTTAATCAATTGATATATCTCATTAGAAATAAAAGGCGTTAGACCATTTAATACATTGATTAAATTTAATTGTAAATGATTTATTTTATTTGACATTATTAGTTTCAATGATAATAATATTACTAAATGATATAGGATACCAATAAATATTGAAACACCAATATCAGCATATGAAAATTTTTCTTGTTTTTTCATTTCATAAAAATAGTATAGAGATACTGGTAAAAATAATATAATACTTGTTATTAAACCTGGATTATATGTTTTTTTCTTAATTGATGCAAAAATATGTACCAAAGCATTTAATAAGATTACCGCAGCAAAACTACCTGCTACTATTGGTTTTATATTATTTAATAAACCAGCAAGAATACCAGCTATATATAAACCCGGTACATTAACTGAGAATATAAATTCTTTATCGCCTGGACATTCATCAATATTTTTATAACCTAAAAAGTTACAAAAGAATTTTTGAAAAGCGTATCTTTCACCTTTAAAATCTAGATAATGTTCCTCAAATTGATGTAACATATAAGTTGGTAACAATATCCAACCTAATAATTTTGGATCTGATTTTATAAATAAATATGATAATAAACCAGCTCCTGATAACCCAGATATCAAAGCCCAATCTCTCATTAATGAAAACATTATTATATATTAGAAGGTTGATAAAATAAATTCATCTAATTTATCTTTGTTAATGCTTTTATCAATTTTCATATTTAATATATCAGCAATATTAAACATTGTAAGATGTGTAGATGTTGTTAAATCATTATTCTTAATTACATAATAATCATTATCTTCTGAATAAATAGTATAAACAGCATTATTGTTTTTTATTTCTGTTTTATTATTTATTTTTTTATGAAAATTCTTAATTGAATCTAAATTGTTTTTAAAATAATCTTCGATAAAGACATGCATCATAGTATATTATTAAATAAAAGAAAAAAATAGTAAATTATAAACAATATTTACACCCTTGAAGATTTAAAATGAGACAAAAAATGTCAAAAAATAAAACTTCAAGGTTTGCCCGTTGCAGAGCGTGTAAATTATGATTTTGTTAAGGCGTCAACCTTAACTGATTTATTGGCTTTTTTCTGAACGACTTTTTTAGGTTTTTCTACTTTCACATCTTCTTCCTTCTTTTCTCTACATAAATATTTAGGTCGTTCAATTCTATTAATTGCATTTTTTGCAATTCTATATATATTAGTGGCACCATTCACATCTCTGTTCCATACACCTAAACAAGTTTTACACTTTATAAGCCCATGGACTAAGATATTACCACTTTTATATGGTTTTGGATTTTTTCTTATTTGAAATTTTTCACATCTTCCTATTTCAGTTTTGCAAATTGAACACATACAACTTGTTCTAAATTCATCAACTAGAAATGTTTTATAGTTATTTTGTCTAAACAATATTCTCATACCCTTTCCCTTAATTGGTTCCTTGTATTTCATATGTTTTTTTTGTTCAAAGTCTCCAAAAATTACTATTGTTTCTTCAGGTTTTCCAAATATTTTTTTAAAATTATTTATTAATTTTTGTTCATTCTTTTTTCTATTTATATATCCATTTAATTTGAGTTTTCTGAATATGTATTTTTCATAAAACTTATATAATTTGTTATTTACTTCACTTTTCTTTTTAATGTATTCCTTAAAATCTTTAATAATTAATGTTTTTCTGTTTAATTTTGATAATTCAGTTTCATATTCAATTATTGTTTTTCCATCTATTTTTTCTTTCTTAAATTCTAAAATTATTTTAGCATATTTTTTAATTTTACATTCTTTTCTTCTACTATCTTGTGTATATCTAAATTCATTTGCATCTTTATTATCATCATCAACACAGTATAAAATATCTGTTTTTCCCGGATCAATGCAAACAATTTTTTTATTTTTAATGTTAGTATAATCAGTTAATTCATCTATATATTCTTCTGCATTTGAACCTATTTTAATATCTGGTAATCTTTTACCTATTAAATCATTTCTTAACATTAAAATAGAACAACTTACACCATCTGTTTCTATCATATGATGAAAAGTATATTTAGGTTTCTTAAAACATTGTCTTTCAGTTCTAAAAAAGAATTCCCAAATTTTATCTTCAAATTTCTTCAAATTACCTTTTAATAAATAATCTGTCTTATTACCTTGTTTTTGTGTAAAAAGCAAATGAACTAATGTTGTTGTATCCAGTTTTATAGAATGAGGAATAATATCATTTCTCATAGGAAAAACATTATAAATCATAACTTTATCTTTTTCTACTTCTTTCATCATTCTAATCATACATGGTAAATAGTCTTGTGGATTACATTGTAAATCATAATATAAATTATCTTTTTGGTATTTATCTTTATTTGGTGTTATTGTTTTCTTTATTCCTTTTATCCAATTATGATATTTTATATCTGATTTATATTCTGATGATATTTCTAATATATCATTTTTAATTTTTTTTAATTGTCTGCAAAATTCATTAACTAATTCTTTTTGTTTTTCTTCCTCTTTGTTTTCTTCTTTTATCTTAACTATTGTTTCTTTTTTCTTCCAAACAATATTAACAAATCTTTCAATATATTCAACATAATGTAATTTAATATTATTTTCATACATTGTAATTATTCCAATAGTAAGATAATCTAAAACTGTATTAAGATGTGTATAATCTAAATCTGTATCCTTAATTAGTGGTTTATAATCAGAATTATAAAAAGCAGTTAATTTATCTTTTAGTTCTTTAATTTCTTTCTTTGGTGGTCTTCCTGACGCACTTTCATTACATAAAATTTTCATACACGAATTAACAAATACTTTATCTATTTCGGGTAATTTATTATTCTTTTCAAAGTAATCTAATAAATAAAGTTTCATAAACATTAATGTGTTGATAACAATTTTATTACACTTAATAACAGCATCTGTAATTTTAGGTAAATTAATATTTGGATTTTTTAAAACATGTTTAATAGGTATCTTAATACATTTGAAATAATCTGTAGGCTTGTCTGGGGGTTTTGTCTTTTTTTCTTCTATAGCACTCATAATAATATACTGTTGTTATATATCTTTATATATATTTTAATTTCAAAAAATAAACGCAAAAATATATAATAATTAATTTTATCATTAATATTATATATGGATTATAAAGATAAATATATAAAATATAAGACAAAGTATTTGGAATTAAAAAATATCAATGTGAATAATCAAAATGGTGGAGGTAACGATAATTTAATAATTCATATTTCAGGATCACAAGGAGCGGGAAAAACAACTTTGGGTAATAAAATTAAAAAAAAGTATAATGACACGATTTATCTTAAAGATTTGGATGATTTATATTATGAATTTAATCATCAAAAAGAAATAGATGATTACCAACAATTTATAAATTTATTTATAAAAGAACATTCTGATAAACCATTAATTATAACAGGACTATCTGCTGAAAGATGTTTAGGTGAAATGGATGATGAAGATAACACTTTTTATCAAATAGATACATAACATAAATATTTAATAAAAATTGAGGAAAATGAAATATTAAAACAAAGATTTTTTCGTCAAGTTTCAAAATTAAATGATAGAAAAGAAATATTTTTTAATAATTGGTTAGAAGATAACAACAGTATGCAAGAGAAATTATTTAGGTTTGTTAATTTAACTAAATGGAAAAGTAATAATATTGCTTGTAATACAATTCATGAAGAACATAATTATAAATTAACAGATAGAAATGATATTTACAATGAAGTTTGTGATTTAATAGATAAAAAATTATTAGAGTAATTCAAAAATATATTTTTTTGTTCGAATATCTTCTTTACCATCTTGTTTTATTCTATAATCATAACTATTTAATTTATATTTTCTTTTTGTTAATTGTCTTATAATTGATAAATAAGGTCTTTTTGCTTTTGTTGGTTCTGATGCACCTATAATAGTTGAAAAACTATAATATTTTCTTATTTCTGGTATTAATTCTAAAATTTTATCTTGTTTTGTTTTGTCATTATCAAGATTGTATAAAATAATACTATTTTCATTATCTAATTCTAATATATTAATTATTTTATTAACTAATTCATCTTGTTCTTTTTTATACAAAATACTTTTAAGTTTCATAATATTATATTATAATGTTATGAAATTTTTAAATAAAATTAATCCTTATAATTTTTTGGTTTTCTTTTTAATGTTGAATCTTTTTTAACATAATCTTTATAGGCATCTTTATTATAAGCATTCTCAAAATAGTTTTTATAATTTTCTTTTTTAACTTGTTTAATTGCATTTTTAATTTCAACAACTAATTCATCGTATTTTAATACTTTTTTATTTAATCTTAAATAATGTTTTATTTGATTAAAGTATTGTTCTATTGGATTTAATTGTGGATTATAAGGAATCAAATATAAATATTTATTACCACTATTTATAATTGCTTGTTTAACATATTCATTATTATGACTTCCAGCATTATCTAAAATAATTAAATGATTTTTATATTTATTAAATATATTTGCTTCTAAAAATTCTACAAATCTTTCTTTAGTCATACCCCCTTCTTTGTATAATGTTGCACCTACACACTTTGAATTAGAAATAGCACATAATAAAGTAAATTTTCTAAAAACATAATTATCATCAGTTTTTACAACACATCTTTTACCAAGAGGACACTTTGAATAAACTGGCAATAATGAAGGTTGTATAGATGTTTCATCAAGGCATATTATTTTATCTAATGAATATTTTGATACTTCTTTATAAAATGTTTTTAATTCTTTTTTAATATCTGTTGGTTTTCCATATCTTTCTTTTGGGTAATGTTCATGTCGTGTTCTTTTTCTTGTAATATTATTATCTCTAATTACTTGTCCTAAGTGTTGCGGTGTAATATCAATTTCTTTATATTTCTTTTTAACTATTTTATGTAATTCTTCCATTGTTATTTGTTCATTTTCTTTTAGTTTTTGTATAGCGTATTTAACTTGTTCTTTGGTTATTTTATAAGATACCGATTTTTTATTTAGTCTTTTAATTTCTTCTAACTTCTTTGTATCTTTTAACCCATCTATATAAAGATTGTTTTGGACAGTCAAAAATCTCACATACATCGTCTAAACTTACATCATTATTGAGATAATATTTAACTGCTGATATTTTATAGTCTTCGCTTTTGTGTTTTGACATTTAATATATAAATATTTATATATTAAATTTTTGTCTCATTTTAAATCTTCAAGGGTGTAAATCAATTTTTATTGTTCTATTGTAAGTGTTTTTTAAAAATCTCAACAATCTCTCCAAACTTATCTGATTCAATTTCCATTGTAATTTTTTCACCGCGAAGAAAATTCATAAATTGTAATTTATAAATATTTTTATTATTAGTATTTACATCAATATCTGTTTTCATAAGATTATACATCAAAAGTTGTAAAATATGTTTCAAATTAATTTGTGAAACACATTTAATCTCAATATATTCATCATCTAAATTAATCAAATCAATCTCTCCAATTAAACCATAATTAGAAATATAAATATTATTTGCAATATATGTTTCTTTAAGATTTTTAATATATTTATACATTTTATTAAATAAACTATAATAGATATCAAACATTTTAGAAAATTGTTTACCTTTATTTTTAACATGAAAATAATGTTGTGTTTCAATTGAATGTAAAATAACAATTAAATGGAAAACTGACAATTTAATTTTTTCAAAATCGGATTCTTCTAAATATTCTTTATAAATTTTTTGAATTGAATCTTTTTTTTTCATTATATATTTAGCATAAAAAGGATCAGAAATAATTGTGTGTTCATTTAATTCTATTTTTTTATTAAATCTTTCTTCAACATATTTAACAATATCGGAATCAATTGTATTTTTTTTAAGATTAAATTCTGCCCATGTTAAATTATAATTTTTATCAAACCATTCAGATACTTTTTTATTTACATTTGTTAATACATATTTAGAATTAATTATATTTTCAATCTGCTGATACCGTTTCTTAGGTAATTCATTTACAATAGAATATAAAGTATGGAATAATGCTTCTACATATTTTCCTAAAAATATAGATGAAGAAAAGTGTTCATCAGGAATCTTATATTTATACATAACTTGTATATCTTTTTTTACTGTTTCATAAGATATCAGTGATGATATATAATCTAAAGTTTCTTCATTAAATCTATCAATAACTTTAGTAACATTATTTGTTATTAATTGATTATTTTGATTAATTTGCGCGTTAACATTCGGGAATAATATATTTTCAAATTCATCATTTAATAAATATAAATCTTGTGGAATTTCTTTGAACCATGGATTAATAAAATATTTGGGACCAGTTTGTGTTGAACGATAACGACTAAATATATACATATTATCAATTGCTCTTGAGCATGCAACATATAATAAATATCTATCATCTTCATGTTTTTTTTCATCAAATGAACTTTTATTTATCAAACATATATCTGCATTAATAATTATAACATACTTCCATTCTAATCCTTTTGAACCCATATATGTTAAAATATTAATATGACCAGATTCAGGTTTATATTCTAATTTTGTAGAACTCTCATCGGTTGATTCTTCATAGAATTGTTTAAATGGAATAGAATTTTTAAACAAAATATTTGTAATAAAACATAGACCATGTGATAAGCCCCATGATTTCATCTTGCCACGTGTAGGTGCAATTATTGCAATATCTTTTAAATCAACATTCTCTTCCATTGCACCTTTAATAATTACCATTAATTGCTCCTCAAATTGTGAATCATTTTCAGTAAAAAATAGAATTGGTTTTAATCCATTATCTTCGTTAATTGATGTGATTGGTGTTGAATTTGGACGAAGATGTTTTGAAAACTCAACAATTGCTTTTTTTGATCTAAAATTTTTGGTTAAATAAAAAGTTTTCGCATCAAATTCTCTAAGATATTTATCCGTTGAATCTCTGAATTGATAAATATTTTGATTTGGGTCACCAATCAAATTTATGTATATTCCTAGTTTTTTATTTAATTGATCAATAATTGTATATTGAATTTCATTCAAATCCTGTGCTTCATCAATAAATAAAATCTTAATTTTATTTAAATCTTCATTCTTTTGTAATTCTTCTGTTGGCGTCATTAATAAATATTTTTTAAATCTATAAGATAATAAATTTACATCAACTGTATTTGATTTATCAATTATTTTCTTTGAAAAGGAATCAATGGTTTTTACATTATCCCTTTCAATTAAATAATCATCGTCAATCAAATCAAGTCTTCTAATAAAATCTTGTTGAGTAAATTTTGAAAATGTTAATACCAAAACTTCTTCTGCTTTGAATATATCATTTGAAACTAAAAAAATAATCTTATCAATAATTGATTTAGTTTTGCCAGATCCTGCACATGCAATCAATTTTGTATTAACTTTATCTGTAAATTCTATATATGATTTTTGTTCTTCAGTATACATTTATTATTTAATATTTATTTTTTCTTTAAATATTTAAATTTTTGGTTAAGTTTATATCTATATATAAAATATAAAATATATAGTTAAACATAATATTACTAAACTTAAAATAATTAATATAATATTATTTGTATTATATGTATTATTTTTAATATCTGATGGACAATCAAAATATCCACCATCATATGGACGATTTTTATAAATATTAAGTAAGTCTGATTTATTATAATGTGTATGTTCAAAATTAGTATCTGGTATACTAACACCATCACGGGGTAAAATTATATCTTTGGGGTCACATACCATTTTTAGAGTATACATCACGTTATCACTTAGATCATTTTGTTTTTCCGATATTTCTATATCGCGACAATAATATTCTTGGTCTGAATTTTCATCTACTTTATACCAACCTTTACTTTTTGATTTAGAGCCACAATATGGTTTTAACATAGGAGGAGGGACATCTGATATATTTGGAGGACAACTATAATAATGTAACTTGAATGTCTCTTCAGGAATGTTTCTATAATTACCATTATATCCGTATATATTAGACAAACTCGAGTCTGAATTTATTTTTTTAAGTTTTCTTCCATCATATGGAATATAATTATTATTTATTTGTGGAAAATCATCAATTAAACTATATTCTTGTCCAGTGCATAAGAATGATAATTTATTTTCATTTTCTGATTCAGATTTAATATATCTACAATAAATATTATATTCATTATTTTCATCTAAAAATAAACCCTTATACATTGAATCAATCCCACAATCTGGTAATGGATATTTTTCTTTTGCGAGTGATTCTATTTCTTGCAAAGATTTTTTTTTAATTGGTAACGATTTATTAGGTTCACATAATAAATATTGATTTGAACCAAATATATTAGTGCCTAAATTAATTACTTCACCACTATATGGCGTATTATTATCATCCGGATTAAAAACTGGTTTTGGATCAAAATTAGGTTGTAAACAATCCCAATATGGTGAATCTATATTACCAGTAAATCTACAATAATATTTTTCATTATTTTCAGTATTATATACTCCCCTATACATATTTTCTAATCCACATTTGTCAGTTTCATAATCAATTGTAATATTTTTTGTAATATTTTTATGTTCAATATTATTCATATATATATATATAAATTTATATTTTAATTAAACTATTATTCTTCAATCGACTATAGATTTTATCACACCTAGGTCAATTAAGACTCCTTAGATTATTTAAAAATAAGACAAATTTCAATTATTTATTTTTTTTTTTGATACTTAATCTTTGCAAGCTTATCGGGATCTGGTTTAGCATCTACATCACTTGAACATGGCACCATATCGAGTACTACACCAATACCTTGAATATATCCAGATTTAAAAATGAATAATTGATATGGTTCGATTAAAGCTGGTTTAAATTTAAATTTAAATGTAACATATGCATAATCCTTAGAAGAGATTGCATCTTTACCATCATTATATTGTGGATCCATAATTAATCTAGCACATTGTCTAACATTACCAATTTGCATTAATGGTGTATAGTTATTTTTAATTGTACTTGAATGATTTAAAATAGTAATAGCCGCATTAAATCTATAACATACATTTGTATCAATTAATTTCTTATTTCTAATTAAAAACATTCCTGGTTTGATGTATTGTCGAGTAGAAAATTCTTTCTCACCTGCTAGAGCAATACATCCGCGATCATGATGTTTTAACGTTTGAATTTTTTGTCTATAATCATTATGTATACCACGAATACGAAACTCTTTAAATTCTTTATTAATCGGTCCGATATGTACAGTATCACCAACTGATAATTCACAATTCCGTGCAATACCAGATACAACTAGACCAACACCAGGTGGTGAATATACTGCATCAATATAGAATACAGATAATGTTCCATCATTTGGATTTTTAAAATATTTCTTATCCATATGTGTTATAAAACCATTAATTACACGATTTACACAATTCTTATTAGAATCAAAGTTTGACCACAAATCTCTCGGTTCAATCGAATCTAAAATTCCTTTTACAATATCTAATCCGAAACCTGTTTTATTTGAAATAGTAATAATCGGAATAAATGTTTGTTTTGCTTGATCTTTTGGTAATAATTTTATTACATCTTCAACTGAAATCATAATCTTATTGTCATAATAATTATTAACAATTAGACCTGGAATTTTTAGATGAGCTTTAAGATATTTTTCAATCATTGTTAATGTTTGTTCATAAATATCTTTAGGAGTAATATCAGCACGTGTTACAAGAATAATTTGTGGAACATTTGCAGCCATTAGTAATGTAAAATGTTGTTTAGTCATCTGTAGAATTCCACGATTAGCACTAATCATAACAAATGAATAATCCGGATAATATCCACACACGCCATTTGCTGTTGTTTTAAAATATTTTTCATGACCACATAGATCAATAAATATTATTGCACGATTTTTAGTTTGATTAATATAATGTTTCATCGAAATATCAGATGTTTTACCAGATTGTAATTCATGTGGATGTTTTGCAACAGAAGAGCGCGCAGATCCATTACCATTGTCTAAATTACCTGATGTTAAAACACCAACAAATGTTGATTTTCCAGAATCTACAGATCCAGCAGTTGTAATACTAATATCTGTTTTATAAATAATTGACTCGACATCCATTAAAATAATAATCTTTATTTGTTCATAATATAAATCATAAATTTTTTTATTCAATTTTTATTATATAGTGTAATGAAAAAAACAATAATATATTTAGTTATTTTGATTATAATTGTATATTTGTTATATGTAAAAAATCAAAATAGAAATATAGAAGATTTTGTATCAACAGGATTAACAGAAGTAACTACATATCCTATACCGGATGGATATTATTATCTTGTTATTAATGATAAACTTTTAAATTATGATTTAAATAAAAGTAATGGTTATGATGGTCCATATGGATCTGGTGTAATTACTACAACAAATAATATTACAGATTCAAATACAATATTTTATATTCAAAATAATCAAATTTATACACAAGATCGTTCAAAAATATTAGTTACTGCAAATCATTCATGGCCAGAAAGAGTAGCACCGCCATTATTTAACTCTTCATATATACAATATAATAGTAGTTTATTTCCACCATTCACTATACAATCTAATAAAACAATACTTGGTGCTTACTCTAGGTTTATTAATTCAAATGTCCAATTAGTAGTTGGATATCCAGACCCAGCCGGTATTATAACACTATATTCTGTACCTCCGCTACCAACTCCATCACCTCAATCACCTGTTTTAACACAAAAATCTACTGATAGTAATTATACATATGGTGTTGATTCAGCTGAACAAATTTGGAGATGCAATAAACCATATGTAGACGGAAGTAATAATAATTGTGCACAAATTCAAGGTAAATTAACACAAATAGTATCAGATGGAACTAATTTATATGGTGTTAATAATAATATGGATATTTATAGATGTGCTGGTACTTGTTCAGATAGTAATTGGCAACAAATTCAAGGTAAATTAACACAAATAGTATCAGATGGAACTAATTTATATGGTGTTAATAATAATATGGATATTTATAGATGTGCTGGTACTTGTTCAGATAGTAATTGGCAACAAATAACTGGCTCAGCACAAAATGTAATATCTTTAGATATGAGTGACAATATTTTAATCGCAAATACATCGGATAATAAAAAATATCCATGTACAAAACCATGTTTAAACGGTGATTGGTTGGTACCAGCACCATATAATGTAGCAAGTTTTAATCTAACTAATCAACCAATTAAAAGTAGATTAAGAGATAATTATTGTGTAGATATTTCAGGTGATAATATGATTTTAACAGATTGTAGTAATAATTCTGATAAACAAAAATTTTCATATGATAATCTACAAAGATTAAAAATAAAATCAAATAATAAATGTTTAGATGTTTCAAATAATTATGTTATTAATTCTAATTGTACAGAATCCAACACACAAAAATGGGAAATGGATGATCAAGAAAGAATTCATCTTAAAAATCAAAATATGTGTTTTAATGTGCAATATGGTTATGCTAACAATGGTGCAAATCTTATAACATATCCATGTACAAATACTCCGGATAATAAATTTTATACACAATCGCCACCAGCACTACCACCACCATCTACATATCCGCCACCAGCACAACCACCAGCACAACCACCAGCACAACCACCAGCACAACCACCAGCACAAGAAGAAGCACAACCACCAGCACAACCACCAGCACAAGAAGAAGCACAACCACTAGCACAAGAAGAAGCACAACCACTAGCACAAGAAGAAGCACAACCACCAGCACAAGAAGAAGCACAACCACTAGCACAAGAAGAAGCACAACCACTAGCACAAGAAGAAGCACAACCACCAGCACAACCACCAGCACAACCACCAGCACAACCACCAGCACAACCACCAGCACAACCACCAGCACAACCACCAACACCAACACCAACACCAACACCACCAACACCAACACCACCAAAAGCTGATACATCTGTAAATTTACCATTACAAGAAGAATCTAGTTCAGGGTTAACAACAACTGAATATATATTAATCGGTGTTAGTGGATTTATATTTTTACTGATCATTATATTTGTTATTATATTTTATGTAAGAAAAACTAAAGGTAATGATACAACTAAAAATACAAAAAAAAATACAGATAAAGATTCATAAAAAATTTGATAAAAAAATTATATATAAAACGATAATTATATTATTAATAATATAAACAAAATGGATAAAATAGAGCTTAAGAATCAAATTAAATCATATATTAAACAAAATTTAAATGGTTATTATACAAAGAATGAACAAACAATTAATAAATTAACATTAGATATTTTAAGATATATAAAACAAAATCATAAAACAATTAAAATGACAACTATTCAACGAATATTATCAAAATATATTTTTATTTTTGATG
>Ga0194133_10007551_pt1 | contig 12990 bp, 12 predicted proteins | sample TA2KigOf40mmetaG_FD_155448 | JGI IMG/M metagenome (GOLD analysis project Ga0194133, IMG submission 155448) | Freshwater microbial communities from Lake Tanganyika, Tanzania - TA2015055 Kigoma Offshore 40m | ecosystem: Environmental > Aquatic > Freshwater > Lake | place: Tanzania: Lake...
CGAAGTTGTTGCCTTAGGTGCAGCTGTACAAGCGGGTGTATTGCAAGGAGATGTAAAAGATGTTCTTCTTCTTGACGTTACTCCTTTATCTTTAGGTATTGAAACTTTAGGTGGAGTATTTACAAGGTTAATTGATAAAAACACAACCATCCCAACTAAAAAAAGCCAAGTATTCTCAACTGCGGAAAATAATCAGCCGGCAGTGACTATTAGAGTTTTCCAAGGAGAGAGAGAAATGGCAAATGACAATAAATTACTTGGTAATTTTGAATTAACTGGAATCGCACCTGCCCCAAGAGGAGTTCCTCAAATTGAGGTAACCTTTGATATTGATGCAAACGGAATTGTAAATGTTTCAGCAAAAGACAAAGGAACTGGAAAAGAACAGAAAATTCAAATTCAAGCATCAGGCGGTTTAACCGATGAAGAAATTCAAAAAATGGTTAAAGAAGCAGAGGCCAATAAAGAAGCTGATAAAAAGAAAAGAGAAGAGGTAGATGCAAAAAATCAGGCAGACTCTTTAATTGCCTCAACCGAACAGAGCTTAAAAGAACATGGAAGTAAAATTTCTGAAACAGATAAAAAAGCAATTGAAAAAGATATGGGGGATTTAAAAGAAGCAATTAAATCTGACAAGACTGAAGATATTAAAAATAAAACTCAACAACTTATGACTTCTTCTATGAAATTAGGTGAGGCAATTTATAAAGCTCAGCAAGAAAAACCTGAGGATAATAAAGGTGATGCTAAACCAGAGGACAAAAAAGATGTCGTTGATGCAGAGTTTGAAGAAGTAAAAGACGATAACAAAAAAACAGGCTAATCATTCATTAGCTTTTAAACCTGGTTTAATATGCCTAAAAAGGACTATTATGATATACTTGGCATAAATAAAAAAGCAACACCTGAGGAAATAAAAAAAGCATATCGGACTTTAGCAATGAAATATCACCCTGACCGAAATCAAGGTGATAAAACTGCAGAGGCTAAATTTAAGGAAGCCTCTGAAGCTTATCAAGTTCTATCAGATCCAAAAAAAAAATCATCCTATGATCAGTTTGGTCATTCTGCCTTTGAAGGAGGTGGTGGAGGTGCGGGCGGATTTGATTTTGGCGGATTTGAATCTGGAGCATTTTCTGACATCTTTGATGATTTTTTTGGCGACTTTATGGGATCTAGTCGAGGCGGAGGAAGATCTAAAAAATCAAGGTCTAATAGAGGATCAGATTTAAAAATTAATTTAGAGGTTAGTTTAGAGGAGGCTTATTTTGGGAAAAAACAGACTATCAATTTATCTTCAAATGAAAAGTGCGAAAAATGTTCTGGAAGTGGAGCTGAAACTGGTTCAAAGCCAAAAAAATGTTCAACATGTGATGGCTATGGAAAAGTTAGAACCCAACAGGGCTTTTTTACACTTCAACAAACTTGCCCTGACTGCGGTGGAGATGGTGAAATGTTATCAAATCCTTGTAAAGATTGCAGAGGTTCTGGTGCGGTTAAAACTAAAAAAAATTTATCCATTCAAATTCCAAAAGGAGTTGATGATGGCACACAAATGAGATTATCTGGTAAAGGCGATACAGGTTACAGAGGGGGAGCCAATGGTGATCTTTATGTTTTAATTAATGTTCAAAAACATAAAATTTTTCAAAGATCCGAGGAAAATTTATACTATAAACTCCCTATCTCCATGACAGACGCTACTCTAGGTGCTGAAATTGAAGTACCAACTATTGATGGCGGAAAATCAAAGGTTAAGATTCCAGAAGGAACTCAGTCTGGAAAACAATTTAGATTAAAAGGTAAAGGAATGCCAATTTTAAGAGAAAATGATTTTGGTGATCTATATCTTGAAACTAATGTGATAATTCCAGATTCTTTAAGCAAAGAACAAAAAGACTTACTTATAAAATTTAAATCTTTAGAAAAAGAAAATAATAATTCAGAAGTCAAAAACTTTATAAATAAAGCAAAAAAATTTTGGGAAAATATAAATTAACTTTTAAATAAATTAATATCATAATAAGATTATAAAATAAATTTTCAAATTATAAAATTGTCAATATTAAATAAAGCAATTCAATTTCATAATAATAATAACCTTGAAGAAGCTGAAATAATTTATAAAAAAATAATTAAGCAAGATAAAAAAAATTTTAACGCTCTTTGCCTTTTAGGAACGCTTCAAGTACAGAAAAGAAATTATCATGAAGGAATTATTAATTTAAAAAAATCACTTGAAATTTATGACAAAAATTTTATTGCAATTAACAACCTGGGTTTAGCTTATTTTAGTTTAGAAAATTTTAATCTTGCAGAGAAATATTTCTTAAAATCAATAGAAATTAATCAAAATTATTTTGAAAGTTATAATAATCTGGGTAATATTTTTTTAAAAAAAAAAAAATATTTGAATGCTTTACGCTACTACAAAAAATGTCTTTCTATTAAAAATGATTTTAATATTGCTCTACTCAATATTGCAAAATTGCTAGTAGAAATAAAAAAATATAAGTTAAGTGAAAAAATACTAAATAAAGTAAAAACTACTCAACCACAAAATGCTGAAATATATTTTTTAAAAGGTATTATAGAAAAAAGAAACTTTAAAAATGACAGTGCTTTAGAAAATTTTTTAAATTCTATAAATTTAAAACCAGATTATTGTGAAGCCTATAATGAAATAGGTTTTTTATATTATTTAAAAAAAGATTTTGACAAAGCAGAATACAATTTGAAAAAAGCTATCAAAATCGATGGTAATTTTTATGGAGCGAAATTTAATATTGGTTGGATAGAATTATTAAAAGAAAATTTTAAAGAGGGTTGGAAAAACTACCGATATAGAAAAAAAATTAATAATTCGGCTAAAATATTAATTAAAATTCCAGAATTAGACAATTTATTAAATTTAAAAGACAAAAAATTATTTATTTATTCTGAACAAGGATTAGGCGATATTATTCAGTTTTACAGATATATATTATTACTTGCGAAAAAAACCAAAAAAATTTTTTTTCAAGTTCCTAGTTCACTAAAATATATTTTATCTAGTAATGAATCCTGCATTGAATTAGTAAATGATTTTGACAAATTACCACAATGTGATTTTCAATGCTCTTTATTAGATTTGCCTCAAATTTTTGAGACTAACATTCATAATATACCACATAATATACCATATATATCTATTGATGAGAATTTAAAACAGAACTGGTCAAACAAACTTAATAAAAAAAAATTTAAAATAGGAATTTGTTGGCAAACAGGAAAAAAAATAGATGCTGATCATCTTCAATTTGCACAAGAGAGAAGTTTCAATTTAAAAGAATTTGAAAAAATTGCTTTACTAAATAATGTTGAGTTGATTAGTTTACAAATCAATTCAGAAAATTTTAAAAATAATGAAATATTTAAAAATATAAAGTTTTTTAAACATATGGATCATTTACAACCTTTCATGGACTCTGCGGCAATTATTGAAAATTGTAATTTAATAATAAGCTGTGATACATCTATAGTTCATTTGTCAGGCGCACTTGGTAAGGAAACCATCCTAATATTAAATTATAATAATGATTGGAGATGGGGTTTAAATCGGGATAAAAGTATCTGGTATAAAAATATTAAAATATTAAGACAAGTAGAGCCAGGATCATGGAAAGAACCATTTGATAAAGCTTATGAAATTATAATAAATAAAATTAATGAAAAAAATTAAGATTGTAGTTACTGGAGCTCTTGGCAAGATGGGTAAGATTTTAACCAATAAAATTTTAGCTTCTAAAAATTTCAGTCTTTTGGATGCTACAGATCAAAATTATGGAAAAACCAAAAATAATTTGATTATAAAAAAAAATAGTTATGATGTTTTTAAGAAAACAGACATAATTATTGATTTCTCTAGCCCAAAAAATACGATCGAAATTTTAAAATTTGCAAAAAAATTAAATAAAAAAATTGTTATCGGAACAACCGGTTTTTCAATAAAACAAGAAAATTTAATTAAAAATTATTCAAAAAAAATTGCTATATTTAAGTCTGGAAATATGAGTTTGGGAATAAATTTACTAGAGTATATTACAGAAATTTTATCTAAAAAAATTGCAAATAATTATCAAATAGGCATTGTAGACAACCATCATAAGGCAAAAATTGATTATCCATCGGGTACAGCACTAATGCTTGGTAATGCAGTTGCAAGGGGTAAAAGTAAAAAACTAGAAAATTTAAAAGGGAAAATACTTGTAAATAAAAAAGGTAAACTTCAAATTAATAAAATAAATTTTTTTATTACAAGGAAGGGTAAAACAATTGGGAAGCACTCTGTAACTTATAATAACAAATTAGAAAATATTGAATTAAAGCATACTGCTTTTTCTAGAGAATTATTTGCTGATGGAGCATTAAATGCTGCCTTATGGTTAAGTAAAAAAAATAAAGGCCTATTTAGCATGCAGAACATGCTTAATCTAAAATAATTAAATTCAAATTATTTTATATGCTATTAAATAAATTACAGGCTTTAAAACTTATTCAGTCATTAAATAAGTCAATTAAAAACCCTGAAACTTCGCTAAAGTACAGAAATCAATTTACACTCTTAACTTCCGTTGTTCTTTCCGCGCAATGTACCGATACAAATGTTAATAAGGTAACAAAAAATATATATAAAAAATATTATACACCAAAACATTTTGTAAATCTTGGAATTACAAAAATAAAAAAAATGATTAAAAGTATTGGTCTTTTTAATATGAAGGCAAAAAATTTGTATCATCTATCAAAAATCTTGCTTGAAAGATATCAGAGTAGAGTTCCAAATAGTTTTAATGAACTCATAAATCTTCCAGGTGTTGGTAGAAAAACTGCAAACGTAGTATTAAATGCTATATTCAATAAACCAACTATTGCAGTAGATACACATGTATTTAGGGTGAGTAATAGAACAGGTTTAACAAATGGTAAAAATCCAAACCAAGTAGAGGAACAACTTTTAAAAATCTTACCCAGTAAGTATCTAAAGAAAGCTCACCATTTAATCCTTTTACATGGAAGATATACGTGCAAATCTAGAACTCCGATTTGTACAAAATGTATAATTAATAAAATTTGTCTATATAAAACTAAAAATGTCTAAAAGAATCCTAGGTATTGGAAATGCTATCGTTGATGTATTTATAAAAGTAAATGATAATTTTTTATCAAAAAATAATCTGATCAAGGGCTCAATGAAACTCATTGAAAAGAGCGAATTCGAAAATTTAAAGAATAGAATCAAAATTGAAAAGATTGAAGCGGGTGGCTCTGTTGCAAATACCATGGCAGGAATTGCATATTTAAATGGGAATCCATCATTTATTGGAAAAATTAATTCTGATGAATTTGGAAAAATTTATAAGAAAAGCCTTGAAAAAATAAATGTCAGTTTTCATTATAGTGAAAAAAATGAAAGTTTGCCAACTGGCGCATCAATTATTTTTATAACTCCAGACTCTGAACGAACAATGTGTACTTATCTGGGTATATCATCACAACTTTCAAAAGATGATATCAATATAGAGGGTATTAAGGACTACGATCTTATCTTTTTAGAAGGTTATCTCTGGGATAAGGGGATGAGTGAAGAAATGTTTAAACACGTTATTAATTTAGCAAAAAAAAAAAATATTAAAATTGCAATGACTTTATCTGATATTTTTTGTGTTATTCGACATAGAGAAGATTTTTTTAAACTACTAATAAATGATTTAAATATTTTAATTGGGAATGAAAATGAAATAAACTGTTTAATGGAAAAAGATAATTTACTAGATAGCATTAATGAAATAAAAAAAACTAATAAACTTATAATAATAACAAGAAGCGAAAATGGTAGTTGTGCTGTTTCAAATAATCAAATTATAAATTGTGAAAGTTATAAAGTTGAAAAAATTTTAGATTTGACCGGAGCCGGTGATTTATTTGCATCAGGTTTTCTTAAAGAATATCTAGACGGTTCTAATATAACGAAATGTCTTCAAACAGGGACAAAACTTGCTGCAAAAATTATTCAAAAAATTGGAGCAAGACTTAATTAATTTGCCAAATAATAAAGGGAATTTTTTTCAACTATAAAATTTTTATCTTTAAAACATTTATTAATTTTTTTTCTTAACCGATGTAGCTGCGTCTCAAAAGCATGGGTATCTAAATCATGACTATGTTTCCAAATACTTTTAAGTAAAAAAGATTTGTTTAAACCGTTATTTTTATTAAGTGCTAAAACTAACTCTAATTCTTTTTCAGTAAGTTTCACTTTCACTTTGTGTTTGGTTATAGATCTTTCATTAGAATCTATTTCATAATCTTTAACAATAATTTTTGATTTTTTAAAAAAATTGTACTTCGTAATTAAGATGTTTAAGATTTCTTTAAACGAAATAATTTCAATAGGCAATTCTAAGCTAACGTGAAAATTTAGTAATTTTATATTATTTTTTTTTATATAATCTTTATGATTTAGAAATAAAATAACTGGATCATTCGCTATTAAATAATTTTTAACCTCTTTAATTTTTAAATTTTCCGCAAAAATAATCTTAACTGTTACTTTATTGTTATTATAATTTGATTGGATATTAGGATATAAAATATTATTAAATTCAAGTTCATTTATTATGTTTAAAAATGAACTGGAACCTAAAATACTTAGATGAATATTACTCATTGAAGTTTATATATTACACAAAATATGATTATTATAAATAAATCAGGCTATCTAAAATATAAAAATCTTAAATTTAGATGCTCCTTAGGCAAAGCTGGTGTTCGGGAGAAGCTTATAGAGGGGGATAATGTCACTCCCAAAGGAACTTTTAAGATAATAAAAATTTATTACAGAAAAGATCGGATAAAAAATTTATATTCACAATTTAGACTCATTCGAATTACAAAGAATATGGGATGGTGTGATGATCCAAGGAGTAAAAAATATAATCAACCAATCAGAATACCGACAAAATACAGTCATGAAAAATTATATAGAGATGACAGCCTATATGATTTAGTTATGGTTTTGAATTTTAATACGAAACCTACAATAAAAAAAAGGGGTAGTGCAATTTTCATTCATATAAAAAAAAATAATTATAAAAAAACTAAAGGGTGCATAGCGTTAAGTAAAAAAAATTTATTAACGCTTGCTAGAATGATAACAAAAAATACAAAAGTAGTAATCAACTGATTATTCAGCAAATATTGCTGAACCGATTCTAATAAATGTTGAACCTTTTTTTATAGCTAAAATATAGTCACCACTCATACCCATGCTTAATTCCTTTAAACTAAATCTGATATTTAAATTATTAAGTTCAGTAAAATATTTTTCCGAGTCTTCCCCAAATGGCGGTAGACACATTAAGCCGATAATATCTAAATTAGTTTCAGTTTTACAAAAATTTAAAAGTTCTGATAGGTTTTCTTTTAAGACACCAGATTTTTGTTGTTCATTTGCAAGATTTACCTGTACAAAATATTTAATCGATTTTGATATTTTATTTTGTTCTGTATTCAAAGCCTTAGCTAATTTAATAGAATCTAAAGTATGAATATAATCAAAAATCCTCACAGCATCTTTGACTTTATTGGTTTGTAATTTTCCGATTAAATGAAGCCTCGCTTTTTTAGGATAATTTTGTAAAAAATTTTCCCATTTATTTTTAGTTTCTAATACTCTATTTTCACCAAAATCAATATGACCTCGATCTATAATTTCTTTTATTTTAATAAAATTTTGGTTTTTTGATACAACAATAAATGTACAATTATTTTTTAAATTTATTTGGTCAAATTTTTTTTTAATACTTATATAATTATTTAAAAAAATCATATTTTAATGCAATTAAATCACTACCTATTTATTGAGAAATTAAGTGAGGACATAAAACATAAGATAAAAAAAAATAAAAATATAAATATTATTTATCTTAATGAATTATGGGATAAAACTAAACTATTAATCCTTGATGAGATAAAAAACTACTGTAAAAAACATAAAATAAATTTTTTTATAATAAATAATCTCTCGATAGCAACTAAATTTAAAGCAAACGGTATTTTTATAACTAGTGCGAATAGGAGTGTACTATTTTCGTCTTTTTTAAAAAAAGGATTTAAAATTATAGGTTCTTGTCATAATCAATTAGAATATTTTAAAAAATTACAACAAAAGTGTGAAATTGTTACATTATCTCCGATATTTTACACTGAAAAATATTCTAAAAATAAAATAATGGGCTTAATAAGATTTAATTTAATTTCTCTCGAATGGAAAATAAAATTATGCGCTTTGGGAGGTATCAAAAATTATAATATTAAAAAAGTATTTTTAACTAAAGCACGCTCTGTAGGGTACAAAATTTAGAACAAAAAAAAACCCACCTATTTTTAATAGGTGGGTTTTTATCTAATTAAAGAATTTTAAATAATTAAAACGCTCCAACTAATCTTGCGAATCCAACTTTGTCAGAATCTTCATCTACAGCTGTTGTTCCTTTAGCATTTTCAAACTCACCAACACCCACTGTTAAAGCCACTGGACCTAAATTATATCCAAGTTGAAGTGATTTTGTCTTAGCTTTTGCAGCATTTGTAGCTCTTTCTGCATCAGCCATTGTCACCATCACTGACAAATCTTTATTTACAGCGTAAGCAAGTCCATAAGATTTCTCTTTAATGTCCTGTCCTCTTAACTGCGTATTTGTGTGATTATGTTTTGTATACTCATAACCAGCTGTGATTTGTCCGATATTGTATGAAGCACCAAAGTTTTTTGCTTCAGCTTTTCTGGTTTGACCTGGTATCATTTTCATCTGGTTTTTGAAAGCATAGACGTTAAGTCCCTTTACGCCAAGACCTCCAGTAAATCCGATTTCGTAAGCAGATTCACTGTCAATAATTGGTAATGATTCAGAGTCACCCACTGCTCCTCTTTCAGGAACATAGAGGTAAGAAACTCTTCCAAGTTTTGCTACATCTTGAATAATTCCAATACCAAAGCTTGCTCCAGGAGCGGCTCCGGGACTACCTTGGAATAATACAGAAGAGTTGTCTGTAAAAGCTCCATCTATAATATCGCCAGAGTCATATCCAAACATAACAGCAGCATTTCTAGCTGAGTCAGATCTTTGCATATGATCTCTTTGGAATGTTAAAGTTGTACCAGAACTTGCATTAATGAAATTAAAGTAAGTGTTTTCATTAAATAAAGTTGAGGATTGATCTCCATCATTTTCCATAGCAAAACCAGCGGCATAATCTACACCACCAATATTTGTTTTACCTTTAGTTTGTACGTTGATTTGCATCTCGTTACCAAAGCCTCGTTTGCTTGTAGCACCAGTGCCATCAATGCTAATTGCTTTTAAACCAAGACGTAATTCCCCAGTAATAGTCGTTTGTGCAAACGCGCTACCACCTAGAACAACTCCTGCTAAAGCAGTTGTAGCTAATAGTTTTTTCATTTATTATCCTTTTTATTGTTTATTTAATTATGTTTTTTAATCTTTTAAAAAACATGAGCCTAAATACCATTTATCGAAATGCGGATAACTACATATAAGCTTAAATTTAATTTTTATAATATAGTGTTGCAAATTAGCAACATTATTAAACGCGATATCGATAGATTTGCCAAAATTGTTGGATTATGTTTTATAAAATCATGAGAAAACTTTATTTTTTAGCCATTTTTACTATTTTTTTTGGATGTGCAAAGACCGATCCTATTACAGGTGAGAAAATTCTAATTGAAACAGATCCTGTGAAAAAAGCAAGAGAATCGGCTGCAAAAGGTGGTGGACTTTTAGGTGATATTACCGGTCAAAGAAATACTGGTTCTGTTGTAAATTTTGCAACTTCTAATGTGCTTTGGAGAGCCACAATAAAAACTTTAGATTTTTTACCTTTAGCAAATGCAGATTACTCTGGTGGTATAATTATATACGACTGGTATTCCCAAGCAAATAATCCAAAAGAGCAAATTAAAATTTCAGTTCAATTTTTAGATAATGAATTAAGATCGGACTCTATTAAGATTACAGCTCATAAAAAAATTTGCGATAGTTCAGAGCGTTGCTCTAACGCTAGTTTAGATCAAAATTTTGCAAACTCAATCAAAGATAGTATTATTACCTCTGCTCGTCTTCTAAAAATTGAGGAAACAAAAAAAGAAAAAAAATAATTTTTAAAGGATGGAAAATTATAATCCTTTAGTAGTAGAAAATAAGTGGCAATCTTTTTTTGAAAAAAATCAAATATTTAAAACTAAAAAAAAATTAGGTAAAAAGTTTTATTGCCTTGAAATGTTTCCCTATCCATCAGGAAATATTCATATGGGGCATGTTAGAAATTATACCTTAGGTGATGTCATAGCTAATTATAAAAGACTTAAGGGTTATAATGTTCTTCATCCAATGGGTTGGGATGCTTTTGGTCTTCCAGCTGAAAATGCGGCTATTCAAAATAAATTACATCCTGGAGTTTGGACTAAAAAAAATATCTCTGTAATGAAAGGTCAATTACAGCGCCTTGGACTTTCAATCGACTGGGATAAAGAAGTTTCAACTTGTGATGAAAATTATTATAAACAACAACAAACTCTTTTTTTATTTTTTTTTAAAAAAGGTCTAGTTTATAAAAAAGAAAGTTATGTAAACTGGGATCCCATCGATCAAACTGTACTCGCAAATGAGCAAGTTATTGATGGTAAGGGTTGGAGATCTGGTGCAATAGTTGAGAAAAAAAAATTAAGTCAGTGGTTTTTAAATATTACAAAATACTCAGATGAACTTTTAGAATCCCTCGAAAATTTAAAGGGTTGGCCTGAAAAAGTAAAGTTAATGCAAAAAAATTGGATTGGAAAATCCATAGGATGTGAGATAGATTTTTTAACAAATAATGATAAAAAAATAAAAATTTTTACAACTCGACCAGATACAATTTTTGGAGCATCCTTTATTGCAATTGCTCCTGATCATCCTTTCACACAATTTTTTGAAAATGATGAAAATTTTTTAAAATTTAAAAATGAAGCACTTAAAAATATTGCAATTGAATCTTCGTTATCAAAGAATGAAAAGTTAGGATTTAAAACTCCTTACTTAGCCCATCACCCATTTATTAAAGATAAAAAACTACCAATTTATGTGAGCAATTTCATACTTATGGATTATGGCACAGGTGCAATTTATGGCTGTCCTGCGCACGATCAAAGAGATCTAGAGTTTGCCTTAAAATATAATTTGGAAGTTTTACCTGTCGTGTCGCCTAATAAATCTCAAGGTATAAAAATTAGAGATGAGTCTTATGTGGAGGATGGTTTTATAATTAATTCTGATTTTTTAAATGATCTTAGCGTTAATGAGGCAAAGAGAAAAATAATTAAAATTGTTGAAGACAAAAAAATTGGAAGTTCTAAAACAATTTACAGATTAAAAGACTGGGGAATATCAAGGCAGCGATATTGGGGATGTCCCATTCCAATTCTTTACCGTGAAGATGGTAAAATTATTCCTGTTCCTGAAAAAGATTTGCCCATTACTCTTCCTAAAGACATTGATTTTAGTAAACCCGGAAATCCTTTGGAAAACCATCCAACATGGAAATATACAAAGTGCTCAGAAACTGGAATGAAGGCTATTCGTGAAACAGATACCCTTGATACCTTTGTGGATTCATCGTGGTATTTTTTAAGATTTTGTTCGCCCCTTGATCAAAATCGTCCCTTTAATGAAGAGGATGTTAATTATTGGATGCCCGTCGATCAGTATATTGGCGGAGTAGAACATGCAATTTTGCATCTTTTATATTCAAGATTTTTTACCCTTGCTCTAAAGAATGAATTTAAATTTAAATTTTCAGAACCATTTCAAAATCTTTTTACTCAAGGAATGGTTTGTCATCCAACCTTTAAAACCGAAAAAGGAGACTGGATATTTCCAAAGGATGTAAAATTTGAAGACGGAAAATATTTTTTAGATAATAAATTAAAAGTTTTAAAGGGTGATAGCCAAGCAATGTCAAAATCAAAAAAAAATATTGTAGACCCAGATGATATTATAAAGATTTATGGCTCCGATGCGGTAAGATGGTTTATCTTATCGGACAGCCCTCCAGATCGCGACATTCAATGGAGCGACAGTGGTATTCAGGGTGCTTATAAATATATACAAAAAATTTTTCGAACTTGTGAAAAAATATCAAATTATAAAAGGACAAATGAAAGTTTTGATAAAAATTTTTCAATTAAAGTTGATATTTTAGTAAAAGAAATTTCAGAATGTGTTGAAAAATTTCAAATGAATGTTGCTGTTGCAAAATTGTATACTTTTTTAAATCTTATTAATGATGAAGTTGAAAAATTAGGCGTTGATAAGAATAGTTTAATTGATGTTTCTAAAAAATATTTAATAATTATCTCAGCTTTTATTCCTTATATTGCAAATGAATGCTGGGAAAAAATTACAAAAAAAACCGATCTTGCCACTCAAGAGTGGCCTAAATTTGATAATGAGTCACTAAAAAAAGATGAATTTAATGTGGTTGTTCAAATAAATGGTAAAAAAAGAGCAATTATCAACGCTATCCACAATGAAACGGAGGATAGTATTTTTAGTAAATCCTTAGCAATTAAAAATATAAAAGTTATATTAGAAAAAACTACCATAACAAAAAAAATATTTGTAAAAAATAAATTGCTAAATATTGTCACTAATGAAAAATAAAATATTTATAACGATTTTACTTATTTTCACTCTTACAAGTTGCGGGTTTTCTCCTGTTTATATGGGTAGCTCAAAACAAGTTGTTATTTCAAAATCAGAAGTTATAGGAGATAAAGATCTTGTCTTTAATCTTGAACAAAAATTAAATTTTAGAAAAGATGAAAAGGATATGAATGCTTATGTATTTAAAGCTCAAATTTACGATACTACAGAAAGCTCTTTAATA
>Ga0194133_10007553_pt1 | contig 12986 bp, 12 predicted proteins | sample TA2KigOf40mmetaG_FD_155448 | JGI IMG/M metagenome (GOLD analysis project Ga0194133, IMG submission 155448) | Freshwater microbial communities from Lake Tanganyika, Tanzania - TA2015055 Kigoma Offshore 40m | ecosystem: Environmental > Aquatic > Freshwater > Lake | place: Tanzania: Lake...
TGCCGGGCTCGACGACTGCCTCTACATGGGCAACCTCGATTCGCTGCGCGACTGGGGCCACGCTCGCGACTACGTGACGATGCAGTGGCTGATGCTGCAGCAGGAGCAGCCAGAGGATTTCGTGATCGCCACCGGCCGCCAGGAGAGCGTGCGCCGCTTCATTGAGCTCACGGCTCAGCAGCTGGGCTGGGGCCCGATGCACTGGGAAGGCGAAGGCACCGCTGAAGTGGGTCGCCGCGGCGACACCGGAGCTGTGGTGGTGCGCATCGATCCGCGCTACTTCCGCCCGGCGGAGGTCGACACGCTGCTGGGCGATCCCAGCAAAGCGCGCGAAAAGCTGGGTTGGACGCCGACGACCACCCTGGAGGAACTGGTGGCTGAGATGGTGGCGGCCGATGTGGAGGAAGCGAAGAAAGAGGCCTACCTGAAGCGCAAGGGCTTTGCGGTGGTGGGGGCACGCGAATGACGTTGATTACTCCCAGCGATCGTTTTGCGGTCTTCGGTGCACGGGGCATGGCTGGTAGCGCCATCAGCCGCGCTCTGGTCCGCGCCGGCTACCACCAACAGCTCAACCCCAGCCGCGCTGAGCTCGATCTGCTCGATCCGCTGGCGGTGCAGCGCTGGTTTGGCGAGCACCAACCCACGGTGGTGGTGCTCGCCGCCGCAAAAGTAGGCGGCATCCACGCCAACAACAGCTACCCAGCGGACTTTTTGCTGGAGAACCTCAAGATCCAGACCCATGTGATCGAAATGGCTTGGCGCTCAGGCGTGCGGCGGCTGCTGTTTCTGGGCAGTAGCTGCATCTACCCAAAGTTCGCCGAGCAGCCGATCAAGGAGGAGGCGCTACTCACCGGACCCCTGGAGCCCACGAATGAGTGGTATGCGATCGCCAAAATCGCCGGCATCAAGCTCTGCGAAGCCCTGCGCAAACAACACGGCTTTGATGCGATCTGCCTGATGCCCACCAATCTGTATGGGCCGGGCGACAACTACCACCCCGAAAACAGCCACGTGCTGCCTGCCTTTATCCGGCGCTTCCATGAAGCGGCCAGAACCAACGCCCCGACTGTGACCTGCTGGGGCACAGGTACCCCCTTGCGGGAGTTTCTGCATGTAGACGATCTGGGTGAGGCTTGTGTGTTTGCGCTGGAGCAATGGCAGCCAGGTCTGGAGGAGCCACACTTCCTCAATGTCGGCACGGGAGTGGATCTCACGATTCGCCAGCTGGCGGAAGCGGTAGCTAATGCGACCGGTTTCCAGGGGCAGATCTACTGGGATCCCAGCAAGCCTGATGGCACCCCGAAGAAACAACTGAACGTGAGCCGCTTGGCAGCCTTGGGGTGGCGAGCGCGAATCTCTCTGATGGAAGGTCTTGAGAAAACAGTGGGCCTGTTCCGTGAACAGCTCACTGCGAGTTCGGTTCGGCTGTGATCTGAAAGTATCGTTGTTAAATCCCCTGAATCTGTGAGAGCGAAAAAGCGATCATCAAGTGATCACTCTAGTACAGTAAGCATTCTGTTTGGCCTATGGCGGCACCTGAGCCGCCATAGGCGTCTGCAGTTGGGTGCCCTCCTGCTGGTGATGCTGGCCAGCGGGGCGGCCGAAGTGTTTTCGCTGGCGGCGGTGTTGCCTTTTCTTGCGGTACTCACCAACCCGGAGTTGCTCTGGCGGCAGGTGCCCTTGGTGCAACAGCTGGCCAGCGCGGTTGGGGTGCGCGAGGCGAGTGGTCTGCTACTGCCGGCCACGGTGTTATTTGGTGCAGGGGCAGTGATCGCAGCATCTGTTCGGCTCGCCAACCTGTGGCTGAACGGACGTGTTGCGGCAGCGATCGGTTCGGATCTGAGCTGTGAGGCCTACCGGCGCACGTTGCATCAGCCCTATGCGGTGCATGTCCAGCGCAACAGCAGCTGGGTGATCACCGCGATCACCACCCACATTTCCCAAACTGTGCTGGTGATCAACACAACCTTGCAGCTCGCCACTGCGGTAGTGGTGGCGGTGGGGTTGATGGCTGCGTTGGTGGTGGCCGACTGGCAGGTGGCATTGATAGCCGTTGCGGTATTTGCGGCCGCCTATGGCTTGTTTGTGTTCAACTCCCGGAGGCGGCTTGCAGCAAATAGCGAAGCTGTTGCCCGTGCCGGTCAGCTACAGCTCAAAGCGTTGCAGGAGGGGTTGGGTGCTATCCGCGACGTTTTACTGGATGGTAGCCAGTCGACCTATCTGGAGATCTACCGCCAGGCTGACCGACCCCTGCGCCTGACGCAAGCACAGAGTGCTTTCATCGGTACCTTCCCGCGATATGCCCTTGAAGCTCTGGGGTTGTTGTTGATTGCCTTCCTGGCTCTGCTGTTGAGCTGGCAGCGAGGAGGCTCGGATGGAGTGATTCCTATGTTGGGTACCCTTGCTCTGGGCTCCCAGAGGCTTCTACCGGCTCTGCAGCAGGTGTACAGCGGTTGGGCCTTGATCAATGGTTACCGATCTGCTGTTGTTGATGTGGTGGCTATGCTCAATCAACCGATGCCCGCTCGCGCTTTGAGGGAGGGACATAGACCTCTGCATCTTGGAGTGTCTGTTCAACTGCAACAGCTTGGCTTCCGTTACAGCGCTGACAGCCCATCAGTGCTGAATCAAATTGACGTTGAGATCCATCGGGGCGAACGGATCGGCATCATCGGCAGCACAGGCAGCGGCAAGAGCACCTTGGTGGATCTGCTGATGGGTCTGCTCAAGCCGACGACTGGGAAGATCCTCGTGGATGGCCTCGATCTGCATGCCCCGGAACACCCCGAGCTGCTAAGGGCTTGGCGCTCCTCCATCGCACACGTGCCTCAGACCATTTATCTGGCCGATGGTTCGATTGCTGAGAACATCGCCTTTGGCCTACCGAAAAATCAGATTGATATGGCCAGGGTGGTACAAGCGGCTGAGCAGGCTCAGATTGCAGCTTTCATCGAGAGCAGCGCGGAGGGCTACGACAGCTTTGTAGGCGAGCGGGGAATTCGGCTGAGTGGCGGCCAGCGGCAACGGATTGGGATTGCACGCGCCCTCTACAAACAGGCAGAGGTATTGGTGCTTGATGAAGCCACCAGTGCCCTTGATACAGCTACGGAGCAGTCGTTGATGGAGGCCATCGAAAGCCTCAGCAAGCAGCTCACGATTGTGATGATTGCTCACAGGCTCAGTACGGTGGAGGGCTGTGATCGCGTGATCAAGCTGAATCAGGGTTGTTTGGTGTCCGATGGCCCACCATGGGCTGTACTGGCTCCTAGCTGATCATTGACTACAAAGGAGGAACATTTATGGTCTTCAGCTCAAACTCCAAGATCCTGATCACCGGCGGGACAGGTAGCTTTGGAAAGGCTTTCATTGCAGAAATAATTCGTCGGTACCCCGCCGTCGATCGGCTAGTGATCTACAGCCGTGATGAGCTCAAACAGTGGGAGCTGCAACAGCATTATCCAGAAAGTCAGTTTCCCCAACTACGATTCTTCATTGGTGATGTGCGAGATCGCGAGAGGCTCCGGCGTGCCCTGGAGGGTATCGACACCGTGGTGCATGCAGCGGCTCTCAAGCAGGTACCAGCGGCGGAGTACAACCCAATGGAATTCATCAGTACCAATGTTCTCGGTGCTGAAAATGTGGTGCAGGCCTGTCTTGATACCGATGTGAAAAGGGTCGTGGCTCTCAGTACGGACAAGGCCGCTGCTCCAATTAACCTGTATGGCGCCACAAAACTCTGCTCCGACAAACTATTTATTGCCGCCAACAACATCAAAGGCGCACGTGATCTGCGTTTTTCGGTGGTGCGCTATGGCAATGTGATGGGGTCGCGCGGCTCCGTGATCCCCTTCTTCCTTGAGAAAGCAACAACAGGTGTGCTACCGATTACTGATCCATTGATGACGCGCTTCAATATCTCATTGACTGAAGGCGTGGCAATGGTGTTCTGGGCACTGCAGAATGCCTTGGGCGGCGAGTTGTTTGTGCCAAAGATACCCAGCTACCGCATTACCGATGTGGCCGAGGCGATCGGACCAAGCTGTGAGAAGCCGGTCATCGGGATCCGGCCGGGCGAAAAGATTCACGAGGAGATGATCACTGCGTCTGACAGCTTCACCACGATCGACTTGGGCCAGTACTACGCAATCCTGCCCAGTGATGGGCGCGTGCAGCGTCACTATCAGGATGCTGGCATCAGCAGCGCAACCGTGCCGCCGGGCTTCGCTTACAACTCCGGTAAAAATCCAGATTTTCTATCAGTTGAGAAGTTGCGTGAGCTGATCCGAATGCATGTAAATCCCGCCTTTCAGCCCCTATGAGCAGCAACCAAAAAGCGTTAGTTCCGTATGGCCGCCAGACCATCACGGAGGCAGACATCGCTGCGGTGGTGCAAGTACTCCGGAGCCCATTCCTCACACAGGGGCCTGCTGTGTCTGCCTTTGAGCAGGCTGTGGCTGCTAAGGTGGGTGCCCGCCACGGGGTGGCGGTGAATAGCGCAACCAGTGCACTACATATCGCATGTCTCGCCCTTGGCTTGGGTCCCGGCGATCGGCTTTGGACGTCGCCGATTACGTTCGTGGCCTCAGCAAACTGTGGTCGCTATTGCGGTGCAGATGTCGACTTTGTAGATATCGATCCATCCACTGGGTTGATGAGCACGCAGGCCCTTCAAGCGAAGCTTGAACAAGCAGAGCGGTGCGGCACCTTGCCAAAGGTTGTGGTGCCGGTGCACCTGACTGGAAGCAGCTGCGACATGGCAGAGATAGCTAGGCTGGCCGAGCTCTATGGCTTTAGGGTTTTAGAAGATGCCAGTCATGCAATCGGCGGTCGATATAAAAGTGAACCGGTTGGTAACTGTCGCTACAGTGCAATCACAGTATTTAGCTTCCATCCTGTAAAAATCATCACCACCGGCGAGGGCGGCCTAGCCACCACCAATGATTCCGTGCTTGCCCAACGCATGGCGGAATTTAGAAGCCATGGCATCGTCCGTGAGCCTGAGCGCTTTGAGCGACCCGCAGTTGGACCTTGGGTCTATGAGCAGCAGCAGCTTGGCTTCAACTATCGAATGACGGACATTCAAGCGGCACTCGGCCTAAGCCAGTTGGGGCGGCTGGAGGACATCGTTGCTGAGCGTAATCTGCAGCTTTCTCGCTACCGTGAGCTCCTGGCTGATCTGCCTCTGAAGCTTCTAGAAGTTCCCAGAGATGTGATGAGTTCGGTGCACTTAGCCGTAATCCGCCTTCAACAGGTAAATGCTGATGAACACAGTCGAGTTTTTAAAGGTCTACGCGCCGCCGGTATCGGCGTTCAATTGCACTACAGCCCGGTACATTTGCAGCCGTTTTACAGGCATTTGGGCTTTAAGCAAGCTCAATTCCCCGAAGCCGAGGCCTACGCCAGCAATGCCATCAGCCTTCCTCTTTATCCAGGCTTGCATGAGCCTGAACAACAGTGGGTAGCGGATCACCTTGCTTCTGGTTTAGCTGTATCATTATAATCCCATTTATTTCAACCATCTATGGCAACAACAAGTCTCAAGCCCGTATCTAATTCAACTATGCGGCACCTGCTTCCTGTGAACACTTTTTTCTGAAAACCCTAATCCCCTGATTGATCATGGCCATAGACTCGAAAAATCAGCACGCATTGCATCAAGCCAGAAAAAGCCAATTAGAACGTTCAAGTCTTTATATTGAATCCTTTCAAAGCGCTCTAGATACAACCTCGGATTATGAGCGCGCGTGTTGCCCCACCTGTAATTACCAACCAGATCACCCACTATTCGTTAAGAACCGGGGTGAATATGCATACTGCCCAGAATGTGATCATGTTTTTCTACTTAACCCACTAACCGATCAAAAGCTAATTCAGTTCTACACAGATTATCCTACGTCAAGTCTTGAATGGCACCAAAATGAGTCTGACTTTTATTCTCGTATCTATCAGCGAGGAATTGAGCTCTTTGGCCCTCATCGTAGTGGAGATAGACTGCTTGATATCGGTTGCTCCAGTGGCTATTTCCTTTCGATAGCAGCCCAACAAGGGTATGACGCCTTTGGAATCGAGCCTAATTCTCAAGAAGCGCGCTATGCATTAATGAATGGGATAAATGTGGTCGGATCCACCATTGATGATTTGTCGGCCGCTAAAGGATCTTTTGATGTGATCACACTTTGGGATGTTCTTGAGCACATTCGGAACCCAGTTGATTACCTATCAACGTTGCGCTCACTCCTTAACAAGCGTGGCTTAGTTTTCGTCCAAGTACCAACAAGTGATTCTCTGGCTGCGCGCATTCTGCGAGATAAGTGCAATATGTTCGACGGAATTGAGCATCTAACACTTTTCAGCAGTCGCAGCCTGGATGCCGCATTTCAGAACTCAGGGTTCAGTTGCCTCGCGAAAAAGACTGTAATCTCTGAAATCCATGCAATCACTAATTTCTTAGGCTATCAAGCAGATCCTTACTTGGGAACCCCTTCTCATCCTTTGACACTTGACCTTCTGTCTGATGATTATTTAGAGAATTCTGGCTTAGGATATAAGATTCAGTCTGTTTACCAGCTCGTCCCATGATTAGTTACTGCAGTCGCTGCCTCTATCCATCTACAAAACCCGATCTTTGGTTCAAAGATGGGGTATGTGGAGCCTGTCATGCTTTTGACTTGCGCTCCAATTACGACTGGTCTTCTGGAAAGCAAGTCTTTCGTGACCTTTTAAGAGATAATAAAAAGAATCCACGATATGATTGTATTGTTCCTGTTTCTGGGGGTAAAGACAGCACTTATCAGGTTTGGAGAGTGCTTAAGGAGGGTTTTAATCCTCTCTGCGTCACAGCACCTACCGATCAGCTAACAGCATTAGGTCGGGCCAACATTGAAAACCTTAAATCTCTTGGCTGCGATTATATAGAAATCTCAGTCAATAGAGAAGTGCGTCGTAAGATTAATCGTCATGCTTTCTTTGCGGTTGGAGATATTCAGTGGCCTGAGCATTTGCTGATTTATACCATTCCTGTACGGGCAGCAGTTCAGTTTCAGATTCCTGTTATTCTTTGGGGTGAATGTCCCCAGCGTGAGTATGGAGCGGGCAGGCCAGAAGATGCTTATCTGAAGTACTTTGATAGGCGCGTTCTTGAGGAGTATGGTTCTCTGAATGGCTTACGCGTATCTGATCTTTTGGCGATTCAGGGGGTTGATGATCGGGATCTCTATTTCTATGAGTATCCCTCTGCCGAAGAAGTTGATTCCCTGGGTCTAAAGGGGATTTACCTTGATAATTACTTTCCCTGGAATGGCATTTCAAACGCAGTAATTGCTCAAAGCCTTGGCTTTCGAGTGAGTGAAGAAAATATTCTCGGCACAATTGCTAATTATGAAAATCTTGACAATTATGTACATGGAATCCATGATTACCTAAAGTATTTGAAATTCGGTTTTGGTCGGGCTACTGATGTGGCCTGTAATCTTATTAGACGAAACCTTCTATTACGCGACGATGCCTGCGCACTAGTAGAAAAACACGATGGTCGCTATCCTTCTTCTTATTTAGATCGCAACCTGGATCGTATTTTGCAATATTATGACATAAGCCTTCAAGAATTCGGTGAAGTCTGCGACGACTATACAAATTACGAGCTCTTTCTTAATGATGCCTCTGGTCAGCTTGTCCGACGTCCTGATGGATCTCCACAGTTAACTGGTTCTTTTTCGTGTTTGCATCAATAGCTTAGGACGCAAAGGTTCTTACAGATGATCTATGTTGTAAATTTCCCCTTCTGCAACTTCTTTAGTCTTGAGCGCTATCTTCGTGTTCGTGGTAGGCCCTATCAAATTCTGTCTCTGAGAGACCGCCTGTCTTCTTCCGACCAAGTACTACTGCCGGGAGTAGGCACTTTTGGGCAAGCCATGTCCTACTTGCGGGATCAGCAGCTTGCGCCACTTTTACAAGATCATGTAGATCAAGGCGGTAGCTTGTTGGGTATTTGTCTTGGGATGCAAATACTTTTTGAATTTAGCGAAGAAAGCCCTGGAATATCTGGCTTAGGATTCCTTGCAGGTGGTTGCGTTCCACTTCCTACCGCGCTTAGTTTTCATGTTCCTCATATCGGCTGGAACCACCTTGTATCTCCCCCCAAGAAAAGTTCATGCTCTGAGCTCTTCGACTTTTTGCCATTGGGTGGATTGTCGCGTTCCGATTACTACTTTGTTCACTCTTACGTTGTTAAGCCCTCTGATAGCTCCGTGATCAGTGCCTGTTTTGAGCACCCTGTTGGGCCACTGTGCGCTTCAGTTCATGCACGCAACATTTCAGGGGTTCAGTTTCATCCCGAGAAAAGCGGTCCTGATGGTTATGCATTGCTAGATCAATTGCTAGATGTTAACTCTAACGCATGAAAAAACGCATTATTCCTTCTATTCTTCTCCGAGGTGGTACACAAGTCTGCCTTTCGCAGCAATTTACTCCCTGGCGAACGGTTGGAGTCCTTGCGCAGAATCTTCGACTTCATGTCAAGCGTTCTGCGGATGAATTACTAATTATAAATCTTGATCAGGCGGGTAGCTGTAATCAATTTGTGTGTCCTGAGCGAGTTTTGCGTCTGATTCGCCAAGATGTTGATATTCCTATCTCATATGCAGGTGGCATCCGAACAGCAGCCGATGCTGCTTTGTGTATCAATGCTGGCTTTGATAAGGTCTATATCACATCTGCATTTATTGATGACCCAACGGCCTTGAAGTCGATCGCCGATGTTGTTGGGTCTCAAAGTTTAGGATTGATTTTTCCCTACATGCGTAAGGATGATGGCGGCATGAGGGTTTGGGATTATCGCACCAGACTCTTTACCAACTCTACTGTTCAGTTGTCGATCGAGACTTCCGTTACCCTTGGAGTTGGCGAGGTTATCCTTTATGACGTTAGTCGAGATGGCACCCTTACCGGCTTCGATCCTTTGGTTGTTGCTGATGTGGAGAAGTGTCAGCCGTCGATTCCGATTCTGTTGGCTGGTGGTGCAGGTGATGCTGATGATATTTGTAGAGTGTTGAGTTCGCCCTGGATTCAGGGGATCACTGCCTCCTCAATTTTTGCGCTCACAGAGGCAACTCCCGTTACCATACGCCAACGCTGTGTAGACCACAATATTCCGATGAGACGCTGTGCTCATCTCAATCAATAGCTCTATCGGCTTATCATGAGCTTGTTGTGCGTCATTCCCGCTCGTGGCGGTAGCAAAAGGATCCCACGCAAAAATATTCGAGAGTTCTGCGGCAAGCCGATGATTGCTTGGTCAATACAGGCGGCCCTGCGCAGTGGAATCTTTGATTATGTAATCGTCTCGACAGATGATGCCGAAATTGCTGATTTATCCCGTTGTTGGGGTGCTCAGGTGCCCTTTGTGCGTCCGTCAGAGTTGTCTGATGATTTAACTGGAACAACTGATGTAGTTACCCATGCAATACGGTGGTATCAAGATCAGGGCTACAACATGGAAGCGGTGTGCTGTCTTTATGCCACTGCTCCGTTCGTCAGTCCTGTAGATATTCAGCAAGGGCTTCAATTGCTTGCCAGGGCTCGTGCTGAACGGTTTGTATTTACTGCTACTGCTTATGCGTCGCCCATTCAGCGAGCACTAAGTCTGGATTCAGCGTTAGGTGAAGCCCGCATGCTGCAGCCAGAACAGTTTTCTGTGCGGAGTCAGGATCTTGAGCCTGCTTATCATGATGCTGGACAGTTCTACTGGGGACGCCCGAAAGCATGGCTTCATTCTCAAAACTTGTTTGATGGCAGTCTGCCTTTGATTCTTCCTAGATGGCGCGTCCAGGATATCGATTCTGAAGACGATTGGATTCGAGCCGATCTGATTCAGCGTCTCTTGCTCCTTGACAACCGACAGACCCCACATAAATGAATAAAATTCTTGTAGTGGCCGCTCACCCCGACGACGAGGTGATCGGCTGTGGAGGAACCATCGCTCGCCATGCTGATGCCGGTGATCAAGTTCAAGTGTTGATCGTGGCTGAAGGGGCCACCTCACGCCAGAACAACCGCAACCGCGGACAGGTAACAGAAGAGCTTTCCGTACTGGCGAAAGCCGCAAAAACGGCTGGGGCAATCCTCGGCGCTCAGGGGGTGGAGCTGCTCGATCTTCCCGATAACCGCCTTGATTCACTCGATCGGCTCGATCTGATCAAGCAGATTGAGAACCGCGTCGTCCGCCACCAGCCCCAGGTGGTGTACCTGCACCACGCCGGCGATGTGAACGTGGACCATCGCCGGTTGCATGAGGCGGTGGTCACTGCCTGCCGGCCCACGCCGGGCCAGCCCGTGCGACGCCTGCTCAGCTTCGAGGTGGCGAGCAGCACCGAGTGGCAGCCGCCTGGATCCGCGCCGGCGTTCCAGCCCAACTGGTTTGTCGACATCTCAGCCCAGTGGCCGCGCAAGCGTGAGGCCCTGGCCGCCTATGCCAGCGAGATGCGCCCCTGGCCCCATGCCCGATCGCTGGAGGCCCTGGAACACCTGGCCCGCTGGCGCGGCGCCCAGGTGGGTGTGGAGGCGGCGGAGGCGTTCTGCCTCCTACGCGAACTATACCGATAAGTTGATCACACATTTACTCTACAACAGAGCAACTTCCGCGTTTAATTGTAATGACTGCTAGTAGGCACTTGAGCGAAGCTCCAACGCGCATAATCCTTTAGTCCTTAGACCAATTTTCATAGGTATTGAATAATGGAAACACCACGATTCATCGCATATCTCCAGGCAAAGATGAAAGCCATGATTCGCGCTTCTGTTGCCTGGGGTCTATTTCTATGGGATTACGTTGGCTGCCTCGTCAACGATCGGCACACTGCAGCACCTGCTACATATTCGCGCATGAGAAGCCTCTATTCGATCACCAAAGGAAGGAGTGCCAAGGTTCTATCCCTACCATTCCAGATTTTGCATCCTCCTAGATATCGTATAATTGCTTTAGACACAACTAGTATCACGGAGAAAATTGCTTCACAGGGCTATTGTAAGCTCGACGCAACGCCAGAAGTCCGCGAACTAGCAGAAGATCTTCATGGGCGCCTTTCCTTATGCCCAGTCCAAGAAGTTCTTAAGGGGTTTGAGCCAGGGGTTTTCTACGAAAATCTTGATGCTGCACTTAAATCAGGGGTGCACAAAGCAGCACGCCTTTCTCATGATCGTCACGACGTTTGTTTAATGCCTGAAACCTGGAAATTGATCCAAAGGTTAAATCTTAGGGAGATAGCTTCATCCTACTTACGATGCGATCCCATCCTCACATCAGTGGATAGTTGGCATGTTGTCCCACTACGCCAACGCAGTGACTCAAAAGCTTTATATTCTGCGGCGGCGCAGACCTACCATTACGACATGGACTGGATCAGGTTCTTGAAAGTCTTTATCAACTTGACGCCTGCACCAATAGAGTCAGGGCCCTTTGAATATATTCCTTTTTCACATGAAAAGAAGAATAAGGTTTATCTTAGAGATGGTCGATTTGAACGACTCCTTGATCCAGGCTTGGATGTAGCCTATGCCTCAGGAAATGCTGGCTCTACCTTTTTCGCAGATACATCCGGAATCCACAGAGATGGCAGGGCGTCATCCGCTAATCGGCATGTTCTGCAAATTGAGTTCGCAGTTTCGTCGTTTGGCTCAAAGTTTCAATACGATGAAATCAACAAGCAATGTCGCGAGGCTGTGCGTCCAATCAAGAATCGCTTCCCAAGCTCAAGCCGGATGTTTTCGCTATTCTAGTCATCAAATCTTAATCTAATGCCATGCGCATCATGGCCCGCAAGATTTTTTTCTAGGAAAACATCAACTAACCCACACTTTGCGATCATGGCTCTGCTTAAAGATCTCCTTAGAATTCGATCTGTTAGGCAAAAAGCGGTTAGAGCTCGGCTCAGTTATTTCTTGGCGAAACGTAGCCTAAGAACATTGGACGAGAGTGGCGATTCGTATTCAGTCACTGTCAAGCATAACCTGAAGGGGCTGCGCTACTGCGACGACAGAATGCTTGATATCCTCATGCCACTCTTTGCATCTGAATCATTTAAACCAAACGGCCATACACTTATTATTGGCCCTCGCAATGAGCACGACCTACTGCTGTACACATCTCTCGGAGGCTCATGGAACACGGTAAGAGGCGTTGATCTTATCACCTATTCTCCAAAGATAGACATAGGCGACATGCATCATCTGCCGTATGAGGCGAATGCATTCGATGCAATCATTCGCGGCTGGACACTCAGCTACTCAAAGCAGCCGCAAAAAGCCGTCGACGAGATGCTGAGACTTTTGAAGCCCGGGGGGATGATTGCCCTGGGAGTTGAGTATAGCAATATGTCACCAGACGATAACCGCGCGCTTCAAATTTTGCTCGATGGCGATGATTATGACTTGAGATTCGACGTTGCAGGCAGGCGTATTCTGAACTCAACGGATGATTTGCTTGCGATGCTTCCCATGAATTGCGAAGTCATCTTTAAGCATGATGCGCCATTGAAAATATCTCACAGCCGTCATGGCCTTGTCCCAAAGCCCAGCAGGGTAGCTATCGTGGCGCGATTGCCCGAATAATTCTTCTTGTCCGATCAACATGGAGAGCTATCACTATTACGTTCGCTACCCACAGTAAATTCAATATCTTAATCCGCAGCGACGCCTCTCTCTCGATCGGCAGCGGCCATGTGATGCGCTGCCGCACCCTGGCCCGAGAGCTCCAGCGGCGCGGCGCGGCAGTCACCTTCCTCTGCAGGCGCCAACCCGGCGATCTGATCAGTCTTCTGGAGCAGGAGTTTGCGGTGCTGCCCCTGCCTGAGCAGCCTTTGGCTATTTGCGAGGGGCTGGATGGCCGCGACCTCTATGGCGCCTGGCTCGGCTGCAGCCAGGACACCGATGCCGCCCAGTGCCTGGAGGCTCTGGCCCAGGCCGGCATCACCAACGCCAGCTGGCTTGTGGCC
>Ga0194133_10007556_pt1 | contig 12983 bp, 11 predicted proteins | sample TA2KigOf40mmetaG_FD_155448 | JGI IMG/M metagenome (GOLD analysis project Ga0194133, IMG submission 155448) | Freshwater microbial communities from Lake Tanganyika, Tanzania - TA2015055 Kigoma Offshore 40m | ecosystem: Environmental > Aquatic > Freshwater > Lake | place: Tanzania: Lake...
CCCGTCCTGGCCGATGCCGCGAGCGACTACGGCATCACACCGGTTGAGATTGGTCGCGCCTCCATCGTGGGCCAACCGGTCCACATGACCAGCCCGTTGGTCCCGGCGACTCTGCTGCTCATCTCACTGGCCAGCGTCGATCTGGCCGACTTCCACAAGAAGGTGATCTGGCGGGGTGCCGTGCTCGCACTCGTCATGCTCGCCGTGGCGGTCCTCGTGGGCGCCGTGCCGGCCTAACGGCCTCCTTGCGCCGGAGCGTTCCCAGTGACTTGGGCGTTCGCTTTCGATCGTTGGCGTACCAGGACATCTGGCTCGCCAAGTGGCGCCGCGCGCCCAGGACGGCGGTTCGGCAAGCAGGGCTGCTTCCCGGGCTTCGGCCTCGCTACCAGCCCGTGGCCTGTGACCCCATCGGGGTTCAGCCCTTCCACGTTCCGGTGGCGAGGTCGTAGTAGCAAATGCGATCGCACGTGAAACCCCCGGTCCTGTCGTTCATCCACCATGCCCAGCTCGGCTGCCAGCCCGACGCGCACGGCGCTTCAGCCGAGGGTCTTCCGTAGGAGAGGACTGCAGGGGCGGACCGCTGACTGGCAGAGAGCCGCCATTGCAGGACCACCTAGACGATTCCGCGAACCACTGGAGGAACGGGTATCCCGAATTCAGTGCTGCGCAGATGCCCCACGTCGAACCGGTGCTGATGCCCGACGTGATGCTCCACCCCACGAATGTTCCTGCCGTGGTCATTGCCGCAGTCGTGGCGGAGGTGCCCCCGCCGGGGCTCGCGGACTGGCCGGTTGTGGTGGCATTCCAATAGGACGAGGTGACTGGGTTGCCTCGAGCCACGAGACCGCCGACCGGCCGGGGGAGACCCTCATCGCGGTGGTCGACCGCTCCGGCTCCATGTCCGGCGGCCCCATCGAGGCAGTGCGCACTGATGACGCTCGTTGAATTTCCTCAGGCCTGCTCGGTGGAATTCCCCAGCCTGCGAGGGGTGTCACTGTAGCGGGGTGCGTGTTCCTGTGGTGGTTTTGCGGAGTGCTTCGTTGCGGGCTTGGTGTTCGCGCAGCCGGTAGGAGTCGCCGTCGAGGTTGATGACGACGGACCTGTGTAGGAGTCGGTCGAGCATGGCGGCTGCGACGGTGGTGTCGCCGAGGATCTCGCCCCAGGAACCGACGCCGCGGTTGGTCGTCAGGATGATGCTGGTCTTGAGGTAGCGCTGAGACACGACTTGGAACAGCGCGGATGCGGCCTCCGCGGGCAGCGGCAGGTAGCCGAGCTCGTCGATAACCAGCAGGGTGGGGCCGGCGAAGAACCGCATGGTGGTGGCCCAGCGTCCTTCGATGGCGGCGCGGTGGCATCGTGCGGCGAGGTCGGCTGCGGTGGTGAAGTAGGTGCGGTAGCCGGCTTCGACTGCGGCGCGCGCTAGGGCGACGGACAGCATGGTCTTGCCGACGCCGGGTGGTCCGATGAGCAGCACGTTGGTCGCGGTCTCCAGGTATCGGCAGGTCGCCAGGTCGTCGATGAGCGCCTTGTCGATGCCGGGTGCGGCGTCGAAGTCGAAGTCGGCCAGTCGTGCCGGGGTGGGCAGGCAGGCGAACCTGGTGCGGCCGGCGAGCCTGCGCGCGGTATCGGCGTCGACCTCCAGAGCCAGGAGCCGTTCCAGTGCCGCCGTGAGGGTGAGTTTCTCCCGGCGCGCCTGGTCCAGCACGGCGGGCAACTGCTCCGCGGCGGTGGTGAGCTTCAACGCCGCGAGGTGGGCGCGCAGCTGCTGGTAGGTCGCGGCCTGCGCCATCGTCGACGGCTCATCAGGCCCTGGCTCGGTCGTCGGCCTGGTCCTCGTGGTGGTCATGGCAGGGTGTTCCTTCCGGCGGCGGCTGCCGCGTAGGCGGCGAGGTCGATGACGACGTCGCGGTGGGTGGTCACATCGGCAGCCGGTGCGGGCAGCAGCGCGGCGGCTTCGGGGCTGATCGGGATGCGCTCCATGCGGCGGTGCGGGCGCGCGGTGGTGAACGCCGCCAGAGCGGCGTGCTCAAGGGCGGCGACGTGGGCGTCGTCGCGGACCATCACCCCGGCTCCCGCGGGCGCCACAGCATGGCGCGCGACGACAGCACCGGAGGGCGTGGCGATATCGACATGCGCCTGGCCCAGGCGCTGGGACACGGTCACCGTCGAGCCGGCCAGCTGCGGGGCCACGGAGTAGCGGTTGCCGCGCCAGGACACCAGCGCCTGCGCGGACACGACCCGGGACTCGGTGACCGTCGCCGGGTAGGGCATGCGCGGTGCCTGCCGCAGCAGTTCGCCGGCGGCGTGCTCGGCGATGCTGGTGCGGATCCCGTCGATGCTGCGCCGGCGGGTGTCGATGACCCGGACGCAGAACGCGTCCAAAGATGCCTGCGCCTGCTCAACAGTCAGGTCCTCGGGCAGGGTGCGCCACCATCGCTGAGCGGCATTGTGGATGGCCTTCTCCACCACGCCCTTGCGATTGCCCCGCCTGGGCGGGCAGATATCCACACCCACTCCGTAGTGCTTGGCGACGTGCGCGAACGACGACGTGATCCGGCCCGACGCCGGATGGCAGACCGTCGCCATCCGATCGAACCGCCACCTGGCGGTGACCCCTCCCAGCGCCCGGGTCACCGCGTCCAGGCCGTCGACCAGGTGCGCGGAGTCCATCGCGGGGGCGAGCAGCCCGCGCCAGCGGCCCGAGTGCGACAGCGCGCCGACCAGCAGGTGCGCCGTGGACCCCCACCCCCAATGCGCCGGCGGGTTGGGCAGGTCGACCCAGTCCCACTGCGTCTCCTGGCCCGGCGGGTGCGCGATCACCGCCACGGGCCTGCCCTTTGTCGGCGCGCAGTCGGTGCACGCAGACCGAAGCCCGCGATCGCGGATGTTGCGGGTGAACGTCGGATACGAGCCGGTGTAGCCGGCCGCGGACACCTCGTCGAACAGCGTCACCGCCCAAAGATGTGGATCCTCCGCCAGGCGCCGGCGCACGTACGGCTCGAACGACGCGAACCCGTCCACCGCCGCCTGCCTGCGCACCCCCGGCGTGCGCTCCCCATTCAAGTACGCGCGGATCGTCTTGCGGTCACGGCCCAAATGCCGCGCGATCGCACTAATCGACATGCCCTGCCTGCGGAGAGCGCTTGCCTCCACGTCTTCCTCCTGCGAGATCATGAGGCCGGGTCCCTTCGAGTGATGGTGCGTGGTCAGAGACCGCCATCTTCGAAGGGACCCACCCCTATGCCGGGATGACCCGCAGGGTGAGGAATTTCAATGAGCAGAACTGGGGAATTTCAGTGAGCGCCATCATCTCGGCACTTCCTGGGGGGACTGCCCCCTAGTATGCCCACGTGCCGAGCGTGAACGCCGTTGCAGGGCCACGTCTTCGCGTGCTCATGATCACGGCGGCATTCCTTGCGACGGCCATGGCGTTTGTCCCGGATTTTGCGGGGATCGCCCTCCCCATTCAAGAGGAGTTCGACCTCTCAATTGACGAGGCATCCGGCCTCCAGTACTACCCCGAACTCGCTGGCTTGCTTCTCGTCTTCGTCGCCGCAGCTCTCGCCATACGCTGGGGACGCCGCGTCGTCATGGTGAGTGCCGCGATGTCGTTCACCCTGGGAGCGCTGCTGGTGTCACTGGCCCCGGGGGTGGGCGTGCTCGTCTTTGCGCTCGCACTCGTGGGGATGGGCAGCGTCACCCTGACTGTTGTGGGGCTGTCCCTGATCAACGTGACGTTTACGACGACCCAATCGCGGGGCAGAGCCTTCGGCGTGGTCGCAGCATTATCGCCGCTTCTTGCTCTCGTCATCCCCAATCTCAGTGCCACGCTTTCAGAGAATCTAGGCTGGCGCATGGTCCCACTGATTTGGGCCTTCGGAGGCGCCGCAACCGCCGTCTTTGCCCTCCTTGGCGCGCCAGCTCGCGAGACCAAGCCGGTGGTCGGTGAAATGGTGACCCCTGCATTGGCCGGGTTGGCGCTCGCCTCCTTCTGCTTTATGTCTTCGACACTCGCCAGTCCCAATGCGCTGACCCTTGTCTCACTTGCCGTGTGCCTCGCCAGTGTCGGCGTGGTCGTCGTCCTCATGCGGTACCAGTCCACCGCCGGGCTCGATCTGCGGATCCTGAAGACGCGATCTGGAATCCGCGCTGCTTCGGCAGTCGTGCTCATTTGGTGTGTGGGGCTGACGTTCTACATCAGCATCTTCCTGCAGTTCCGCTACGACTACGGCGTGGCTGCGGCGACGGCGGTAATCACTGTCACCGAGGTCGCCGGTATCGCCGGCAGTTTGGCCTTTGGTGCACTCGCTGGGCGCTGGGGAGCTCAACGGGCGGCACTAATCGCAGTGGGGTCTGCGGGCATGCTGTGTCTGATCCTCGCGCTTGCATCCGGCACTGATAAGCCCTGGCTGATCGTTGCCCTCACGGCGCTGGTTGCCTTTCCTAGTTCGGGGTCGATTGGTCCGGTGACGGAGTTCCTCCTCAATCACGCACCCGAGGATGGCTCCGACGGTGGTTCTGCGGTCGCCGATGCCGCGAGTAACGTCGGGTTCGTAGCTGGCGGAGCCCTACTCAGCATCATCATCTTCTCTGGCTTCACACACTCCTTGACTACCGAGATTCAAAGTCGCGGTTATGACGCCATCCGGTCGGGATCCATTGCACAAGATATTCGCAATGGCACATCATCTGAAGACATCGTTGCTCGCGAAGAGGCAACCGATCCGAGGATCCGTGACGTGCTGATCAGCGATGCCGCGACCATCAACTCTGCGCAGGCAGCGGGCTTGCGGATCATGGGTGTGTCATTCGCGGTCGTGTTTGTCGCGGCAGGCCTGCTTATCCTGCCGGGGATACGTCGACGTGGGTCCCTGCATGTCGTCCCACCAGTATCGCAGCCAGATAGATCGGCGCCGCAAACATCGTGAGGAAGCGGTGGCCGGTTAGCACTAGATGGAGGGCGGTCAGGCTGCCTGGGTGGTGCGGCGCAGTTGGGCGTTTTCGGCTTGTAAGTCTCGCGGGGGCTCGATGCTGGGTGCGGGGTCTTGCGTGAGACGGGAACTGACGGGTATGCCATAGAGCCATAATGCGTGCCGTGATCGCCAGCTGGGTTGGTGTTGTCGGGTGTGGGTAGTTGTTGGGGGTAGTGCCGAGTCCAACTCGCTTCACACTCTCAATGACGGCCTGAACGTCGACCTCACAGTCAGTCCCGGCATGGTTCCCGAAACGCGAGCCGCATAATGAGAACGACCTAGTATCTTTGCCCGCGCCAACATCCGGACACTGCTGTTTCCCTGTGCAGGGTGTTTCCAGGATGCCCCAAATTGTTTCCAGTAGGTACTTCGAACGGCAAGGACGGTACGAAAAACCCTTGTAATACTTGGAGTTTCGAATTGCGACCACGCCCCCACCCGCGAGGCGTGCGCCTGCATCGGAAGTATGCCAGGCACGCCGCCTATGCAGCCGGGGCGGGCACCGGAGCCAGGAGCCCAGCTCGATAGGTCATATGGATCCACCCATGGGTCCACGTGGCGCTCACCATCCGGCCGGCGATGGTGGGTGAGGTGAGGTCGACCCGGCCAGCGACGCCCTGCAGCGCTGCGATGGAGTCAGGTGCGGGTGTGCGGACCTCTGCCGTCGCACCGTCGATCCTGCGCACGGTCTGCTGCCAGGCCTCGCATGCGGTGTGAAGATCCGACTGGATGGGGGCCACGAGCTCCGGCACCGTCGCGGCCATGGGCGGTCCGTCACCTGCCCACTCCGCAATGAGGTGGGCACTGACCGTCAGGGTGCGGATGTCATCAATCACCCCTTCCCAATCCTGCGCCCGTGTGGCGGAGTCGGGTGCGCGCGAGGCGAGTGAGGCCTCGACCACCTCACGGGAGCGAGTGAAGGCTGCAGACACCTCCGTAAGTTCCGCCGGTGTGACGCGACCAGGTCCGTAGAGCAGGTCCTCGACGGCGTGCGAGAGCAGGGTGCATCCCTGACGGATCGCGTCGGTGACATTGCCGAGGAGCCCTGCAGCCACTCCGCGCGGCCACATCAGTAGCGCCACGATCACGCTGATGGCGGCGCCGACGACGATGTCGATGAAGCGATCGTCGATCGTCTTGAGTTGTGGCGGCCAGTTGATCACGCTGAAGGCGACGATGACGAAGAGCGAGAACGCCGCCTGGCCAACCACGTACGCGGTGGTTGCCTGCGTGTAGACCGCGAGGAAGATCACCAGGACGAGCGCGATCCACATGAGCACGGGGTGCGTCGCCTCCGTGACGAGGAGGACGTATCCGATCAGCGCGCCCGCGAAGGTGCCGGCGACTGCGAGCAGGGATGTGCGCAGTGTGGCCACCCCATCCATGCGCAGGGTGGCGATCACCCCCAGCGCCACCCAGAAGCCGTGGGCGAGACCGATGAGTTCGACGACCAGCACCGCGACGGCAAGAGCCACGCCAGTCCGCAGCGCGGTGCGCATCCAGGGCGATCGCAGCGTCACCTGGCTCGCGAGGTCGCGCCAGGGATGCGCGAGCGGGGGTTGAGGGATGCTGTGGGCCGTTTCGTCGAGATCCTCGGGCACGAGGCGGAGGACGCGCCGGACGAGGATCCCGAGCCGGACGACGGAGATGGCGAACGCGCGATCAGGGAACGCCGCGTGCACGATGCGCACGCGCTCGGGAGGGGGACCGTATTCGTCGCTGCCCAGGACGGCGACCGCGCTTGCCCACTGTGACACCCACAGGTCCACCACCGGCGCCACCCGCGGCGGCGCAGAGGCGGTGCTGTCCAGCGCGCGGGCCTGGGCGTCCAGGGCAGTGGCACTCGCGGCGACGAGGTCAGCGGTGTCGGGCAGGACACTCATGGGTGAGCTGTACGCCGTGCCACGGGTCATGGCGGTCAGCAGCGCCTCGAGCTGCCCTACCAGCACTTGCAGCGCCCGATCGGTGCGGCTCAGGCCTGCTGCGCGGAAGGGATTGCCGAGGTAGGAGTCGCGCAGGTGGGTGCGCGCAGCGTCGATAGGTGCCGGATCCATCACCCTGCCCTGCGACCGGTTGTGCGCGGCCGACGCGAGAGCGCGCAGCGCGCCGATGCAGGCCTGCCGGACGGGAGCGAGATTGCGCCGGGGCAGGATCAGCAGCGTCACAGGCACCGCGACGGCGACCGCGATTCCCCAGCCGGCAAGCAGATCGGGGACGTCCGACAGGGATGTCGTGACCATCGCGCTGGCGACGTAGACTTTGGTGAGCGCAGGGCAGGCGCTGGCGAAGGTCCCGCGCAGGGCGACCAGGAAGGCAAGGATCCCGGTCACGACGAAGGTCACTGCCACGATTGACCACACACTGCCCGCGGCGAGGCCACCGATGGCTATCACGACTACGCCGGCGAAGCCCGTGGCAAGCAGCGAGATGATGCGCCGTCGCGCTGAGCCGCCGAAGTCAGCCGAACCCAGAAGCGCAATGGATCCGAAGGATGCAAGCACACCCGCAGGCGTGCCTGGCAGGAGGGTCAGGGCCAGGACTAACGCCGCCGTGGTCCCGATCGCTGCTCGCACCGCGCGATGCAGCCCCACCCGGCCAGGGTCGTTGAAGCGCAGGCGCACGCCGCGACCTTAGCGAGTAGTCCGAGCTTTAGGGTGTGCTTCGTGGCCAGCACGGATCGACCGGCAGACGATGGCCGCGACATCATCCCTGACCTCAGGCTCGCCGATGTCATGCAGCAGCGGCCCGCCTCCTTCCGGTCGCCATGGCAGATCCTGCGCATCGGTGTCGCTGTCACGGTGGCCTGGGCCGTCGGCTACTGGGTGTCGCCGAGTTCGTTCGGCATCTTTGCGCCGCTGACGACCCTTCTGGTGATTTCGTCGTCGCCCTGGAGCACCTTCGGCCTGTCGGTGCAGCGCATCCTCACCACGGCAGTCGGCGTCTTCGCCGCGACCCTGTGGGTGACACTTGTCGACGTCACATGGTGGTCGGTGCTCATCGCCATGCTTGTCTCGCTCGTCGTCGCGAGTCGGCTGCCGGTGTCCCTGGGTGCCCGATTCCAGATCCCGACGGCCGTGCTCTTCGTTTTTGCGCTCGGGCAGGTCACCTGGGAGCAGGCGGGTTGGCGCGTCTTCGACGTTGTCATCGGCGGTGCCATCGGAGTCCTGTCGATCTACCTGCCGCCGCCCAAGCCGCACCCGGAGCGATTCGAGGCTCGCCTTCAGGAGTACCGCGACCACATCCTCGCCCTCCTCGGCGACATGGCACGCGAGCTGAGGGAGACCAGCGGTGCGCTCGAGCCGGACGAGTTGCACCACTTCATCCCGGACAGTCGCGCGCTGCGGGGCGACGCGGAAGCAGCGCGCGATGCGCTCACGGACCTGGTCGAGATGGTTGCATTCAACCCGCGCGGGCGCTCAGCTCGCAGCGTCATCGACGACGATGCCCTGCGACTGCGGCGACTCGCGAGCATCGGCGTGCACGTCCGAGGGCTCGCCGGTGCGATCAATCGCGACTACGACCGTGCGGACCTACAGCCAGCCCTGGCCAAGGACACGCTCGCGGACCTGCTCGACGAACTGGCCGCACTGGGACGTCTCGCGTTGGGGTCGCCGGGGATGCCTGTCCGAGCGGAATCCGGCGACGTGTCCGGCGCGACGGAGGCCCTGGATGCGCGGCTGCGCGCCATCGCTGACGAGATGGCCGTCCAGGGCACTGGACAGGTCCTGGAGTCGGTGTCCCTCGCGGGCCGCATCGCCTACGTCGCAGCACAAATGGACGCCTTCGAGCGGCTCACGGATGAGGCCCAGGACAGGTTCGAGGACGACTGATCGGCCGGCCCGATAGCCTCCCCTCGTGCTGCTCTCCGACCGCGATCTGCGCGCCGAGCTCGATGCCGGGCGTGTGGCCCTCGATCCGTACGACCCTGCGATGATCCAGCCGTCGAGCGTCGATGTGCGCCTCGACCGATACTTCCGAGTCTTCGAGAACCATCGCTATCCGCATATCGATCCCGCTGAGGAGCAGCCTGATCTCACCGAACTCGTCAAGGTAGCCGCAGACGAGGCCTTCATCCTGCATCCGGGCGAATTCGTGCTGGCATCGACGTACGAGGTCGTGACCCTCCCCGACGACATCGCAGGCAGGCTCGAGGGCAAGTCCTCGCTCGGGCGACTCGGGCTGCTCACGCACTCCACCGCGGGATTCATCGACCCCGGCTTCAGCGGTCACGTGACCCTGGAGTTGTCCAATGTCGCGACGCTGCCCATCAAGCTCTGGCCGGGGATGAAGATCGGCCAGCTGTGCCTCTTCCGCCTGTCGTCGCCCGCGGAGCATCCCTACGGGTCGAGCGTCTACGGCTCGCGCTACCAGGGCCAGCGCGGTCCCACGCCGAGTCGGTCCTTCGCGAACTTCCACGTGACCCCGCTGGGGGAATAGGCACGGCGCGACGTGGTCGGCTGCTCTGGCAGGCCGGCGATGGATGCGCTTCACTGAGTCCATGAAGCCGGGGGGCGCCTCAGACCGGGATGCGACGACGCGGGCCCTTGTGGATTCGGCTCTCGAGGAGTTGCGCGCCTTCGGGCAGGCCGACTTCGCGATGGAGCGGGTCGCGCGCGGTGCCTTCTACTCAGTCGGCTCCGTCTACGAGCGGTGGCCTGATCGCAACGCGCTGCTCGCCGACCTGGGCATAGACCCGATCGCGTCATCGATCACGGAGGCCCTCGCGTCGGCAGAGGATGCGACCGTTGCGATTGAGTGGGCTCTCGGTGCAGGCAGGCCGACGATCCTGCTCGGCGGCGAGATCCTGCTTGCGGGACACACGTCTCCGTCGGTGCGCGGGGCCTTGCGCGTCGCCCAACCTCCACCCGCGGCCTTCTGAACGGCCACGCGGGGGATGCCTCCGTCGATCCACGCGACCGCGGCGGTCCCACCGCGGCTTGTGGCGACCGAGGAGATCTCGCTCCCGCCGCCGACGTCGACCGTTCCTGTCCATGAGGCACCCGCGGCCGCCGACGTGACGACCAGGATCCGCCCCCCGAGTGAGTAGGCGCTGGTGATGCGTCCGGCGGCGTCGACAGCCGTCTTGGTGGAGGCGATCGCCCCCGGGACGTCGTAGTCGGCGCGAGGATCAGGCGGGGCGGCGCTGGCGCCGGCCCAACTCCCCTGGGCGGCCAGCATGACGGCGGCGGCGAGGACAGCGCGGGCGACGTTGTGGGCCATAACGGCACGATGGCACTGCACCGTGGCGCGACGTCACTTGAAAGGTCCAGTCTGAGGCTGCGTTATCGCCTTGCTCGACTCGTAGGCGGAATCCGAAGGCCCCTAGACCGTGGGTTCGAGGTCGAAGGCGACAGAAATCGCCTGCGCGAGTTGGTCCTCCTGATCGGGGAGCAAGAAGCCGATGCGCTCACCGAGGCGATCGAGAGGCACCGTCTCGACGTTGTCCAGGGAAACCACGCTTTCTGCGGGGAGGCCGTTGCGTGCTCCGACGGCAAGCTCCGTTGATAGACCGCGGATCCGTGACGTGATGGGCGCGATGGTGACTCGGGACATCCGACCGACGAGTGCGGAGCGCGTGAGGATGAGCGCTGGTCGCGGCTTGTCGAGGAAAACGACGTGGATTGCCCTCACCCATCGTCCAAGGTGAACTGATTGGCGGCCCAGGCTGACACAGCGGCGAGGCCGGGGTCGTCGCCACTGTCATCGAGGATGCGAAGGTCACGCTCGGCGAGGAAACGGCGGAGCTCCCGGCGCAGTGCTCGCTCGACGATGGACGCCCTGCTTGGCGCGGATCCGTCGGCGACGAGGGCGTCAAGCTGGAGCACGATGTCGTCCGGGAGGCGCACGGCGATCTGAGTCGTCATGCGGAGACCATACCAGAGTGAATCCCAAAGCGGGATGCACTCGCTAGGCCTTGGTCTTGACGCTCTCCAGCATGAGGGTGGCGAGGTCAACGACGCCGAAGCCCTCGGCCTGACCCTCCTGCTGACGCGCGGTGACCGCGTCGTTGAGCATCACGGAGCAGAAGGGGCAGGCGACGGCCACCTTCGATGCGCCCGTCGCGATGGCCTCGTCAGCGCGGGTGACATTGACCTTGGTGCCGAGCTTCTCCTCCATCCACATGCGCGCGCCACCGGCGCCGCAGCAGAAGGACGTCGGCCCATGCCGCTCCATCTCGACGAGCTCCACGCCGGGCACGCGTTGGATGAGGTCGCGCGGCGGGACGTAGACGTTGTTGTGCCGCCCGAGGTAGCAGGGATCGTGGTAGGTGACCTTCTCCTTGACCCCCGCCTCCGGAGGAGTGACGGGAGTGAGGCGACCCTCCTGCACGAGCGTGGCCAGGAGCTGCGAGTGGTGCACGACCTCGTAGTTGCCGCCGATCTGCGGGTACTCGCGCCCGAGGGTGTTGAGACAGTGCGGACAGGTGACGACGATCTTCTTCGCCTTGATCTCGTTGAGGACCTCAACGTTCTGCATCGCCTGCATCTGGAAGAGGAACTCGTTGCCTGCGCGACGAGCCGGATCGCCGTTGCAGGTCTCGCCTTCGCCCAGCACCATGAAGTTGACCCCCGCGATGGTGAGCAACTCGGCGACCGCCTTGGTCGTGGCCTTGGCGCGGTCCTCGAAGGCCCCCGCGCAGCCGACCCAGAAGAGGTATTCGACGTCGTCGGGGATCTGCTCCTCGCCGTCCATGCCGAAGACGCGGACCTCGAAGTCGACCTCCTCGATCCAGGCATTGCGCTGCGAGGCGTTCATGCCCCACGGATTGCCCTTGGTCTCGACGTTCTTGAACATGCCACCCAGCTCGGCGGGGAACGACGTATCGATCATCACCTGGTAGCGGCGCATGTCGATGAAGTGGTCGATGTGCTCGATGTCGACCGGGCACTGGTAGACGCAGGCGCCGCAGGTGGTGCAGGACCACAGGGCGTCCTCGTCGATGACCGGACCCGACTGGTCGCGATGCCCCGAGGCGTCGTAGCCGTCGGTGTCCTTGTGCGCCACGTCATCGCGCGGGCCGACCAGCGGGCGCTCGACGGCGTCCTTCACCGACTGCGGCATCGTCTCCAGGACCGCCCCGTCGACCTCGCCGATGGGCGGGTTGGTGCCGCCATTGGCCTTCTGTGTCGCCATGACGTACGGCGCCTTGGCGAAGGACGCCTCGCGGAGGTTCATGATCATCAGCTTGGGGCTGAGCGGCTTGCCGGTCGCCCACGCGGGGCACTGCGACTGGCATCGGCCGCACTCGGTGCAGGTCGCGAAGTCAAGCGTGTCCTTCCACGTGAAGTCCTCGATGCGACCGACGCCGAAGGTGGCGTCGTCGGCCGGGTCCTCGAAGTCGATCGGCTTGCCGCCGGAATACATCGGCAGGAGCGGCCCGAGGGCGTTGGGCAGGCGCGAGAACGCGACGTTGATGGGCGCGAGGCCGATGTGCAGGTGCTTGGAGTAGAGCACGATGAGGAGGAAGCCAAGGATCACCGCGATGTGCAAGATGACGCCGAGGAACTCCAGGACCTCGAGTGTGGATACGCCCAGGGGCTCCATGAGCGAGGCGATCCAGTTGGAGAAGAAGGCACCGGGCAACTGTCCGTAGAGCGCGAGCTTGGCGCCGCGGTAGAGCTCCAGCGTCCACAGGACGTTGAAGATCATGAGCAGCACGATCCACGCGGCGCCGGTGTGCGAGCCAAAGAAGCGTGACCTGCGGCCCTCCTTGGCGGGGTTGTTGAGCAGTCGGATGATCGCGAACATCACGATGCCGACGAAGACGAGAATGACGAAGAGATCCTCGAGGAAGAGCACGATCGGCCAGGTGCCGATGATGGGGAACCAGAAGTTCTCGATGTAGACCTCGCCGAGGGCTTCCGCGACCGTGATGCCCAGCACGAGGAAGCCCCAGAAGGCGAAGACGTGCGCGACGCCGGGGATGGCCCACTGCAGCAGCTTCTTCTGCCCGAGCACCTGGCTGCCCTCGAGTTCGGCGCGCTTGCCCACGTGGCTGGTCCGGCCGAC
>Ga0194133_10007557_pt1 | contig 12981 bp, 10 predicted proteins | sample TA2KigOf40mmetaG_FD_155448 | JGI IMG/M metagenome (GOLD analysis project Ga0194133, IMG submission 155448) | Freshwater microbial communities from Lake Tanganyika, Tanzania - TA2015055 Kigoma Offshore 40m | ecosystem: Environmental > Aquatic > Freshwater > Lake | place: Tanzania: Lake...
AATCCCCCATTGTATGGCCTTACTTAATTTGATAGGTCAACGAAAAACTAAACGTTTGACCCAATTGATAATCTGAAACCACAAATTCTTGGTCCTTGTACGATTGCACCCGTCTAAAGTTCGCGTTTGTCAGGTTCTGAACCATCAACTTCAACGCCAGTTTGTCCATCCAACAGGTAGGTGTTGGTGTTTACCCAGTTTACGGTTTGGCCGGCATTGATGTCGGCGTCAGTAACGGTAACCGTTTGGGCTCCGACTACTGAAATTCCAAGAAGGAATAGGGCAGAATGTAAGATTTGTTTCATTTTTTGCATGTTTTGCGGCAAAGATAGGGGCGTTCTCAAGGCGAATTGTTACCAATTTATTACGAATTGGTTAATAAAAGGGCGGTTTTAGATGCCAGATGTTGTGTAAGATTTTTCTTTTTTTCCATGGCCGAGAAGGGTTGGTTGATGCACAGGAATGCGCCCTGTGCATTCCTGGCTAAACACAGGGCTGCACCCTGTGCTTGGGTATTGCGCCCTTTCAGGGCTGAGCGGATTGGTGCTTATGGGGGGCGATCTGGATTGCAAGGCCAGCCCAAGGGCTGCCCCTAACCAAACGGTTACAAAAAACGAGGTTATTGCTGAGGCTGGGGGGGCAACTCAACCGGTCCGCGCGCCGATTTTCGGCCCCGCATTTGGTCGGCACGCTGCCGCCATCGGGTAGCTTCTTCTATTCGCCCATAGTAATTTTCGTAGCCAAACCGATTGGCCATCATGCTGATGCGCAGCTGCCTAATCATTCGGTGGATGCGGCTTTCGGTTTCTAAGACCGCCGGCGACATATCTGCCACGGGGTCGAGCGAATCTGAAATTGGCACATACGCTGTATCGCTGCGCAGCAGGTAAAAGTAGGTCAACGGAACCAAGCGAAGTCCTTCGGGCAGTACAACATCGCTGCGGCGTCCCACCTCTTCGTCAACCAACTCGGGGCCCAACAAAACCGGCCTGCGCCCAACATTTTGCCGCATCAATTCTTGAATCCAACCCTCAAAAGCCTGTTGTATGCCCTGAGGGTTCGGGTCGCCCGCCTCAAAGGCTTTTAACTTGGGCAATAAACTGTCTAAGGCCGGCTCCGTGCCCATCCATACTTCCGGGTGCCGCTGCTGCCCACGGCTTAAATACCAGGGCCTACGAAACAATTCTTTGTCTAAAATCACTACATCTGGGCGCAGTTTGTTTACCGTTTGCAAATACATACCCGGCGATACAAACACATCCCATTGCCGGGTAATGACCAAGGCGTTTTCGGGCAAACTGAGCAAGGCCGATCGGGCATAGCGTTCTACCAACACGTCGTTGCGGCGGTTGGCTCGCTCCCCGTGTTTGGCAAGCAGCAAAAACGGCAACAATGCCGCCGGCAGCACGATCAACCAAGCGGGCTTTACCGTTTCAGCCAGATAGCGAAAAAAGGCGTACACAGGAAACAGCAACAGCAAGGTGGCCGATAAATAATAGGGTTCAATATCAGGAATATCGTAGTTTGAGGCGTACCATACGCAAACCACCAACTGAATGAATAGCCAAGGCCAGGCTTTGCGCCCAAACCACAGGCCCAGAGAAGCAGGCAACAAGGTCCAATACAAATCGACCGGCAAACCCTTAATAAACAGGCCAATGTTCTCTTTACTGAATTCCCAACCCTGAAACATCCATACCCGGTATTGTGCTCCGGTAACATGATTCCAAAATCCGTTGAGGCTGCTTAAATCACCAAAATAGGCCTCGGGGCTTTGGTTGGCCAGAAAGTACATTCCAGCATAAAAAGGCAGAGCCGCTGCCAGTCCGGCGGCGGTCATGATGCCCCCTTCAAGCAAGCGCGCTTTCCATGTTGTATGTGCTTTCCAAAGTGCCCAAAGCAGCCCAGGAACAACCACAATTGAAATCAAGTGGTTTGAAAACAGAAGCCCCGTACTTAAACCCAGCCAAATGGGCGCCTTGGAGTCGGCCTTTTGCTGGTAACGAATAAAAAGCCAGGTCCATAAGCCCAGCAAACCAATGTGGTATCCATACACTTCAAGGCTTACAGCCTGAGACCAAACCCGCAGAGAAAAAAAGACCGAGAGCACCGACAGCAGCATCAGCCATGCATTTTCTTTGGGGTAAAGGGTGCGAAGCCCGGCAAAGAAAAAAACGGCGCCCAGCACCACCATAATCAGATTCAAGGCATTGCTGACCAGCAAGGGTTCGGCAAAGCCCATGCTGCGCACCACAGCAAAACCCAAAAAGGTGAACAATGGATACCCAGAAGGGTGGGCAATGCCCAGAAGGTACTGCACGGTAGCGAGCTCGCCTGCATCAATTTCTTGAATGCTGAGCGACATGGTGCTGCCGTACACCAAAAGCAAAATGGCAGAAAGCGCTGCTGTAGGCAACCAGTTCGGTAGGGATTTCATGGGCTTGGAGGTCATGGTCAAAGATAGGATTCCGGGGCTTGATTTTGGTTTTTGTTGGGCAACTCAATCGAATACGCGCAGCACCACCCCATCAAAGGTGGTTTTATACCGAACCAAGGGATATTGGCTACTGCCCGATTCCAGGCCGCCTGTGATGATGTTGAACCGGCTTCCACAGCCGTTGTTCGGGCAATCTATATCGGTCAAATAAAAGCCATTCGTTTCTAGGCTAACCTTTCCGCAATCGCCCGTATGGTTGCCTGGGCAGTGCAATTCATAGGCGTTAAACTGGTCCATTGAAACCCGATAGACCAAGATTCCTTTGCTTCCCCCGGGAATAAAAGCGTAGCCTCCCACCCCTTGAAGGTCAACAAATTGGGGGTCAAAAATATAGAGCGACGCATCGACAGGCACCCTAGGAATGCCGGGCGGATACGAAGGCGTGCAGGCCAACAATCCAAAGAAAAGCAAGCAGAGATGCAGTGTTTTCATCGTGTAAAAGCGTAAATTTCGGCAATATGCTTCGATTTCGGCTTATTGGTTTGGGAATTTTTGGGTTTGTTTTTCCTGTTCGGGCTCAACTCGCCATGGAAAACGGCTTTTTATTGCCGCCCTACGACACCCTGTATGCCCTAATGGTGTTTGCCGAGGTAGATTATTCGGAACGTTGTCCGGGGAATTTGGGCGAACCCTGGATTTCAGATTGGGTGCAAGGACCTGGCGGAACGCTGCCTCCACCTCAAGCGCCCCAGCTATTGAGCCATGTGGCCAAGCTTGAAAATCCGGGACTGGTAAGCATGTATTACGATCAGGCCTCTTTTGGCCGGTATCAGCTGCTGGGCGATTACCTTCCCCAGGTTTTTCGGGTGCCATGCCACCGTTTATCTCCCCGCGATTACGGCATTTTGCCTGTGCTAGAAGATGTAAACCGCTTTTTGGGGCACCGAGGTTGGGAAACGACCCATGGCTTGCCGGCCTCGGCCTTTGACCAGTGGACACCCACCGCTCCCGGAAAGCCCAAAATCAAAGCCAGCGACGGAAAAGTGGACCTGCTGTATGTAATCTGGAAAAACAACCGCTACCTGCATGGCCTTTCTACCCTTGACCATTCGGGTTACGGAGTAACAGCCTACCAAAGTCCTGGTTTTGGTCCCTTTAAGGGATTGAACAGCGCCGCTTCGTTTAATCAAGGTAAAGGGCTGGGGCATAGCCTGCATGTGTTGGTTTGCGAACATTTGCATGGTTTGTTTGGAGGCAACCATTGGCATTCGGGCGGTGGAGCCGGGACCCATTGCCTGCCTATTCCGCCCGCCAACTACGGCTTAACTGGTCAAATGAACTCCAGCATGATTTCATTTTCGGCTTGGGACAGGTGGATGATGAACTGGAAATCGCCCGAAAAAGCATTTCTGATTTCGGCACCCGATAGTTTGGGCCAAGAAATCAACACCGAAGACCTGCTGGCCGAAGAGGGGCCCGCTCGGCAGGTCTTTTGGCTGCGCGACTTTAGAACCTCGGGCGATGCGCTCCGCATTCGTCTTCCGTATTTGAACAGCGACAGCGCAAACGCTAAGGTGAAAAACCAATACCTGTGGCTGGAATACCGAAGCATGGACCACCCCACCGAAGAATACCTGAGTCCGCTGCACGACTGCGCTTTACGGCCCGATGCCAAACTAAAACAAGGGAGCCCCGGCGTGTACGCCTACCTTCAAATAGGCAAAGACCAACGCTCGGGGGGCTACGAAATGTACTCGGAACGGCCCGACCTGCCCAACAGCCTAGGGTCCTTTTTATTTCCACTACCTGCCGACGGCCGTTGGGATTTCGCCTTCCGGTCTGACCTGAATCCAAAGCCCCATGGCGGAGCTTGCAGTTGGGGAAATTCCGCCATTCCGATCGACCGCTCGAGCAGTCTTCCCAATCCCTTTACGGGTTTGCACGATTTGTATTTGGCTTACGATGCCAACGGCGACGGCAGTTTGCTGGGCAAAGAAGACCTGATGCCCGGACTGGCCGATGCCGTAGGCGATTCGGTGCTTTGGACCTACCGAAAAGGGGGCGATGGCTTTGATGCCTTTGGAAACTGGAGCGGCAACTCCGAATTGAGTTTATCTACCAATCCCGCACCGGTTCCGGTGTACACCCAAACCACCCATTACGAATCGGCCTGGGCGGGCGACCCCAAGTCCGCCCACGAAAACCGAATAATACATCTGAACGGTTTGCGCATTCGGGTAGAAGACCAGCCGGAACAACAAAGAGCGAAAATCATTTTAGAACGTAGGCATTACGACCTTCAAGGTTCTTTGCGCTGGTGCGGGCATATTGTGTTGCATGGAGAAACCCAGCCTAAACTGCGCTTAAAAAAAGGCTGCCGACTTCGTTTGGAAAACGGAGAAAGTCCGGTTTTGGCCAAAGGCATTGGGAATCCTCCCAGCATGCTTGAATCTAGCCTGTTTGAATTGATGCCGGGCAGCAGCTTGGTTTTAGAAAAGGGAAGCTCATTGTTCCTGGGACCTGACACCGAGCTAAGACTGCATCAAGGCAGCAGTTTAATACGGAGCGGCGGTAAAATTCGGATCCACAAAAAAGCCAAATTGGTCTATGTACGCTAAATGGTGCATGGTTGGGGGCCTGCTCTGCTTGCTGTGCCTCGCCTCTTGCAGCAGTACCAAGAACAACCGATTTGGTAATCAGGTACAAAAAACGGGCAAACAAGCCCAGGTTCAAAAGAAAAGCAAACCACAGGTTACCAATGCAAAACGCCGGGCAGAGCTGCAAAGGGTGGATTTTTTGGGTGGGGAATCGAGCATGGACCGTCGGGAACGTAGGCAAAAAGCCCGTAGTGTTGACAAAGCTGAAAAGCAAAAAGAGAAAGAAAAAGAAGCGGGTTTAACGGAAAAAAAGGCCTTGAGTAAGAAACAAAAAAAGGCCTTGGCGAAAAAGAGAAAAGAAGCCATGAAGAGGCACATGGACATTCAGGACAAAGCCACGCAAAAGCGAATGAAAAAGAACTTACGAAGAGCGAGGCGAGCTGGCAGGTAGGCGCAGACCCATTTAACCCAGAACATTCGTACCTAAAATTTCCGCATTCTACCCTAAGCCGCCCAGCCCCGAAGGGGCGAAATACCCCAGCACAGGGTGCAGCCCTGTGTATTCGGTCGTTGATTCGTGCACGCGTACCTACCCCGCCGAAAAAATGCAACCCATATCATTCGTGCATTCCTGGCTAACCTCTCCAACCCGGAATGCTACTTCATCAATTCCCCCAGCAAGGCTTTAAATTCCGCTTGTTTTTGATGCAATTTTCGACGCACATCTGTTTCTTTGATTTTGTACTCAATGTACTTCTGTTGCCGCTGGTTAATCAAAAAAATGGAACTTTCGCCCAGTTCAAAACGCCGCTGTTCAGCTCTAAATAGGGCGTCCAGCTGATCGGTCATCGTGCTGAGCAGGGCGAGCTGTCGTCCCAAATTGTTCCATTCGTTGTACAAGGTCAACAGTTGGTTTCGAACCCCCAGCCGCTGAAACTGGTAGTCCATTTGGGCTTTTGTCAGCTTGGCTTCCACTTCTTGGCGTTTTCCCCGTTCTTTTCGAAGCAGCAGGGGCATGTAGAAATCGAGACCAATTTTGTAATTATTGGTAAACCAAGCCGGCTGGTTTTCTTGGTACAGAGCGTTCCAACGGGCATTGAGCATGGGCAGTTGATTCCAAGAAGCCAAACGGCGCTGTACCTGAAGTTCTGCAATTTCAAATCGTTGGCGTTGCAAAAGGGGCGAAGCGTCATCGGTGGCGGGCAGAATGCGCGAAAGGGAATCAAGGCTGGGCAAGCCGGGCAGTTGGTCAAAGCGGATTTCGTCGGGTCGAACGGCGCTGTCTAATTCCAAGGGCGTTTGCCGGTCGCGCCACAAAAACGTGCTTAAGCTAAGTCGAGCTTTGATTAATTCTTGAGCGGCAGCGATTTGTCCGGTTTGCCGTTCTTGAAAAAGTACAAAGGCATCTAAGGTGTCGATGGCGGGATTTTCGCCCAAAACATACGCGGCCCTTACACCTTGAAATTGACGTTCGGCCACCTGAACCGAAGTGTCGAACACCTGTACATTTCGCCAAGCAAAAACCCAATCCCAATAGGCTTTTATGGCCTTTAGCATGAGTTCGTTCCAAGCCTCGACGCGTTCTTGTTCTGCGGCCAACAAGCCTTGTTGGGCTTGCCGAAGCGCCGCGCGCCGTTCGTCTATAACCAAACCGCGCAGCAAACTGGCTTCCAAACCTAGAGCCGGAAGCCCGTTGCTGGGAAGGGTTCTTGAGGGGTCAACATAGGCTCCTTGAACCCAGTCGTAAGCGGCATAACCCGATATGCCAAACCAGGTTGGCACCTTTACCTTGGTTTCCAACCATTGCCAATAGTTTTTTTGGTCGAATTCCTTTTGGTCGTATCGGCTTTCTAAAATAGGATCAAAGCCTCCTCGGGCGCCAAGTAAGCTTCCTTTGGCCTGTTCCGAGATTTGGTCGATGGCCAATCCATAGGGATGGTGCTGCACGACGTAATCCAAATACCGCTCAAATTCCAAAACCTGTTCAGGGCCTTGGGTTCGGGCCCCTTGCATGGAAATTAGCCCCAAAAGCATGAAATAAATGCGTTTCATTTGGCTTTTTTCGGGCTAGAGGCTCCTGCTTTTTCCGACGGCACCTGGTAAAAATTGGGTGGAAATCCATTGATTTGCCGCCAAAGTTCATACCAAATGGGAACGTCTTGCAACAGGGCAAAGCCTTGGGCTCCGGCACCCACTCGAATTTGATTTGGCCAGCCTATGTCGGTCGAATCGGGGGCAACCAGCATACGGTACATTCCATTTTCAGAAATATCAGAGTCAATGGAAGAGATGCGGCCGCCGAAGGTGCCAAAAGATACTCCGGGCCAGCCCGAGAAAACAATGGTAGGCCAGCCATCGAACACGATGCGTACCTGTTCGCCGCGCTGCATTAGAGGCAAATCTACCGGACGCACATACATTTCAATAGCCAATCGGGGTTTCAGGGCGGTGATGGTAAGTACCGGTTCGCCTGCGGCCACGTTTTCGCCCAACCCGGCCTTTAGAATTTTAACCACCTGCCCATCTTTGGGGGCGGTGATGTGCCAAAACCGACTTCGAATGCTGTAATTGGCATAGGTGTTGTTGAGCTTGGCAATGTCTTCGTCGGTCTTAAAAAGTTCGGTGTTGGCGGTTTGAATTTCCGATTCAATTTTAAAGATTTTCGAAAGGTATTCGGTTTCAATCCCGTTCAAGTCTATGGTTGCGTTGATGAGCTCCCGGTTGGCATTGTCGAGTTTGTTTTCGACGGCCACCAATTTTCCTGCCGCTTCCTGCATTTTGTTCCGGCGATTTTCCAATTCCCGCAAAGACAATATGCCCTCTTGTTTGTACATGATCTCGGCTCGTTTAACCTGGTCCTCAGCAATTTTATAGGCTGTTTTGGCCACCTCGACTTCGGCACTGTCAATTCCGACCTTTCTGCGGGCTATACTGATTTTGTTGCGCGCCTGCTGCAAACTAATCCGCAGATTGTTGCGTTCTGCCGCAATCTGCCGCTCCAATTGCATTATTTTATCTTGGTAGGCCCCACCTGATTTTTCTCGGGCGTTCAACTGTTCTTGGGTTCGGCGAAGCAGATTGGGATCAAAGTATTGGTCTTTGATTTCGCTGATAAATACGATGGTGTCGCCGGCACGCACCGTGTCGCCTTCTTGAACATACCAACGCTCAATTCGCCCGTCAATTCTGCTTTGCAAGGTTTGGGGGCGGTCTTCAGGGGTAAGCGTTGTTACCTTGCCATGCCCACGGATGTTCTGGGTCCAAGGTAAAAACAAAAGCAAAAACCCAAATCCGGCAAACCCGATAAGCCAATAGGCCAGCATTCTGGGCGTACGAGGATTGGTCATGGCGCGGAAGGCTCCGAACCGGTCCTGCTCCATGTCGATGGGGGTTGAGTATTTAGAAATGTCCAACATAAATTATTCCAATACCTGAATGAAAAGAGCGTTGGGAGGAATTCCGTTAGAAGGCCCATCGAAGACCAAGTCCCCTTGGTCCAAAACAAGCAAACGCTCACAGGCCAAGGCCATGTCTTTGTTTTTACTTACAATCAACAGGGTGGTTTCCCGCATTTCATGAATCAGTAAGCGCCTAAGTTCGGCACGCTGTTCGGGCCCTAAGCCTAAACCCAAGTCTTCTAAGAGCATGATTCTGGGTTTTTCAATAAGGGCCCTGGCCAAAGATATTTTTCGCAAGGTCGAGGTAGAAATTCCTTTTTTGTCGGGAATTAATACGGTGTCAAATCCTTTTTTCAGGGCCTGAATTTCTTGCGACAATCCAACGGCCTTTACCACCTCGTTCACCTCTGAAAACCCAATTCCTGGTCGCCCCATGCTAATGTTTTCGTACACCGTCCCCCAAAAAATGGTGTCTTGCGAAACGGTTTCTCCTATCAAGGTGTGTGCATCTTGAGCATCAAGATTGCGCAAGGGTACCCCGTCCAACAAAACCTGCCCTTCTGAGGGTTGATACAATCCGCTCAACAAACTCAATAAGGTTGATTTTCCTGACCCTTCGCCCCCTGTTAGGCATACTTTTTCTCCTGGTCTGATGCGCAATTGGATGTTGTTCAAAACTCTTTTGCCGGAATGGGGAGAAAGGTAGCTAAGGTCTTTGGCCTCAATCCCAATTCCGCCCTGCCGCAGCTGGTTTGACAAGCGGCGCCCCGATTGCTGTTCCAAGGGGATATCGGTTACCTTGCCTAGTTTTTCGGCCGCGGTTAGAACATCGTACACGGTTTCCAAACCTTGAATGAATTTTTCGACCGAGTTGATGATCAAAATGATGACAATTTCACCTGCCACAAACTGCCCAATATTGATTTGCTGATTTACCACCAAGGCGCCACCCAAAACCAACAAACCTGCGGTAAGAATAACCTTAAAGGCAACCATAAACCAGTTTTGTGAAACAATGATTCGGAACCGTTCGCGTCGGTGCCGAATGTAGCCAGCCACCAGTTTGTCGGTGGTTTCCAGGGGAAGACTGCTGTTGCCTGTTAGCTTGAAAAGCTCAATGTGCCGACCCAATTCTTGCAGCCAATTCGCGGTTCTATACTTGTAATCCGATTCCAGCAAACTGGCCGACATGGCCTTGGGGCTGGTTAAACGAAACATTAGGTACACCACCCCAATTACCACCAATCCAAATACCAAGAAAGTAAGATGGTAAAACGAAAGCAGAATGATGCCAAATAAAATTTGAAGCACCGAACTGCTCAATTCAATTAAAAGTTTGGGCAGGCCCTTTTGAATGGTTAGAATGTCAAAAAACCGGTTCGCCAATTCGGGGGGAGATTTTTCTGAAAGGGCATCCATGCGCATCCTTGGGAATCGATAGGCAAATTCAAGCGATGCCCGGGCAAAAAGTCTTTGCTGCATGGCCTCGACCACCCAAATTTGCATGATGTGCAGTGCGCCGGTCAAAAAGGCACCAAGCAAAACCAATACAATGAGCAAAACCAAAGAGGTAGAAACCTGCGCCCCCATTAAAAAGCCTATTATGGCTTGAATTCCCAAGGGCAAGGACAGGGCAATTACTCCGGTAAATAAAGCATACACGTACAGCAAAATAACCTCGCGTCGCTCTTGGTGCATAAGCCTTAAAAACCGGCTTAATGGGCCTTTTAAGCGATTAAATTCGTCGCTTTCAACCCCAAAAATCCAGTCCAAAGGTTCAAACAACAGCACCCGATATCCGCCCTCGCCTTGTTCAAACAAATGCCATGGCAGCTCGCCAAGCCGGGTGCTGAGTTCAACCTTGCCAGCGTTCAAATGCCTTATTTCAAAACCCTTTCCTGGATTGCTGCTGATGTAGGCCCCTTGTCCGTCTTTGCCAAAAAATACCAAGGGCAATGCCTGTTTTGCACAATGCGACATTACTTTTTCGGCCGAAATAAACCGCTCTTGCACCATGAGCTTCATAAAAGGAGCTGCAGTGCGCAGAATTTCAACGCAGTCGTCAGAATTATACGGCTGGGCCGTTTCAATGTGCCCTAAATATTCTTGAAGCCCGTCTAGATTTTCCGTTTCGCGGCGAAAAACCAATCCAAGCTCTCGAACCAAAACTTTTATGTCAATCCCCTGCATGAATTTTTCGCGAAGTTACTTTGACATTAAACAATATGGAAACAATTTAAGCCCTTAAAAGTCAATTAACCTTGTTTATTTTCTAGATTGCCATTGCTTTTTTAGGTCGCTGCTCAAGGCATCTTGGTGCATCAATAGGTTGATGGTATGCATTCGAACAAAGGCCTCCGAGGCAAAAAAGTAACCTCCGCAATCGTTGCTTTTGTCGCCCCAAGAGTTTTTTACTTTGTAATACACCGTTCCCTTGGGGTCGGTAAACAATCCGGTAATCAGCATTCCGTGATCGTCGGTAACTTCGTACCGGTCAAAGGCCTCTTGCCTAGCCTGTTGGCTAATGTTTGCTTGATCTTGGGGGCTTAAAAACAAGGCTTCTTTTTCTTCTCGGTTTAGCCCAGCAAACCCGGCAGCCGGCTTAATGGCCAAGCCCATTTTGTGGTTGAATCCTGGGTCAGAAACATCGGCGCCCCAGGCCACGGAATATCCATTTTTTAGAGCCTGGTTAAGGCTGCCAATTAAAACGTCCAAAGGCACATTGTAGGCCGATTCCCAGCTCCAATTGTCGGGAATTTCAACAGGAAAAAAACTGTAAAAGGGATGATGGGCAAACGAGGTCAGGTCAACGTATTCGTCGGCTTTAAGCCCAAGAGAGGCTGCAAAACCCTGGGGGCTTTGTTTTTTTCCTTGCCATTCTACCGTTTGGGGCAAAGGTCCCAGGTAGGCATCAAGAACTCCGCTAAAAGCCGATTTCCAAGCGGTTGAAAGCCGTTGATTGGGATTTTTAACAACAGCATCAACCAAGCTGCGGGTTACGGCATCCAGTTCGTTGTGTTTTATGGTTTCTTCTCCGTAGGCGTTTCCGGGATACGCGCTTTCGGGCAACAAACCATAGGTTCTAAGTACAAAAAGCGGGTCGTGAAACGCTCCGCCCGGACCAAAATTAGCGTTCCCGTGCAAGCGTACGAATTTTTCGGCTTTGGCTTGATACACATGCCGCACCACAAACATTTCAGATAAATTAACAGCCGGCTTTTTCATGCGCAGCAATTCCGACTCAAAAAAGCCCAAAGAAGAAAAACTCCAACAGGTGCTGCTTTGGTGTTGATTTTGTACCGGACTGGCTTCAAGGTCAACCCCTGCAGTTAAGCTAAAGTTCGCTTTTTCAGAGGGTTTAATGGTTTGGGCAGCAAGGTTCCCGGCCAGGAACAGAAGAAAAACAGTAGGCAAAAACCGCATCATATCGAATTCAATTTTCGTGAAGATATAAAACTAGTTCTAACTTGAAGGGTGTTGATTTTGGGCGGCTGTCGGGCTTTCACCGGTTGTCAGCGGTTGCCGGGGGTTGGCCCAGCGGGCTTGCGGTGGCTCCCAGGGTCGCCTCCGCGCCGCGCGGGCCATTCCCCGCCACCCTTGCGGGCAACCCGGTTCAATCCCTGCCGCGGGCGGCCCAATGAAATTTTGGGTTCAAAAAAGCAGGTGCCGGCATGCTCGGAAGGGCCTGTTCCAACAAGGGTTTCAAGACTTATCCGTTTTTAAACGTTTGTTAAACGTAACTCATATTATTTTTTGTAATGGTTTGGATTTCAATCCAGTAGCAACACGGTTTGGATTCGGGTATAAATTGGGTGTAATAAAATCCATACCATCTCCACCTAATTGTTGACCTCTAAATTTCAATTTTAAGGTTTTGCGACTCTTGGGCAAAAATACTGCGAACGCAGTTTGCAAGGGGTGTTAAAGCAAGCACATTAGAAGGTTGGCAATGATAGAATCCCAAAAAGGCCATTCTGTATTGGATTCGGCGCAGCTATGCCGCCCACCTATTGGAATCGTTAACGTGCCATGGGTAAATTAGGAACTGTTGGGGCATAGCAGCAGCAAAACCACTGAGATATACACCCACGTAAGTGCCAAAAACCTGCAACAAATCCGTTCGCCCTTTGACGATTTGCAAAAAATGTATACTTTTGAAACCAGCAAAAAAACTTCGCCTATACATCCAAATCTGCAAATTGGGGAAGTTTTATAGCGCCTATAAATGAGTTAAGGGCAAGTCGAGCAGCAAAACAACCGAAATTTACACACATGTTAGTACAAAAAGTATCCAACTCATAAAAAGTCCATTTGACGATTTATAAGCAAAAAAGAATATATTTGAATCTAAAAAAAAACGAAACAAACTTTCGCATATCACTCTGAGTGTTGGCACGCTATGCGAAAGTTTGTTTCGGGTATATACAAGTTACCTGCAAGTGTATAAAGATAAATCGTAAAACAAATGAAACTATTGACTAATAAAAAAGTCTAACAAAAAAAATCATGAAGTATATCCAAATTATTTTATTTTTCCTATTTTTTTTTA
>Ga0194133_10007558_pt1 | contig 12980 bp, 6 predicted proteins | sample TA2KigOf40mmetaG_FD_155448 | JGI IMG/M metagenome (GOLD analysis project Ga0194133, IMG submission 155448) | Freshwater microbial communities from Lake Tanganyika, Tanzania - TA2015055 Kigoma Offshore 40m | ecosystem: Environmental > Aquatic > Freshwater > Lake | place: Tanzania: Lake Tanganyika...
ATACAACTCACCTTCCGTTGGATGTTTTGCTCTAAAGACCATTTTAGAGTTGAGTTAAAGAAGATATTTTCCCCTTACTACCCATGATTTGCAAGCAGTCGTACTGGGAGGTTTTCCTCCCTCGTAGGGCAGCTCATCATTGTCTGTGAGTAAACGTGTGTGAACTAGTATGCGATCTAAATCAAGATTTTTTCCTCCTATGTGGTGGTACAACAGGAGAAGTCCCTAGCTAGCTTTTTTCCCCCAAAAAAAGTTATTGATGTTGAGAACTTTTAGCTTTTGCAAAGCAAATAATTTCAATTTGTTATTTTTTGTGAATAAGCTAAATAAATGGCTAGAACATCTGACTAAGAGCTGGGAGGCTGGGGTTCAATCCCCAGTCTGGGCAAAATCTCTGATCCCTGGATTTGCCTTAATTAATCATTTCTCGTAGATGATTATCTCAGCTATGATTGATTGTTGTGCATAAACTTGATTAAAAATTAATTGTCTCTTAATCTTTGACTCTTAATTATCAAAAAAATACAATCCAGGGACTGCAACACAACTTTCAGTGACAGGAATTGTTGTAAAGTCAATTCCTTAACAAAAAGCTCTCAATCAATCAATCAAACTAGCAATAAATCTTTCATTCATAAATATCAAATACAAGCAAGTGATTGTAAGACACAACTTTCAGTGATTCAAAAAAAATTGTTGCATAGTCAACACCAATAGGTGTTAAAATAATCAGTATTAGCAAAGGCTATCAATCAATTGTGCTCTAAATTGCCCTTCTGCTTTTAATCTTTACCCTCACAACTATCAGTTACCTATTTAGAGTTCCAAAAAAGGTGATGAATGTCTCAGTAGTCAAAAAAACCTTTTGATGGATATTGATGATAATTTTAAAATTTTATTTGTGAAAGTAGGAGAGAATAAATGCAATGATGGATTGATTAATCTGGTGCTGCATGCTGAGCATGGACTACTTTGTTTATAATGGAGAATCTACAGCTTTGAAAAAGTGATGTTATTATGTTTATGGTCGATGCAGTTTATCATTAATTGGACTGAAAATGGCTTGCAAGTTTTTTTGCTTTCTAAATTCAAAAATAATTTGCATGGCTGGGGATTGAAGAAAAACCTTAGTTCCAATTAAGTGATATGCTTATGACCCCACTTTGCCATGGCTTTACACCAGAATTTTTATGATGATGATACTTATTCAAACTTTACTATGAGCAAGTGTGTTTGTTTTGGTCTGAAGAGAGTGTGTGAGTTGGTATGCGATACCGTGTGAAAACACAAGGATAACCTTCCCAATCAAAAGAAGAGTCAATACGGAACTGCTGTACTTTGTATAGCAGATAATCGGATGAGAGATTGGGACCAATATGGATGATCAACCAAGGGTGCAAGCTGATTGGAGGAGCAAGTATACCTTGCCCAGCAATGCTATCTTGGCATCAAAAGCTGTGGGAATGAGAGACCCAGGTGTGAACCTGACTTGAAATGAGTTTAAATAGCATGGAAGCAAAATAAAGAAAATTACTTAAATTGAGCACATCCTACAATACTATTAATATTCATAGAGTTCATGCAAAATTCAGTATGAAGGTTTATGTTTGTTTTAAGTAAACATCTATAGAGATGCAGTGATCCTAATTTTCCCAAGCCGGAGACATTTTGATTTATTTTACAAAATGTCAAGATTATATTAAATATCCTGAACAAAAAGTGTTTTTTAATAAAATCTGTCAAAAAAAACTTTGGAAAATTGGTTGCAGAGTGGTGAATATTTTTTTTGTAACTTTTTGAGTTTCAAGCACGTCCCTGATAAAACTCTAGCGAAAACAAAAAACAAAACTTGGATGCCAAAGTTGTCAAAAATGTGTTAAAGTATATACTTTTAAAGAGAGAAATAGAAAAAGTATTTTTCATGCTGAAAAAGTCTCAAAAGTAGAATTGTGCTCAAACAATTGGAGAAAGTCTTTTTTTCATCCAAATAAATTTGAGACTTACAGATTGGCCATTCACACTCAATCAATCAAAACGAGGATGACAATTTATTCTAAAGCTCTCAAAGCTCTGCTGCATGATTTCAAATGTACTTAATTGATTGAAAAAATATATTCAAAAACAGGAAAATAATAAAAGTTTCTGGTTTTGCTAAGCTTCAAACCTGCTTTGACAAAGAACACAATATTATTTTTTTATAAGACCTAATAGTGGAGTTCCCTTAATTTCCTTATCCGTTCGGGTTGCACATGTCAGGGTCTCACCATCCAAAATCTGTCTTTTTTGGATGAATTAGAGGAACTTTTCTTTAAACTTTTTAGTGAACTCTTGGCTGTTCCCTTTCCGCAACTAATACTGGATTGAGGAATCTGAGTTGTAGGTGCTAGGGTCTCCAGGTCGTCACCACTGGTTGTAGAGGAGATGCTCACACCATTTTAACAATCCGCTCATAGCCAAACTCAGAATATAGTTGGGTAACTTTTCCCTCACAAGGAAAAAACTAGTGATGGGTCTGGGTCAAAATTTTTTGACCCTGATCGGGTCGGGTTGGGTCAGTCATTTATGGTTTGGGTTTGAATTTGGAAAATTTCCCCTAAAAATGTCAAATTTTTCAATTTTTTCCCCTTCGGATCAAAAAAAATCTCTTCGGGTTGGGTCGGAAAGTACCCGGGTCAAAGGCGGATCGTCTTCTTATTTACTGCGGGTCAAAAGTAAGCTCGGGTCGGGTCAGGGCCCATCTCTAGAAAAAACCCTAATAGTTAACTTTTTTGAGGTGCTAAAATCCAATCAAGAATTTTGTAACCCTTTATTTGGGGTACTTGAGGCATAATAGCTCTAAGTTCAAGGAAGACACTTCTAGTCCAGGGTGATTTTTCCATGAGTTGAAAGATAATCTGTTGATTAATGCCTTGAAAAGGGAGCCCTCTTTGACAAACCAAATTGCATTCATTTATTTGCTCCTCTGTTTGTTTTACACTGGAACAATCAATTAAACTTACCATATGCGCCACTAAAATCCGGAAAACAAAAAATAAGTTTAAGCATCCCTGAGCCATCTCACAAGTAAAATTTTGGCAAAAAAAATTTTTGTTGTGGTCCTGAAACATTCAGGAATAAAATCTTTTAATGTCTTAGCATGAAAGTAATTGAATTTGTTAAAAAAATATCACTTGATTGGTAAAAATTGAGATTGATTGTGGTGGAAAAAAGCAAAAAAATAGCCTTTAAAAATGCAGTTTATACTCCTGGCTTACAAGTCTTAAATCTTTTTGATTTTTTTGAGAGGGCATATGAAAAAGTAATCATTTGACTAAAGTAATTGCAAGAATCATGGCTCTAAAGTGATTAATAATGGAGCTATGGGCCTGTTTATTTTATGACTTTTTCATCTCCACCAGCAATCTTTTCCAGGTTCATGCTCAGGTACGCTAAGGGCAATGAAAAAGAAAATCTCTTCAAAGTAATGTCAATTTATTAAACTTTCAGAAAAAAGTGTTACTTTTAATTTTTTGATGGTTTTTCTTCACTTTGTAAAGTGTTAAAGTACTTTTTTGAATTTTCCGGATTAAGCTGGTGCGTACAGTACATGAAGCCTTATTTGTAGAAAATAAACTCAATTGATCTGGTTAAGTGGCAACAGAGACCAAAAGATGGATGATGGCAATTGAATACTGAAGCTCAAAACCTGGCTATTTGTGGTGAAAACCAATAACCACGAGGATGAGATATCTTGATTTGGGTCACATCTATTGATTGATTGACAGCTTTTAGTCGGTTAAGGAACTGATTCTTATGATACCGAAGTATTAGACATTTACAACAATCCCTACACTGTTATTGTGTCTTTCAGTCACCTGAACTATACCGGATTAAATTTTGGGAATAGTATTTTCTGACATAATTATTTTGTGTTTCTAATAATCAGGTTTTTGTTCATGTGTTCTGCACAACCATCAATACTGGTAACCATCATGTTAGATGATTATTTTAAGACAAATTCTGGGGTCATAGATTTGCCCTGACCCAGTCTCCCAGACCACAGTTGTGAAATTGAGAAATTCTAATTCTAATATTTAGTCAATTAAGTTATCTCATCTATAGACTATTTGATATTTGCATTTGCCAAAAGCTCTTTTTATGATCCTTCCATTCTATGAGCATCATATTAAAGAAAATTAAAGAAGTCAGTTCTGAGCTTTTTTTAGTAGACCCTTAAGGTATGGCCAGAGGGTGAATAAATATTGACAATTAACCAAACTGAAGTGAGTTACAGGGTTTTCATACTTTCAGACATTTTTGCAAGATTTTTATTCTGACTTGAATATTGTTTGAGAATCCAGGATAAAAATTGCTGCATTCCAAACTTGAGGTCTCATTTTATTAGCTAGTTGCCATAATTGCTGACTGAATAAAACCCAAGAAATTGAGGCAAAAAAAACAATATGAGAAAATAAAGCTTAAAAAAGATGGAGTTTTCACATATGCCCTTCTGAATATTTTGAAATATTTTTTATTGATTATTCAGCTTCTGATCTTTTCTTCTCAAATTGAAATTTTCTTTTTAAACTGAACGAACTCTTCATCCAAGATAAAGTTTGTTTTTACATAAATCTTAATTTGAAATGCTGAGAAAATAATCCTTATTTTTCTTGGAACAATTTTCAAAATAGTTTATACATGATCATCCAAAAATATCATGCTTGAGAATTATTTCGAATATCAAACTGACAATCTTTAAAATAAGATACTTTCTTTTGACATTATATGTTTTATCTACTTTAAAACTTGTCAGTTATTTTTGCATCCATTGTTCGAGAAATATTAAAATTTAAACAAAAAATTACAACTTGAAATGGAAAAGCTTTTTGCGTTAAGATTAAGTTTTCGATTTGAATTTGATGATTGAAAAAAAATCATATTCAATAAATAATATTTCAACCGAAAAGGGATCACATCTATTGACGCTTTAATATCCAAAAAGGAAGTTGCGAGCTGACAATAAAAATAAATATGTCTGTTTTATACCAAAATGATTTTCAATTTTTAACATTTTTTCAACTAAAATTCTCCACTTTTTTGCTGCAACTTTCATCCTTTGATTTAATTATATAGGACTAGCTGAGGTACTCGGCGCTGCTCGGGTTAATTTGCAACCTGCTGAGCATCTTGAAAAAGTGTCCTTCAGCTTTAAGGGTTTCAAGCCCCCCAGGCCCAAGGGAGAGGGGGAGGGGGTCAAACCTGCACCAAAACCTTCCTTAGACAGGTGGGGATGTGCGTGGAAAATTTCATCAAGATCGGATCAGGGTGTTGGATTTCCATTAGTCCTTCACATACCAACAGACAGACAGACAAACATCTGTACACCCATTTTTATATAGATAGATAGAAGAAGATAGAAGATATAGATATCGATAGAAGATAGAAGATTCTCCACTAAAAATCTAAAGAATATATATTCATTAGCTTTGAACCAATAATAACTGGTCTATTTTTAAAGGTTATCAGAGTTTTTCTCTTCATTTTGTTGAACTCTTTTTCATTTGTGAGGAGACTATTTTTTTTGTTTGCGGAAATAAAGTTCTGAGCATCCAAGAGCATAAATATTCGATCAAGCTTAGATTCAATTCGATTCTCTCTTTTTTTAACCAGTTTAAAAATGATAAAAGCAAAATCTTTTTTTATCAACTTATTTTGTTTGCCTAAAGGTTATCGCTGCACATCCTCTTTTGTTTAACAAGAAAAATAATGAAAATCTAACTCAGTTTTCTTCCAAAATAAAAAAAAGGGGCATCAAAAGTCTGGTAAAAAATATTTTTTGTTTGTAACTTATATCCACTGGGAGGAACATGTGGGAATAGCGAGTAAACTCTGAAGTTTTGTTGGTCAAATTGTTTTGGGATTTAATGACCTTTAGGAATTGCCAGAGGAAGAAAAAATATTGACAATTAATAAAAACATGTTTTTCTTTTTTGAGACTCATAGAAAAACAAGGATTGAGAACATTTATTGTTTATAGAGGAGTCAGATTTGGGTAATAAGCTTATTGGGCTTCTTAATAAAGAGAGAAAATTCTGATAGCTTTAATAAGCAGACTTCTACATTTTTAACCACTTCAGGATACTTTTAGACTTAGTTTTTATTCAACAAGCTCATCAATAGAAAAAATAACAATTAAGTATAGAAGTGCATTTTGTGATAAAAATGCAGAAGCCTCCACAAGCAATTATACAAAAACTACCATACGAATGTGACGACAATGACATCTGAGGCAGTGGCCATATTACAAACTAACTTGCCCATGGATGGACCTAAAGGGGAGCAGCATGTCGTGCGTCCATCCCTAGCCTAGAAAAAAAACATATAGCTCAGCCCCAAAACAAAAATTTCAAATTTCCCCTTGGTAACTCTTTACCATTATATGAGGAGTCTGTATGCAAAATTTCAGCTCTCTAGCTTCAAAACTGAGGGAGCAGTTTGATGTAACCAACTTTGGGCTTCATGCTTCCCCCTTTTTGTACATGCGCGCTTGGCTAAAGTCTAAGGCAGTGAAAATTCTAAACTTCTTCACTCGCTTTGCTCACGGAGGATAATCTGCTGCAGTGTGGGGTTACTTGATTTGTATCACTCATGTAATTTGGATTTTTAGTGAAAATTTTTCAAATCCAAACCCAAACCAATGATGGCTGACCCGACCCGACCTGTGGCTGAGGGCGAGGGGTCTGGGGTTCGAAACCTGGTGGCTCCAGGCAACCTTTGACCCCAGGTTGCCAAAAAAATACAACAAAAATATTCCCAGCCTTAAAGTGCACCTTTGATTCATTTTGCAAGGCAAGCTTTAAAAGATAAAAAAATCACGTCCAGCCTAGTACTTTCACGTTCCCACATCTTGACATTACAGTTTGGAGCCAATGGCACTAAAAATCAGAGGTTATAAAAAGAGGTTGCTCAAGGCTGCCAACAGCTATTGGCACAACCATTAAATCATGATAGTTGCAAAGGTTCTAAGGCATGAGTTAGAAACTTTAAAGTCTAAGAGGCAGACCAACAGACAAAAAATTTCGAATGAATCTTGTTCTTCCCAGGGGGTGCCTTGGCCTTATGGTCATGGTACATGGCTGGGGATCTGAGGGTCATGGATTCAAACCTGGCAGGAACCTCCAGATTGCCACAAAAATCAAACGAAAATTCACAGCCAGATTAATGTTTACCTTTAATGATTAACCCTGCAAGGCTTAAGAGAAAAGGTTTATCTCAAAGCCTGTGGTTAACAAGCCAACTACCTTTAAATTTTTTGAGCAAATACCCACGTTCTGCTTGGCTGGTGAAATATTTATACAATTTTTACATTGTATTAGACTGAAAAAATAAACTAATAAACAAATTATAGAACATAAATGTTTGCCATAAGGTTCCTTGAGTCCCTTTCATGGAAATTTTACCCTGAGCCCTGAGGAGTACGTACAGGTTGGGTTGGGACCAAACCCAACCCTGACCCATCTCGGGTTGGGTTTTTAAAATATGGGTGAAATTTTATGAATTGACACTCTATTATACACTATTTTAAATGGTGACTTTCCTCACTGAAAATTACACTCTAATACGCGTGTAATCTGAAAAATGTACTCATTTATGTGCTAATTCCAAAAAAGGGTGAGCTTATTTTCGGCCGGGATAGAATATACTTTTGGATTTAGATTAAACCTAAATTGTTGAATTGATTGGTTAAGAGCTTTCCCTGCAGGAAATAAATTATTTTTCCTTCATGCCCATCAAATGATGGTATTTTGGGCATCAAAATAATTATTTTAAATTAGGTTTTCACCCACTTCTACTCAATTCAATCAGCTTTATTGATTTGCCTGATTGTAAGTGACAAACTCTAGCCTCTGGTTTATTTCGAGTCTTGAGAACAATCCTTTTAATCAGAGGAGATTGTCATTTTATTCTTAACTTAACCTTTTTTTAAATTTGCCAACAACAAAAAAAGCACATCTGTTTAAGTGTATTTGAACAAAGAGACGGAAATGACGATGGAAGATAAAATAAAAGAACAATTACTTTTTTTCTTATATGAATATCAAACTTTTTACTATATCTTTCAATATGTTTGGGGTTTATACATAATAATCAAAATCAGTTCTTTTTTATATTACAATCATATACGATTGTAAACAATCAAAATAAAGGTTTCAAATTAAAATATTTTTTTATCATAATCAAACCAAATTGAATAAAATTTTACTTTTTGAATCTATATAGAAAACATTTTTAGATTGGTCAAAAAATTGTGTAACAATCAAGATTTAGTTTTAAAATAAGAATCCAATTTTTGTCAATGGCAAATTAATGTTATAACAGGGTGCACTGAATAAATTAGCAGTTGTTGAAATACTTCAAGTCTCGAGAGATGTAAAAGCAACTTTTCATTTTGTGGGGAAAACTCTCAGCCTTCTGGAGTTTTCATCTGAAAAACCACTCAAATATATACAGCTTTTCTCACAACAGAGAAGAGATTAATTTTTTTTTGAAAAGGGGTATATATTTTTATTGCATAAGTGATCATCTCTTTGACACAATTCAATCCGTTTGTCATTCGTTGAAAGTGACTCTTGAGATGATTCTTCATTGTATTCAAATGTAAGAAGAACAAGATTGTTTTGGTCTTCTTCGAATTCTTTAGCTATGGATTGCAGTTAATCCTGAAAAAAAGATCAAGAAAGTTACGTTATGAAAATTCAGATTGTTCTTTTCAGTAAAAGGTGAATTTTCTCTATATGATTTTAATTAACAATCCTCCATGAGATTGCTGGCATAGCACCTCAAACTCCAGGATGTTGTTTCTTGTTTCTTGTGAGCTGCCTCTGGGGTTCTGTGTCTTGCCTTATTAGCTAATTGGATATAGTGAAAATATTTCTTTTAAAAATTACACTTTCTAGTAACATTCACAGCTTTTTTCCTGTTTGGAACCAATTTTTTCTCTACTAATGATAACTTCCAGAGTTATAAAGGCTTAAATCTCCAACAAGACTCTGGGGCATTTAGAGCATATTTTGAATTTTGACAATAAATAGTAAATAACTCAATTCAACATTTAAGCAGATGGATCACAGTGGATGGCCTGCTAAAGATTGTTACTTTAAAATATTTTGGAGCTGCTTACAATGCCTCCCTGGTATGGATATGACCTCTACATTAAAGTACGCAGACAGGAAACTCCTTGAAAGTCAACACTATAGAGTTCTGAGGGGAGTCTTCAAAGACCGATGCTTTAAATACAGAAGGGAAGACTTAGACCAAATGGCCCAAAGAGCTACGGCAAGGGAAGGGGCAAATTACATCACAGCAAGCACATCTTTTAAGCTATTACACCTTCAAAATACTCCCCTGGCAAAAAGACTCCTAGAATGAGGCTACACAAATGACCGAAGACCCGGCTTCATGAGCTTTGCTGACATCTCTAGACGGAAAATTGGACGGCAAGACTTACCAAACAGACTCAGTATTTTAAAGGAGATCTGCACCGAATGGAGCAACAAAAACTTCAACTATGACGAATTGAGAATCTTACTCAAGAAGATACTTTCTTTAAAAACATAGCAACATGACATTGCATTCATACAGCAGATATCATTTACTATTGTACAGTAACTTTGATGTCTTCAATAAATTTATTACCATTAATCGACATAATATTTGGCACCAGTTATTATAACTGGTGTCTGGCTTGGCTTTTAAAAAATAAAGTTGTATTGATTACTGTCAACATGATTGTAAGATGAAGCCGTACGCTCAAATACAAATACAAAAATTTTACCTACTGCATGGTTCTTCACAAAACTAAAGGCAACATAACGTCTATCAAATGTTAAGATACAAATACAGACTTTTATCCAATAAAATAAGAACTGGTTTTGCAACAATAGCAAACAAATGGCAATAGAACTTAGAATCATCATTTTATTTGACATTTTTGTCTTCCTTTCTAACAGTCCCTTGGGAGCTTATTTGCAACAAGTTCTAAAAGTTAGAAAATCGAGGATTGAGTTCTCAGTTGGATTAGAAAAATTGCTCTCGTGCTTTATGGGATGTAACCCAAAAGACATCTAACCATCAATTAATGTAAAAGTTTCAACATGAAAACAAAAAGCTACAGGTCAAAATATAGTAGAAATGGAAAAAGTTAGTCACAAATTACATGGTTTTAAATTTGCTAAATAATATTTGTGCTTTTGGAAGGTTAATTTTCACACTTTTGTTTGGGACCTTAGTTTTAAGAGTTATTTTTGAATTACTTTACTCTATAAAAACTGTCCATATTCGAAGTGCTTTTCGATGTTTTTTGTGCTGGAGTTGATGTCATTGTAAATAGATTAACTCCAAACACTAATTTGTGAGAAGGAAATACTTTCAGAGTAGCAGAAAAAAACCTTTTTCAAAGATTTCAAAATTTCAAGGCCCCCCAAAAAAAGGTTTTTGCAGCATCAGTTCAGAAATTGTTTAATACTTTTGTGTTAATGAACTTAGTCTGCTTTTTGTAAACAAATGGAAAGCATTTTGTTTGTTTTAAACTATTATTTCACTCAATCACAGCCATCCGTTGAGACATTTTTTGGAAGTCAAAATACATTCTTTTAATATTGTGCCATGCATTTCTTAACCTCCAAGGGCCCTTAAAACCATGTACAACTTTTACAGTACAAAAAATATATTCTTTATTATCAGAAAAAGTTTCTTTTTCATTGCTAATGTTGGTTGAATAAAATAATATTGCAGATATCTAAAAATTGAATAATGATATTTTCAAAATGTCGATTTTTAACATAAAAATGCATAAACTGACAAAAGATTTAAGTAAAAAGTAAACACAATAACATTCAATCTTCATCAAGGCAGATCAATCGAATGACAACAAAGCGCAAGCATTTTGTCAACTTGATCTCAGTTTTCTGTTTATGATAATGTTTACATTTCTTTGATGTTGTCATTGCATTTTTCACCATGCACCAAAGGATGTGGAAAAAATCGACAAAAATGTTTCAATATAGAAGAAGACTTTTCTGATGAAGACCTTTAAGGCTTATCCAAACACTAACTAATCATCTGGAAAAACTCTCAAATCAAAACAAATAATCGAAGTTTTGTATTTGTATTTGTATTTCCAATAAGGTTCCATCGAATTTCACAATAAATACGCCTATTACAAAAGACTTTTTAAGAACCATCATCTCCTTTTGAGGGAGGATTAATTAGAGAAAACAAAAACAGATCAAAACGGCTTAAGAACAAATTTAAAACACATTACATTTGAAAAATGATGACGTTAACTAAAGCAAGAAATGATCAATAGTTTATAGGTAATGCTAATAGATCGTTTGAATAAGTAAATAAGGTAAGGTAAGCACTGTGGCGAATGCTGATCACATCAGGTTCTAACAAAAAACAGTTTCTTCAGGTTTTGACGGAGGGTGTGGTTGTTTATACCGTTCAACCATGGGAATTTTACTCTTCTAAGCATTGGAAGTCGATTAACTAGAGAGTTTCTTCCAATTTTCAACCTTGAGTAATCTTGAAAATATCCAATTCCGGGCATCCGGTCGTTGATATAGCATCGCTTGCACAATTTATCAGAAAGTCTTGGCCCACTAGCACCTTGATTGGTTAGTGTGATTGCCATTTTTGTGTTGCAGTAGAGCATCCATTGATACGGCGTTGATCGCTGTCCAATTGTGTCAACATTACTCCTCGATATCTGATTATAGAAGTCCCCAATGACCACGCGCATTGCACGATAATGAATGGAATTTAGTAGTTTCCAATGAGTAGACTTTGTATTTGTAGTTAGCCAGACAGGTGCAGCGTAATAGAGCACGCTATAGAAATGAGATGTTACAATTTGAATCATCTCTGACAAGGTGAGGTATTTCTTGACAAATCTCAGCTTCTTTATGATAAATCTCAGCCTAGAGATTGTCTCACGAATGTGAATATCCCAGGAGAGGTCTGATTGGAATTTTACCCCAAGGACCTTTAGGGTCTCAGAGGGGTGGACTTGTTTATTTTTGACCATTAATGTAGGGCCGTTGATTTTTCTCCGAGAGAAATAAAGAAGTTCGGTTTTATCCACATTTGTCACCATGCCAATCGCATTTAAGTAGGTATCATGACCTGACATAGTATGCTCAAGCCTACTTTTGAGGTCAGTCATGTCTTTACCACTAAGTGCGACATATGTATCATCTGCATATGAAACAACGAAACAATCAGTTGGCAGGACAGAAGGTAATTGTGATGTGTATAGAGTAAAGAGCTTGGGACCGAGAATTGAGCCTTGAACACATCCAATTTGGAGATTTTTTGAGCTGGAAAACGATGAACCCATTTTAACTTTAAAGTCTCTGCCAGATAGGAAGTCCATTAAGACATAGAGGATGTTGCTGTCAATTTTGTCTTTCATAATGTCATAGAAACAATCAGGGCGCAGGAGATCAAAAGCGGCAGTAAGATCAATACTGTACATGCCCACTGTATTGTTCCGATCAAGCTCGTCTGCAACGTAATCCTGAATCTCAAGCATAGCGGTCGTTGTACTACGATTTGCTTTAAAACCGTGCTGGAACCTGCCATCAAGTTCTCCCAGCGTGTTCAATCTAGATAGAATCATTTTTTCGAATTGTTTACTGCATGAGCAGAGATTACTAATTGGCCTATATTGAGTGAGAGATTTTTTGTCACCTTTTTTGTGTAAAGGTGTGACAATCGCAGTCTTCCATGCCGCTGGCATCCCCGAAGATGCCACCACGTTGAAAAGTTTGAGGAATACTTCTGGGAAAGAGACTCCCAGATCCTTTATGACTTTCATGGGTATGCCATTTTCACCACTACATAGTTTGGATTTTAGGGACAGCGCTGCAGTTGTTATTTCTTGAAGAGAGAATGTTAAGGGCTCAATGCTTCCCGTTTTTAGGAATGGATGAGGTGTG
>Ga0194133_10007559_pt1 | contig 12978 bp, 11 predicted proteins | sample TA2KigOf40mmetaG_FD_155448 | JGI IMG/M metagenome (GOLD analysis project Ga0194133, IMG submission 155448) | Freshwater microbial communities from Lake Tanganyika, Tanzania - TA2015055 Kigoma Offshore 40m | ecosystem: Environmental > Aquatic > Freshwater > Lake | place: Tanzania: Lake...
GTTGGCGCTCGACCCGCGCTCACTCACCGACGAGAGGTTCGTTGCGAACTTCCGTTGGATTGTCGTGGCGAGGTGGAAGGGCTGCTTGCGCGGCCGATCACTTTGCCTGGGCATTGGCCGCCGAAGCAGTGACAATGCCTCCAATAGCGTAGCGGCGATGAGCGACGACGACTCCGGCGGGCTGCACGGCGACGACGACTCCACTGCCCTCTCCGACGCACAGCACGCGCTGGAAGACGCCCGCCGCCGCATCGCCGAGGTGCCGGCCCAGGTGGTGGTGGTCAACCATCTCATGGGGTTGTACGAGTTGGCGGCGATCCACTTGTCGTCGGTGCCACCCAAACTGGACGATGCCTCGCTCGCCATCGATGCGCTGACCGCCCTCGTTGAGAAACTTGGCGACCGTCTGGGCGACGAAACTGCCACCATGCGCGATGCCCTGAGCAACATTCAGATGGTCTACGTGCAGATGAAGTCGCGCGCGTAGGCGCCTTCGCCACACTGCACCGCAACTCCACGGAACCACTTCTCACGACGCGTTGTGGCACGGCTCTCAGCGGGGCTTATAGCGATCAAGAAACTCGGTGAATGAATCGTTGTGATCAGAACACATGTGCCACCGCTCTTTCAGCCAACTCCTGGCTTCTGCGTGTGATCCGCCGGTGGTCTTCATCCACCAGGCCTTCAGCGCGAGGCACGTTCGGCTTCGTCCTCCCTCGCAATGCACGACTACCTGGCGGCCCTCTGCGAGTAGCTCGTCGATCGACTTCACGACATCCGCGACAACGGCTGCAAGATTCGGATTTCCGTGCGAATTGTCAAGAATGTACGACTGGCGCCGAACGCCGTGCCCGACGAAGAAGCCCACAGTTCGGCAGAGTGAGATCACCGCCCAGTCGGTTGGAACGGTCTCGGCTCCCGCACGATTCGCCGCATACAAGTTTGGAAATACTTCGATTGGCCCAACGAGCGGTTCCTTCTTTGGTCCTTGTAGCGACCTTCCGGCAAGCAACCTTGCGACACCTTCGAGATCTTCGAGACGATAGACCCTGTCCGAGACGGAGCCATGCACGTAAGCGAGCCAGCGACTGGGGATTGCCTGCTCGGTGAACATCGCTCCTGCGATCGCACCGGCAACGCACGCGACCGTGTCGGCATCATTGCCGATATTCACCGCGCGCACTACCGCGTCTTCGAACGACTTGGCACCTCGTACGGCCCACACCGCACAGGCCAGGCATCCCCAGACTGAGCCGTTGCCGCCCTCTAACGCCGATGGTTCCCAGGTCTCAGCGAGGAGTGGCGCGAATCGGTCGCGAGATTCCGCGGGCAGCTTCTCCAACTCGGCGTTGAGTCTCTCAAAGGGATTCCTACCCTCGAGCGCAGCACGCATCATCGCCACCCCGAGCCAAGCACCGAAACCCGCGTCGGGGTGCGCGTGCGTGAGTGCGGCTTGTTGCAGCGTCCACTCTCGCCTGGTGGTGTGGTCCACTTCAAGGAGAGCGAGGGGAAAAGCACGCATCAACGCACCGTTGGTCGCAGTCCTCTCGGGGTTGTGATGCCTCACGTCTTGCCAGCGTTCAAAGCTCAGCGCATGGCGAGTGGTGTTGCCGATGTCCTTGGCTTCAGATGCCCACTTGCGCCATGACGCAAAGAGATGGTCTGGGTTGAGCCGTAGGCCGTTGCTCAACAGACTTTCCGCGAGCACGATCCCCATCTGTGTATCGTCGGTGAACTCGCCCGGTGCCCAGTTAAAACTGCCACCACCGATTAACTCACCAGTTCCGCCAAGAACTGACTGTGGGAATTGTTGCTTGTATTGCCCAGCAGGCCGAAACTCGAAAGGGGCTCCTAGAGCGTCACCGATCGCGGCGCCCACAACTAAACCAGTGAAACGAGACGACTCAATCATTTACTGCAGTGACCGCATCCGCGAGCGATGCCCGAGTGGATACTTGAGTCATGCCTAATCATTTTCGTCATCCTCAAAGAACGTCTCTCCGCCAAATCGCGGCTGCAATTCGCTCGCCAAGTTGTCGGCTGTGACCCCCACGCATCCGATTCCAAGGATAAGTTCAGATTCGTCTAAATCGTCTGCGGCGAGTCCGTAGCCGAACAACAGGCTCCCCGTCTTGCCATCCTCATCTTTCCAGATGAAACAACTACCGATTCGATAATCCTGACCTTCGACGGCGACCCATTCGTACAATTTACTATTGAGTTTTACCGATCGCAGGATCAATGCGTCAATTCTGACGACGGTCTCAACATCTCCAATTCCCTCTTCGACTGATACAAAGCAGCGTGTCTTGCCAAAATTCAAGAGGAAATCATCATCGCGGTCAAGCCGCACCGAGCCGAACTTGTCAGTCAATATTCGTTGTACTTTGGAACGCACTAGATCGATAACCGACATACCTCAGATCGTACCGCTTTAGGCAGCTGGCGATAACGGTGGCGTGATGCCCACGTCAATATCCAGATGCGGTCGGCAGGTGGGGTCCGACGTATCCAACACAAATCTTTCCAGTCTGGTCGATTGAACTTAGATCGAAATAGATTCTCGGACAGCCACTGGTGACGCCAATAGCGATGTGTGACTGCATTTCTTTGGAGCCGCTTTGATCCACCTCTCTTGGTACCTTGAAGACTCTGCGGCTCGCCAGCCGAGGATCTGACATCGTGGACTCGGATTCACGGTCCTTTATCTGGCCCGAAGGGAACTTATCCTTCGATGACGCCCATGAGCGGAAACTGCCCGACGAATGTTTTCGTTGACGAGCCTCGCCGTAGTCGTTAAGAGCTTTCAGCGCGACGTGCACTCGACGGGCCCAACCAGTGGTTTCTCGTTTCCCATCCAATTCAGCGGCAGAATCACGGACTTGACTACCCAGAACTAAATTCTTCATTTCCTGCTCGACATACGTAATCACTTCAACACACGACTGAAAATCTGGAACGACAGGTCGAGGTTGTTCGAAATAGTCGCTTAGGTTTGAGATAACCTCCCTGAAGTTCAGATTTGAAGTTACAATCGGAACTCCTTCCCCAACGAGCCAGTCGCGAGTAAGTGGCGTCAACAGCCCGAGTTCAGACGCAGAAACAACCAGAATTGAGCGCGCACAATCAATCTGCTTCACCTCTTCGGCGCTGGGAGGACGACCCTCTCGCCAAGAAATCCATAGAGGCTGACCCGGCAATTTCGCCTCCCGCCAATCTTGCTCCAGTTGCTCCATGACCTGCTGCCGGAAGCCGGCATCGGATCTACCACCGAATATGACAACCACGCGCCCGATCAATTCATCGCCAACTTTCGCCAGCCTTTGCGGCTCGATTTTCACCGTAGCTTCGGCGAGCCCTGGCACCTTGCTCGTCGCGGCAACAATCAACTCTGAGACGGCTATGGCGCGCTGCTGATACACCTCTGATTGATGGCCGAGTTCGACTGACGACCTGTGAACATTCGCCAAAATCATCTGAATTGCACGCTGAGCAACATTAAAATTCCCAGTCCGAAAGGCCGTTTCTGCCGCGAATGCAGCCAACTCGAATGCCGTAAGAACTGCGCTTCTTGTTGTTGTCGCGAAAAGACGTGCTGCGTTTTCCGACGCAAGAGTCGATGAGACATCAGCCGAAAGCGCCGCGCCCAATCTGAAGAAATCAACGCTAAAGATCTCTGGGTCTTCCCCTCGCCAACGAATGGCGTCGGCGATAAAGGGCTCGACCTCGTCGACAGCGCCTCGCTTGTCCGCAGCACCCACAACAGCGTGGCGCAGTGCCCGCCATTCTGGGTGTCGTTGAATCTCGTAAAGAGCCATTTGAAGAGCTTGATTAAAATTGAGTTCGCACGCTTCCTTGAAAATATGAGTAAAAACGGTCTCAGCGTGATCTCCCGCCGCCAGGGCCTGCAGCATCTGTATCGCCTTAGCCTCGCTCAACACAGATCCTGGCGCATGGCAGAAGTCCCTTGCAACGCCTCCCGAAACTCGCGGCAGCTCGCAAAGCATCTCCTCGAATAAGACAGTTTTTGACAGATCCAATTGTTGAAGGGCGCTCTCAGCAACCGCGATATCGCCAACATGCAGTGCCGCTATCAATTGCCCAAACACCGCGCGTGGATCGCATACGTCGCGAAGGACTTCGGAAAAACGATCGGCCGCGAGTCGATACTCAGAATTCGCGAGGTGTACACGCCCACGACGGACTATAAGTTCAGGATTATCATCAAACACGTCGAGCAGAAGGTCGAGAAGCTCACCATGTTGAAGGCCTCCACTGGCGTAGCGATCATCCAGCGTCTGCAGGAACTTGCGCCAGCTGGACCCGAGAAGCCGAATGCGGTCTCGTCCGGCATCTTCGTCTGACGCAACTTCAAAGTCGACAGGGATGTATGTTGACCACTGTGGATCGGGACGCACTTCTATGCGTAGGGAACCCGCACCGCATTCGAGGAATTCGACATCAACATGCACGAGTCCGTTAGCAGGAATTGACGCTGGGACTTGGGGACCTACGGCTAAACCCGTTGACTGAGAAATGAGTGACCACTCTCGCAACGCTGTCGAAGCGAGATGCGGATTGTAGGAATCGAATGACAGCCGCTTGGTGGTCGACTGAGTTGCATGCGACTTCGGACCGTAACGCGCTCCAATACTCCAACCTGGCTCGGGGCGAAAGAAGACTGTCTTCTCAAACGACCACTTCTCAGTCAAGAAGTCGATACTGCGTCGCCAAATGTCCCCCGCTTGAGCGTCATCGACTGTCTGCAGTTCTCTCCAGGTGTCGGCCCAGACCGACACAAAAGTTTGCGGGGGTCGTGATTCACTCCCGCCCGTGAGGTCGACCAAGGATCGTTCGACGGCTTCAGAGTCTTTCTCACAGACGAAGTCGCCCAGTTTCAGGACAAGATTCAGCGCCTGACGCTTGTCGTCCACGTCACACTCTTCGAGATGAAGTAGACGTACCGGTAAGCAGAACGTTCCTGGTTCGTCGACGACGGTGCCTACGAATTGGACCTGCAATCCTTTGCGCAGCGCTTCAAGCAGTGACTGCTCGACCCACTGCAGTCGATAAGTCGTACGAGTGAACTCGCCGTTTAGCCCACGGAGCATTTTGATCACCTGATCTCGATACTCCTTTCGAAGACAGCTGCGAAAGAGTGCGGCTTGCAGGATTGGATTCTGGTTCATCGTCGTACGTTCAAACCTTAGTACCAGTAAGCCCAACAGTCCGCGCTGCGAACTTGCAATTTATGAAGCCAACATGAAAGTATCAGCCAGTGGATTGGGCGAAATCGATCTTAACTGGCGTACTGGCACAACTCTTCTCTGGCGCGGTGATCTTTGCAGGATTTCGAGCTCTATGGAAGTTTTGGCGCTCTGTGCACTCGTTACGATTTGGCAACCCCATAGTCGGGATGTTGCGCTATCTGCCGACTCGCCGAGTAATACGTGTCTCGATGTCGACACTCTTGTTTCTCAAGCACCCGCGCAAAGATCTGTATCTGCTGTACCTCGAAGACCACAATCAAACAACTCAGACTGTAACTTCGTCAGATGACAGTTATTGGGCGCCAATAGGCGGGGTGCTGAAGAAAACCGATAGCGAAGCATGGAGGTCGCTCGAACAAGTGTTTGATATTCACAGCATGCAAGTTTCTGAGTCGTCGCCAGTCGAGGGAACAAGTGATATCCGCCTCTACCTCCCCGCAAGAAAGGCAATTCGGTTTATATGGCAATTGCTCAACCTTGTGAAGAACCAGCGTGCGGTCGAAACTCCAGTTGGTGCGATGCACCGAGAGTTGATAGAGGAGGTCGTCGGCGACTCAAAGGACCCGGCGGCGATGCTTCGGCTGATTCAAGAGCGATCGGAGAGTTACGTTGAACTCGGAGCGTCACTTCTAAGACTTCGACGATCAGAGCCTGTCGTACTGTTCAAACTCGACAGCAAGAGACCCCGACACCTGATGCATTTGCGACTCTTTTACATCGTTGAGCCGGTTGATCAGACCCTGTTCGACATGCTTCACGCGGCGGCAGCGCACGAACCTGAGCGCTTCCTCTGGGCTACAAGAGATCAGATTGAGATGGGTCAGCGGTACACCGATCGACGCACGAATATCTCCGACCATGCGAAGGCAATCCTTGAGGTTGGACTCGACGAGAGCGACAAGATCAATCTGGAGGGTGTCATGCCTGAACATTTCGAGAAAATGTTCAGACACTCGGGTATGAAGACTTAGCGACTCTCAGACTTCGTGACTATCCGCAAGTCGGATGTCTCTGCAGGCAACTGCAGGCGGAGCTGGGGATCACGTGCGCTTCCGATGATCGTTTGAGTGAGAGACCTGATTACTGCACGCAAGGCCGCGGGCACGCTCTCTGTAGTGCGGGCCATCATCGCTCTTTGCTTGCCAATTGTCGAAATGATGTCCTCGTTCGCCGTTCCTACTCCGAACGCAATGATGTTCGGGCAAGTCGGATTCGCCACTCGGTCGATGAAGGCAGCGAATCTCTTCCTCCAGGCGTCGGTCGGTCGACCGTCCGAGATGATAAACAATACGGGACGCAGGACTGTTCTTCCCTCCGCCCGTAACTGAGATATGTCGCGACTGAGGATGGTCGAGATCTCGCTGAGAAACCTTCCCAGGCGGGTTTGACCGCGGGCGACTATCTCAGGAAACTCCCTTATAGAACTCAGGCGGCTAAGTGGAATCACTTCAGTGACTTCGGACGCAAATGCTATGACTCCAATTCGACACAAGTCATTCAGTAATGGATCTGCTGAAAGTACACGGTGGACCTCGCGCAACTCTGCGTTAACTGTGCGTATCGGCTCTCCGCGCATTGATGTGGAAGCATCGCACACCACATAAAAAGGAAGCACTCTTGGCAAGTCAACCGCCTGTGGACGCGTCACAAACTGTTCAGCCACGTGAATTGCATTCTGTCACGAGAGAACCCCGACGCCCGCCACCAATTGACCCACGATGGCTGTAGTCAATATCAACCTGGCGCGGCGACGGCGAGACCCTTGGAGTGTCGATGCATCTGCTCGCACCCACCGACCGAATGAAACTCTCACGACGCTCTCCCGATCTAGTGGCTCGTAGGACCATCGAGAGACCCGCTCCCTGACTGAACAGAGCGGCCATGTTAGAAGGGTGGACAGGATGAACGCGCCATCCGACTGTCCGGACAACACAATGAGCGACAAGTAACTGAGAGCTACCAAAGCATTCACGAGGGTCGCCCATGCCCGCCGTGAGCGAAAGGTCGTGATTGCCGAGATCGATGCGCCAAGCCTAAACAACTCGTTCAGAAGACGTGCGCTTCCCTGTTCTGCCAACCCACCCCAGGCAGCACCGAGAAGAGCGTTCCGCGCACGATGTTCCTTGGTGGAAAACAGACCCCAGATGATCCCACCTTGAACGGCACCCCTGGCTGCGGCAGCGTCCTCGTTGACGAGTTCGGCGGGTCGTTGGCTTGAATCGGAGCCACACGCCGTGCAATATCGCCCAGAAATGGTCGAACCACAATTCCAACAGAGTGAGTTGGAAGACGAAGCGACTGCCCAACCACACTTTGGGCAAAACTGACCAACGAACGATGTCGAGCAGCTGCCGCAGATGACAGGTGGTTGAAGATGTTGATTGCTCATAGCTTTGTCACTCCCCCGTAGTATTCTGACAAATCGGTGGCACAGAGTTTGTTGACTTGCACTGTTTGTGGACGCAGCGTTGGCAGAGTTTTTCTGCGTAATGCGTTGGGCGAACTTCTCTGTTCGGCTCACCGCGTAACCGCTGGCTGTACCGCATGCGGTTCGGTAAATGGAATTACAACTAGTCACGATGTTCCTTTGTGCCGTCGCTGTGACCATCAACGAACCATCGGCTCAGCTGATCAGCAGGTTGCACGAGATTCGGTGCTTCAGTGGTTCGCATCAGAACTTGGTCCACACAAACTTGAAGATATCGCTGTCGTGTTCGGACAGGTCGGTAAGAGTGCCGTGAAACAAGGTACTTATGGATACGCAAAGATGGTTTCGTACGGGAAGCGGGGTGCGGCAGAGATCCACATCGCTTCGGGGCTTCATTCCGTTCTCTGTCAGGCGGTCATGGCCCACGAGTACATGCACACGTTGATCTTCATGAATCCGTCTGACTTCACTCTTCGCGATGCACCCCGCCTTGACATCGTGCTCGAGGAGGGCGCTTGTCAATTGGCTTCATTTCTCTACCTGCAATCCGTGCCCGGACCACAATCCCTTCACATCAGAAAGTCGATTGAGGCTGATCCAAGTCCGGTGTATGGCGTCGGTTTCCGCCACATGCGCAAGTATTTCGCACAACTCGGCAGTTTTCGTCAATTCCTAGACGAATTGACGAGTCAGACTCACCGCCCTGCAACTCCAGATGACCTTGGTGCCAACACGACGGACGAGTTCACTCATGCCCTTCAGGAAGTCGCGGAACGCCACCGTCCAACGCTGCTGATACCTTCTGCGCAGACGAGTGCACCGAAGCCGCTCCGACCGGGCACGAACAGAGGTCGGCAGGCTAGACCAATCATTCGACTTCCGAATCTTCCCCAGCCGGTCGCAGATACTCGGACCCCGCAAAGGAACAGGCGACCGACGATCAACTTAAATCCGAAATGATCATCCACATTCAGAGTCCTGCGGACCGCTGAAAATTAGCCGTCCCTTTATCACAATCTCTGGCTTACCACCACCATTATCAGCTCGAAGTTTGATTTGTTCACCGTTCACATTTACGAAGACTGCACCACCCTCGTCGCTTTCCACACGCTCGAGCTCCGTTCCTCCGAAGTATTTTCTTTTGAACTCTCTAGCCAGCCTCGTACCATCGTTGGAGTCTCCATAGCCATAGACATAGATAATCCCGACTTTTGCTCGCAATCGATTGAGGTTGCGCTTGGTAATTTCGGTATCTACTGACTGTCTTAGGCGCATTTCGAAGAGTTCTTGCGTCATAGTGACATCGAGCCGCCTGATGACGAACTCACGACAGTGCAATTGAAGAGCATCGGATTTCGTCGTTGTGGTCGTTGTGGTGCTGGTCGTCGTGGTGCTGGTCGTTGTCGTGGTTGTCGGAGGTGGGGGCGGGCCGCCAGCCACGACCGCGCCGAATCCGATGAGCGCAATGACGAGTAGCACGTCTGCGTAGAGCCAACCGGAAACCGAGACGAGGTCACGACGCTTGCGAGATACCGGCACGCCTTGAAATCTAGTTTGACGAGAGCGTCATGGCTCTCACAGTTGTGATCCTCACTGTGGATTCCGGGTATGCTCTTCCTGTGGGTTGGAGATGGCGGCGCTCCATCGGCGTAGGTCCTTTCAGGTACACGCTCAGCAAGCGCGGAATCGGTTACAGCGTTGGCGTTCCAGGTTGTCGGGTCAGCACCACCCCAGACGGTCGGCGATACCTCGTTCTGTCCGTGCCAGGGACGGGCTTCGCCTGGTGGAAGCGTCTCGAAGATCGGTCGGTGCCGAATCCACCTGTTGGCGGAACTGCGGCTCCGCAGGGACCGAGCGGGCGCAAGGGCAAAGGATTGCCGCCGGGCGTTGGTCGGGGTGGGCGTATGACGGCCGTAACCGCAAAGACACCGTCGACCACCGCCACTACGAGCGGGAAAGTCGCACGACCGATTATCCAACTGCGAGAGCCAAACGATACCTAGACCTGCCACCGCGGGCTAGCCAGCACCGGCTCCCTAGGGCAACTTTTGACCGATTGCAACGAGTTGCTTCGAGATGGAAGAGAGATCTTGATTGAGATTTGTAACGCCGAGCTCAACAGATGCGAGCACTGCCTTCAAGGTGGTGGACACATCTGCAATGACTTGGGCTGTATCTGTCAGGGACGTCGCAGACGAACTTGCCGACTGCGAGACCTGGGTGACGACCGCCGCTGCCTGTTTCACAGACTGAACCAGTGTGTCGGAGGTAGTTCTTGCCAAGTCACTGATGAGACCCTGCAAACCCGAGTCGAGGCTCTGCAACGCGGCCTGATGAGATTGTTGTGCGGCGCGCAGGCTTGAGTCGAGCGCTTGCTGTGACTGCGCGAGGCTGCCCTGAATTGCCCCGGTGATGGCAGTAACCGTCTGAGCGAGCTGCCCCTGTGTCGTCGCCAACCCGGCTTGAGCTTGCTGAACAACTTGGGTCAGGTTCTGATGGGCACCAGCCGCTGCTGACAGATTCTGCAAAACTCCAGAGATCTGACCAATTGCAGGCTGTACCACGGAAGTTATAACCATTTCAATTGCGTCAACACTTGCTTGACTGGAGGATACAAGCCCGGCGAGTTGCTGTGTGGCTGACTCGACCTTGTCTGTTGCGAGGCCGATGTTGCGAACGACCTGATCTGCGTAATTGTTGAGATCATTCAACGACACGTAGCGATACTGAGCGAGACCCCGTTCCAGGTTTGCGATGAGTGTCTCGTGTTGCCGTTCCAATGCATATTGCTTCTCGCCTGGTCTCCCAACCCACTCGGCAACGACCGTCATTACAAAGACTGAGAACAACAGAACAAAGTCGACAATCGCGATTGTCGATAACCGAAACGGTCCGGAAACGTCGCGTTCCCAATAGACAAGGAAATTCAAGCTTACTTTTGATGCTATTGATGCCGCACTAAACGACTTAGCGGCTTGCCACAGGCCTATCCAGGTGTACGCGATAGGCAACAACACGAGCGCGTTTCGAAGAATGTTCAGGTTCTCGGCCAACTTCTGCTTTGGCACGCGATATGGAATCACCTGCAGCAGATTTATTCCTGCCCATGACCGAAGGTCTGGAGAAGCCTTTCGCAGTTCACTTTGGAGCTCCTGGACTGCTAGCGATGCAACCGGCTGTTGCGATGCCACATTCCACGCGTCAATATCTGCAGCAAGTTCACGATTTGACTTCATGGTTGTTGTCTACCACCTCGGGTCGATTTCAAAACTGCACGAACCCATGAAAGAGAACGTCGCGCAAATGACAGTTTAGGCACTCTAGCCTGCGGCGGTTGTTGTGGAAGCCGCTGATGTGCGGGTACCGGTCGCTGCGACGGTTTGACCGAGACGGCGGGGGCAGCGACATTCGGTGCAGGTGTGGTGACCCATCCTCGTGGGGCGGACACGGTCGGTACAGGCGGAGCAGCTGCGGCTGGAGTCGGACCCGCAATCACCGAGAACCGACAACTCCATGTCGACGGCGAGATCACTTGAACGTTTGCTTTCTCGTTATTGGCTGCCCACGCCATCTCAACAGTTTCAATGATCTGCGTGGAACTGTTGCTAATCCGGAGGCGCGGGGTCGTAGCACCGCGCTGGAAGGTATACGTTCGAAGGACAGAACTGTCCGGCGCATAGAGCGCGAGCACAGCCTGGTTAATCCAGTCTCCAGGCGGCCACGCAAACTGTATTTCTGTGCCGCGAGGAATGACCGTCGTTGACACATTCGGCGTCGGTACTTCGACCAAAGCGTGCTCTACAGCCCTTCGGATGACAGCGAGATTCGGCGATGTCGCAGACACGCGCGGAAACTCACTCGCGATGACATCGAAGTCGCCGTCACGGAACGCTGCAAAGAGCAGTTCTTGATTGAGAATATCGAACTTGTACCACGAGGCAACATCAAATGAGAATATGCTCGAGAGCAACGGCGATCTCCGCCTCCTTGGTCGGCGTTCATACATCACTTCTCTCTTTACTTGCTCAGCAGCGTCACGAAAGAGATTGCGTTCGTCCGTACTCGATAGCTTCGGTTGGTGATCTAGAACTTGTCGTGCGAAAACTTCACCTGATTCGAGCACGGCTTGCAGTTGATTTCGGATTAAAGAGTCTTGTCTGTTGCGATGCAACTCGTTGATGACGTCGTGCGCGTCCGAGTCTTTACCGGAATGCCACGCCTTCTTGATGGCACTCACCACAGGACGAAACTGAGGACCATGCTGGTTGTCAGGGTCGCGTGGTGACGAGCTCAGCCCACCATGCAAGATCCGCCACACGACAAGCATGGCGAGTTTTACGTCCTTCACCGACGCGGGCTCATTAACGTCAATGAATTCCCGAAAATAGGGAGAGTGAATTCTTCGATCGACTTTGGGGTTGACGGAGATGGTATCGGTATCGAGCAGCAGAACAGTCGGAGTGGGCCCACCCGACCAAAGAATATTCTTGTATGAGAAGTCGCCATAGACACAACCCGACCCCCATAACTCCCTGCATGCGATCATGAACTGGTGGGCAATCTCAATTCGTTCAGCCAGTGGAACCGTGGGTAGCGGTCTGCTCAGATTTGGTTGTCGTCTCACACTCTCGTCGATCAACCAATCAAGCGTTGCACTCTTCACTTTCTCCCATAACGGGTCTCTCCACGGTAGGGAGAGTTCAAACTCGGGACCAGCGGCCGGCATTCGGTAGCCGTCCACCGAGACTTTGCCCGTCCGGGAGTTCAGCGTTCCGTAAATCTCGAGTGGCCATGCAAAATTCGTCTTCAGAATCCGTTGACATGACGGCCTGCTCTTCTCGAGAAGGAAATTCAGCTCCAGCACGGGCTGCCGATCCGAATCAGAAGTCGCCGACTTAAATCTCTTGTATGCGAATCCAGCGGAATCGAGCCAAACCTCACCGAATGTCCCCTGAAAGTCGCTCGGCCGACCCTGTGGAGGAAACGTGTCCATGACCGCTAACTGAACTTGATAATTGGTCGCTTTGGCACGAACGACTCGATGACGTTCGGCTGTGGGCGAGTAACGATTGGCGGCATCTGCAGGACGGGTCGGTCAGCCAAAACGAGTTGCTGTCGAAAGCCCTTGAGAAGGGTTAGCCATTCGCTTGCGTTGGGACGATTGTTTGGACCAGTGCCGCGTCGTGCGAGGTCGACCAGTCTGGTGATTGCAGGGTCCTTTGTGTCCACCTGCTCAGGCTTGATGATGCCCGACCCTAGGTAGCCACGAAGCACCGCCAG
>Ga0194133_10007565_pt1 | contig 12969 bp, 11 predicted proteins | sample TA2KigOf40mmetaG_FD_155448 | JGI IMG/M metagenome (GOLD analysis project Ga0194133, IMG submission 155448) | Freshwater microbial communities from Lake Tanganyika, Tanzania - TA2015055 Kigoma Offshore 40m | ecosystem: Environmental > Aquatic > Freshwater > Lake | place: Tanzania: Lake...
CTAACCTAGCCTAACCTAACCTAACCTAACCTAACCTAACCTAACCTAACCTAATCTAACCTAACAATAAAACAATTAAATCATGAAAAATTAACAAAAAACAACGAATATATTTATTTGTAGTGAATCCTATCTTTACAACATTTTCCGTTGAAAAAAGGGTGATTCCGGAGAAATCTCTGCATTGGACGGCGATATTGTTAGAAGCTACAGGTTATAAAGTTAAGGTCATCCTGCCCTTCAAAGGTTTAGCACTATAAATCTTCAATTCAAGTTTTAAGCAACTTGTAAAACCCCCAGAAAATAAAACGATTTTGTCATGTCTTTCCTCATTATCTGCAAAAGTGGACATAAAACAAAATATTACAAAATGTTTTTAGGAGTCAGCAATACCCCACACTCCCTGGTGCATCCTTAAATCTCTCCCACTTCCCCTTTGAGTCACACAGCTAGGTTCTACCATGCTCCTCCAGGCTACCTCACTCACCTACCTATCCCTGTTTAGAACAGCTCCTGACTGCTCCCAACCTTCCCCGTAAAAGGGTCTTAGGCTCAGTGTTGCCCACTATAAATTGTAGTCTCAAGGGCTGAGGAAGGTTTGATGAGGCTTTATTAAGTTGTTGGGAAGAGGTCTATCAATAAAGGAACTGTGTTAGAGGATATTCTCAAGGGAACCTTGGTATAATTTGGAACTTTAATCCAAGGAGACAAACTTTAATGATTTGGCTTTACTAATTAACAACCAGGTTGCACCCAGATAGAGGTCTGTCATCAGGATCCCATTAATCCAGTCATCTTGCAAGGACTTGCTCTACATGCTAAACCAAAAAAGTTGAGTGTCAACATAGGCAAATAAAAAAAATGTTTATTCAACTAATATGTAAAATAGACCTAACCAGCCACTTCACTATCATCCCAATTTTTCCAACCCTCCAATCCCAAGGCAGAGGTTTAGTGATGAAATACTCATGAGGAATTTTAAAAATTCCGAAAATAAATTTCAATTGTTGATATCTGTGAATGAGAGAATCAAAACAAAACATTTGGTTTTGACGAAATCATGAAATTTTTGAAATAACCGCGGCCAGTCATTAAAATCTCCACTTCCTTTTCAAAATTATCCCTTTTTTAAAGTAGAAGGTGTCTAAAAACATGCGTTTACAAGGCTTTGTTGAAATACAGCATCGAACTCTTGGTTCAAAGACAAAAATTGCTTATTCTTCTCTTGCTATTGGAACAAAGGCCAGGGAGGAAAACATCATGGTGACAAGAATTAAACCTGAATTCAGTCTTTATTACCTTTATTGAAAATATAAGATAAGTTTTCTCTAGGATGATGTTTACCTTATAATATCCACTGCTCAAAATCTGACAGGAAACAAGTATCTGATTAGAAGTAACGAGGCTACAAATTTGTCAAAAGTACTGGAATTTCTGCTTTGTTTCGCAATTTTAAAGTTTTAGTGATAATTCTCCGTTTAATTTGCAGATTTTTGATCGTTTTGCAAACACAGGTAAAGCTTGTTTGCAGCTTCTCTCGCCTCCTGTCGATATACTCATGTCAAAACTTGATCCCATCCAACTTAAGGGATTTCTAAGTGTATTAAAATCGGTAGCAAGTGCAAAAAATCGACTGGAAATCGATAATCTCAAGCTTTCATCTGCTCCTTTAATAGTTCCAGTAACCAAGAAACAGGTATTGAAACCTCGCAAAGTTTTTTTTATTTCAGGTCGATTGAATTAATTTTTGATAGGTTACAAAGCCCCAAACAAAAATTGTTGTCATGGAGAGGAAAGATTATCCTCTTACCTCAGGATTCCCTCAGCATTTGGAGCACTTACAAGCCAGTCAAATTTCGCTAAAGAAATTTGACATGAGAATTTTAAGCCTGAGGCAGCTGGTGCATCTCAACTTAAGTTACAACGCGTTGAAAGACATCAGTGTTTTGGCATGCAAGAGCAGAAACAGACTGGAAAATTTGACCGAGCTACTGCTGACCGGAAATCAAATAGAAAGGCTTCCAGATCAACTCTTCGAGCATCCAACAATACAAAGAAACTTATGTGTGTTGCATCTTTCAGAAAATAAGCTCAGGACATTGCCTTTGAATATCTACAAGTTGTCATCCATAAGAGAGCTTGTTCTCAACCATAATCCAGATCTTGAATTTCTACCTCACACAATTGGGCAAGTGGCCCCCAGTTTGAGACTTTTTTCTGCAAGAGAATGCCTGAATCTGAAATGGTATCCAAAATCTATATCTAGGTACGTTTAAAAATTGAATTTTTTTATCTACACTTGATCCTTTCTGATTTGAGAGGTTGCTCAGTTTGACTAAACTTAACTCACATAAGAACTTCTTTTCAGCTGGAGGCTGAGCCTCCTAAACCTTTCCTCTCAGCCATTTGAGCCTCCAGAGCTTCAAAAAGTAGCACACTACGATACCCTCAACAACGTTCCATCCCTTTTTGATTTTTGCAACGTGAGAGTGCTTCCAATACTACGAAGGTTGACGCCTAGGGATGTACCTGAAACGGTCCTCACGGCCCTCGAGACTTCTCCAAAATGTTCGTGCAAAAAAGTGATTTATCGGTAGAACATACTTTATTGTCTCTATAAGTCCAGTATTCAAACAAATAACTTTCAATTTATCTTTCAGGTCATCACATATTTTTGCATCTAGTTCTCTGCCCATATCAAACCTTGCTGAGATCATTTCCATGCCCACTGAGTTTTCAAGTAACATTCGGACGATGGGATTTTTTTGCTCAAAAAAGTGCTTTAAAATTTTAAATTGAGCCAAATTAATTTGAATTCATTCTGACAGGGCCATTCTTTTTAAGATTCCTTTTTCTTCTGCCTAACTGTAAGTAAAGTTTGATCAAAGACTCGATGACCTTCCTTTTTACAAACTGCGAGCATCATTAAATCCGATCTTTTCCTTGGAACCATAAAAAATTCTTCAATTTGACAAGGTTAAAGCTACTTCAGACCATTAAGAAAAATTTATATAAATCCATCAAAGCACAACCCGAATAAAATAAATTCTCTTTTGCTGGCCGACGTATTTTTTTCCACCTGCTCCCACACAAAATTGCAAACGGTTAGTTACCAGGGTATGGGCTGAGGTCCCTGCAAAAATCTCCAGCAACTACAGCCTGCCATTGGTCTAGCATTTCGGGTATTATACGCTAATTTGACGCAGACCCTCCTGGTTAACTAATATACCGACATCTACGAATAATTGCTGCGCGTCCAAATCGTGCCACCGATGTCTACGTCGCTGTTGCCGATTTGTTTACAAATTTGAGAAATATAAAGAGTTGAAGAGACAAAGTTTTTGTTTGACATTTACTTAAGCCTCAATCTGGCAAAAGTTTAAGGGCTTAGTTTGACCCAAACCATTTCGCAATGCAAAATCAGGCAGCAGTAGAGGCCTTATACTCTGCAACTTTTGTTGAAGATTATTTGGACTGCGTAGAGAATTTGCCCAACAATCTGCAAATCTTTATCACTAAACTGCGCGAATTTGATCTCATACAATATAATGAATTTCTGAAGGATTTTGGTTCTTTGGTGACTGCTTTTGAGCAAGAAACAACGGCATCAGGTCAAAGAGCCATCCTTTTAAAAATTCAGCATGGGTTAATTTTAGCTCAAGACATTGGCGACGGGAAATTGTCCACTGTTCAGGTGAGATGAAATAATAGCTTACAAAATTAGATGAAAGGTAAATAACGAACATTAAATTGTGTACCAAAGGCTATGACAGACCTCTTGGAAACTCGAACCCGTCAATTGGAGCACGACTCTCAAAACGCTGAGTTTGTCAAAGTTGAAGCTGACGAATATGATCATAGGTCATCTCCAGCAATTATCTCAACGACCTCTGGAAATAATGCTAAACAAATGTCAAGCTCAAAAGGGTCTAAAAACAGAATACACGAAGAAAAAGTGGAAAAAAGTTCAGGTTATTTGTTTTATAAAGAAAACAGACTGTACATCCTTTTGAAAAATTATCAAATTTAATCAAATACTTCTAATGACAAAACCCAAAAAATTTTCTTAAACTAAATAAAATTTTACAGTGAAGAAGAGGAAAAAAATGATCGAAAAGTCAGGACGAGATTCGGCTAAAGATTCCGGGGCAAACTCCAGCCCAACTGATGAAGACGAGTCTCTTCCAACTAAATCAAGTGCCTCATCAACTTCTGCAACGAAAAGTCGCTCTAGCGTTGGTTCTGCCAAAAAATCGTCAAACTTAATGATTAGCTCTTCATCTCCTGCTGTGAAAAGAAAGCACACGAAACGATCAGCCTCCAACGTGGAGAGAGAAGATTCCGACCACGGTCTTGATCAAAATAATGTCGAAATCGACCCTGATGAGCCAACCTATTGCTTATGTGACCAGGCAAGTTATCAAATTATTTCGATTTTAAAACTCGACGTCTTCCTTAATTTATGAGGCACTTATGTTTTATTTTTAGATTTCTTACGGAGAAATGATTGGATGCGACAATGATCTCTGCCCAATTGAGTGGTTTCATTTCAGTTGTGTTCAGGTAAATTACTTAATGTGTTGCCTCCCTTTCGTGTTACTTACTCTCACATTTATCGAGTCAACCACACGTGACCTGAAAGAAACTTTTTTTTAGCTTACTACGAAGCCAAAAGGCAAATGGTTTTGTCCGAAATGTCGAGGTGATAAGCCTACCATGATGAAACCGAAAGCTTTGTTTCTTAAGGAGTTAGACAAGTACAACAAAGAGAAAGGAGAGAAGGCGATGAAGCAATCGGGATGAGCATGTCACCTGCCAACTGGCCACGACGATACCTGACATTTCTACCAGAAAAATTGCGCATTGTCGAGAGACTTAACTACCACTATCCTTTGGTTCTCTTAGCTGAATTTTATTTTTTGTAAAATACGAGACGAGTTCGAGCAAATCACAACGTCGTTCATTTCTCTTTTTTAGAAACAATTTTTATGTGGTATGTTTTCTGATGTTGGAAATCATAAGTCGCTCATACAGTTCTATGGTTTATTTTTCATTTTTATCATTTTGTTTATGAATTGACATTGATTGGTTTTGAAAAAAAATAAATTCACCCACGTCCAAATGATAATCATCTTATTGAACTAACAACATGATAGTATAATGTCTCACCAGTAAATAGGCAGATTTTGAGTTCTGTTCGATATTGAAGCAGTTTACATCACAAGCTCATTATAAAAATCTTTTAAATAGTTTTGGTTGGCTTTGGTGTTCTTGAGTTATTAAAGAATGGCACGTGATCATAAAAGTAAACCCATTATCCTTCATCCTCAGACTCTGAGAGAGATGTTTCAGTTTCACTCTTCAGTTTATTTATGATAACATCGGCAAGATGACTACTGTAATCCTCAGTTTTCCATTCTTCAGATAAAAAAAAGCATTCTATTAGGAAGAACTTTAAGAGTTGACAAACAGGCACCTACCATTATCGTCAAATTTGATGAACCGGTAAGGCAAGGAGACAGCATCGCGGGCCTCTGCGTGGCTCTTCAAAAGCTTCTTGAGAGTGGAGCGAAACTTTTTTATGTTTGACTCTCGAACTCCCATAGCCAAATCGCTATCTTGAAGATCACCTACGAATCAGGAAAAGGCTGTAATTTATTGCACTAGCATTTATTTTGCTAAAAAGCAACCTTGTTTCTTCAGGGCACTTTTCAAAATATGTGGCATCTCAAAAGCTAGCAGGTAATCGTTTTCGTAATTTGCATCCCAAACCCTGTAAACGCTTACAGAGAGGCTTAATCGATTGATAGCTCGATGCAATTGAGGAGCGATACGAATCTCCAAATCACCCTGCTAAGAGGAAGTAAACATGAAATAGAACCTTCTAAAGATAATGCTTTACCCAAAAAGCATTACAGCAGGCTTCTGAATTCTTGGGCTAGTAAAGTCATCTGGTAAAGAGCAAGTTTTGGGTAGCAAAATTAAAAACTGCCGACAATAAAACTTGACACCATAAGAGCTCTCATAGCGGTCAATCGCATCAAGGTCTAAACCAAACAAGAAAAACAATTAAGAAAACGAGAAGACACAACAGAACATTGATGTTTATACATTCGAAATTTTCTGCTTTGAAGAACAGATGTCTCAAGAATCCTTGTCGATAACTGAAAGCTAATCCAACGCCGAGCTCGTTTTGGTCAAGACAATCCAGAATGTCAGACTTGCTGATAAACTTGAATTGGATTCGACTTGAAATTCTTTGAAAATATTTCCCATTTAAAAAAAAAGAAATTGTACCTCATCGTCTCCTTTCAAACGTTGGTTGGAGCCTCCTGCTATTCTTGCAGAGGCCCACACAATAGCAGTACCCAAAGTCACCTGTTCTTAATCATGTTTAATAATCATAGACAAAAATGAAATGCAGTAACAACATTTTTAACTACCTCAACATGCCGCGTATACGCAAAAACTGGTATGGAAACCCCAAGGTAACCGACCAAGAATCCATCAAAGTGACCTCTTCGTTTAACTCTTGGTTTTCTAGTAATGAAATCTTTAAGTTGTAGATATACTCTGTAAGTTGCTTCACCAAAAACTATTCCAACTGGAACTGCCAAAATCTCCCCCAGGAAGGAAATGAAGTTTTGCTCAAAAGTTTCTTTCAGCGTTGTAAAATGAAGATCCAGCATTTTCACATCAACTATTCATCTAAAAACAACTACAAAATTAACTCTAATAATATTTGTAAATCTGACATAATAATAGTCTCCTAACTAGGCTAGGGTGTTGCACATTACGAAAAGGAAAATATTTTATTATTGGGAAAAAGATACAAATTATGAAAAAAAAATTCAACCAGTTAAACCTATTTGTTTGTTTGTTGACATCCACCGCCCCGTTTGCGTGCGGGGTTTTGGCCAACAGTGAAAAAAAATGTAAGTTTTTGCTGATTTTTTTAAAAAACAGTAGGTTTGACTGCTTTGTGCATTTTTCCACTGTTTTATGGCAATTGTCAAGGATTATGATACTTTGTATTATATGGTGAAAATCCACTTGGCACAGGAAAGGGAAGAGAGGAATCAGAGATAGGCTACCCAGGATACCTGAGCTGCTGTAGAGATACTGCTGGTTGAGCTTTATTTAGATCTAAATTCTGCTTGGTCAGGCTTTAAAAAGAGGCAGTAATCCTAATAGTCTTATGCTGAAATATAGGTAGTCAATTGCAACAATTATTAATTTTTTAAGGTTTTTCAGGGTGACCTTATAAAATTGTACAAGCAAAGTTTAAACCACCTTAAGTAAGTTTACATTGATTAAATTATTTGAGTTATAATAAGTAGCCCTTTGAAAAGTCAATAATTAATTGGTTTTGAAAATTTTATATTACACAAAATTCAAGCAGATCGAGATAGAAAGGACGTTTACAATTAATAGTAGTTTATTAAAATCTTCTCCTTTTCAAAATATCAGGCTTCCAATTAATCGGGTGGGATTCTTCACTTGCAGTGTCATCTTCTCTGTAGACTTTGATTGTTTTATCAGCCTCACAAGTGATTAATCTAAAACATAAAAAAAATGTTTGAATGGACTATAACAAAAACTCTTAAGTTTGTGGCTTTACTCAATCGCAAAGGTAAAAAGAAAAATATGCAAGTCTACCTGGATCCAGACTGATCAAAAGCCATGGCAAAGATACCAGCTTCAGAATCCAGTGATCCAGGTTGTACGGGTGCTTGAGCTCTTTGGAAGTTGTACCCTGTTCTCCAATCCCAAAAGTGTAAAGTGCCGTTGTCTGCTCCAGAGACTAAAACACCTTCCGAATTGGCAGCCAAACAATTGACGATGGCATTGTGACCGGTGAGGTTCTATTTGCACAAGTTATTCAATCAAAATATTTTTAGAACAGCTATTTTAAAATACAAACAGTTTACCTGAATAAATTCTCCGCCAGGGCATTTCCATTGCTTGATGTTATCTGTAAAAAGCAATCAAAAATAGTCTGAGCTCTTTTTTACTCGCAATCAGAGTGGTTACGTTGCAAAAATGTACCTGGAGACGCAGATGCAAACATATTTTGTTTAGGGTGGAAAACAACTGATCTAACGGACTTCTTGTGATGAGTGAGGGTACAAATACTTTTGCCAGCTGCTAGATCCCACATGCGAATGGTTTGATCGTTTGACCCTGTGACAATCTGAAGTAAAATATTTTTATAAAAAAAAGAGATTGGTCAAAGTGGAAAAATTGCAAACAAATCTCACATCAGGTTGAGTAGATTGACAAATAACTGTCCCGACTGTCGATGAGTGTCCGGTAAGAGTGTGGATATTTACCTAAAAAAAAATTAAGGTTCTTTAATTGTGATCACTAGAAAGAACGTTTGTCTCTATTTACCTTAGTTCTCATATCCCACACTCTGGCAGTAGAATCTCTTCCTGAAGAGACAAGCACATCAATTGTTGGGTGTAGGGCAAGGGCATAAACAGCTGATAAATGACCGTGATAATGTCTTACAACTTTGTTGTACTCGAGGTCCCAACACTTGACCTGAGAGAGAACGTCAAATATAATGAACAGAAGTTGTGCATTTCAGAGATAATGAGATAGAAAAATTACCATTCTGTCTTCTCCGCATGAAAATAAATATGGTTGCCTAGAGGAAACTGCGAGACCTCGCACAGTCGAGACGTGACCGGTTAGAGAGAGCTTTAGCTTTCCACTTGCCAAATCCCATATTTTGATGACACGGTCTGCTGCACCTGTGCAGAACCATTCGTTTCCAGGTTCAACAGCCACGCATCGAACCCACCCAGTGTGACCGGATATTACTCGATAAAGTTTCCAGGGTGCATGCCAATCGGGCTTTGGCATTGACATAGGACGCCGTGGTTGAATGGCCTTTATGAAAGGAAAAAAATATTAAGCCTTACTCAACAGCCATTAAAAATCTGTACTTACTGTGGACCCTCCGAAAACAGTTATTTGGCCGCTTGAAGCACTCCCAACACCACCTGACGATGGATGTTGATAAGCGATAAGCTCACCGCTTGATTTGCTAATGTTTGAAACAAAATTAAATTAAGTAGACGGGCATGTTTAATGCGCCAAACCCTCCCGAGCAACCCTTCCCAGTTTTTTCGTTTGTTGTTCTTGATCGATATGAATGGTTGAATTAGAAACGGCTAGATGCTACACTAGCTAGTTTTATGCAAACCCATTGACCTCTCCCCAAGCACTGTTTATCATTGAATTTTTCCTTATAAAACGGCACTAATGCAGGGGCATGGAAAACAACAGTTTCTGATCGAACTGAGGCATTTTTTAAGGGACCAGTCCACCCAGTTTGCCATATAACTTTAAACTTAAATATCTCGGCTTCGAGGCAAAATGTAAAAACTGGCCGGTAACTTTTGAGCCATCTATGTAAGGATTATGCATGCCAATTTTCAAGCCTCTAGCTTCACTAGTGTGGGAGGAGAATGAGGTGACAGATGGAAGCACACAGGACATCATGCCATTTTTGACCACATCCCTATACAAAATTCTAAACTCCTCCCAAGCAAAGCTAGGGAGGGATTAAGTGACCTGCCAAAGTAGAAATAGACCATCTGAATTACCTTGGTTCTTCGGTTTCTGCAACGCTCTCGGAGGTTGACCCATTTGAGTCAGTGGTTCCATACAGGTTTCGGTAAGCTTCCTTTTCCTTTTTCTCCCTAGATAATAGAACGGTTAGATCTAAGTCGATTTCAGAAACTTTTTGTTAAATATACCTGTCGACTTTTTCAACCAGATGCTGATAAATTGACCTGGCTTTGATGGACTTCCAAACTTTATTTGTTACCGAATCAACAGCCGGCAAATTTCCCTGGTCAGATATAAACATGTCGTGGGTACGTTTCTGAGAACGAAACACCAAAGTGTGCACAGAGTGTTTTACGATTTCATCACTAGCACTCATTTTTAAGTAAGAGCTTAAGATTATTTACACTCAATCTCAATTATCAAAATCTTTGACAAAACCAAAGGCAATCCAAAAAAGGTCTTTTTATCGTCTCTCGCAGTAACAGTTTCAGCTATCTCAAGACGAAAACAATAACAAAGTTACTCAAACGTTTTGTTTTTCTTATCGTTGAACTCTGTCGCTTAATACACAGAAATCAACGTAAGTAAGGATGACGCAATTCTACAATTATATTTCAGCGCAACCTTTCGTAAATCAAAAAGGCCCTCGGGGTCCAAAAGCTTATCAAATTATATCCTGGAAGTAACAAACTGCAACGTCTTCCTTTTTCAGGTCCTTTATAGATGCCTGAAATTCTGTAAAAATCCTTTCACTTCAACCTGTAATCAAATACCCAAAATCCACAACAACCTTACAGGTATCCTTGCAACAAGTAAAAAGTTCAAAAAGAAATTTGTATTTCTTATTCGTGTGGCATGAAATAATTTTAAGCACCATAGTTTAACATATATTTCAACGAAAACTAACACATGTATTTAAAGTTTTTGACATCATCTTAATGATGGGAAGTTCCACAATTTTGAATTGATAAGAAGTTTGGGTGCTCTTCAAGATAAAGGTGATATAATGACCTTGGGCTAATAGGTAGGTCCTTGACCAAAATCTTCACACGTCATCCAAAGAACTTTGAGCACTGAAGTATCCTCGGTCTGAAATCATTCAGAGTGAAATATGAAGGGATTAGATGGTTAATTAAAATGAGGTTTGTCTAATGATATTCTTTTAGAATGTCTGTTGTTTTATGGTATCCTTTACATATAACAGTAATTTCTTTGTTCCTAATGATATTGCAAGATCACTAATTTCATGTGAGACTCTGATCAAGTTGATATTTTTCATATTTTACGCCTGAGTCCTATTCGTATTCGTATATTTCTTAACTCCATCGATTACACAAACTATAAATAGTTATAACCTTTCAAGATAAATAAATTAATAAATGGATAGTTATAATCAAAGGCAATGTACCTGGAGAATAGGAAGCTTTCAATTTTTTGTTGGGTTGCAATATTTCAGTATCTTCTTGAGGAAGGTTGAGTTCATACATTGCCCACAAAAGAGCATTGGGATTCATAAAACTCGTATTTGATTGAAATCCAGTAATCTCTTGCAGTGGCACAGGCCAGGATGGAGTCAGTTTTAAAACGCGACGAGCGCAAAAAATCACGCTGTAATTGGGATATTAAAATGGTTTGCACTTGGGAAAGTAATGTGGAAAGGAGTGAAACCCTATCCTGTTTACCTGCAGGCGACGTTGAAGCTTTTTTCACCCGCAAAGTCCGACACCTTAAAAAACCATGTGAGATTAAAAGTTTTCACAGCATCAAGGTCGGATGTATTTCACCTGCAGCGAGAGATCTAAAAAGTGATCGATCAACCTTTCGAGCTCATCTTGAGCCATTTTGTAGTTGACTATTTTTCTGTCACAACAGAGGTCTGTTGGAGCCAATGCTGGAGTAAAAAGGTTGTACATTTAAGGAAAATAGGAGTAAGAGAAGTTTCTCATTACCGAAAGGCTGAAGAATCCTGCAGAAAGTGATTGCAGTGGGTAAATTTATCTGCCAATCAAAATACGTACATATCATCATTTCCACCCCGACAAATGCCGACTGAAAAGAATGCAAACTTATTTACAAGTTCAACTGAATTGATTATTAAGACAAGCACTGAAAGCCACTAACTTTGGCGTACGCCGAAGAAAGGAAGGCTCGAGCAAGCGGCAGACGAGGTACCTAAAATCAAAAGTCGATTGAGTGAAGAGTTTTATCCTGTCTGGGTCTTTAGAAACCTCTTCGTCGACCTCGACCATTTTAGAGGCCAATATAATGCAACAGACGGCGACAAAGCGCAACTGAGAGAGCACAATGCTGTGGCCGTCCATAAAGTAATCCAGATACTTAACAGCCAGGTGAACCGTGTGATAAGATAAATTCATTTCGCCGCAAACCTTCGAAATCCAGTCCACCAAATCGATCTGAAAAAGTTTTGGTCTCCTTTCCTTACGAGGCCAATTCAAAAAAAAGATAAACACGTCGTTACCCTTTGCAAGAGCTGGGGCGACCGATACTCATATTGCCTTGTGCCGCTCTCTCTGAGTTGGAGGTAACTCAAAACGTCCATGGTCAGGTCATCCGAAACGTCTGCATCGGCCATCGTGAAGCTTTAGAAGCTAGAGAATAAAATGAAGGGTCACAGTTAAGCTGCAGGACCTTTTAAGCAACTACTGTAAAAAATAATTTTGAGAATTGAGCTTTAAGCCCCATTGACTTTTGAACGTTTAACGTTATTCTGCTTAGTTTGGGGTCATTCCAGAAACGAGGGATTAAGAAACTAGTCGTGAAAAACTCACTGGTTATCCTGAGAAATGTGAGGGTAAGATTTAACCTTCCGAGATCAGAGGAGATTTTGCCTGCGGCCCAGTGGAGTGGCTCCTATTGCCGAATAATCGAATTTAGTTGATAATGAGTTTTTATGAAGAAAAACAAAGTTCGTAACTATTTTCAAGTCAGCCACCCACCTTTTAGCCTTAATTCTGGTCCATAGCGCAGACTGAGACTGAAACTGCAGATCGAGCGTAAGAGTAAATCGTAATATGAATCAAAATAGTGCCTCAATTCCGCCAAAAGGCAAACACTAAATGTTATTATTGTTGTTCATTCTGATTCAGCATTTTCTTATAATTTATCAATTGAGAGAGAAAGATCGAGATCCTTGAAACTGAAAAGAAGATCCAATCTAGACCTTTTTGAATCTTTTTCGTAGGTGAGCGGCACTCTTCAGAAATGGAGCAGCCATGACGTTCTAAGAAAGCTTGATTTTGCAGCGTTTCAAGGTCCCAGATTTAGACAACCTGGATTCACTGCACGCAGGCAGCCAAATATTTGCTACACCATTTCTATGGATTTGGCCGGACGTACGGACATTGGTATGAAGGGGCCGCGTGGCCC
>Ga0194133_10007566_pt1 | contig 12968 bp, 11 predicted proteins | sample TA2KigOf40mmetaG_FD_155448 | JGI IMG/M metagenome (GOLD analysis project Ga0194133, IMG submission 155448) | Freshwater microbial communities from Lake Tanganyika, Tanzania - TA2015055 Kigoma Offshore 40m | ecosystem: Environmental > Aquatic > Freshwater > Lake | place: Tanzania: Lake...
TCCTCCAAATTTTTATCAAAAAAATTTTGGCGAAAGAAGTTTTTACGATAAAAAATTATTTGGTGTTTTAAAAAAAAAGTATGAAAAAAATTTAAATATTCAATTTATAGAAGGTCCATTTGCTAATATAAAGTTATTAAAAAATTTGGATAAAAAAAAAACAATACTAATTTCTCATCATGGAACCGTTATTTTAGAAAGTGCTTTTTTAGGATTTAAAACAATTTCCTCTTCTGCCGGCTTTTTTGACACAAAATTTAAGATATCCAATTTTTGGGACAACAAAGAGCAATATTCTTCTCTTTTAGATAAAGATTTTAATAGGTTAAGAATAGTAAACAAGGTTGATTTATCAAAATTAGTTTATGCTTTATTTTTTTTAACTAATAATGAATTTAATAATAATTTTTGGGTAAGAATTGTATGCAAAGAACTCAAAATAACTTTCGAAGAATTTCATAAAAACGTAGTTTTTTTAGGTAATAAAAATCAAGTCAATAAAAACTTTTTAGAAAATAGATTAACTAGTGTTCTTTTTTCTAAAATAATAAAAAAACTTAGCAAAAGCATCAGTGATGAAACAGTTTGTTAATGTTGCAATTAAAATAGTTTAAACTCAGGTGAAAAAATAACATTTAATATTAATCGGGTGTACAATTTTATTTATAAAATTTTTTTTATAATCCCTAAATTTTTTTTACGTAGGATTATATTAGTGGTGCTACTTACTTTTTTTAATACTATTTTAGAATTACTAAACCTAGGTTTAGTTATACCCTTCTTATCAATTTTTGTAGGTAAAAAAAACATTATTTTTGAAAATTTATTTTTTATTAAAGAATTTACAGATGAAGAGCTTGTTATTCTATTTATATTATTATTCTTGATAATATATATTTTAAAAAATTTTTTTTTAGTTTTATTTCAAACAATTAAAATAAATATCACCCACGATTTAACAAGTGTAATTAGCACTAAACTTTACAATAAATATTTAAATGAAAATTATTATTTTTTTACTGAAAAAAATAAATCTGAGCTTTCTACAAATGTAATAAATGAAGCAAACATTTTTTCATTTGGTGTTGTTATGAATATTCTAAATTTAATTTGCGATATTATTATTTTTTCAGCAGTTTTGATATTTTTATTATATTATAATTGGTTTGCTACAATTTGTGTTTCAATAATATTTATTTTTTTTGCTTTTGTTGTTATTTTTTTTCAGTCTAAAAAATTAAAATTTTTTGGGGTAAAGCGCCAATATTATTCCTCAATAATATTAAAATTGGTTAACGAAAGTATAGATAACATTAAAGAAATTATACTATCAAATACACAGGAGTATTTTAGAAAAAAATATTCTAATTATGTTTCAGAAAACAATATATCAGGAAAAAAAATTGGTTTTTATCGTATTTTAATTAGACCTATTCTTGAAATTTTAGTTGTTTTTATGTTTTTAATACTTGTTTATTTTTTAAAAGAATTTGGAAATAGTACTTCAGAAATACTAATCACAATTGCCGTATTTTCGGTAGCTTCAATTAAATTACTTCCCACAGTAACAAGTTTATTCAATAGTCTTCAAGGCTTAAGATATAACGAACCTGTAGTAGAAAAATTATATGCTGATTTAAATAATGAAAATAGTGATCTAGATTTGATATTAAATAAAAAAAATAAAAATTTGTATTTTAAAAAAATAGAACTAGAAGATCTTTCTTATTCTTATCCCGGGAATCCTAAAGTAATTTTAAATAAAGTAAATTTTGAGGTTAATTCTGGGGAAAAAATTGGATTAATAGGCAAAAGTGGTTCCGGCAAGACAACATTATTAAATATAATGATAGGACTCATCAAACCTCAGCTCGGTACTGTAAAAATTAATAACGAAGACTTAAGTAATAATATTCGTTCATGCCAAGACAGCATAGGCTACGTTTCTCAAAATATATATTTAGCTGATGAGTCATTATTATTTAACATTGCTTTTAAAAGAATTGGTAAAAAAATAGATTATGATAGAATAAAATATTTAATAGATATTCTTGATCTTAATCAATTAATAACTTCAAACAAAAATAGTTTTAATTTTAATGTTGGAGATGGCGGGATAAAGCTTTCGGGAGGTCAGGTGCAGAGAATTGGAATAGCAAGGGCGTTATATCATAAACCTAGTATTTTAATTTTAGATGAAGCGACAAGCGCAATTGATGAGTATACTAGGGAAAAAATACTAAAAAATATTTATAAAGAGATGCAGAAGTTAACAGTAATTTCAGTATCTCATGATTTAAAATCTTTAAAATATTGCCAAAAAATATTTAAAATTGTAACAAAAAAAATTATTCAAGTAACTAAATGATGTGTCGATATAAAAAATAAATTAGAATAATTACATTAGTGTTTCTTTTTAAGTAAAAAAAAATTTTTTTTGTAATTATAATAATATTTAAATTAAAGATTATGATTGTTTTATTCTCAAGTTACAATTAAATGCGATTATTTATTTTTTAATAAAAATTTTATCAATTAGTAGTCATTATAATATAATATGAGTAAAGTCGGTCATAACAATTCTTCAACAGATCCTAAAGAAACTATTCAAAAGAATATTCTCAGAAAAAAACCTATTTTGGATAGGGAACCAGAGTTTTATAAAAATTTTCCACTACCTAGTTGGATAGAACTGAGTTTAATTGACGTATGCAATAGAGCTTGTAGCTTTTGTCCAAAGTCTGATGAGAAAATTGCTCCTAATACAAATCAAAAAATGAGTATGAATTTAATCAGAAAGTTAACTAGTGATTTGAAAAATATAAATTTTACTGGAGCCTTTTGCCTGTGTGGCTATGGAGAGCCAATGTTACATAAAGAATTAATAAATATTACAAATGAGCTTGGATCTCTGGGTGGTGTCGAAATTATAACTAATGGCGATCTAATTAATCATAAAACATTAATTGATATTTATAATTCAAGAGCAACAAGATTATTAATAAGCTTATATGATGGCCCTGAACAACTTAATAAATTTAAGAAAATTATTGATGAGACAAAAATTGATGAGGATTTTGTAATATTGAGAGATAGGTGGTACAGCGATAAGATAGATTATGGCATTAAACTAACTAATAGAACAGGAACTGTAACAATAGGGAATCAACCTGAAGTAAAAAATTACACAAGTGCAAAATGTTTTTATACTGCCTATCAAGTTTTAATTGATTGGAATGGTGATGTTTTTTTGTGTCCTCAAGACTGGCAGAGAAGAATGACCATGGGAAACATAATGCAGCAAGATTTTTTTGAAATATGGAAAGGCCCAATGCTCTCTAAGTATCGAAAAAGTTTGCTAAAGGGGAATAGAAGTATGAATCCTTGTAATTCCTGTAATGCGGATGGAATGGTTTATGGTGAAAAACATTATAAAGTTTGGAAAAAGTTAATTTAATCTAGATATTTTTAAGAGATTTGACAAACATGAGGGTATGTTTATTTGTTGCGTCCGATGATGTTTCAAAAGAAATAAATATATACAACGAAATTATTCTAAAGATTGTCGAAAAGTTAAACAGTTTCACAATTATTAATTTTAATAACATTTTAAAAAAAGATCAGAATTTAATTTATGATAAGAATATTTCTATTATAAGGAATAAATTTGGAGATAGCGTACAGTATTTAAATCCATTAAAAAAAAAAGAATTTTTTGAATATATTGGAAGAGATAAGATATTTGCTATTGATTGCTTAGGAAAATCATTTAAATTTTTTTTAATCAGAAGATTAATTAATAAAGAAAATATAAAGCTGATTTTAATAATGAATCTAGGCTTTGTCAGCAATGAATTACCTTACTCAATAAATAGCTCAAGAGGTTATTTATTTAAATTCAAAAGAATGATAAATAATTTAATATATAAATTATTAGTTATAATAAAATTTTTTCCAAATATTTTTATTTATTTTGAGTCTAGAAAAGAAATATATCAAAGTTGCGTTAAGAACAAAAAGAAAAAGCTTTCTTTTTTTTTTCCATTCCTGAACATACTGTATTTTGAGAATGTATATCAGATAAATGGTAGATCTTATGAGCATTATTTGGAAAATATTAATAGTATTGAAGAAAAAAAAATAATTTTTTTAGATGGCAATTATGGACATAAAGACATAATTAGTCGTGAAAATCAAGATATTATTGAGTTAAAAAAAAATTATTTTCAAAAAATTGAAATTTTTTTTAAGTGGATTGAAAATATTTATAATCAAAAAGTTGAGATTTGTCTCCATCCAAGCTCAGACTTTAATGAATATGAAAGTTTTTTTAAAGATAGAAAAATTTCGATAAATTTAACAAATGAAAAAATAATAAAATCATCAATTGTTATTTTTCACGAATCCAGTGCGATCGTAAATGCAATAATTTATAAAAAAAAAATTATTAGTTTAAGTACCAAATTATTTGGAATGTATATATCTAATAGAATTTCTTATTATCAGAAAGAACTTAATCTTTATTCTATAGATTTAGATAATTATGAAAATTATTATAGAAAGGATATTAAGAATGATTTGAAATGTTCTATTAAAAATTATGATACTTATATTAATAATTATATAAAAACTGATAATGAAGAATTAGGCTCTGATAAAATAATCAGAATATTAAAAAATTATGAATAAAGATATTAATTGGTATAAAATATTTAATAATAAAAATTTTTCATATATTAAAAACTCAAAAGAATTAAAAAGATCTAACTACCCATTTTATTCGTATAATTTGGCTAAAATCATTTATCCAGAATTGAGTTATGATAAATTTAAAAATATTATTAAGTTTATGGAAAAAACTTTAAGAATTAAAAGAAGGGGATCAATTTTAGACTTTGGCTCTGGTAACGGTGCATTTTTAAATTATTTCATAAAAAAATATAACTTAAAAAATAATTATAGTTTTGAGCTGTCCCTTCCGTTGATTAAATTTCAAAAAAAACTTTTAGATAGAACAAATTTTTATCAGACACATCAATCAAATTTTAAAGTATTTGATAAAATAAATAATAATATAATTGTTGATCATTCTTTTAGCAATTCTGTGTTTCAGTATTTTAATGACAATATGTATTGTTTTAAGGTTCTTGATTTTTTAATTAAGGTAACAAAAAAAAGCTTATTAATTTATGATATTAAAGACTTTAACAAAAAAAATATTTATAAAGAGAGAGTAAGAGTTAGACAAAATTTATCCAAAACAGAATTTAGAAATAAATACAAAAATACACCAATTAGATTCTATACAAAAAATTTCTTTATAAGAATTCTACGAAATTTAAAAAAAAAATATAATTTTAAATATAAATTTGTTTCTCTACCGTCCTCAGCTACTGACTCAGAACTTGGCTATTGTTTGTTAATTCAAAAATAATTTATATAATTATGAAAAATAATATCATCCTTAACGAAGGCTATAATAAACCCAAGTTGATTTTTGACAAAGGAATCGGTAATAAAATAATAATTGGAAATAAATCACTGTATGATTTGTCCTATTCCAGCGGAGTAATTTTTTTAGGTCATAATCATTATATTTTTAAAAAAAGTTTAAAAGAATGTATAAAAAAAAAAATATCGATTTTTTCAAATCCTAATATTTACGCTTACAAATTAGCAAAAACGATAAAAATTTTCTTTTCAAATTTTAATAAAATTATTTTTTGTAGTACTGGCTCAGAGAGTGTTATTAAGGCATTAAGAGTTAGTAGGTCGATTAATAAAAAAGAAATTATTGTTTGTACTGTAGGAAGCTGGCATGGATCTGTAGATCAAACTCTTTTTTCTCCAAAAAAAAATTTAACTCCGTTTCCAATCTCATCAGGATTAAAAGAAATCGACAAAAAAAAAATTTTATTTATTCCTTATAATGATATTGCCGGATCCAAAAAAATACTTAACAAGTTTAAGAATAATATTAATTGTGTTCTTATAGAACCAGTAACTGCTTCATTGCCCAATAAATCTGTAAGTTTGTATTTAAAGTTTTTGGAGTCTTACTGTAAACAAAAAAAAATCATATTAATTTTTGATGAAATAATTACTGCTTTTAGAACTAAAAAAGGTAGCGTTCAAAAACAATTTTATATCAAGCCTGACATCACTTTAATCGGTAAAATTTTAGGAGGTGGTTTTCCTATTGGAGCAATAGGATTATCAAAAGAAACATCTAACAAAATCAGCAAATTAAGAATTCCAATTTTTTTTGGGGGAACATTTTCAGCAAATACATTTTCGACATTAGTTGGGAATAATGTGATCAATTATTTAAAAAATAACTTAAATTTAGTTGATAAATTAATTAATAATTGCGAGACTTTTGAAAAAAAAGTTAATAATTTTATTGAAAAAAATAATATTGATGCAAGAGTTTACAGATTTGATGCCATATTAAGAATAGTATTTTCTAGAAATAAGATTGAAAATAGAATTCAAAGAGATTTTTTAGAAAAGAAACACTCTAAGAAAAAAGATAAATTTATTAATTTTTTGCTTGAAAAAAATATATACTATCCTAAAAATGGAATTATACTTTTATCGTTAGCTAATAATAATAAAAAAGACCTTAAATATATTATTAAGATAATTTGCGTTGGTTTAAATAAATATTTTAAAATAGATAAATAAAATAGAGAATTTTCCTATAAACATAGGATTATGCAAAATTTTTTAATAGAAATTATAATAAATTTCATAAAAAAAATTAAAAGATATTCAGTTAATAAATTAACAATTATTCTTGCTCATTATATTATTTTAAAATCGAGATCTTATTATGATAGATTTAAATTAATTGAGGATTCGGAAATTAAAATATTTTCTCAAAATGGAGAAGATGGGATTATTGATTTTATAGTCCAAAAATTAAATCTTAAAAAACCAAGTTTTATTGAAATAGGAGTGGGGGACTATTCTGAAGCCAATACAAGACTTTTATATGAAATGTATTATGGAAATGGTTTAATTATAGATGTAAATAAAAACTTAAAAAAAAAAGTAGCGCAAAATGTAAATTTGTGGAAAGGCAACTTAAATATAATTGAAGCTAAAGTTTCTTCTAAGAATATTAATAGCTTATTAAATACCGAAGTCTCATTTCCGATAGATTTTTTTAGTATTGATATTGATAGTATTGATTATTGGGTAATCAATGAACTAAAAAATAAAATATCAAAAGTTTTTATATTGGAATATAATCCTATTTTTGGATCAAAGTTAGAGATCTCAGTTCCTAATGATCAGAATTTTTTAAGAAAAAAATATTATTATTCAAGTGTATTTTTTGGAGCTTCGCTAATGGCTTATGTAAAATTGATGGATCAAAAAGGTTATTACTTATTAGGGGTAAACAGATTAAGAAATAACGCATTTTTTATTAATAAAAATTATAAAAAAAATGTCTTTTTTCCAAAAATTAGCAAAGTTAATTTAAAAGAAGCAACTAATTTTAATTATACCACGAGTAGAAATGTTCAGGGAGTTTTAGATTATCTAAATAGAAAAAATAGTTTAAATAAAATTATTAATCTTGATATTATAGATTTATCAAAGGGAAATAAAAAAAAAACTAAACTAAAGACAATATTACGTTCTAAACAATAAATGAAAAGTATTTTAAATAGTAAAATTTTTTATTTTCTTATATTTTTTTGCTTCCTTTCATCAATATTTTTAGCCAAAAACAATTTATCAAAATATGACAAAAATATTATTGCCTCAGATGGTGAAATTCAACATATAATGATTAAGAATGATACTCGTAGATATTTATCTAATGGCTATGAAATAAAAGAACAGATTAAAAATGGAGATAATTTCTTTAAAACTGGACAACCAAATTTTACTAAGTATTTATTTCCTAGAATTATTGCAGCTTACTATCTTATTTTTGACATTGATTTATATTCTCAGGATAAAGAAAAAAATAAAATTATTAATGTAGGCGTACACGCAAAATATCTTTTTTTTCAAATTTTTTTATATTATAGTTGTTTAATTTTTTTTTACAGTCAACTAAAAAATATTTTAGATAGAAATATATTATTTTTTATAATTTTATTCTTAGGCATTGAGCCTACATTATTTCAATATCATAGTTCTTTTTGGTCGGAGTCGTTATTTTTTTCAATTTTGATCATACTATTTGGGTTAGTCATAAATAATACTCAAAGTAAAAAAAGATACTTTTTTATTGGTTTATTTTTGGGACTCTTAGCAATCCAAAGATCAAATGGTTTCTTTTACATTTTGCCAGTAATAATTTATTTTTATATTACAAATAGATACAAGATTGATAAAAAAATTTTTTTTACTTTTTTTGGTTATTCTTTAGTTTTGTTATTTGTATCTTATAATAACTTCGTAAGATCAAACACCCTTTCCGTATTACCAAGAGAAATGAAAGCTGTTTTACATGCATATGCAATTCCAAACATACTTTCTACAAAAGAAATAGAACAAGAAAAAAAATTAACAATAAGTCTTATTTATAAAAATAAAATTAATTTAGATAAAAAAATTTTAGATGATTTAGAATATTCTAGATATTCATTTATATTTTGCGATGTTAAAAAAGAAGATCCTCGTTATTTAAATATTTGTAATTATTTAGAAAAAAGATCATATAAATTGATATTTTTAAATATCGATAATGCATTTTTTTATTGGGTTAAGCAATCTTTCCATTTTGGATTATTAAATCCATTCCATATTTATTCTGATCATCAATTTCTGTCCCCAAAAGAATATTATGGAAGTGAATTGCATCAAAAATTAATACCATACAGAATTGTATATTCATTAGTGATATATTCAGTTTGCTTAATTGGTTTTTTTAAGATTTTAAAATTAAAGAATAAAAAAATATTTTATTTTTCATTATCTTCAATTTTATATTTTTTTTTAATTCTTTCTTGGCATGGTAATACCAGATATTTTTCACCCATTCTTATTTACCTTTCATTTTTTTTCTCATTTGGTGTAGTTAATATTTATAAATTTATAAAGTCTAAAAATAAATATAAAAAATTAATCTGAAGCATTAATTTTTGAAAATTTTAATAAATAATTATTAAGTTTCTTGTTGTCCCCCCAAAAAGATTTCGGCTCAAAACTATTGGGGTTTTTAGCTTTCATATTAATTTTATTTAAATTTTTTTTATTTTTAATATGTTTAATAATAAAATTTTTTACAGAAATACCTTTTCCAGAAGATACGTTTAATATGCCTATATCTTGATTTAATAATATTATCTTCTTAATGATTTTGCATAAGAGATTTACAGATAAAAAATCTCTAATTAATGAACCGTTCACATTTAGATTGGTTGCGTTTTTTTTATCTAATTTTTTAATTAAAGTGTATAAAGTCTTACGCCTTTTATTATGTCCATAAACAAAAAAAGGTCTCAGCCAAGTAAACTTAAAATCTTTTTTCTTTTTTAGATGCTGTATACTAGTTAGTAATTTAAGTTTTGATATTGCATAAGGGATTATAGGCTTAGCTAAGTGAGTTTCTTTAATTAAACCATTAACTTTTCCATATTCATAACATGTACCCATTACTATTAAATTTTTAAGTCCATTTTTAATTAAATTAAAATTAAATTTTTTTTGATAATTGTAAGTTTTGTAATGTGCCTTTAAATTATATTTTGGAATATCTGGCCAAGCTAAATTTACGACTACATCTGGAGATTCTAAATATTTAAAATAATTTTTTTTATTTTTTCTTATATCTAGTTTTTTCCAAAAAATATTAGTTTTTTTTATAATTTTGCTAGCAGATTTATATGTCGCAATTATTTTAATATTTTTTTTATTAAGAACTGTAATCAATTTTTGACCTATAAAACTTGTACCTCCAATTATGGCTATCTTCATTTTTTAATTTTTATTGAATAAATTAACTGATTAACAATTTTTGTATATTTCTTTTGCAGCATCAATTATATTTTTTTTTAATTTCCACCCAATAATTTTTTTTGCCAGCTGATTGTTGCCTATTAAGCCATTTTGAGATTTATTTTTTTTATTTGATTTTATATATTTTATTTTTTTATAGAATATTTTTATTATTTTATTGATGTAAGTCCTTTTACCAGATGATAAAATTAATTTATCTGGATTTACATTTTTTTTAATCAGTAAATAGATGGCATTGCAAATATCTTCCGCATGAGAGAAATCTCCATTAATTTTCTGATTATAAATTTCTCTTAAAAAATTAACCTTATCACTTTTAATTGCCTTTATTAATCTTGGAAGTAAAAATTTCTGATTCCGATATTTTGAGTCGTGATTAAATAATATTAATACCGTCGCATTTAATTTGAATTTTTTTTTCTTAGTAAGTAAATATTGAGCCGATTCAATTCTAAATTTTGAATAATTATCTTTTGCATAAGTAGGAGAATTTTCTGTTACTTTTTTTTTATTTTTTTTAAATATCTGGGATGAACTGATAAGTACTAATTTAATGTGATTATTATTTGTTACATAATCAATAATGTTCTTTGTAAAAAATAGATTTTTATTATAGTCTTTATTTACAAACTTTTTTTTATAAGAAGGATTGTCTGAACCAAAGTGAACAATGATATCAGGCTTTATATCATCAATTTTATTTTTAATATTGTAAAATTTTTTATTTGAAGTGGTAAAGTAATTTTTTCTATTAAATTTATTTTTTTTTTTTACAAATTTAAAAACTACATATTTCTTCTTTATTAATAATTTTGATAAAATGATACCATCTTGACCATTAGCACCTGAAATTATTACTTTTTTCATTATTTAATTTAATTTTATGTAACATAATCTAATATCGAATTAATGAGAATTTCTAATTGTAGATCGTGTCTTAGCAAATCCTTGAAATATGTGTCATCTTTGGGAAATCAATATTTAACTGGAATCTTTCCCAATTCAATAAATCAAAAAGTTCCAAAAGGAGATCTTGGAATGGTTATATGCAACAAATGTTCTCTGCTACAGCTCCAAGACTCTTTTGATGCCGATGTAATGTATGGAGATAATTATGGTTATTTATCGTCATTAAATCTTCATATGGTTAAACATTTAAAATCAAAATCAGATAAATTAAAGAAAATATCACAATTAGAAAAAGGCGACATTGTCATAGATATTGGAAGTAACGATGGCACTTTTCTTCAGAACTATAGTAAAGATTTTATTTTAATAGGTGTAGATCCAACAATTAAGAAATTAAAGAACTTTTATAGAAAAGATATTATAACAATTTCTGATTTTTTTAATAAAGATTTAGTAAGTGGATACTTGGGTAAAAAAAAGGCCAAAATCATTACAACTATTTCAATGTTTTATGATTTGCCTTCACCAATTACTTTTGCAAAAGATATATGGGATTGTTTAGATGAGCAAGGAGTGTGGCATTTAGAACAAAGTTATATGCCCATGATGATAAAAAACACTTCCTACGATACCATTTGTCATGAACATCTTGAATACTATTCTTTAAAATCAATAAAATATATTTTTGATATTATTGGATTTAAAATAATGGATTTAGAATATAATGATATTAATGGTGGTAGTTTCGCCATAACAGTTTCTAAGAAAAATTCTAAGTACAAAGAAAATTCAAGAATTATTGAATGGCTGTTAAAAAAAGAAGATATGTATAAATACAATTCATTTTCAACTCATAAGGAGTTTTTTAAAAATGCAAAAAAGCATAAAAAACTATTTAAAGAATTGCTATTAAACCTTAAAGATATGAAAAAGAAAATTATCGGCTATGGCGCGTCCACTAAAGGTAACGTTATCCTGCAATATTGCGGTATAACTCCAAATATTTTGGATGTTATTGTTGATGTAAATAAAGACAAGCATAATAAATTTACGCCAGGCTCGCAAATAAAAATTGTAGGAGAAAATTATATTAAAGATTTAAAGCCAGATTATATGGTGGTACTGCCATGGCACTTTAAAAATTTTATTTTGAATAAAGAAAAATCTTTTTTAAATACTGGTGCAAAATTAATATTTCCATTGCCAGACATAGAAATAATCTAATTTTTATAAATTTCTTTTAAAAATAATTAGTAAATAGAATATAGCTTTAAAAATATCCTTTAATTCCATTTTAGAAGATCCTATAGTCCTATAAGGAAGATATATAGGGATTTCAAAAATTGAGTATTTTTTTTTATATAGAATAAATATGCTTTCCCAAAAGAATGAATATCCATTGTCTTTAGCTTTAAGAATATCCCTTAATTTAATTTTTTTTGAATTGTAGCATCTAAAAGCCCCTGATGAATCAATAGGAACATTTAAAATAAATTTTATAAGTTTATGTCTAAAACTTGTTAATAATCTTCTATAAAAAGGCCATTCTTTCAAAGAATCTGCTCTTAAAAATCTACTAGTAGTTATTAAATCGTATTTAAAAAAATTTTCAATAAAATTTTTTATATAAATAGGATTATGAGTACCATCAGCATCCATAGTTATTATTAAGTCAAATTTTTTTTTATAAGCATATTTGATTCCATCTTTATGCGCTGATCCTACTCCCAGTTTTTTATTCCTTGAAATATAATCTACATATTTATATTTTTTTTTTATACTTTTGACCTCATCTAAAGTCCCATCTGATGAATTATCTTCGATAACTAAAATATTAAATTGCGATTTGTAAAGTTTAATGATTTTCTTTATTAATAAACTAATATTATTTTTTTCATTATAAGTAGGTACTATTATTATTTTTTTCATTATTTAAATAAAATCCAAGAATAAATCTTCAATATAATAAAAATGTTGATAATGCTGGAAAACAACACATAAGGCAGCAAAAGTTCTAGCTATATTAAATAAATAAAATTTTTCACAATTAAAAACATTTTTAATATTTAAGTTAC
>Ga0194133_10007567_pt1 | contig 12966 bp, 12 predicted proteins | sample TA2KigOf40mmetaG_FD_155448 | JGI IMG/M metagenome (GOLD analysis project Ga0194133, IMG submission 155448) | Freshwater microbial communities from Lake Tanganyika, Tanzania - TA2015055 Kigoma Offshore 40m | ecosystem: Environmental > Aquatic > Freshwater > Lake | place: Tanzania: Lake...
ATTTCAGGCTCCAGTTTGAAAGAGAGGAAGGGAACCTTGAACAGTTTGAGGATGCTGAGATCAAAGTAACGGCTGGACTTTCGAAAGTTGCAGCTCAAAGAGCAAAGTAAAAGCTTTTTTCTTTTTTAAAGTTTCATGGTTTTTGTATATCCTCTCATTTTTCTTCCAACATCTTAAAGAATGGAGGCCCTGCAAACGGATGATCTTCAACGACAAAGTGAAAAAATGGACCGTAAGAAGGAGCGGGACTTGGAAAAACGCCGTCTCAAACGCAAAGCCGAGAGTGAGATGAAAAAGCAATCAGGAGATATGAATAATGATCAGCCTGTCTTTAAGAAACCTTTCCTTGTAAAGAAAAAGAGAAAAGATCTTAAAATATTTGGCACATCCTTTCATCTTATACTTTTTTTAGAAACAAGCTGCTGCATCAGCAGAACATCAATCCAAAGGTGAAGCAGAATTCAAGAGTCCCGTGGCTCCGCCTCCTGGCTTCAAAAGTCCTGTTGCTCTGCCACCAGGTTTTAAACGTGGAGATGACCTCGGTGGTGTTAAAGGAGTAGTAACGCCACCTCCTGGTTTTAAAAACCCTGTGAATCCTCCTCCAGGGTTCACACCAAACTCGCAAGCTAATTTGAATGAAGAAAACAATCAAGATAAAAATGCGAGAACAGGTTAATTATTTCTCAATTATTTTTTTTAAATTTACTTTTATCTGTGCCATTTCAGTATTCCTGAGTAACCTAGACTTCAGCACAGACGAAGTTGCAATTAGAGAAATTTTGTCGAGCTCTGGGGACATTGTTGATGTTAGGCTGGTCAAAAATTCCGCTGGGAGGTCCAAAGGATTTGCTTATGTTGAATTTACCTCACAATCTCAAGCCAAGTTTGTTTTTCATTACCTTAGATTAGAAGTTCTTGGCTAACTTAATTGCTTCTTTATTTAAGATCTGCACTGACAAGAGACCATGAGCCTATTAAGGGTCGACCCATGTTTGTTTCCGAGTGTGACCCCGAGAAGAAAGGCAAAGGTCACCAATTCAAATTCAACACAGGTATTCAGTCTTGCTCAGTTTTGAAATAGGCAAACAATTAGATAAAATATATATTTTAGGTCTCGAGAAGAACAAGTTATTTATCAAAAACCTTTCTCGTGACACAACCAAGGAACATCTTGAAAAACTTTTCTCTCAGTACGGCGAGTTGAAAGAGGTTCGCCTGATTACATTTAGAAACGGCCACTCAAAGGGACTAGCCTACGTTGAGTTCCTCGACGAAGCATCTGCGGCCAAAGGTCTTGTTAAATTAGACGAAACAGGTTTGCAAAATATTGAAAAATTTCAATCCTCTAAACCTATCATAATCTTTGGAAAAATATAGTTGTTGATGGTCAAACAATATCTGTTGCAATTAGCAATCCTCCATCACGTAAAACAGACCTGGATCAACAACTTTCTGCCGAGATCAGATCAGCCAGTCTTGGCCTTGGTCCGCCAAGAGATTCGACAACACCGCGAGGAAAGGTACAAACGAACCCCCTTCCCTTAAGCTTCACAATTCGTTAACTAAAGTTTAAATTTCTATTTAGTTGTCATTCATTCCGCGGTCTCTCTCCAATAAGCCACCACCAGCCAATGGGCCCGCCACCTTAAGAAATGGGAGTGCCTCTGAGGCTGTGCCAAAGTCTAACAACGACTTTAGAAATATGCTGTTGGGGAAAAAGTGACCATTTATAAATCCATGTTTATTATGAATGTTTAAAGGGAAAGTTTCTCGAACCTTTCTTCCGAATAAAGTGTTGGATTTTCAAAGAGTTATTGAAAGGCAATAAAATTTCAACTATTTTATCAGGTTGCATCTTTATGAATGGCACTAGCCTATGCAATACTGAGGGCTTTTCCCCATCGGACATTGCATTTTCACCTGAGCTGTAAATTTCATCAATCAATCACCATGAGTAAGGAGCAAATCGAAGAGGTTAAAAAGAATCCATATTTCGAGAAGTATGCAGATAAAATTGCCAAACTTCAACAGTAAGCTCACTTGACTTTTTTTATTGCATTTTCTTCAGAGGCAAGTGTTCCTTTTTTTAGGACCTCTCCTGAAGAATTTGTCCAACGAGTCACACAAAATGAGAACCTAAAAGCTGCAAAAGATACAGAGGGGGCTTCTAATGAGAAAAGCTTTTCCTTTCCTACCAAACCAAAAACCTCAAGCAAAGGAATGGGAAAAAGGAAGGTATACGAATAAGCTTTTGTCTCTATTTAATATTATCTACAAAATTTATTTCATTTCCAAGGAACTGAATGATATTATGAAATTGGATCTTTTATCCTCAAAAACGCCCTCTGAGATTGGTGATATTTGGACCAGCCACTTTGTTCACAAAGATTCGGTTTCGGCAGTTATTCCATCTGAAACTTACTTTTTAATGAAAAAGAGACTGGAAATTTATCAAACGGTAAGGAGATTGTTGAAATCACATGGAACAAGTTAAAAGATTCAGTGCTTTTTCAGTTCTTGTTTCCTTTGCCTCGACAAAATGGTTACGAGTTTATCATGATGCAATTTTTTGGAGACGAGGCCCACTTTACAACCCTGATCAACTATCAAGCATTTCAGGTACACTATAAACATTTTATGTAGAATTTTTTCGCTCCCATATAAAATACCATATATATAGGAAAACGCTCCCGAGTGTCTCACACTTATTCACTATCCCGAATTGTCTGATGAGAAAGGCATAGTTTTAATGGTTGGGGAATATGATAAAAATCTTCTTGGCATACAGGTACAGGGTATTTGCATAGCTTCATCTGTTTAAGATAACCTTTCTTTCTGATTTAAAGGAAGCCCAGTGCTTAGCAAACCAACTCGAAATGTTTTTTACAAATCCCACACCAGAGAGGCTGAAACTTATAGAAACCTTCAATAAATCACCATCAGAGTTTAAACACATGGACTTAATTAGCCAATTAGAAAATGTGTCTTTGGAGAGTGTAAAAGATTAATTACTCGTTTCATTCTGGTATTGTAATAAATAAAACATACTTTTGCCTAAATATTTGCAAACTTGTAGATCTTCAAAAAGACTTTGTGACCCAAATTTTATATTTATTTCTTACTTGAATTATTAAGCAAATCGGATACTACTGGCAGCCAGACTTTTCTTCCAAAGCTCGTGTTTTTTTGATTAAGCAAAACGTAGTCTTGAATTTCAGTTTCGATTTTGGTGAGCTCTAGATTTCCCTCATTCGCCATTGTGTTTGCTAAAAATTCTCCATACGATCCTGGCGACGCAGGATAGATGAGAATGTCCCTTTCAAATTGGCCTAAATAAATTTGCTTCAAATCTTGTTTTTTATGAAGTATAGCAAAATCAACTAAGTTACCAGATATGCGCGACACGTTGCTGCCTAGAATCACCAATAGTCCGTAATCATATGACTTTAAAAATTGGTGAGCTTCATCTAAAAATCCCTTTTTGGAGGAAATTTCTTTGGCAAGCATCGCTATAGATGACATGGCAACACTGCGCTGCGGTGAGTCTTCCAGCAAGATGGATTTCAAGTCTTTTCGGAGCATCTGAGTTATAGTAAGAGACGAGACGTCTCTTTTAACTCTGTCTATTTCATCATATATTGACGACCTATGAAAGGCTAATTGAATAAAAAATTAAAGCTTTAACCTGGTTAATTAACAAAGCATGCCTGGTTGAGTTATCAACAGAGAGCTTTTCCTCTATCTTTTCCAAAATATCAAGATCTATCGGGGTGACTTTTTTCGTCTCCTTCGATAGGTTATTAGTATCTACCAGTATGGTCCACCTTACCAAATTTAGTGCCAATGGGTCGTTGTAGTCCTGTTACAAAGGTCACAGGTAAACGTACATTGCAAGTGTAGATTAAGCACGTTTCACCTGCTTTGATTCCCAAATTTTTCTTAAGACCAAGGAGGAGCAAGAACCAACCATTTCGATTGTTGAGTTTTTTAGAGGACGATCAACTTTGTGGTGATCAATGATCTCAACTACCTAAAATCAACATCCTAAATCATTATATTCTAAGTTCTTGCCAATGAAGTTATTGAAATAGACACCTTTTGATTGAATTTATCATCTTTACCAGTAAACTTGTTGAAATCAACCAAGACGAAGCTTAATCGGATAAAAATCTTGACTATAATGAATTTTAAAAACTTGATCAAATTTTCACCTGACATCTTCTAAAGACTCGAAATTCAAATCATCTCGGCAAGGCAGATTTGGCAGAAGTAGCCCTTTAAACCAAAAAACGCTTTATTCTTTGTAAGGTATTTAATGTGAAAGATGAAACGAAACTGCCTCTCACGGGTTACCTAGTTTTTTCTGAATGCAGTGAACAACTTCTGATTTCAATGGAAGATCTTCACGTGCAATGTTTAACATTGGGAGAATCAGATCTTCGGGAAATGCACTAAAAAGAAACAAAAAAAACTTTGAGGTACTGAAAGCTGACTAGTTAACTGAAAACGTATTTATTTAAAATTTTACAGTTATAAGGAAAGTGATTTCAAAAGGATGATCATTTAATTCCTAGCTTTTGATGACGTTTTATTAATATATCAATATATCATATTACCTGGAAAGGAAGTGGGCATACACCTAGAATGAAATATTTTTCAAGTTTAAAAGAGTCCAACTCTCTCTTAATTAAATTAACGTTATAAAATTTATTGATTTTTAGAGCCAAAAATTCCATTAGCGAAAGCGTGACACTTAATGACGTGGCTAGACGTTCTATTTTTCTTGAAAATCAAAATCAACGACAATGCTAAAATACATAATAAAATACCAAAGTGCTGACAGCAGAGTCCAAATCACACGCCTCGTTGCCGATCACAAATTTTACTCTCGTACTCGGATTCTCGAGCTATAGAAAGAAAAAAAGAACTTATTCATTTACTTTTAGACCCGTGCACTTCTTTGGTCCCAACGGTTAGCTGGGTATGAGGATTACACCTTGAAGTTTTCTACACATTATCTTTAAGATATCATTATTTTGCAAGATTCGTGTCGCTGCCACAAATATAGCCTTTTCTAGATCAAGCGAAAAATGTGCCTTTTGACCTGAATTACACGGAATCGTACAAAAGTAAAATGATCGTGTAAGTAAGTAAGCAAATATTTCTTTTTATTACCGCTTTGAGCTTCGCTGGTAAGGCTTCAATGTAACTCTCCATGGCGGTGACGCTGACCTCTTTCCCAAACGGAACAAATAGGGCTACAAACAGAAATGTTGCCACATAAGCTAAAAGGCTTGCGAGGAAGATCATGGCGCGTTTTTCAGTCTTCGGCAAAAATAATTAAGTTTAAGGAACCTCAATTGATCGTGTCCTTTTTACCGAAGGTGTGTTAAGAACTGAATTCTTGCGACTTGTCCTTATCGTGTCTTAAGTTTTAAGTTGTAAATCTCGTTTTCAATTCTCCTTCTAGGGCGCTTTAAAACTTTTCATTCAGTGGCGACGAAGCACGTTAGATCTTAGACTTTGAGACACGTCTTTTTAACTTTCGTTGCGCTTAAAATTAAAATAAAATGAAGAAGCATATAAATTATACCGAAATCAATTTGACAGCTTTTTAGGCAAGATCATGCGACGAAAAGTGTCACCGTCAGAGAGAGAAAATCGTCCTCAAACTCATTTGTCGGTCAAGTCCTCGGTCAATGATCAGATCCAGGAATAAGCCTTGAATTGACGAGAATATCTATTAAGTTTGAGGTTGTTCGCTATAGGGTGACTTTAGCCATTACTTACCAAAAACAAAGCAGTCGCTAGAGATTAAATTCTATAAATAGAGATAGAGCGAGCGTTGTTTGAGACAAAATCGAGTCGAGGCTGCAAAACTCGAATTTTAGGCGAGTTTCTTGATTCTTCTCTGTTACCTATTTATATATTTGTGATGAGAAAACTGAAAATTCCGTATATTCTCAATTTCCGCCAAATGCATCGTTTTGTTTTGAAATTTGAATATTAATTTTTGAATTTTGAAAAATAAACCGGATTTGACTTTTGATCTTATCGCAGTAACAATCTAACAAAGAATTCCCATTTCAGTCATTTCTCTGGCGTCAATGAAAACTTTTCAACTGGACTAGAGATCTCACTTTACTTAAAATAATGCAACCTTTTCTCAAATGGAAAATCAAGAGACTTTTCTCTTGGACCCTGGCCGTAATTATGCTGTATCTCTTAATGCTAAAGACATTTTTAAGAAGGGCTGATTTTTTGGTGACAATAGATGGTGCTAGTGCAGAGGAGGCGTGGAACGTCTTGTCAGACTTCAGGTATACCTCCGACTAAATAATCATATATCAAATTGACAAACCTTTAAGGTGAGAATGTAACTGTTTTAGTAACTATGCCAGCCTTAATACTCACCTGATTGACTTTGACATACTGGATGAAGTTCACGACAAAAGTCAGGTAATTGAATTTAGACCCCCCGTTTGGTTGAATTTATATGACTAATGACTTCAATTTATATTATTAAGGTGACCCAGGTGCAGACGCTGGGATTGTTTTGGAATTACACTGTTTCCTATTCTGAATTTTATGAAAATCTCCCTAAAGTAATGACCAATCGGGCGGTAGGGAAGTACTCCGTTTACTTAAATGCAACGTCTTTTATAATTGAGTCAGAACATGTCACTTGTATCTTGCCAGGTAAAGTAAAGTCAAGAAAATATCTCATTAATAAGGTCTCATATTTTTTTTGCATTAAAAAATAACAACAGGATGGTGCCTCAAGTCTACGGGTCTAGACATTTTCAGGTAAAGCTCTCTAAAGTTTGACATTTCCATTAATTTTTTTTGATAAGTGTCCCTCCCATTATAGATCCTCGAGCGAAGCGAAAACCCGAAGCGGCAAAGGGTGCCAATTGTCTGAAACAATCCATTACGAGTGTCCGTTCATTATGTTTGTAAGCCCGACACTAATGAGTACAAAAAATTATTTCAATAGAGATTTGTACAAAGTGTAATTTGTTCGTTTTAGCCCTTGTGCAACTCTGAAGTCAAGAAGCAGAGGACGAAGGTACTTGAAAATCTGTCAAACTGGAACTTTTAAGTCTCCGAGAACGAAGCAAACTGTCATTCTCGAACCTGCTTGTGACTTTAAAATGAGGAAAAGGTGTAAAAATAATCTTGCGAGGGGTAAAATATAATAATGGCTACGTTCTTTTTCTTCCTTCGATTCTTCATGTTGGGTGCGCAGTAGATTTATGGCTTTTTTTAATACTCACGCGAATCAACTCCACCAATGCTGCTTTTTTCAACGGAATCCTTATCAGCTCGATTTAGCTTTATTGAAAAAGGACTTTTTCTGCCTCAGCGAATTATTGACGATTCTAGCTTTCACTTTTCTGTGAAAAGCGCGCACCGCAACAGCTGTTTCCTTCGAAGTAGACTTTCGAGAAAGAAATGCAGCGTTAAAAAAGGTACCATTTACAGATCTTGTGTTGGAAATTTTCACAAAGTGGTTTTAAAAATGCCGAAAGCAAAGATCAACGTTACCAAGACGATCGACGACTTGACCAAAATGATTCGGGTTAATTGTTTGCCTGTACTCAAACTCTGTCATCCACTAAAATACTTTCAAATTTTTTTAGACCCCTAATTACGACAAAGGGACCATATTGAGGCTCAGCAAACGGTTGAAACAGATGTCACCCATTGGATTTAAGCTCTTGTTGAAACAAATTCAAACAGACGAAGAAGATAATTCCAAAAGCATTCGTGAGTATATAAATATTAAACATTTTATTCCGAGTCAATCAACTTTGAAGAACATTATTTTAATACGTTTTGAAGTTGAGGGTGCTCTTTCGAAAGCATCATCCAACGCAGACCACGAAAACTTCAAATCACCCTCTGGTTTTTCTACCGAATCGAAAGGCATTTCGAAAATGCATAAACAGGTTTTTATTCAAAGTGGTATCATTTTTATTATCCTTTACTTGATGAAGAAGATCAATTTAGCACAGGTTTCGAGACCCTCGCCAACAACAGAGGTTTTCCAAGACGGCGGAAGTGCTAAAAGATTCAGGCCTACTGGAAGTCGCAATAAAGACTGCCAACTTAGCCAAGGAGTCTAGGTGTATAAACTTTGAAGCTTCAAGACAATGCAGGGATTTTATTGCAAAATCGTTAATGTTTCAGACAAATTGAAAAGGATCTCAGGAAACTAAGGTCTGAATCTGAGGCATTTCATGCAACGGTCGCAAAAACCTTCCAAGCTCAGAGAGAAGGGAGAGTTTCGGGGTTGGAGTTCCAATTGAAGCCCACTGGTCTATTTTCATCGATTCAGTCCTTCCAAGTGAACTACGAGGAAATGGAGCCAACAGTACCATCAGATGAAAGTTTGAATATAATTCAATATCTTAAGTGACCAAACATTTTGATTTGAAAAGTCTTAAGGTATTTATTAAAAGTAAGAAAAGCCAATCCACTAGTGTCTAGCTAGAGAAAAGACCTTTAAGTTTAAATGATACAATTGAAAAAAGCTTAAAACAACAACATTTATTCAACATATTTTTTTCCTCACAAACTTAAAATGCATAAAAGTTCTCAAAAATGAGATAATGCGACAAGTGCCAGGCTCATGACCTATCTATCTTTAACTACGTTCTTAACTGGTAGTCACCATTTTGTGTTATATACCTCACCCATGGAAGTGCCTGATATCCAGATTTCTCAATGATTTTCAAATAACGGACCTGAGAAAAATGATCAAATTACAAACTGCACCCATAATTGTGTAAAGGATTTTTGCCAAACCTGAATGCCTGAAGTGGTGAAGTATGGGATCTCAAATTTGACTTGTATAGGTGGTTTCCCTTCAACGCTTTCTCCTTCCACACTTGGGAGACCGAAGTGTGCTCTCATCTAAAATTAAAGAAATAATTTGGATATGTTTTTTCTTTGTAGCTACTTAAAAATAAGTGGGGTTCCTTACCAAATACTCTTTTCCTCCAGGAAATGACTTTATAGACCAAACAACACACGACTGCTCAGGGACATACTTGCAGTGACCAATTGTTGTCTTGAACTTGGGCGAGTCTGCGTCACTCGGCACGTGTATGTAAATTTCGACATTGTTGGCCGTAGACCGACGCTTGAACTGAGACTTTGCTTTTACAGTAAACTCAACTCTGGTAGAATTACGAAAGGTTAATTTAATAAAATATTTGGTCCGAAGAATTCATGAAACATACCTCGAATGTGCATGCCTCTCGACACTCGACTCAATCCAAATTAAAGGTTTAATCTAATAAAACGATGTGTCTATCAACCAAACAAAAAGGTAGATTTTAAAATATCACCTGAGTATTTAACCGGTAAGACATGAGCTCAAACTCTCCATCAGGCGGGATAAACGAGATAGTGCGATCATTGTCAAACCTGTAAAAAGTTGCATGATACTATATATTGATTGGAAAACTGAATTTAGTGAAAAGATTCCAAAAAAAGAAATTTTCCTGCCTTGAAAGTCGTACGCATTGATGAAACTTAACATCTTCAAGTTCAACTGACTTTGATTTTCCCCTGCCAGTAGATTCAAACAAGACTTTGTCATTCAGGCCCAGTCTAAAATATGAAAAATTAAGATTCACAGGAAGTTGTAAAAGAGTAGGTTGGTAGCCTACCTTAGCTCGGGCATTCCGCTTAAATAAACTCTCATTTTTATACAACCAACGATTTCCGATCGAAGAACGTTTCCTGTGGCACTGGCAAGCAGATTAACAGACTCAATTACGTCCAAAAATACCTATTGGGCAACAAAAAATGTGAAATTCCACGTCGAGCATTCTTTAAAAAAATTATGGAATGACCTCGTTTTTCCTGTACTTTACACCTTCTGTTCTCCACGATACAGCATTTGTTACTGCTGGTGGTGGCTTTGGAGTTATTTCAAGCTTGTGACCTTCTTGAGTAATATACCTTGAAAAACAAAAATATTAATTAGAAAATCTATAAAAGCAACACGAAAAAAGTTGCAATTTACTCCTGAAGAATTTTGCCATCAGTTGTTTGTGGGTAACCGAAATCCACCAACTCATCAAGGAGCTCATAAATGATCACGAAGTTATCTCGGATACTTTCTTCCTCCACATCTTTGAAATAATCTTCGAATACCTGTAAAAAAATGAATGAACATCACTATCATTACATCTTATAAAGTTTAACCTTTTTTAATTGTCTTTGAATGGACATCTTCACAAGATTCACCGCAATGAGACTTTAGGAATGAAATCTCGAAAATATAATTGAAACAAAGGTGCAAAAGAATGGGTAAACTACTTAACAACATCCAGAGTTTTAAAAATAATAAGAGATCAACACCCATGTTTTCCCTTCTATAAACATGAGTCAAACTATTACGAGGAACCCAAATGTAAAGGCAAAGGAATGTTCTTCGAGACCTTGAAGTCAAAGATTGATCGGCAAAGCCTAGAAAACAGACTGGACATGTTCAGAGGACTCTACTACAACCGGAATAATGGACTCAATGATGACCAGATAGGAATTCTTCTGAAGAAAACATTTTTTGTTATATTGAAAATTATCTACCTTCATCCCAATTTTTTTCCTCCTACTAATGTTCTTAATCAAATCAATATTCCAAGTGTCGTTGCACTTTAGGATTCTTGTAAAGTCAATACTTCATTGTCATTCTTCTATTCTAATGTTTTCATTCGTAATAAGCGGATTCTCTTTTAATTTAAATGGGATTTGAATCCCAAACCTATTAAAGCTCACATTCTAGGTCAAATCCACTAGCCAATAAGCTTCAGCAACAACTTCAATTTTTACCTACCGTGCAAATTTTATGGAGCAAAACAAAAATCATGGCGATGTTGGAATTTTTCTTTGTTGTTGCAACCACATACAGATTGTTGTGCTTGATGAAAGCATAGGTACATTCCTGTCAGGATTGAAAATGTCAGTGGATTTCCTTTTCTTATTACATATGTTTCTAAAGTTTCACCGGACCTGAGTACAAATGAGCGGGGTGAGGGATCCATCCTCCTCTCTCTCTGATACATAATTGATGAACTGTAATTGAACGATGGAGTTTAAAAAATCTCATCAAGTTGATTTCACCCTTTTTGTCAAGAAACACACAATGTTGTTTACCTTATCTATGATTGTGTTGTCGATGTCACCCCGATAGTTTCGGGAAATAAGAACCTTCCCTTTCATGTCTAGAAAGTATATGGCAGAAAGAGTCATTTTGATGTTTGTTCCTAAGCAAGCGCAAGTAAACAAACAAAAATTTCCTTTAAATAATACTGAATTTGTAACTGGTTAGTAGTGGCACTTTTATATGAAAAATTAAGAATTCTTATTTTCCTTTAAATGAAAAGTCAGCTTACAACTGCATGCAGTGCTGACGGCGTGGCAGCTGCTCATGACGTGCCTGAATGCATGCATGGCATGAATATATGTTGGCCAGAGTGGCCAAAACTCGGGTCTCGCAACCTCGATAAGCTTTACCTCTTTTTTTAAATTTTACTACTCAGTACCAGTTTATCCTGAATGAAATGGGGTTTACCCTGACCCTTGCTATAGGCCTTAGTAGGCTATAATTAATCTAGCTACATTTTCTTTTCTTTTTTTTAAATTATTCAATCATTTATTGTAATAGGCCAGGACACCTTTTTGGTAAGGTGCATACACAGGCCATTTTTAGCTGGGATTTGGGGCTTTTTGATATTTTTAACCACCTGGGGTTAAAGCCTGGGATTGAACCACTGACAGTTCAATCCTTGGATCGAATTTCCAGCCGAGTCTCCCACCGTTTGGCTACGGCATAACCCCGTCAATCCTCATAGCTTGAAGGGGTGACGCATAGACATCGAATACATAGACCACGCAAGCGACCAAAAATCATAGAGGTGGTTTACCAACAGCTGACCCAGCTAGGCCGCACCGAATCAGCTGTTGGTAAACCATTAATTTACAAATGTGAAAATTCTTCCAGCTACTCAGGCAGAGGTGCGTGGTCTATATATCCGATGTCTATGGGGTGACGGTTATAACCTAGGTTTTTTTTCTCTGACGAGTACATAGAGAGAAAGTGTTCCAAAAAATGTCTAATCTGAAGCCTCATTTAAGAGGTCCAAGAGTATGGTTTTTTTTGAAAGGTGAGACCTCAACACGTTCCACATCCAATTCCTTCCAAGAAAAACCTTCCCTTTTTTTCTTTCAGAAAATCACACCATGGGTCAAAAGTAGAATAGAAATCTCAATTAATAGAGTAACATGTTCCTCATTCTCCAATCCCACAGGATGAAAGACCACTCTAGCCTACCCGATAAAATAAACAATACATCGGTTTTTGGTCTAACAATGCATTTTTAGTAATGCCCTCATTTGCGACCATTCCCGCGTGTATACGCGCTATTTTCAGTGTTTTGACGCAATTTTTACATGAATTTAGCATATTAATGTGCTAAATTTAGAAAATTTGAAAAGATAGCGTCTGATGGCATGTTGATTTTCATACTGGTAGTTATGAACAGAACTTAATATTCTGTTACAATCCCTTAGCTGGGGGCTAGATTGTTGCCTCAATTAATTTGCCCCCTAATTTAATGTGAGAAATATGTGTATGGGGAAATAACATGAGGAATGTGGAATGAGAAAAGTTATCAAATCTAGGTGTGAGCTAGACTCCTATCTTTTGGGCCTTAATAAGTCATTTCGGATCAACGATTTACTGCAGGGTTAGGCCCTGGGGAGACCCCCTGTAGGGATCAAGCCCTGGGGGATAGACTCGAAGGGTTGGCAGGCCTTGGGGATAGGTTAGTCCATAAATCAAATTCGATGTGCCACTCAATAACCAGGAGTGCCATCGAGGCGGATCAGGATCCTAAAAAGACTATGGCACCTCTTTGCAAATTTCAAAATTTTCTTTGGCAGTTTGTC
>Ga0194133_10007568_pt1 | contig 12966 bp, 6 predicted proteins | sample TA2KigOf40mmetaG_FD_155448 | JGI IMG/M metagenome (GOLD analysis project Ga0194133, IMG submission 155448) | Freshwater microbial communities from Lake Tanganyika, Tanzania - TA2015055 Kigoma Offshore 40m | ecosystem: Environmental > Aquatic > Freshwater > Lake | place: Tanzania: Lake Tanganyika...
GGTTTTAAGGTAGCTTTTTATTTAATTTTCAGGTTTCAAGGGAACAATCCTATTTTTGTTCAGCTTGAATATGATCCTTCAGTTCCAAAGCGCTTTATTGAAATTATTTTTTCATCACAAGTTGTCATGTCTGGAGTCAATGTTCAAACACCTGAGAAAATGGGCCTAAGGTCTTTTAGTGTCTCATACACAGGGCTGAGCTTGCAGTACTCATCTCCTTTGGTCTACACTCAAATAGTAAATGTTAAAGGAAATCCCTTGGTAGGTTGACTATTACAACTTTTAAAGATACCTACTTGAACCATAGAACAATTCTCAAAATCAAGATATGTAGAGTTTGTTAAGCTTTGACAAATCAAGTTGAAAACCAAGAAAAATGAAAACAAAGGAGATACTATTGATTGCATAGACAAATTTGAATCAAATCCAGTTAGCAAGTGAGGCATTGCGATTTGGAAATATGAGTGTGTGTATCGAAAACAAGTCCAACAAAAATAGAAGTCGCATGTGCTTTCAATGAAATCTATTTCTTAACTGAAGCTCAAATAATCATTACAATTACAATGCCAATCTTCCACACTAAGTATGGAAATATACAAGGTTAGAAGGGCTGTAGTGCGAGAGCCCTCTAAAAGAGAGAAAGAGAGGGTTTTGCGTTACAGCATGTAAACCTTGTTGCTATATTGGTCAAATGTTTTATTTTACAGAAAGCCATTGTTTTAAAGGAATCTGGATTCATTGCGATGAGCCCAGATGTTAAGCCCTGCTGTGCTAGGCTTAGATGATAAGTCCCGCAGGGTTGGGCCCAGAAGGTCAGGCTAGCAGTAAAATAGTTTATAGAACTGACCTTTAAGTGGCCTGGAGATTATCTTCTGGGCTTAACGGGGCTGATTTTGACAAATCTGGATTTCAACAAATCCGGATACATTTAGTATATTGGCGAACAGTGATTTGACAATCCGTAATTTGGTCAATCTTCCTAGCACCCCAAAATGAAGTGAAAATTGTTTATTCTTTTTAATAATAAAGAATTTTAAGCAACTATTTTTTAGATATTCTATGTTAAACGTGGCAACTTCAGCCTATCATCAACGCTTGTCCTATCAAGGAACATCACCTTCCCTTTGCCAATCGTCTCAGACAGACTTCTAATAACAGTAGAATCAGGAGCAACACCTTTGGTTGTTAAGTTGGATGTAATTGGAATAGATGGCACTAAAAAATATCAAATTGATCCCAATGTTTCTCCAACCCAGTACAATCAAGGTAAATTTCTTGAAAAACTTTGGGCCACTTGATTACTAGAACAGACGGGAAAGTAGTTCAAGTCACACAGTTGTTAATTATTAATAAATATTATTATCTATTTAGTGATGATGTACAGTCCCAACACTTGGCCCAACTTCAATGCAAGCGTTGTTACACAAAATGTTTGTCCTGGTGGAAGCATTTACTTCAGAATAGTGGCTACTACAGCATCAGGAACATGTGAGTTATCTGCTAATCCCAAAGACCATTATGCAAGCGAGTGGGGTTGATTTAGTCAATCCAACCACCTGAGTGGATAAATTTTTGAGATGTTGCATAAGGACGGATTCAGTCATTAAGCGCTTTTGCCCTATGTTAAGGATTTGTGTTTACTTCATCATAACTCCATATTTCTAGTGGTCTAGTAGCATAATTGAATTTACACATCTGCAGTTACCCCGAGAATCTAGAATAGAATAATTTATTGCACAATCATACTCGTACACGTACAAAATATTGTGTCATCGTACCACTAAGTGACTACCGTGCTGCAGGAGTCAAGCTTGGACTCTAAAGCTAGCATGCCCTTAAAGCATTGGGTGCCCAATCCCTCTCTCTGAATCTAATTAAGTCCTACCCAAATGAAAGGTTTCGAGATACCATGACAGGCAAGATCTTTATTGGTGAATGGGAGCTCAATCAGCGGATTGAACACACAAACATACAAAAACAAGTAAAAGCAAAAAATGAAAATCTCTTTGAAGAATGGTCTGGTGTTCACTGTTTAAGATGCTGCTTCTGCAGAGATCAGCAAGCTACATTCACACCTTATTTTAACATCTGGCATCATTTTCTAATTGAATATTGTAACCACTGTCTGTTTACCCAGTCCTATCCCTCCCTTGCTCTACTTCACTGTTAGAGACAGTTTACCCTATAGCCTCACCTTCTGGAATTCTTCTGCCAGCCAGTTTGTTAATAGCCAGCTTACCTTAACCAAAGCAGGTCCTTTTGTTTCAACTACTATATTACCTTCCTTTGCAACCCCTAAGTACCAGTACAAGGTATAAAAAGTCACTATGATTTATTTCAGTTGGAGGCATTGAGCTGACAGTGGTTGTTGGGAAGAGTGTTCCTCAGGCCTTAAAAATCACCTTTACAACTGGCCCCTTCACAGTTGTAACAAACTTAGGCACATATACACCAACTCTCACTGAAACACCATCTCAGAACACTCCATTTGATTTCTTGATCAGTTGTGAGACTCAGACCTTTAAGTTGTATGTTAATGGAGAAATTGTGGCAAGTACATTGTCAAACTTTCACACTGTTCAAGATCGATCTGGAAAATTCTACATGCCAAATGTTGTAAATATTGCTTTCACATCTCAAGGGACAAGTCTGAGCAAATTCTCCTACACTTACAGTGAGTTATGCTTAACTTTCAAGGATGTTCAAATCTTATAATCTAAAAATTTATTTTTTCAGCCCCCTACAATGGGATTGTGGGTGTGCTGGCTGGAAAATCTGCCACAACTCTCCAAAGTGCCATCCCAACCATTACAAATTTCAATTTTGTATCTCAAGTTGTCATCCAAGAACACTCAACTTTGATCAATATTTATCAAAATTCAAACAAGACTGAAACAAGGTACCTTCCAGTGCAAGGTTTACAAAAATGTTTCAGGTAATTTCAATTTAAGTAGGCTCTCTTTTAAAAACTCACATTTCACATATTAAAGATCTGGCACTGGAAATGTACTTTGCAATACCTTGTCAGCAACCTATGACAGCACACAGAAAAACACAGGATTTGGTGGTAATGGAGGTCTTGGAGTAACTGGATGCCCATCTGGCTACTTTGGAGTTGGGAAACAATGTGTTTACTTTCCAACAGGTATTGCATTGCAAAATAAATATTTGTACAGGATTGACTCATCCAATGTTTGACCTGGGGTAAACTACAGGATTTTTTTAAATGTGTCAATGTAATGCTGGTATGGCCAAACGACAAACGCACAAACATTTCAACAAGGGAAGTGTTGTGATCTGAAGAGGGTGCATGAGTATGACGCGAGAGCGTGTGTGAAAACCCAGTTGCGGCCTTCCCAATGAAGTAAAGAATCAGTATTGAACTATTTGGTGATAGATTGGCTGCCCTTTATATAGAAGCGACTCGGATCAGAGTAGTGGCCAATGAAGGTGATCAGCCCGTTGGCACAAGATGATTGGAGGAATGAGGGCACCTTGTGCAGAAATGCTATCTTTACCCAAAAGGTGTGGGAATGAAAGATCAGGTGTCAACCTATCTTGAAATGAAAAGTAAAAGTAAGGGCTTGAATTTAGCACATTGTATGATAATTTGAACTTACGTTTCCTGTATATTAAAAGTATAAATAATCTTAATGCCCAATCCACAACCGTTTAGAGGCACTATGACAATATCATTAAAGGGTCATTCATACTTAACAAAAACTTATGCAAATATTTCAATTCACCTGGATGTGTTTATCAAAGCCACACTACTTTTTACAGGTTCTGGACCACCAACTGAAACAGGAGCTATTTTCTCTGATGCAACTTCAAACTGTGCATCTCATAATGGAGACTTGATTTACTCACCAATGGATATTATTCAGAATGCAGTTGTCAGGGCATCCTTGGCAATTTGGGTAACCTATTTAATTTCTGACTGAGAATCAAGAAGAAAGGTTGTGGGTTTAATCCCAATGACCATACTAGCAATTTTTCAACCCCATATTGAAAGAAAAAATCAACAAAGGCAACCTCATTTTCCATGTTTCCTACCATGATCTGCTGAAATCCAGGTGTGCCTACTAACATTTTCCATGTTTCATACCTTTATCTGCTGAAGCCTAGGTGTGCCTACATAAAATTTCCATTTTTTATTCCTTTATCTGCTGAAATGCAGGTGTGCATACCAACTTTTTCCATGTTTCATACCTTTATCAATTGAAATCCTGGTGTGCCAACCAACATTTTCCTTATCTTGTACACTTATGAGCTGAAATCCAGGTGTGCCTACTGACATCTATCATGTGTTCTTACCAAACTTGTGCTTACTCTAGGCTTTGAATTCATAGTTTTCATAACAAATTTTCTTGATCTGTCTATACTATATTCTAAAAAAATAGAAGCTTATATTATTTTTTGAAAATATACTGGAATTAAGAATTTTTTTCAGATTAAAAGTAGGCACAAAGAGGAAGCACTTGAGGAACAAATTGTTCATATCAAACTCTTAAAAAAGTGTTGATCTCAAATGAGGGTCAGTTAAACTGAACCTGATTATACTAAAATTACTTTAAATATGTATTCACCTTTTATCATTAAAATGCTCTATCAAACATCTATTTGGTGATGATTAAATAAATTTACTTTTGAACAGAATGTTGACAATTTATGGCTTGGCATATCAAAGGACAGTTCAGGAGTTTGGAGGACCAGATCAGGAGCAGTAGTAGACGACTTCATGGCTGACTGGGCTCCTGGAGAGCCAGCCACTTCTCAAGGGTCTAATTGTGCTGCAATAACTCAATCAACTGGGTGAGATTTAACATTATGGAGAAGCAAGAAAGCCCTCAGCAGGCACCACAGAATCCTTTACCTCATCCAGAAACCTATTCATTCTCCTATTCAAACTTCCTCTAAGCTTAGAAGGCATAGGCACTTGACTGAGAACTGAGATCTAAGGTTGTGTGTTCTATCCCCAGCCGTACCAGCAATTTTTCAACCCCAGATTGGAATAAAAATCAACAAGGCAAGCTCGTTCAGTGGGACAGTAATCAGTAGCGACCCTAGACACTATGGCGGGAATATTATAGAGATGTTGGTTGTGCACCAACATTGGACGAGTCATTATTGTACAATGTTATTATTATTATTGGATTCAAGACAACCAACACACACTCCAAGTGACCATTCTGCCCTTTTAGCATTCCATTTCTTGCTCTCTTGCAGTACTTTGTAAACAAACAATAATAGATGTAAACATGAATTATATATCTAACCTAGGTACAAGTGGCAAGCTGTAAACTGCAATGATCCATCCATTAAATACATGTGCACAGTCAAGATACCGTCATGTCCTCAAGGGTACACGTGGCTTTTCCAATTGGGACAGACATGTTTCAAAGTTATTGGTCCTGTGAATCAGACGATTGGAAGTTATAACAGTGCTGAACATCCAATAGCAAACACAATGTGTGCTCAGGATAGAACCAGGCTGGCTGTAGCAGAAACCACAGCAGAGTCTTTGGGATTGTCTACGTGGCTTAAAATGTCCAATAATCCGGTATGAGGCTTTTGCTAAGTTTTGTTATTATGCTGACTAGTGAGATCATTGTGGGCTATTATACAAGAAGCAATAAGTTCTGGTAAATTACTGATTATTAGAAGTTTAAGCACATATAAACCACCCCCTGCTTTTGCTAAATATGATGTGGTTGCCATGGCACATTGGCATGCATCTGGCTGGGGTTTGTAGAGTCATGGCAACACCTTAAGGCAACCTTTGACCCTGGGTTGCCAGAAAAAATAAAAAAATTATAAAAAGATTCCCAGCCAGGAAAAAAGCGCCTTCATGACTGTGTTTCGCTAGACGCTGTAATCCAGCAATATATATAGGGGCGCAAGAGCAATGATGCAGTGTCCCAAGTCAAATATACTTTTGTAGTTTAGGATGATTGGATGGATATTTGATCCCTTAATAAGTATGATGTTAATTAACCACACTCTCATTTTCAGAATTCTTACATGCTTGGCTATAGAACTTACCAGTTGAATTCTCAACCAATGGTTACAACAGAAACAATGAACAGTCCAATTAATTCATCTTATCTCAATACTTCACTTATAACTTCTGGTACAGGGAACTGTGCACAGTTTCAAAGTTGGAATCCTGCCATAACAGGTTCACTGTGCCGTGTTAGTTCAGGTCAAGTCCAAAACTACTATGCAGTATGTGAATATGTTGGAGGAGACACTTCCACCAACCAACAATGTATATTTCCATTCAGGTAACAAAAAATAACACGGTAGCAAGTAAAAGAGGATGATTAAACTTGAAAGGATGTTTCAGCTATAAAGGCAAATTGTATGATCGATGCCTCACTATTGCCAACAAAGGCATACCCTGGTGCCCTACTTCAATCAACACCACAACTTTTGAAGTTATAAAAGGACAACAAGCTCCTTGTGTCTCCTATGTGAAAGTCAATGATTGCCCTCTTGGGTTTAGATTGGCTGGAGCTGAACCTATTTGCTATAGGGTAAAACCTCTTTTCCATCCATTTACCTAAACCAAACTTAGATACTAAAAAGTAAGATGGTTCAGCAAGGTGGTTAGCTATTAACAAATGGTGTCCAACCATTGACCTAAATACACCAACAGGTTGTTTTTAGCTTGCACTCTCAGATAGGACCATATATGGAACTTATCTGGAAGTCGAACTAAAGTTTAATCTTTCAGTATGCAACTCCAACTCCATCAGACACAGTAACTTCTTTTGATGCTGCTGAGGCAAAATGTGGAGTGTGGGGTGCAAGGCTTTACCAACCACGCTCAACAGAATCAATGACATACTTTCCATTGGCTGAAGCACTCTACCTAGGCGATGATCTGTTCAAATTTGCACAGTCTGCGCCTTCTTTGATCGCAATTGGACTTTTCTACCAACAAAATCCAGGAGACTCTACCTTTTACTTTTATTACCGGTAATGGATGGTTTTTGACGGTGCTTTCTCGCTTAGGTATCATGCTATTTTTTACAGTGACGGATCGCGTGTGTCTGATCTTATGTCAGCTTACTTGAGCACATTGTGGGCAACTGGATATCCTAATCCCAATGGAAACTACTGTGTTGCTTTCAAATACTTGAAACTAGTCAATGTCCCTTGTGACTCATCAACACCTTTTTACTACGATAAAGCCAACGACACTAATCCCAGCACAACAACAAAACCCTTACTTGGTTATTTGTGTGAAACAAGAATAATGACAGATGTTACTGGAACAGACAGTTGTTATTTCCCATTTCAATATGTGGGAAAGACTTATTATAGTTGTTCTTTAGACAACAATACTCTTCTCAACAACAATGGAGCTCCTTGGTGTGCCTCAGATGTAAGTTATAACCTAAAAAAATTTCACTACCTCACCACTTCACTCCACTTTAAATTGAGCTGCAGCTTTACCATTTTCACATGTATTGACAACTAATTATAACAAAAGATCCTCACAAGGAAAATGTCCTATACTCTTTTATGCCACTGTAAAGTTTTTGAAGGGAACCCCACCCCTACTCACTTTTGTTTGAACACATATATCAACTCTATATCTTCCTCAAGCAGACTTTGAATCACCTTACTTTTGAAAAGCTGTGTAGAAGTTGAACATTCAATAAAAAAAGTCACCTATTTATATGAGAGCCAAAAATGTAAGTTGAACCACTCAAGAGTTGCGGGAGTTGGTTTCAGGTTCTTGATTCTGTTTGCCAATTGTCTTTTGGGCATGTTTTGTTATGTCACGTCATCCTCGAGTTCTTCTGTGGAAGGATTCCAGCCCATAACCCTTCTGACCTTGTGTTTAAAGTTATGAGAGACTGGCATGCTGAAACTCAATGTATTGTAGAGTCGATAATGGAATAGATTCACTTAAACAAACGTGTCTTTTGTTTTTGGTTCACATAGATTTTGGAATATTTTTAACCCAAGATTTCAGCCACTGTCAGGGTTATACTAACCTACAGTTGCTCTAAAAAGGTGATTAACTTGGATGGTAACCACTTGAGTCCATCCTGCTCAAGCTAATATTTATACCAAATTATCAAACTATGTTTTATGTACATTTTGACATCTTTTTAAATTACAGCCAAACTTTGGAAAACTTTCCCTTTGCCAAGATGAGAGGACAATAATTTACACAGGAAGTGGAGCTGGTTATTTTTGTCCAATACCATTTTTGTACAACAGGATATATTTTGATACATGCACCAGAAAAAGTTCAACCTCTCTTCAGGGATTCGAGGCCTATTTTTGGTGCCCTGATCCAAGAGGCACCACAAATTCTCCCATTGCCAATACATTTTCAATGGGTGGAAACATTGGAAGGTGTACCAACTTCTTGATTCCACAAGGTTGAAGTTTTCATATTTTATCACTTGAATATTTTTAAATTGTAAAAGGCGCTAATTTCAATCAAGATAATGGATGCAATGAGCAATATGAGGGTGCAACTGATACCCTTTGCATTAGGGTCTCAGCTTTTCCAGAGACTTATGAAGATGCCCAAGCTAAGTGCAACTCTGAAGGGGGACAACTTATGCAAATTTACAATAATGATGTGCACGTAAGAAACTATTAGAGTAAAAAGTTTCAAAGCAATAGTAGAAGATGATTGATTTGATACAGATGGGGATGTCAGCCATTGTGACACCAAAAATTCAGACAATCCCAAGATTTAAGAACATAAAGCAGATGTGGGTAGGGGCTGATTTCAACAATGACACTCTCTGGCAATGGAGGGGATATTACAAATCATTTACAGGTGATTTCATCTACTTTCACTAATGTTTATCAGTGATACGACTTCTTCCACTTTTTTGGGTTGGTTGCACAGGAGAGACAAACAAGCTTACCCAATATTTATTGATTTAAAACTTTATAAGCATGTGTTCTTGATAGAATAATCCCTACCGAAATTAAGAGATACACTGAATGCCAACTTTCAGGTGTATCCACCCGCATTTTAACTGTCTTGCCCCTGTTTACACCTGGCACACCGGAATACACATGCAAATGGTGCAAATTTTGTTGTAAATCACCATAAAGCACATGTAGAACACCTTAAAATCAAAGTACTCCATTCAAACCTGCTCACACAGCCTTATTTTTGGGCGGGAAACTAGTTAACACTCTCTTATAACTTATTCTTTGGTACTATCATTTCATTAAAATATATTTCCAATTTTCATGTTTAGATTTTACCCTTTGGGAGTCTGGACTCACCAACATTGGTTGCTACCCAACTGGATGTACCCCAGCAGATGGGCTAGTAGTGAGACCTGACACATCCTTTGTGTGGAATGCAGTAGTTGATAAAACTAAACAGCTTCCATACATCTGCATGTCGAATTGTACACGTGGATACCTATGGTTTTCAAGTAAATCAAACTAAAACATTCACCTGCAACCCTTTTGACTTCAACTTGCAAATCTCAAATGACTAGGTGTGTCCAAATGCCTCAAGGTTGTTAACTCGACTGTACAGCCCGTAACTATTGGAGATGCTTTGGTAGCGTGTTCATCAGATAATGCAAGACTTGTAGCAATCCAGTCTTGCAGCCAAATGAATGACATGGTTGCTGGAATCTACAATCAATTTTTGATGGGCAATCAATCATACTTTGTAGGACTTTCTACTTATACAAATGCAAGCAGCATAACCAAAAGAAATTGGGAGCCATTGTCTGTGATGGACTCGTAAGTTGATTCGGTGCTCATAAAAGAAGAAAGCAATCACCAAATGTTGCCCTTGTTTGAATATATAGTTTTGGACATGGATCCCTAAACTTCACTAGTACTGGCTCTTGCCCATTAGGCAGCTCAGGGGATGCATATGTTTGGTTAGAAGTGAAAAACAACAGCACCTACACACTCAAAGTAACTCCTTTTGGAACTGTGGTGAAAGCCGGCTATATTTGTGAGAAAGAAGGTATTTTAACATTTTATCAAATGGTTAATTGTGGGGGTTTATGTGCTCTAGTGGTCATGGGATCAGGATGGAGTATAAGAGGGTCGAGGTTTCAAACTCCAGCAACTCCTTTCAACCTTTGACCCCAGTTGCAACACAAACAAAAAACTTCTCTAGCCTCAGTGTGCCTTTGGCAATAAATATAATTTTTGCAAAGAGTACTTGAAACATTAAAAAAGGATTAAGCTACAATGACTGAATGGATTTCACTGATAAATTTAAAAGTCAAACTTTTGCATAGATTTGTGGGGTTGCCCCCCTGGCTACTATATGTTGGAAGACCACTGTTACACTTTGTACAGAACTTTGAAGACATTTGCTCAAGCTGAGCTTTTGTGTCAAAAAGATGGTGGAATAATTGCCAAACCTTTGACATCACTGCAGGTATTGGAAGTCTTGAATTACCTCTCTTTTTCTTTAATATCTTGCAGATTTAAGATCATTATGTCTCTAGATTTGCCCTAATTATAAGTTGACCTTTGTCCATCAAACATATGGCAGTAAACCTCAGCCATTTTTGTTATTTTGAATCACTAAGGATTTAACCCACAAACCTGAGATCTGAGTTCTCAGAAAGTTGCCTTTAAGAAAAATGGCTCTCAAATTACAGTTTCTTTGGTCATATTGGCAAAATGGTTTAACCCTAATTATTTGTACTTCTTAGGTTGAATTTTTAAAGTCCTTTATCAACTACTGGGATGCCAAAAATGGTTCAGTTTCTACCAACACTTGGATCAATTATAGGAAAGACATAGGAGACCCTGGTTTGGGAAGTTTTCCAACTGGAGGTACTTTTGCATCAAATCAAACATTCTTGTTTTCCATAGTTACATGATTTGTCATTTGAATCTAGAATCTGTCTGGTTGAATATGTATTTCTTCTAAATAGGTACCCTGATTGATCCTGATGGAACACCAAATGATTGTTACACTTTGACCAAAAATGCCACTGGATTCTTTGACAATATCCTTTCAATTTGGAAGATAAAGTGCAACAAACCCTCTTATGTTTTATGTCAAATGGGTATATTCAGCCATAGTTTGTGTTATCACTTGCTATTGCTGAATGGTTTTTTTTCCTCACAGATCAAAGCTTGGCAAAACAACTTCAACCCTTCATACCTCAGCCTGTTGCAATTTTCCCTTTGAGCACAGCCACAGGACTGAAAGATCTCGGCTCTAATAAGATACCTTCAACTGAATCAGTCATCTCTTTTGATCCTCTCTTCACTCCAGCAGGACTTTCTGGTAGTCCTATGTTTTCAAGGGACCTTGGCCCCAATGCATCTTTCATAAGTGTTAACTGTACACCTGCAATGGGAATTCAAGGAACACAAAGAGTCACTGTCATGTTGTGGATTAGACCTGATGTAGCACAAGAAGGGACCATTTTGGTAATTTTATGACATTATGAGTTTTGCACATTTTTGGTTCAACATACTGCAGAGGAAGTTTGTGATAGGATTTGAATCTGCAATGCATGAGCTCACTATAGATAGAAAGCCATACAGTTTTTGGGGAAGGTTTTGAATTGGAATTTGAACCAATTTTTGACAATAAAGCAAAACCAATGATCATTTAGGCAATATTAGTATTGGTTTTGATTGATAACCAAAATCAAATAAGTTTTGAAAAGTTTTTAATAATATGCCAAAAATTAACTTATCAAAAACAAAACCAAGTACCTGCCATACTTAAACATAGTTTTTTCAGTGAATGCCAAGACACTTTATTAAGTGCATTGTTACAAGCCATTTTTTGTTGGAAAATTTTTGATGTTTTTTACCAACCCAAGGATAAAAGGTCGGTGTCTGGGATTGAACCGCTGACAATTGAATCCCTTAGATCTAATTCCCAGTTAAGTACTGTACCATTAGGCTACAGCAATCCCTAATATTGTGATCATATGGGGATAAAAGGGTCAAGGGGTTCATGTTTTCATCCCCAGACATAGGCTTCTTTTGACCATGGGTTGGCTTAACAATTTGAGGAAGAATTGTCTCATAAAGGAAGGTTGAAAAACTAAACTAAAGACAAAAGTCCTGAACTGCACCTGATTATTTTCATCCCAATCATTCAAAAGTTCTCCCTGGTTTTTCCAGAGTTGGTATTCAGATCAAAATGGTGTTGGCCTGAACTTTGTTTACACTTCAGCAAAATATATTCGACTGGATATATTTTCCTCAACTGGCTCGGCATCATTCCTAAGCCTGTGTAAGTAAACATTTATTAAATAGCTAAAAAAAATCAAAGATGGTTTTGATTGAAGATGTCCTTAAAGAAGTATTTGAGAGACAGATAAAGCTTTTTAGGCGCCACTTGCTTTTCCGAAATGCAGTTTTCCCAAACACATTTTCCTTAATAGATTGTCCCACAAAAAAAGACGAAGAAATCAAAAGTAGATTATGTTATGTCATGTTATGTTATTTTACGTTACGTCACGTCACGTTATGTTATGTAACGTTAAGTTACATTACATTTTGTTATGTTACATTACATTACGTTGTGTTGTGTTGTGTTGTGCTGTGTTGTGTTGTGTTGTGTTGTGTTGTGTTGTGTTGTGTTATGTTTTGTTATGTTAAGTTATGTTATGTTACGTTACGTCACATTACGTTATGTCACATTACGTTATGTTTTGTTACGTTATGTTATGTTATGTCATGTTATGTTACGTTATGTTACATTGTGTTGTGTTATGATATGTTACGTTATGTTACATTATGTTATGTTATGTTATCCGTCAGCTGAGTGAGCGAAGCTGGCGAGTTAGTTTTTTCATAAGGGCTTGCGCTTTTTAGTGAATGTTCGTCTGTCTGTTATTTTTGTATAGCGCTCAGAGTGGATTCATTTTGTAAATTTCAAATTGCATCTCCTCCCTCAATTTTTGAGCTTTTTGAAATATTTTTGGATATTTGGAAAGCTTATGGAAATATCTAACTTTTGAC